>OIWT01000101.1_pt1 | contig 117484 bp, 95 predicted proteins | sample 1587701 | NCBI WGS metagenome assembly OIWT01 (sample SAMEA3888904, study PRJEB22519) | human gut metagenome | biome: human gut; feature: human-associated habitat; material: faeces | place: Denmark | collected 2009
GGAAGTATTTTTCGCCACTTTGGTGTCCAAAGCCCAAAGTAGCATAAATTCAAGCGCTCTGCTCAAAGCCTTGCAAGCCTTGGCTTGGGGCGATGGGCAAGCGGCTTAAAAGCTGTAAACTGCTGCTTCATTATAGGAAGAACGCCTGCCCTTCGCAAGCTGCTTTTTGCATCAGCTGTTCTTTTCTTCGAGCAGGGGTCTGAGAAACTTGCCCGTGTACGACTCCGGCACTTTGACGATGTCCTCGGGGCGCCCCGTCGCCACGACGGTGCCGCCCTTGTCGCCGCCCTCTGGGCCGAGGTCGATGATGTAGTCCGCCGTCTTGATGACATCGAGATTGTGTTCGATGACGACGACCGTGTCACCGCCTGAGACGAGGCGCTGCAGGATGTCGAGGAGCTTGTGGATGTCGGCCGTGTGCAGGCCCGTCGTCGGCTCGTCGAGGATGTAGAGCGTCTTGCCCGTCGAGCGGCGCGAGAGCTCTGTCGCGAGCTTGACGCGCTGCGCCTCGCCGCCCGAGAGCGTCGTCGCCGGCTGGCCGAGCTTGATGTAGCCGAGGCCGACATCCTGGATGATCTTCAGCTTGCGCGCGATGCGTGGCACATTGGCGAAGAAGTCGACGGCCTCGTCGATTGTCATGTCGAGGACTTCGGAGATGTTCTTGCCCTTGTAGCGGACCTCGAGCGTCTCGCGGTTGTAGCGCGCGCCCTTGCAGACCTCGCAGGGCACGTAGACGTCCGGCAGGAAGTGCATCTCGATCTTGAGGATGCCGTCGCCCTTGCACGCCTCGCAGCGGCCGCCCTTGACGTTGAAGCTGAAGCGGCCGGCCTTGTAGCCGCGCATGCGCGCTTCGCTCGTCTGGCTGAAGAGGTCGCGGATCGCATCGAATACGCCCGTGTACGTCGCGGGATTCGAGCGCGGCGTGCGGCCGATGGGCTGCTGGTCGATGTCGATGATCTTGTCGATGTTCTCGAGTCCCTTGATCTTCTTGTGCTTGCCCGGCTTGCCCTTCACGTGGTAGAGGCGCGAGGCGATGCCCTTGTAAAGGATCTCGTTGACGAGCGTCGACTTGCCAGAGCCCGAGACGCCCGTGACGAGCGTCAAGGTACCGAGCGGGAACTTGACCGTCAGGTTCTTGAGGTTGTTCTCTGCTGCGCCGACGACTTCGATGAACTTGCCGTTCCCTGGGCGGCGCTTTTGAGGGACCGGGATGAATTTGCGGCGCGAGAGGTAGGCGCCCGTGACGGAGTCGGGGTTCTTCTTGATCTCCTCGGCCGTGCCCTCGGCGACGACGCGACCGCCGTGCGCGCCGGCGCCCGGGCCGATGTCGATGATGTGGTCGGCCGCGTACATCGTGTCCTCGTCGTGTTCGACGACGATCAGCGTATTGCCGAGATCGCGCAGGTGCTTGAGCGTCGCGAGCAGGCGGTTGTTGTCGCGCTGGTGCAGGCCGATGCTCGGCTCGTCGAGGACGTAGAGGACGCCCTGCAGGCCCGAGCCGATCTGCGTCGCGAGGCGGATGCGCTGCGCCTCGCCGCCCGAAAGCGTGCCTGCTGAGCGCGAGAGCGTCAGGTAGTCGAGGCCGACGTCCAGGAGAAAGTTCAGGCGCGCGTGGATCTCCTTGAGGATCTGGCGCGCGATCTTCGCCTCGCGCGGCGTCAGCGTCAGCTGCGTGAAGAAGGCGTCGGCCTCGCGGATCGTCATGCGCGTGACCTCGTCGATGTTCTTGCCGCCGACGGTGACGGCGAGCGTCTCCGGCTTTAAACGCGCGCCGTGGCAGGCCTTGCAGGGGATTTCGGTCATGTAGTTCTCGTACGACTCGCGCATCTCGTCGCTGTCCGTCTCGTGGTAGCGGCGCGCGAGCAGCGGCATGACGCCCTCGAACGGCACGAAGTACTCCTTGTCCTCGCCGAACATGTTCGTGTAGCGGAAGTGGAAGCGCTCCTCCCCCGATCCGTAGAGCAGGGCCTGCTTTGTCTTCTTGTCGAGCTCCTGCCACGGCGTCTCGAGGCTGTAGCCGCGATTCTCGAGGATGGCCTTCATCACGCACATCGCGTACGAGTGCAGGTTCTTCGAGAGCGGCGCAAAGACACCGCCGCCCACGCTCAGGCTCGCGTCGGGCACGACGAGCTCTTCATCGAACTCCATGTGGCTGCCGAGGCCCGTGCAGACGGGGCAGGCGCCATATGGGTTGTTGAACGAGAACATGCGCGGCGTGATCTCGGGCAGGCTGATGCCGCAGTCCACGCAGGCGAAGTTCTCGCTGAACATCAGGAGCTCGCCACCGACGATCTGCACATAGGCGACGCCTTCGCCGAGCTTCAGCGCCGTCTCGAGTGAGTCGGCCAGGCGCGACTCCATGCCCTCGCGCACGACGAGGCGGTCGATGACGACCTCTATCGTGTGCTTCTTGTTCTTCTCGAGCTGGATGTCCTCGCCGATGTCCATGACCTCGCCGTCGATGCGCACGCGCACATAGCCTTCGTGACGGATGTGCGCGAGGACTTTCTTGTGCTCGCCCTTCTTGCCGCGCACGACCTGCGCCATGACGAGCAGTTTCGTGCGCTCCGGCAGCTCGCGGATCTGGTCGATCATCTGGTCGACCGACTGCTGCGTGATGGGCTTGCCGCACTTCGGACAGTGCGGATGGCCGACGCGCGCGAAGAGCAGTCTGAGGTAGTCGTAGATCTCGGTGACCGTGCCGACGGTCGAGCGTGGGTTGTGGCTCGTCGTCTTCTGGTCAATCGAGATGGCCGGCGAAAGGCCGTCAATCTGGTCGACATCCGGCTTGTCCATCTGGCCGAGGAACTGGCGCGCGTACGACGAAAGCGACTCGACGTAGCGGCGCTGCCCCTCGGCGTAGATCGTGTCAAAGGCCAGGGACGACTTGCCCGAGCCCGACAGGCCCGTGATGACGACGAGCTTGTCGCGCGGGATGTCAACGTTGATGTTCTTGAGGTTGTGGGCTCTGGCGCCCCGTATCTTGATGTATCGTTCCATTGCTTTTACCTATTATCTAGTATCTACTCATTATCTAGTATCGATGTATCTATGATCGCACCCGTGGCGCTCACTTCTTGCTCCGCCTGTTCTTGGAGGCCTTCTTTGGTGCCGCGCCGGGCAGGCTGCCGTCGAGCTCTAAAATCATATCGCGCAGCTCTGCGGCCCGCTCGAACTCGAGCGCGCGCGACGCCTGCTGCATCTCGCGCGTCAGCGTCTTGATGAGGTTCTCCCTGTCCTTCTTCGTCAGCTTCTTCTTGCCCGGCTTCACCTCGTACTTGCCGCCCGACTCAGCGACGAGTGTCGTCTCAATGAGCGGCTTGATGGGCTTGACAATCGTCTTCGGCGTGATGCCGTGCGCCTTGTTGTAGCCCTGCTGGATCTCGCGGCGACGCGCCGTCTCGTCGATGGCGCGCTTCATGGAGTCCGTGATGCGGTCGGCGTACATGATGACGTGGCCGTGCGCATTGCGGGCCGCGCGGCCGATGATCTGAATGAGCGATGTGTCGGAGCGCAGGAAGCCCTCCTTGTCGGCATCGAGGATGGCGATCAGCGAGACTTCCGGCATGTCGAGGCCCTCGCGCAGGAGGTTGATGCCGACGAGCACGTCGAATTCGCCGGCGCGCAGGTCGTGGATGATCTCCGCGCGCTCGATCGTCGCGATGTCAGAGTGCAGGTAGCGGACCTTGACGCCGACCTCCGTGAAGTAGTCCGTGAGGTTCTCCGCCATCTTCTTTGTCAGCGTCGTGACGAGCACGCGCTCGTGGCGCTCGATGCGCAGCTTGATCTCGGCGAGCAGGTCATCGATCTGCCCCTCGAGCGGCCGCACTTCGATCTCGGGGTCTAAGAGTCCCGTCGGGCGGATGATCTGCTGAGCGACCTGCTGGGCCCGCTCGAGCTCGTATTTGCCCGGCGTCGCCGAGACGTAGATGATCTGGTTGATGCGCGCGGCGAATTCCTCGAAAGTCAGCGGACGGTTGTCAAAGGCCGACGGCAGGCGGAAGCCGTTCTCGACAAGCGACACCTTGCGGCTGCGGTCGCCGGCGTACATCGCGTGGAGCTGCGGCAACGTCACATGCGACTCATCCATGACAATGAGGAAGTCCTCCGGGAAGTAGTCGAGCAGCGTGTAGGGCGCGTCACCGGCCTTGCGGTGCGTCAGGTGGCGCGAGTAATTCTCGATGCCCGAGCAGTAGCCCATCTCCTGCATCATCTCGAGATCGTAGCGCGTGCGCTGCTCGATGCGCTGCGCCTCGATGAGCTTGCCCTCCGCCTTGAACTTCTTGACCTGCTCCTCCATCTCCGCCTCGATGTCCTTCATCGCGATCTTGAGGTCCTCGTCTTCCGTGACGTAATGCGAGGCCGGGAAGATCATCGAATGCGTGCGCTCGCCGTAGACCTCCCCCGTCACGACATCGAATTCCACGATGCGGTCCACCTCGTCGCCGAAGAGCTCGATGCGCACCGCGCGGTTGTTGTAGCCGGCCGGGAAGACCTCGATGACATCGCCGCGCACGCGGAACTGGCCGCGCTCAAACGCGACGTCGTTGCGCTCGTAGCGGATGGAGACGAGCTTCTTTAAGATCGCGTCGCGCTCGACCATCTGGCCCTTGTGCAGCGACAGCACCATCTCGTGGTAGCTCTCCGGCGAGCCCAAACCGTAGATGCAAGAGACAGACGCGACGATGATGACGTCGCGCCGCTCGAAGAGCGAACACGTCGCGCTGTGGCGCAATTCATCGATCTCGTCGTTGATCGACGCGTCCTTCTCGATGTAGGTGTCCGTCGAGGCGATGTATGCCTCCGGCTGGTAGAAGTCGTAGTAGCTGACGAAGTAGCCGACGTAATTGTTCGGGAAGAATGCCTTGAACTCGCTCGCGAGCTGTGCCGCGAGCGTCTTGTTGTGGGCGATGACGAGCGTCGGCTTCTGCACCTTCTCGATGACCTTGGCGATCGTGTACGTCTTGCCCGTACCCGTCGCGCCTAAGAGGACCTGCGCCTGCTGGCCGTTCTCGACACCTGCAGCCAGCTCCTCGATGGCCTGCGGCTGGTCGCCCATCGGCTCAAATGGTGCCACGACCTGAAACGGCGTCTCCTTATCAAAATGCATCGTATTGAGTTTCGGCACCATAGCCATGTGAGTCCCTCCATATCTGAATCTGTATCCTGTCACGTGTTCTCCGTGAATCGTACATCTATTATATACACCGCATCGCAAAAAATCCATAAGAAATGCCGATATGACAAATGTCATACGCTTCTTCCGTCATGTTGTGACGCATATCAGATGTTTTCTTTCTTGTTTTATTGTATTATATGAATCGTCAGATAGATGAGCAGCCGCCCAGAAAGAGCGGCGCTGCTTTAGGATAAGAAAGAGAGGTTCTATCATGGAAATCGCATTTTGCCGCATTGACGATCGTCTGATTCACGGCCAGGTCGCTACGGTATGGACAAAGGTCACGGGCTGCAACCGCATCATGTGCTGCAATGACGATGTCGCTCAGGACACGCTGCGCAAGAAGCTCCTGCTGCAGGTCGCTCCTCCGGGTATCAAGGCTTACGTCATCCCCGTTGAAAAGGCTGTCGCCGCCTACAAGAACCCGAAGTACGCTCCTTTCAAGACGCTGTTCCTGTTCACGAATCCGCGCGATGTCGTGCGCGCCGTCAAGGGCGGCATCCCGTTCAAGTCGGTCAACCTCGGCGGCATGACCTACAAGGACGGCGACACGCTGATCTCCCAGGCCGTCGCAGTCAACAAGGATGATGCACAGGCCATCAAGGAGCTCGTCGACATGGGCATCGAGGTCGAGATCCGCAAGCTCGCCAACGAGCCGAAGAAAGACGCCATCGAGGCACTCAAGGCAAAGGGACTGCTCTGAGCGTCTGATTCGACTAATTTTGGGAAATGAAACAAGCGGCAGTCTTGGGGAGGCTGCCGCCATATTCTGAAGGGGGAACATTCAAAATGACTACAATCCAGTTCATCCTGCTCATCCTCGTCGCAGCCGTCGCCGGCATGGGGTCGGTCCTCGATGAAGCACAATTCCATCGCCCGCTCGTCGCCTGCACGCTCGTCGGCCTCGTGCTCGGCGATATCACAACCGGTATCATCCTCGGCGGTACACTTGAAATGCTCGCACTCGGCTGGATGAACGTCGGCGCAGCCATGGCACCAGATGCCGCGCTCGCATCCGTCGTCTCCGCCATCCTCGTCATCGTCGGCCACCAGAGCATCGGCGCCGGCATCGCGATTGCCGTGCCGCTCGCCGCAGCTGGCCAGGTCCTGACGATCTTCGTCCGCACGATCACCGTCTTCTTCCAGCACCTCGCCGATAAGTTTGCCTTAGAGGGCAACGGCTTCGGCATTGAGATGTGCCACCTCGGCGGCCTCCTTCTGCAGGCCATCCGCGTTGCTGTACCGGCTGCGCTCGTCGCTGCCATCGCCGGCACGGACACCGTCAACGCCATGCTCGCTTCGATCCCTGAAGTCATCACGCGCGGCCTGCAGGTCGCCGGCGGCTTCATCGTCGTCGTCGGTTATGCGATGGTCATCAACATGATGAACGCGAAATCGCTCATGCCGTTCTTCTTCCTCGGTTTCCTCGTCGCCGTCTTCACGAACGTCAACCTCATCGGCTTCGGCGCCATCGGCCTGATCGCTGCTTACTTCCACGTCAAGGGCCTGCAGCGCGACATCGCCATCGAAGAGGCCGCCAAGACGGGCGGCCCTGGCGCAGCTGGCGGCACGGGGCTCGATGACATCGACGACTCCGATCTCATGTAAGGTGAAGGAGGAAAACACGATCATGGAAAAGAAACTCAACAAAAAAGATCTCATCAACATCTTCATCCGCTCAAACTTCCTCCTGGGCTCGTTCAACTTCGAGCGCATGCAGGCCATCGGCTTCTGCGTCTCGCTGCTGCCGGCCCTGCGGAAGGTCTACAAGGACGATAAGCCGGCAATGGCCGCCGCTATGAAGCGCCACCTCGAATTCTTCAACACGCAGCCGTTCCTCGCCACGCCGATCATGGGCATCACGGCCGCCATGGAGGAGAAGAAAGCCAATGGCGCGGACATCAGCGACCAGACAATCTCCGGCGTCAAGGTCGGCCTCATGGGCCCGCTCGCCGGCGTCGGCGACCCGATTTTCTGGGGCACGCTGCGCCCGGTCCTCGCGGCCCTCGGCGCCGGCATCGCCCTGACGGGCAGCATCATGGGCCCGCTGATCTTCTTCCTCGTCTTCAATGCCATCCGCCTCGCCACGAACTGGTACGGCGTCATGTACGGCTACTCGAAGGGCACGGAGCTCGTCGATGAGATGGGCGGCAACAAGATGCGCTTCCTCACGGAAGGCTCCTCCGTCCTCGGACTTCTCGTCATGGGCGCCCTCGTCGCGAAGTGGACGACCGTCAACATGCCGCTCGTGCTCTCGAGCTACACGAACAGCGCCGGCGAGCAGGTCACGACGACGGTCCAGACCATTCTCGACAGCCTCATGCCCGGCATCGTGCCGCTGCTCATGACCTTCGCCTGCATGTGGCTCCTGCGCAAGAACGTCAACCCGCTCATCATCATCCTTGGCCTCTTCGCCCTCGGCATCGTCGGCTATGCAATCGGCCTGTTCGCCTGATCGTCTGACTGCAGCAAGAGCCTGATTCCATACCGCTCATGCAAGCATCCCGCAAAGACCAAAAACGTCTTTGCGGGATTTTTTGCCCGAATACGCAGCCGGCGCGGCCTGATTGACTGACCCTTATGGTATAATCAATACAGCAACGATTTTCTAGCCCCACTTGAAAAGAAAGGAACTGCCATGATCCGGGAAATACGGATGATCGCCTTCCTGATGGCCATCATCATCATCTGCCTCGCCCTCGGCGCCCTCAGTGCGCCGCAGCGCGACCTCAGCGCGAAGCAAGAGGAACACCAGAAGCGCTTCGGCGCCGTCTACATGACACTCAACAACCCGTTCTACGAGATCATCGACGAGGAGATCCGGACGGAGGTCGAGAAGCACGGCGATGTGCTGCTCTCGCGCGACCCGGCACTCTCGGTCGAGAAGCAGACTGAGGAGATTGAGGACCTAATCCGCGAGGGCGTCTCCGTCATCTTCCTCAACCCCGTCGACTTCGAGCGCATGGGGCCAGCGCTTGAAGCTGCGCGCGCAGCCCACATCCCCGTCATCACGATCGACACGAATGTCCAGGATAGCGACTTTGTCGCCTCGACCATCGAGACGGACAACTACGCGGCCGGCCGCGCCTGCGCCGAACACCTCCTGCAGCACGCTGACCACGCGAACATCCTGCTTCTCAAGCACAGCAGTGCGCACTCAGCCGTCGACCGCATCACGGGCTTCCGGCAGACGATCGCGGGCCATCCGGGCTTCACCATCGTCGACGAGGCGGAGTGCGACGGGCAGCTCGAGCGCGCCATGCCGGCCATGCAGGAGATGCTCAGCCGCCATCCCGAGGCCGACACTGTCATGGCGCTCAACGATCCATCTGCACTCGGTGCTATGGCTGCGCTCGAGTCCTGCGGCAGGCTGCAGTCGTTCCGCGTCTACGGCGTCGACGGCGTCCCCGAGACGAAGGAGCTGATCCTTGCGGGACGAATGACGGCGACGGCGGCCCAGTCGCCGCGCCGCATCGGCCGCCTCGCGGCACAGCAGGCCTACCGCCTCTTGGACGGCGAGCCGGTCGACCGCCTGGTCCAGTTGCCGACCCATCTATGGACGCAGGAAAACCTGACGCCCGCCAAGACAAAGGAGTGGGATTGAATGAGCGACACAAGCCTACGCCGCGCCAGGCGCCTCGCGCGCGCGCTCGACGCCAGCGAGCTGCACCAGATGCACGACGTCCTGATCATCTACAACGGCATGGTCGTCACGCTGACTGCCGCCTTCATGAGCCTCACGCAGGACAAGATCATCCGGTCGTTCCACGCGCGCGCCTTCCTCGAGCAGCTGTCGAGCGTGCCGCTGCCGCCCGTATCGGGCTTCTTCACTTCAGTCGGCGCCTTCCTGCTGCTCGCCCTGCTCGGCTGGCTCTACCGCGAGGGCAAGATGATGCCGACGATGCGCTACGCCTGCCTTACGGCAGAGATCTTCGTCTGCATCGTCCTGCTGCGCAGCCTCGACCTCGCCTACGACGGCGTCGTGCTGCTCGTCGTCGCCGACCTCCTGCACCGCTATTCCGGCCGCCACCAGCTCGTCGTGCTGACCTGCGCCATGCTCGGCCTCTACGCCATCGTCGACTACAATGCGATGTTCTTCGAGCATCAGGTCACGCCGTTTGACGTCTACACCTCGTACTACGCGCCGTCTGCGCGGTCCTGGATCCACCTGATGCACACGGGCCTCGCCTCGTTCAACCTCATCCTCTTCGTCTTCTACCTAACGCTGCTCATCCGCCAGAACCACCAGGAGAAGCAGCGCATCGCGAGCCTCAACGCCCAGCTCGAAGAGGCGAACACGCGCCTGCGCGCCTACGCGATTGAAGCGGAGTCCATGGCCGAGACGCGCGAGCGCAACCGCCTCGCGCGCGAGATCCATGACACGCTCGGCCACGCGCTGACCGGCATCGCCGCGGGGCTCGACGCCACCGCGCTGCTCGTCGACCTCGCCCCCGACAAGGCCAAGGAACAGCTCGTCAAAATAAAGGAGACGGCCCTGCGCGGCCTCAAGGATGTGCGCCGCAGCGTCAAGAAGCTGCGGCCCGACGACCTCGAGCACCTGCCGCTGCGGCAGGCCATCGTGAACATGGTGGAGGAATTCGCGAGCTCGACCGGCATGAAGATCGACTTCGAGGTCCTCGAGTGGCCCGAGCGCCTGCGCCCCGACCAGGAAGAGGTGCTCTACCGCGTCGTACAGGAAGGCATGACGAACGCAAGGCGCCACGGCCACGCCAAGCACCTCGAGATCACCATTGGCGCCAAGCGCGGCGCCATCTACCTGCTGCTCGCCGATGACGGCGAGGGCGCCGACATCGCCGAGCTCGAGAAGGGCTTCGGCCTGCGCCACATGCAGGAGCGCCTTGCCCTGCTGCACGGCAAGCTCCGCTACTGGAGCGACTCCGGGTTCACACTCGAGGCAATCCTGCCAGAAAATGAGGAGGCATCGAACTTTTTATGATGGACAAGATCAAGATCATGATTGCAGATGACCAGGAGCTCATCCGCGACAGTCTCAGCATCGTGCTGGGCGCCAATGCCGATATGGAAGTCACGGGGCTTGCAGGCAACGGCCGCGAGCTCATCGAGCTCATCGAGAAGGGCAGGAAAGCACTGCCTGACGTCGTGCTCATGGATGTGCGCATGCCGGAGCTCGACGGCGTGGAAGCGACGCACGCCGTCAAAGAACGCTGGCCGCAGGTCCGCATCATCATCCTCACGACATTCGACGACGACGAATACGTCTTCAACGCCCTCAAGTACGGCGCGAGCGGCTACCTCTTGAAGGGCGTGTCGGTGCCGGAGCTCAGCGCGGCCATCCGCACGGTCGCGCAGGGCGGCGCCATGATCAACCCGGGCATCGTGACGAAGGTCGTCAAGTTCTTCAACCAGATGGCACAGTCGAGCCTCACGACCTCGCCCGAGGAGACGATGGACGCCGCTGTCCTCGGCCACACGGAGCGCAATATCGCGCTGCTCGTCGGCCGCGGCCTCTCGAACAAGGAAATCGCAGCAAAGCTCTCGCTCTCAGACGGCACCATCCGCAACGGCCTCTCCTCAGCCCTCTCTAAGCTCAATCTGCGCGACCGCACGCAGCTCGCAATCTGGGCCGTGCAGACGGGTCTTGCAAATGAAGAGGTACATCCATGAGCGGGAAGCGTCGCCTGCGCTCTCCCTTTGCTTTGCTGCTGCTCGTCGCGTACGCCTTCGTCTTCTTCTCGCTCTATCTCATGGAGCCGTGCGCCATCGAGCTGCGCGTCGGGACGTTTGCCGGAAGCAATTGGGATGTGCCGCAGGGCGAGAGCTACGCCTATCTCGACCATGTCATCGCGCGCTTCGAAGCGGAGCACCCCGGCGTCAAAGTCACCTACCAGAGCGGCATCCGCAAGTCCGACTACACGGAATGGCTGGCGGGCCGCGAGCTCGCCGGCGAGATGCCCGACGTCTTCCTGATCCCGCAGGACGATTTCAACCTCTACGCAGGGCTCGGCGCCCTGCTGCCGCTCGATGCGCTCGCCAAGAAGGACGATGCCTTCGCGCTCGACGACTTCTACCCCGCTCCGCTCGCCTTCGGCCGCAGCGCAGATGACGCCGCTCTCTACGCCCTGCCCGCCGAATGCGTGCCGCGCCTGATGTTCGTCAACCGCACGCTGCTCGACCGCGAAGGCATCTCCATGCCGCAGGACGACTGGACCTGGGACGACTTCCTCGCCATCTGCCAGAAGGTCACGCGCGATACGGACGGCGACGGCCGCCTCGACCAGTTCGGCGCCTACGGCTACAACTGGCAGGATGCTGCCGTCACGAGCGGGGCCGAGCTGTTCCGCGAGGACGGCAAGGCGTCGTATTTCACCGACAAGCGCATCGAGAGCGCCGTGCGCTTCGCCAACGCGCTGCACCAGCTCCAGCGCAACCAAGTCGTGCAGGAGCGCGACTTCGACATCGGCCACGTCGCCTTCCGCCCCTTCAACTTCGCCGCCTACCGCACGTACAAGCCCTATCCCTGGCGCATTAAGAAGGCCACGGACTTCGAGTGGGACTGCATTCGCCTGCCGCGCGGGCCGGAAGGGCGCAACACCTCGCCCGTGCAGACGTTGCTCATGGGCATCAGCGCCAAGACGAAAGAACGTCAGCTCGCCTGGGAATTTCTCAAGGCATACTGCCACGACAGGGAGAACCAGACATTGCTGCTCTCGCTTTCAGCTGCCCTGCCGACGCGGCGCGGCATCATCGAGGAGGCCGCCCCACAGGAGCTCTTCGGCGCGGAGGCCAGCGGCCGGACAGGCCGCAGCCCGCTGGCCGTCAGCCAGGTCATCGAGGAGGGCACCGTCCCCTACCGCTTCCCGCGCTACGTAGCGGCCATGAGGCTGGCCGACCAGGAGATCCAGAAGCTCATCGACAGCGACGCGCTCGAGGTCAACTCCATGAACCGCATCCAGAAGGAGATCAACGACCTCCTGCTCCAATGAATGCAAAAAAAATCGACCGACAGATTCCTGTCAGTCGATTTTTTTTGCATGTTTGTTTTCGGCGCTCAGCCAATCAGATGGTGCTCGCTGAGGTACGCGTAGATGCCGTCCTCTTCGTTGGAGGTAGTGACCTCGCCTGCTGCCGCCTTCACCGGCTGCGGCGCGTTGCCCATGGCGACGCTCGCGCCTGTATAGCGGAGCATCTCGAGGTCGTTGTAGTTGTCGCCGAACGAGAGCGCATCGCTCGCCTCGAGGCCGAAGTGCTTCAGCATGACCTCGATGCCGCTCGCCTTGTTGACGGAAGCATCCATGATCTCGAGCAGGTGCGGCGCGGAGCGCACGACATTGAGCGCCGGGAACAGCGCCTGGAGCTCCCGCTCAGCCCGCTCGCAGTCCGCAGGCTCCATCATGAGCAGGATCTTGTGCGGCAGGGTGTCCCCAGCCAGGCAGTCCGCGAAGGAGCGCCTCTCGGCCACGGCTCCCGTGATCTTCATCTCCAAGGCGACGCGCGGGTCGCTCGTGTCCTTGACGTACCAGTGATGGCCGGCGTAGTAGTTGACGGTCGCCTGGGGGAAGTGCGCCTCGACTGCCTCGAGGAAGGCTGCCGCGTGCTCCGCCTTCATCGTCAGGCTGTAGAGCGTCTCTCCCTCTTCCGTCAGCACGAGCGCACCGCTGTAAGAGATCAGCGGGATCTTGACGCCCATCGCCTCAGTGATCGGGTAGATGGCCTCCGGCATGCGCGCCGAGACGAGTACAAAGGGAATCCCCTGCTGCACGAGGCCCTTGACGGCCTGCTCCGTCTTTTCGGTGACGCGCTTGTCATCCGTCAGCAGCGTGCCGTCGATGTCCGAGAATACAATCCTTGCCATGCGAACCCCTCCTGAATGTCAGCCCTTGACGACGATGTTGACGAGTTTCTTCGGCACACAGATGACCTTGACGATCGTCTTGCCGTCCGTGAGTTCCTGCGTGCGCGGCAGTTCCATGGCGATCTTCTTCATGCCCTCGCGATCCGTATCGGCAGGGATCATGAGCTTGTCGCGTACCTTGCCATTGATCTGCAGGACGATCTCGATTTCCGCGAGCTTGGTCGCCTCTTCGTCAAAAACCGGCCACTTCTGCTGATGGACGCTGCCCTGGCCCTCAAACAGGCGGCTCCAGAGCTCTTCCGTGATGTGCGGGGCAAACGGTGCCAGGAGCTTGATGAGGTTCTCGGCGACTTCGCGCGCAAGGCCGGCGTTCATCTCCTTGTCCTGGAACGCATAGAAGGCGTTGACGAGCTCCATGATGGAGGAGACGGCCGTATTGAACATGAAGCGGTCGCGCACATCCTCCGTGACCTTGCGGATTGTCACGTGCAGGACGCGGCGCAGTTCCTTCTCGTCCTTCGTGAGCGCTGTGACATCGTAGTCCGGCTTGCCCGCCTTGATGGCCTCCTCGAAGTGGCCGAGGATGCGCCAGACGCGGTTGAGGAAGCGGTACGAGCCTTCGACGCCCTTGTCGCTCCACTCGAGGTCGCGGTCGACCGGTGCGGCGAACAGGATGAAGAGTCGGGCCGTGTCGGCGCCGTACTTCGCGATGATTTCCTCCGGCGAGACGACATTGCCCTTCGACTTCGACATCTTCGAGCCGTCCTTGAGGACCATGCCCTGCGTCAGGAGGTTCGTGAACGGCTCATCGAAGTCGACGAGGTCGGCATCGTGCAGGACCTTCGTGAAGAAGCGCGAGTACAGGAGGTGCAGGATGGCGTGCTCGATGCCGCCGATGTACTGGTCAACAGGCGCCCAGTAATTGACCTTGTCCTTGGCGAACGGCTCCTTGTCGTTGTGCGGGTCCGTGTAGCGCAGGTAGTACCACGAAGAGCAGATGAAGGTGTCCATCGTGTCCGTCTCGCGCGTCGCATCGGCGCCGCACTTCGGGCACTTGCAGTGGACGAAGCTCTCGCTCGACGCCAGTGGCGACAGCGAGCCCTGGTCAAACGAGACATCCTCTGGCAGCATGACCGGCAGGTCTTTCTCCGGCACGAGGACTTCGCCGCAGTGCGGGCAGTTGATGACCGGGATCGGCGCACCCCAGTAGCGCTGGCGCGAGATGAGCCAGTCGCGCAGGCGGAAGTTGACGCGGCGCTTGCCGAAGCCTTCCCTCTCGGCCTTGTCCATGATGCCCTTCATGGCTTCCTTGATATCAAGGCCTGTGAATTCAGCTGAGTTGACGAGGACGCCGTCCTTGTCCGTGTACGCCTCTGTCATCTCCTCGAGCTTGAGCTCGTGGTCGCGCGGCTGCAGCGTGATGATCTTCGGGATGTCGTACTTCGTCGCGAACATCCAGTCACGCGAATCCTCCGACGGAACGCCGATGACGGCGCCCGTGCCGTAGTCAGCCAGGACGTAGTTCGTGACCCAGATCTGTACCTTGTTGCCGTTGAACGGGTTGATGCAGTAAGCGCCCGTGAAGATGCCTTCCTTCTCGGATTCGCTCGACGTGCGCTCGATCTCGCTCTGGTTGCGCGTGCGCTTGACGAAAGCCTGGATTGCCTCAGCCTTCGGGTTGTTCTCGCAGATCTTCTCGACGAGCGGATGCTCAGCTGCGAGCGCGAGGAAGGTGATGCCGTAGACCGTATCGGGGCGCGTCGTGTAGGCGGCGATCGACGTGCCGAGCTCCGGCGCCTCGAGATTGAACTCCAGGCCCTCGCTGCGGCCGATCCAGTTGTCCTGCATCGTCTTGACGCGCTCCGGCCAGCCCTTGAGCTTGTCGAGGTCCTTCAGCAGGACATCGGCGTAATCCGTGATCTTGAGGAACCACTGCGAGAGGTCCTTCTTGTGGACCTCGTGGTCGCAGCGCCAGCACTTGCCGTCGATGACCTGCTCATTCGCGAGGACCGTGCCGCAGGTGTCGCACCAATTGACCGATGCCTTCTTCTTGTAGGCGAGGCCGCGCTTGTAGAAGAGCTCGAAGAGCCACTGCGTCCACTTGTAGTACGAGGGGTCGCACGTCTTGACCTCGCGGTCCCAGTCGTAGGAGAGGCCGAGCTTCTTCTGCTGCTTCTCCATGTTCTCGATGTTGCTGTACGTCCAGTCGGCCGGCTTGACACCGTGCTTGATGGCCGCGTTCTCAGCCGGCATGCCGAAGGAGTCGAAGCCCATCGGATGCAGGACGTTGAAGCCCTCCATCGTCTTGTAGCGCGCCATGACATCACCGATGGCGTAGTTGCGCACGTGGCCCATGTGCAGGTTGCCCGACGGATACGGGAACATCTCGAGTGCGTAGTACTTCGGGCGACTAGCGTCGGCCTCCGTCTTGTAGACCTTGCCCTCTTCCCACTTCTTCTGCCATTTCGACTCGATGTCCTGCGGCGAATATCTTTCCATCTCAATTGCCTCCTAAAACTAAAAAATCCCCGACCGTCATGTGACGATCAGGGACGATGATTCGCGGTACCACCCTGCTTGATGCCAGAGCATCCTCTCGGTGCCGTAACGTGGCAGGCGTCGGCCGTTTCGCCCGAAGGCTCCCCGGCCGCTCCTCCGCAGCGAGTTCAGCGCTTCCCGTCACCGGCTCCCACCTGCCGCCGGCTCTCTTGAGACGTCCTGCACCTACTGCTCTGCATCCTCGGATTTACGTGTTTACATATGCTCCTATTATAGCGGGGATTGCGCGTATCGTCAACTACTTCTCGCGCCTGCCGTGCAGCTGCTCGAACTCGAGCTGCTTCTCGTGCGTCTGCTGCCACTTGCGCCGCGCGTCCTCGTAGCTCTCGCAGGCGAGCGTGAAGCCCTTGCCCGACACCTCCGACGTATCAGAGACGATCATGAATGCCTGCGGGTCGTGATGGCTTACGATGGTCTTGACGCGGCTGACCTGCGTGAGGCTCACGACGACGAACAGGATGTTCTTCGGTTCCTCCGCAAGCCCGCCGCGGCCGTCGAGGAACGTCGCACCGCGGTGCACGTTCTCCATGATGTCGTTGCAGATGGCCTTGGCCTGCGGCGAGACGATGAGGATGGACTTCTCGCGGTTGAGGCCGGCGGCCACGCGGTTCGTCAGCTCCGCCGTCACGTAAATGGAGACGATACTGAACAGCGCGACCTCGACGCCGAAGAGCGCAACCGAACCCATGATGATCAGGAAGTTCAGCATAAAGACGACCGTGCCGACATCGAGGGAGTAGTACTTCTTGGCCACGGCCGCGATGACGTCGAGGCCGCCCGTGTTCGCGTTGGCGCGGAAGACCATGCCGAAGCCGACGCCGGCGAGCACGCCGCCGAAGATGGAGTTGAGCATCGGGTCGCTGCAGATGCTCCAGTCGACGAGGAAGTGCGTCGCATCGAGGAAAACCGACAGCGCCACCGTGCCGAAGATCGTGTCCGCGGCGTAGAGGCGGCCGAAGACACGGTAGGCGAGGTAGAGGATCGGCAGGTTGTAGACGAGGTTCTGCATGCCGACGGGCAAGCCGATCAGGTAGTAGATGATCAGGGCCACGCCGCTGATGCCGCCCGTCAAGAGATGTGCGGGGATCAGGAAGAGGTTGAAGCCCAGGCAGACGAGCAGGCAGCCGAGCGTGATCTGGAAGTAGCGCATGGCGTGCTTGCGCCAGAGATTCTGATTCATAGTGCAGCCTTTCGCGCAAAAGCGCAGATGTGAGAAACGTATATCAGGCCAGCGAGAAGAAGTCCTTCGACTCGCGGTCGGCGATGACTTCGACCTCGCCTTCGCCGCGCAGCTCTTCGCGCAGCCGGCTCACGAGCGTGGCGACGACGGGAAACTCCGTGCCGAAGTGGCCAGCGTCGATGACGTGCATGCCGAGCTCGGCGGCGCGCTGCGCATCGTGGTAGCGCACATCGCCCGTGACGTAGGCATCCGCCCCCATCATCGCGGCCCTATCCACGAATTCCGCACCGGCACCGCTGCAGAGCGCGACCTTGCGCACCGGGCGGTCGCCGGCGTCGACGAAGCGCACGTGCTCCGTCGGCAGGGCCTCGCGGACCTGCTCGGCGAAGTCGCGGATCGCCATCGGCTGCGGCAGCGAGCCAATGCGGCCAAGGCTCTCGGTCTCTCCGCTCTCGCCCTGCTGCGTGATGACGAAGCTCGAGAGCTTCGAGAGGCCGATGGCCTCCGCGAGCACATCGTTGACGCCGCCGCGGGCGATGTCGAGATTCGTGTGCGCGGCGGCCACGGCGATGTCGTGCTGCAGGAGGACCTGCAGGCGGTGGCCGAGCGGCTCGTCCGTGCGGATCTTCTTGATCGGCTTGAAGAGCAGCGGATGGTGTGCAACGATCATCTCTGCCCCTTCGTGCACGGCCTGGCGCACGACAATGTCGCTGACGTCGAGCGCGACGAGGATGCGGCTGACCTGCCGCTCCGGGCTGCCGACGAGCAGGCCCGGGTTATCCCAATCCTCTGCGAGATGATGCGGCGCGATGCGCTCCAGCGCATCCATGACAACTTGACATTTTACCATGACAGATGCTCCCCCAGTTCCTTGATGTGACGGATGACGGCCTGATACTTCTTCGACTTCTTCGCGGCATCGCTCTTCTCCATGCCCGCTGCGACGCGGCGCTCCTGGAAGAGCAGGGCCTCGATGTGATGGCGCAAGAGAGGCGGCTTCTTCTGCCAGAGGACGGGACCGATCTCGAGCATCAGCTGCTCCGGCATCTTGCGGCGGCCGCGCTTGGCCATGATGATCTCGTAGATGCGCCCATCGTCGAGCGCGAGCGATTCATCCTCGATGTGCCAGTGCTTGCGGTAGATCCAGCGGCGCAACTCCGGCACCGCGCTCTGCGGCTGCAGGATGAGTGTCTCAAGCGTCTCGACGACATCAGGCGAGCCTTCGAGGATCTCGACCATCAGCGCACCGCCCATGCCGGCGATGCAGACTGTGTCAACCTCGCCGGGCTTGAGTCTCTTGAGGCCGTCCCCGAGGCGCACCGAGATGACGTTGTCCGCCAGTCCATTCTCGCGGACGGTACGCACGGCAGCCTCGTAGGGACCTGTGTTCTTGTCGCTCGCCACGACGAACTTCGCCTTGCCCGACTTCACGAGCTCTACCGCAAGGTAGCCATGGTCCGTGCCGATGTCGGCCACGCGGCTGCCCTGCGGCACGAAGTCGGCCACGGCCTGCAAGCGATCTCCCAGATTCATGAAAATCCCTCCTCATAGACGTCTATACTTCCAGTTTTCCTCTATCTTAGCACAAGCTTAGCACAAGAAAAAGGGTGTAACAAGCGTTACACCCTGGATGTTCAATTGGCTCCTCGAGCAGGATTCGAACCTGCGACAGCCTGATTAACAGTCAGGTGCTCTACCGGCTGAGCTATCGAGGAATATCAACAACAAGTATTATTATAAGGGGTCCCGGCGCCTTTGTCAACACCTTTTTTCATTTTTCCCCTGCGAGCACAAATCTTTTTCCGCAAAAGAAAGACCAGAGCATCATCACTCTGGTCTTCAGCAATCAGTCTAAGAAATCCTTGAGCTTGCGGCTGCGGCTCGGGTGACGCAGCTTGCGCAGGGCCTTGGCTTCGATCTGGCGGATGCGCTCACGCGTGACGCCGAAGTTCTGGCCGACTTCCTCGAGCGTGCGCGCACGGCCGTCATCGAGGCCAAAGCGCAGGCGCAGGACTTTCTCCTCACGCGGCGTCAATGTGTCGAGGACATCCTCGAGTTGTTCCTTGAGCAGCATGAACGAGGCGGCATCGGCAGGAGCGGGCGCATCCTGGTCCTCGATAAAGTCGCCGAGATGCGAGTCTTCCTCTTCGCCGATCGGCGTTTCGAGGGAGACTGGCTCCTGCGCGATCTTCATGATCTCGCGCACGCGGTCGACGCCGATCTCCATCTCCTTGGCGATCTCCTCCGGGGTCGGTTCGCGGCCGAGCTGCTGCAGCAGCTGGCGCGAGACGCGGATGAGCTTGTTGATCGTCTCTACCATGTGCACCGGGATGCGGATGGTGCGGGCCTGGTCAGCGATTGCGCGCGTGATGGCCTGGCGAATCCACCAGGTCGCGTACGTACTGAACTTGTACCCCTTGTTGTAGTCAAACTTCTCGACCGCCTTGATGAGGCCGAGATTGCCCTCCTGGATGAGGTCGAGGAAGAGCATGCCGCGGCCGACATAGCGCTTCGCAATGCTGACGACGAGGCGCAGGTTTGCCTCAGCCAGGCGCTTCTGTGCCTCTTCATCGCCGGCCTCCATGCGCTTGGCTAGCGCGACCTCTTCTTCTGCCGTCAGCAGGGGCACGCGGCCGATCTCCTTGAGGTACATGCGCACCGGATCATCGATGCTGACACCCTCCGGCACAGAGAGGTCGATCTCGACGTCCTCGTCGGACTTGTCGAGGTCCACATCGTCGTCATTCGAATTGTCCTGCGAGTCATCGACGATCTCGATGCCACGCTTGCTGAAGGTATCATACATGGTGTCGATTTCATCAGGAGTGAGGTCCTGCTTCTGCAGCGCATCGATGAGCTCCCCGTATGTCAGAGTACCTCCGTTCTTCTTGCCCTTGGCCAGGAGATTCTCCACTATCTCAGAACTGCGGCGCTTGCCGGCAGCACTTGCTGTCTTTGATTCAGCCATTCGACTGCCTCCTTTCCACACGTTCCATCCATCTTTTACCAAGTGATTCACCATTCATCCATTTCATGTTTGATCTTATTAACCTCATTCAATTCCTGCAGGCAGGCCTCATGCTGGCCGTTCTGCGCATATTCATTCGCCTTGCGGCTGTGCTCCGTGTAGAGGGCATTGAGATATGCCTTGCGGAGCACCCGCAGAGAATCATCGTAAGCTCCTGTCTCATCGCGCCCGCCGAGGTCTTCGACGAGCGAGCGCGAGAGCTCAGCCGCCGCCTCGTCGCTCAGCGACGCGGCACTCATATCATCCACCGGACGTCCCTCCTCGGCAGACTCCTTGAGAAAGGTCAGGATCTCGCGCTGGACCGGGTCGCGTATGCCCGCAAGCGGCACGATCGTCTCGAGATGCGCGATGATGGCGGCATCCTGCCAGGCCATGCGGATGACGAGGCGCCCCGCTTTCCTGAGTGCCGTGTCGGGCTTCGCGATGGCCTGACGGATGGGCTGGCGCGCAGGCGCCTCCTCCGCCTCGGGGCGGTAGTGCCGGAGCTCCTCGCGCACGATGCCCTCATCGAGCATGAGCGCCTGCGCGAGCTTCCGCTCGTACTCGCTGCGCACGGCCGACTCGCGGATGCCCGCGAGCACGGGCATCATCTCATGGAGTGCCTTGACCTTGCCGTCGAGCGTGTCGTAATTCGTGTGTGAAAGGACGTAGCGCAGCCGGTACTCCACGAGCGGCAGCGCCTGCCGCACGAGCTCCCGGAATGCATCGGCTCCGTGCTTGCGGATGAATTCATCCGGGTCCTTGCCGTCCGGCACGACGATGACGCGGACGCGGGCCCCTGTGTCGCGCACGATGGTGAGCGCGCGTATCGTTGCCTTTTGGCCCGCCTCGTCACTGTCGTAACAGAAGCAGATTTCCGGCGCATAGTGCAGGAGCTTCTTCGCGTGCTCCGGTGTGAACGATGTGCCGAGTGATGCGACGACATTGTGCACACCGGCATCGAACACGGATATCGCATCCATGTAGCCCTCAACGACGATGGCACGGCCCTCCTGCTGGATGGCGCGGTGCGAGCGGTCGAGGCCAAAGAGCAATTTCCTCTTGTTGAAGAGGACCGTCTCCGGCGTGTTGAGGTACTTCGGCGTCGAATCGTCGAGGACGCGGCCGCCGAAGCCGACGACACGGCCGCGCTCATCCGCTATGGGGATGATCACGCGCCCGCGGAAGCGGTCGTAGAGGCCGCTGCCCTGCTTGCGCTCGGCGGACAGGCCGCTTGCCAGCAAAAACTCCTGCTTGATTCCACGTTTGAGAAAAGCCGTGGACAACTTATCCCAGGCAGGCGGTGCATAGCCGAGCTGGAACTCCTCGATCGTCTCCTGACGGATGCCGCGCCCGGCGAAGTAGGCCTTGCCCCGCTCCCCCATGCGCGTCATCGTCAGGCAGTTGTGGAAGAAGTCGCGCGCGAGCTCATTGACCTTGCGCAAGTCCTGTATCTCGCGTTCCCGCGCGATCTCCTGCGGACTCCTCTTCCGCTCCGGCAAGGGGATGCCCAGCTTCTCTGCCTGCAGCTTGATCGCGTCAAAATACGAGATGTTTTCGATAAGCGAAATGAACTTGAACGCATTGCCGCCGGCATGGCAGCCGAAGCAGTAGAAGAAGCCCTTATCGGGTACGACAGAGAAGGATGCCGTCTTCTCGTGATGGAACGGGCAGCACCCCCAGTAGCGATTGCCCCGGCGCTTAAGCGGGACGTAGCTCTGCACGATGCGCACGATGTCTGTGTTCTCGCTCACGCGCTCGACGAAGGCGTCCATCGCCTCATTCCGCATTCGTTCCAATTGATTCCATCCTCCCGTCCTCCGCTGGAGCCTGACGGCACACACCGGAGTGACACTCTAGTATATTCGCTGTCATCTGGAAAAAACCTTCTTCGCGCGGATAAAAAACTCGTCCAGCCCCTTGACAAAGTGACGGGCATGCACTCCACGCAGGTTTTTCAGATATATATTCCGCAAAAACTCCCAATATCCTTTTTCATCCCGAAAATTTCCTGGCACACAGCTGTCATCGACTGTAGCGGATGACGCGCCCGACGGGCGGGATGAAGATCTCCGAGAAGAGCTGCACGGCGTAGCTGTCCGTGAGCCCCGCGACGTAATCCGTCACGATCTGCTGGCGGCCCCAGCGCGCCTCGCGCTCGCAGAACTCCTGCGGGAGCTCCTCTGGATGCGCGAGGAAGTGCGCGTAGAGCTGGCGCAGCATGAACCCCGCCTGGCGGCGCTCATGCGCGAGCGCGTCGGACAGGTAGATGTGCTCGAACATGAAACTCCTGAAGAGGTCCATCGTCTCGCGCACCTCATCCGACTGGCGGATGTCCGTGAGGTCTGCCGAGCTCTCGATCATGTCTGAAACCATGCTCGTGATCATCGAAGAGGTGTCCCGGCCAAAGCGCTCGTAGACGGCTGAGGGCAGGTCTCCTTCCCTCAGCAGGCCCGCGCGCAGGCTGTCATCGTAGTCGTGCGTCAGGTAGGCGATGCGGTCGGCCGTGCGCACGATGCGCCCCTCCAAGGTCTTCGGCAGGTGCGGCCCCGTGTGATTGACGATGCCATCCTTGACCTCGTACGTCAGGTTCAGCCCCTTGCCGCCCTTCTCGAGGAACTCGACGACGCGCAGGCTCTGCTCGTTATGGGCGAAGTGGCCCGCGAGCTCCGCCATCACCGACTCGCCCGCATGTCCAAAAGGCGTGTGGCCGACATCGTGGCCGATGGCGATGGCCTCGACGAGGTCCTCGTTGAGGCGCAGTCCGCGCGCAATGGTCCGCGAGATCTGCGCGACTTCCAGGCTGTGCGTCATGCGCGTGCGGTAGTGGTCGCCCGCCACGATGTAGACCTGTGTCTTGTGCTTGAGCCGCCGGAAGGATTTGGAGTGCAGAATGCGGTCGCGGTCGCGCTGGAAGCTCGTGCGCAGCGCGCACTCCTCGCCTTTCTCCTTGCGCCTGGCAGCGCGGCTCTTGGCCGCCTGCGGCGCCAGGTACGCGTACTCAAGTTCTTCTGTCCGTTCCCGGATATTCAAGGCCATTCCCCCTCTCCTTCCCCTTCCATGAAGAGAATCGATTGACAAGTGGTGACAAATCCACGCTTTTGTCATATAATTATATATTACGCGCACAGCGCGGAATTTCCTGCTTCCTGCCTCGCTTTTCTTGTGATTTTGCAAAATGTGAATGGCAGGAGTAGAATAGAATCATCGAAATCTTCTACGAGGTGATCCTCTTGCTCAAATCATGCGATATACTCGCCACAGCACTCGGCCTACTCATCGGCCTGACCGCGCCCGCTGCCGCCGAGGGCACACAGCCTGTCACGAAAGATATGGAAGTTGCGGATGTCACAGAAGTCCATCCCATCAGTTCCTTCATGCAGGGCGAGCAGCCCGCCATCTCCGCCCGCTCCGTGCAGTACGACGAGAAGACGGGCCGCTACATCTGCCACGGCAGTGTGCAGATCCATCTCGGCGACCGCCTGATCACGGCGGACGAGGCGCAGATTACCAGCGACCTCAGCGCCATCTGGACGCAGGGCACAGCGCGCCTCATCGACGGCGAGAATATCTTCTGCAGCGAGGCGATCTACGCGCGCCCCTTCGAGGGTCAGGCCTACTTCTTCGGCACGCGCTGCAAGCTCAAGCGCCCCGGTCTCGCCATCGACAGCGACTCCATCGAGTACCGCTGGCAGGACAAGATCGGCGTCTTCGACGGCCACGTGCTCTACATCGACAGCGACGGCGAGAAGGCCTTCGTCCACCTCGAGTACGACTTCAACAAGAACAAGATCGCCTGAGCACCGCAGAAAATGCTATCCAGAGAACAAAAAGAAGGGCCTGGCAGCCAGCACCGACTGGCTGCCAGGTCCTTCTTCATTTTTTTACCAGTGTCCCGTTCTGCTCGTTACGCGAGGACGATCTTCGTGAAATCGGCGACGCGGCCTACGATTGCATCGATGCTCTTGAGCAGGCCGAGGCGGTTGTTCTTGATGGCCTCGTCCTTGTCCATGACCATGACGTCTGCAAAGAACGCGTCGATTGGAGCGGCGAGTGCCGCGAGGGCACGGATGGCCTCCGCATATGCCTCAGAAGCGATATCTGCCTCGACAGCTGCAGCTGCCTTCTCGTAGGCGGCGAAGAGCATGCGCTCTGCATCCGTCTGGAAGAGCTCTGCCGAGACTTCGGCGGACTCCGCCTTCTTGGCGAGATTGGCCACGCGGACAAATGCCTGGATGCCTGCTGCAGCATCGGCAGATGCCACATAGTCTGCCACGGCCTTTGCGCGCAGCGAGACAGCGTAGATGTCGTCGACATCTGCGAGCACGGCGTCGACGACGTCGTAGCGGATGGACTCGAGGACATTCTTGAGGCGCAGGCGGATGAAGTCTGCCACATCCTGCTGCATCTTCGCACGTGCCTTCTCATCCTCGATGGCATAGAGGTCCATGGCCTTCGCGACGATGGATGCGAGGCTCAGGTGATACTTGGCCTCGATGATCATGTTGACGAGGCCGAGTGCCTGGCGGCGCAGTGCAAAAGGATCCTGCGAGCCCGTCGGGATCTTGCCGAGGCTGAACGTGCCGACGATCGTGTCGATCTTGTCGGCCAGGCTCACGATGCGGCCGGCCGTCGTCTGCGGCTGGCTGTCGCCGGCAAAGCGCGGCTTGTAGTGCTCGTCGATGGCAATGGCGACCTTCTCGCACTCGCCGTCGAGCTTCGCGTACTCGCGGCCCATGATGCCCTGGAGCTCCGTGAACTCCGTGACCATGCCCGTGACGAGGTCGGCCTTCGAAAGGATGGCGGCGCGCTTGGCGTGCTTGTGGTCCTTCTCGTCGGCGCCGATGGCATCAGCGATGAAAGAAGCGAGCTTCTCAAGGCGCTCCGTCTTCTCGTACATCGTGCCGAGGCCCTGCTGGAAGACGACCGTCTTGAGCTTCTCGCGATGCTCTTCAAGGCTCTTCTTGCGGTCTTCGTCGAAGAAGAACTGCGCATCGGCGAGGCGGGCGCGCAGGACGCGCTCATTGCCGTGCTGGACCGTCTCGAGGTATTCCTTGCCGCCGTTTCGTACCGTGATGAAGAGCGGCAGCAGCTTGCCGTCAGCCGTCTTTACCGGGAAGTAGCGCTGATGGTCGCGCATCGGCGTGATGACGGCCTCCGGCGGCAGCTGCAGGTACTTCTCCTCGAAGTTGCCGCAAAGCGCCGTCGGGTACTCGACGAGGTAGAGGACCTCTTCTAAGAGGTCTTCCGTGATCTCGGCCTGGCCGCCATTCGCCTTGGCGACGGCCTCGATCTGCTCGCGGATCATCTGCTTGCGCTTGTCCTGGTCGACGATGATGAAGTTCTCCTCGCAGGCCTTCTCGTAGCTCTTCGCATCGGCAATCTCGAAGTCGCCCTGCGAGAGGAAACGGTGGCCGCGCGACGTGCGGCCCGACTTGACGTTTGCGAGCTCGAACGGGATGACATCAGAGCCGTAGAGCGCGACGAACCAGCGGATCGGGCGGATGAACTTGAAGTCGAGGTCGCCCCAGCGCATATTGTTGGGGAACGAGAGACTGCAGACGAGCTCCGGCAGCAGCGTCTCGAGGAGCTTGGCCGTCGGCTGGCCTTCCTCGTGGACTTCCGCGTAGACGTATCCGTCCTTGACGACGAGGTCCTTCGGGTCGACGTGCTGGCCGCGCGCAAAGCCCTGCGCTGCCTTCGTCGGGTTGCCGTTAGCATCGAAGGCGATCTTGACGGACGGGCCGCGATTCTCGCTCGCGACATCTTCCTGCTTCTCCGCGAGGCCCTCGACGATGAGTGCCGTGCGGCGCGGCGTGCCGAGCGTGCGGATGGACTGGAAGGCGATGCGGTTTTCCTTGAATGCCTTCTCGGCATTCTCCTTGAGCTGGGCGAGTGTGCCCGGCATTACGTGGGCCGGAACTTCTTCCGTGCCGATTTCAAATAACAGATTCTTAGCCATGCTCACTTCTCCCCTCTGTGGAGCATCGGGTAGCCGAGCTCCTCACGCTGTTTCAGATAGCACTCTGCGCAGAGACGCGCGAGCTTTCTCACGCGGCCGATGAAGGCGGCGCGCTGCGATACCGAGATCGCGCCGCGCGCATCGAGCAGGTTGAACGTATGCGAGCACTTGAGCACGTAGTCGTAGGCCGGATGGACATAGCCCTTGTCGATGACGCGCACGGCCTCTTTCTCGTACTTGTCGAACAGGTCGAAGAGCAGTGCCTCATCCGAGAGGTCAAAGGCGTAGACCGACTGCTCGTACTCGTTCTGGTGGAAAACATCGCCGTACGTGTAGTCATCCGTCCACTGGATGTCGTAGACGTTCTCGACACCCTGGATGTACATCGCGAGGCGCTCGAGGCCGTACGTGATCTCCGAGGCGACCGGCTTGATGTCCTGACTGCCGACCTGCTGGAAGTACGTGAACTGCGTGATCTCCATGCCGTCGAGCCAGACTTCCCAGCCGAGGCCCCAGGCGCCGAGCGTCGGCGACTCCCAGTTGTCCTCGACGAAGCGGATGTCGTGCTGCTTCGGGTCGATGCCGAGGCGCTCGAGGCTCTCGAGGTAGAGCTCCTGGATGTTGTCCGGCGACGGCTTCATGATGACCTGGAACTGGTGGTGCTGATAGAGGCGGTTCGGGTTATCGCCGTAGCGGCCATCGGCCGGGCGGCGCGACGGCTCGACGTAGGCAACATGCCACGGCTCGGGGCCGAGCACGCGCAGGAACGTCGACGGGTTCATCGTGCCGGCGCCCTTCTCGACATCATACGGTTCTGCCAGGATGCAGCCCTGCTCCGACCAGAATTTCTGCAGGGCCAGGATGATTTCCTGAAATTTCATGGGAACAACTCCTTTTCACCATTTCGATTGTCACAGAAACAAATAAAAATCTCGTTCCTGCAACGTAACGTTACAGGGACGAGACTTGTTGTTTCAAGTACCGCGGTTCCACCCTGATTGGCTTCCAGAAGGAAAGCCCGCTCAAATTATGGGATTGCGCTCCGAAGTGCCGTTCATCTCATTGACTGCCTCACACCATCGCCGTCTCGCTGACTGCTGAGATTACTCTTCTTCCTCATTGCTACCTAAGAGTCTAGCAAAAGTCGCGTGACTTGTCAACGGGTCACAGATCAGCCCTTCTGCCACATGATGATCAGCGGCTTGCCGTACTCCTTCTTGAACTGCTTGCAGTACGATTTCATCTCGAGCTCCGCTGCACTGTGGTCTTCGCCCTTCTTGCCGCGCAGCGAGAGCACGACGGCCTCTTCGTCGTCGGCGACGTCGATCCTGCGCACGACGCCCTCGTACGTCACATCGGACGCTTCGGCGAGTGCCAGGAGAAGCGAGAGCCGGCGCACCTTCTTCCAATCCTCCGGCGTCAGCATCATGCCGTAGCGGTAAGCCCGCATGATCTTGTTGCTGATGCCGTGGTGGAAGCCCGCGATGAATGCAGCTCGGAGCTGCTCGAGCTGGCGCATGCCGTAGAGCGGCGCATGTGCGATGATGAAGGCCGAGTGACGCGCGTGGTCGTAGTAGTTGACGACCTTGCCCGAGTCATGCAGCCAGGCTGCGACCTCCAGCAGGCTGCGGTCGCGCCGCGTCCCGCCGTGCGAGCGCTTGAGCTGGTCAAAGAGGCTCAGCGCAAGTGTGCACACGCGCTCAAGGTGCTCCATGCGGCGGTCGGCGCTCAAGAGGTAATTGTGCACACTCTCCTGCAGCACATCCGGGATGATCGGGCCCTTATAGCCATCGCCGTAGCCATACGTCTCGCCGTAGTACTCGAAAAAGACGCCGTCGCGCAGGCCGCAGCCCGAGACGATGATGTTCTGACCGCCCGTGAACTCCATGAGCGTGTTGATGATGATGGCACCGGCGACAATGAGGTCGGCACGCTCTGACGAGAGTCCCTTCATGCGCTTCCGGCTCGAGAGGTTCGACTTGATGATACTCGTGTACGTCTCCTCGAAGCGGCGGCGCGGGATGATGTAGTTGTGGATGCGCGAGAGCTGGTAGTTCGTCTGCGCCTGGTCCATCTTCGCGAGGTTTCGGACGGTGCCGCCGACGCCGATGACGGGCAGCTTGAGTCCCTCGGCCCACGGGATCATCTCCTCGTATTTTCCCCGCACGAATTCGCAGCAGCGCTCGATGGCCGCAGGCGTCACCTTGTCACCGAGGTTGAAGGCATCGGTGACCGTCACCGCGCCTATCGGGACGGAGACGGACTCGACGATCTTGCGGTCGCGCACGAGCGAGACTTCGATGGAAGCGCCGCCGAGGTCGAACTGCACGTAGTTGCGCTCGTCGATCGTGTTGACGACGCCGAGGTAGCCGAGGTACGCCTCGCGCTCACCCGAGATGACCTCAATCTCGATGCCCGTTTCCTGCTTGATGCGCTCGATGAACGCCTCGCCATCTGAGGCATTGCGCGCGGCCGCCGTCGCGACGGCGATGCACTTCGTGACCTGCATGACTTCCATCATGTGCTTGTAGACGTGCAGGCATGCAAGGGCACGCTCCACGCCCTCCGGATTGAGCTTGCCCGTCTCCGACATGCCGCGGCCGAGACGGATAGCCTCTTTCTGCTGATATTCGAGGTGATACGACTTGTTGTCCGCCACCTGCATGACGATGAAGCGGATCGAATTCGAGCCCATATCGATGATTGCCACTCTCTCCATAGAAGAACTCCCCTTTTTGATTGCCGTCCGCATTTGCGCGCAATTCCACAGATTCTTACAGTTTCTTCCAGTATAGCAATTCGCGTGCGATGCTTCAAGACGATTCGAAATTTCCCTTCGCATTGTGCCACATAAAAAAAGGAATTAACAAGAATTTCACGAAAAAGTAACGCAGAGCCCTCTCCTGTTTCCTATAATGAATCCAGGCCCCTCTCCAGAGCCGCCCTTCCAGAAAGGATGTTATCTATGAAGAAAACAGCCACATTCGGCATCATTCACATCGGCTCCATCCACACGAGCATGGCCATCGTGAATTATCACTCTCCGACCAACATCGAGATCATCGAATCGGCAAACAAAGAGATCCCTCTCGGTGAGGAAGTCTTCCGCACGCACCACCTCTCCTTTGCCTCCATCCATGAACTCTGCCACATCCTGCAGGGATTCCGTCAACTCCTGCTCGACTACCGCGTCGATGAGGTCTACCCAATCGCCACGACAGTCATCCGCGAGGCCGAGAACCGCCTAGGCATCCTCGACCTCTTATACATGCGCACGGGCTTCCGCTTCCACGTCGCCGACATGACGGAGGAAGTCTACTACAAGTTCTTCGCGCTGCACCACTTCCTGAAAGAGGACGAGCATGTCGGCACGAAGCCGACGCTGCTGCTCGACGTCACCTCGGGCGGCCTCGGCTTCACGGGCTGGCAGGACAGCACGCTGCTCTTCCAGACAAATGTCACGGGCGGGCGCCTCAGCGTCCTCGAGCACTTCACCGAGGAAGAGCGCGTCAGCGTCATGTTCCCCGCGGCCGTGCGCGACTACCTGCACGCCTCGCTGTCCTCGCTCTGGCCCCGCATCGAGCACGCGGACATCCACACACTCGTGCTCACGGGCTTCGAGGCGCGCATCCTCGTCTCGCATCTCTCCGGAGGTGCACCGGGCACGACGCAGTATCCCGCCGTCATCGATCCCGAGAAATTCCTGGAGATCACGGAGTCGCTGATGCCGCTGACGACCCACAAGCTCATGCAGGCCTTCGAGATCAGCGAGCGGCGCGCCCAGCTGCTGCTGCCTACGCTGCTGCTCTACGAGGAAGTCGTGCGCACGCTCCACATCGACACGATTCTCGTCATGAACACGACCTTCCTCTACGGCTACGCAGCCTGGTGCGGCGCGCAGCGCATCAGCCCGAAGGCGATCTCGGAGCAGGCCGACCTGCTCCTGGACCTCGCGCGCAGCACGGCCATGCGCTACAACTGCAACCTGCCGCACATCAGCCGCATCGACGAGTACGCGACGAAGCTCTTCGACGGCCTGCGCCGCGTGCACGGACTCTCGACGCGCCATCGCCTGCTGCTGCGCATGAGCGCGCTCCTGCACGAGACGGGCAAGTTCGTCAACCTGCGCAATTATCCACTGCACTCGTGGCAGATCATCATGGGCACCGACATCTTCGGCATCACTGATGCCGAGAAGGAAGTCATCGCCTGCATCAGCTATTACTACCACCGCGACAATCCCGGCAAGAAGGACATGCACTACCAGCGCCTGACGCAGGAGCAGAAGATTGTCGCCGACAAGTGCTGCGCGATCCTGCGCCTCGCCGATGCCCTCGACCAGGGCCACAGCGGGCGCATCCAGAGCCTCGCCGTGCGCCTCGTCAAGGAAAAATTATACGTCAATTACACCTCAGAGTACGACATCTCTCTGATTCGCTGGAGCTTCGCACAGGCCTCGACGCTCTTCCGCGAAATCTTCGGCATCGAGCCTGTCTTAAGGAGGAAATGATATGGACTTCAATGACCGTCAATACTACCTGAACCGCGAGTGCACCTGGCTGAGCTTCAACCAGCGCGTGCTGCGCGAATCGACGAGCAAGGACACCCCCCTGCTCGAGCGCCTACGCTTCATCGCCATCAGCTGCTCCAACCTCGATGAGTTCTTCATGATCCGCGTCGCCGGACTCAAGCACCTCATCGAGAGCGGCGTCAAGCACCACGACATCAGCGGACTGACACCGCAGGGCCAGATGGACGCCGTCAGCCGCATCGCCCACGAGCAGATGCACGACATCGACCGCTGCCTCAAGGCGACGCTCGCCGAGCTCAAAGAGCACGGCATCCACTTCGTCCAGCCCACAGACCTCGACGCCAAGCAGGAGCTCTGGCTGACGGAATTCTTCGAGCGCGAGATCTTCCCCGTCGTCACGCCGATGGGCATCGACCCGTCGCACCCCTTCCCCTTCCTGACGAGCAAGAGCCTCAACCTCGCCATCCACCTCAAGCGCCCCGAGGACAGGGAAGTCCGCCTCGCCATCCTGCCCGTGCCGGTATCCGTCCTCGGCCGCCTCATCAAGGTACCGGAGCTCCAGCACTACCTCTACCTTGAGGACATCCTGAGCTACTTCGCCGAGCGCTTCTTCACCGGCTACGAGATCCTCGAGACGACGCCGTTCCGTATCACGCGCGACGCCGACCTCGACATCCGCGAGGACGTCGACGACCTGCTGCTCGAAGTCGAGAAATCCCTCGAGAAGCGGCGCAAGGGCGCGGCCGTGCGCCTCGAGATCGCCAAATCGTGCTCGAAGGAGACGCGCAAGACGCTCCAGAAGGAGCTCGAGCTCGACGAGCTCGACATCTACACGATTGACGGGCCGCTCGGCGGCGCCTTCTTCTCGTCGTTCGCCAACCTCAGCGGCTACGATGCGCTGCGCTACGAGCCCTTCGTGCCGCAGCCGTCGGTCGAGCTTGCCGCGCGCAAGACGAAGGACATCTGGAAGGCCATCCGCGAGAAGGACGTGCTCGTCCACCATCCGTACGAGACGTTCGCGACGGTCGAGAACTTCATCCGCACGGCCGCCGATGACGATGCCGTACTCGCCATCAAGCAGACGCTCTACCGCGTCTCGAGCAAGTCGCCGATCATCTCGGCGCTCGCCGACGCTGCCCGCAACGGCAAGCAGGTCACGGTGCTCATGGAGGTCAAGGCGCGCTTCGACGAGGAGAACAACATCATCATGGCGCGCCGCCTCGAGGAAGCCGGCTGCCACGTCATCTACGGCATCCTCGGCCTCAAGACGCACTCCAAGATCACGATGGTCGTGCGCCGCGAGGAAGACGGCATCCGCCGCTACTGCCATCTCGCGACGGGCAACTACAACGGTTCGACAGCCAAGATCTACACGGATATCGGCCTGATGACGGCCGACAACGAGATTGGTGCCGACGGCTCCCGCTTCTTCAACTTCCTCTCCGGCTTCTCTGACCCGCCGGCCTGGAACAAGCTCATCGTCGCACCGCTCAACCTGCGCGAGACGATCATGGCAGAGATCGACCAGGAGATCGAGCACGCCAAGCGCGGCGAGCGCGCCTACATCGCCGCCAAGATGAACTCTCTCCTAGACCGCCTGATCATCGCCAAACTCTACGAGGCATCGGCCGCCGGCGTCAAGATCGACCTCATCGTCCGCGGCATCTGTGTCCTGCGCCCGGGCCTGCCGGAGGTCAGCGAGAACATCCACGTGCGCAGCATCGTCGGCCGCTTCCTCGAGCACAGCCGCATCCTCTACTGCTACAACGGCGGCCGCGAAGATGTCTTCATCTCGTCAGCCGACTGGATGCCGCGCAACCTCAACAACCGCGTCGAGCTCATGATCCCGATCCGCGAGCAGGACCACAAGAACCGCCTGCACGCCATCCTGCAGACGTACCTCAAGGACAACACGAAGGCTTACCTCATGCGCTCCGACGGCTCGTACGTCCGCGCCTCGTGCCGCCAGGGCATGACGCCGATCGGCGCCCAGCAGACCTTCATGGAGACGGCGCTTTCCGGCAAGACGCTCGGCTGAGCGGCCATCATACGGCATAAAAAAACGCTCACATCCAAGAGATGTGAGCGTTTTTTTGTTGTCTCATCCTGTCATGCTGAGCTGCTGGATGAAGGCCAGCGACTTCAGCGGCCGGCCTAAGAGGTCCTGCAGGTAAGTGAGCAGGACCTCTTCCGCTGCAACGAGCAGGGACGATGAGAGGCGCAGCTCCCCGCCCTGCCAGTCGAAGTCGCGCAGTCCGATGATGAAGCGGCGCAGTTCATCAGGAAAGGGCTTCGCGTCAGGCGTCGCACAGTCCTGGCAGAGCACGCCGCCCTCGCGCATGGAGAAGGCAGCATCTCCCTCGATCTTCCTGCCGCAGTGGACGCAGTTCTCATAGCGCAGCTGGAGGCCCGTGAACTCCATGAGCTGGTAGACAGCCGCTACGGCCGTTATGCGCGGGTTGCGCTGCTCAAAGGCCGCGAGGATGTCGAGCAGTGCCGAGAACATCTGCGGCTCCGGCTGACCCTCCGGCAGAAACTCGCGCAGGAACTCCGCGACGAAGCTGCCGTAGGCCATCGCCATGAGGTCTTCGCTGAGCTTCCTGTAATGGCGGCGCAGCAGGCACTGGCGCACCGTGTCGACGCGCCTGCCCTCCGAGAGCTGCAAATCGAGGTGCGAGAACATCTGCATGCCGCCTGCCAAGGGGCTCCTCGGCCTGCGGCAGCCAAAGGCAGCCGCGCGCACGAGGCCGCGCTCCTTCGTGAAGAAGGTCATCATCTTGTCGGCATCGCCCCAGTTCTTCGAGCCAAGCACGACGGCTTCTGTCTGATAGATTGCCATGTCAGCCCTTCTTCTTTTTGGCGAGCTCGGCTGCCGCCTCTGCCGACACATCCGGCTGCATCTCTGCGTCGCTTTCCAAGCGCCGCGGCATGACAGCGCCGGCTGTCAGCATGTACTGCAGGGCCGACTCGCTGCTGATGTCGAGGTAGATGACATCCTGCTTGCGCACGAAGAGGTTTGTACCCGACGTCATGTTGAGGCTCCAGGGCACGAAGACGCAGACGTAATCATCGCCGAGCTTCTCCTTGAGCATCTGCGGCACATCGGCCATGATGAAGCCGAGCGCCTTCGACTGGTGAAACGGCACGAGCACGACGTGGTCGAACATGTTGTTCGACTCAAAGACGGCCGTCGAGAGGTGCTTGACACTGTTGTAGATGAACTTGACGACAGGGATCTTGCCGAGCAGCGCTTCGCCGTAGTGGATCAGGCGGCGCATGATCCAGTACGACGAGATCCAGCCGACGAAGTAGATGACGAGCACCACTGTGATGATGCCGAGCCCCGGGAAGTAGAACGGCAGGTGCTTGCCGAGCACGCCCTCCGTGAAGTGCAGGACCTCGCTGACGACGAGCAGCGTGATGACGACCGGCACGAGCAGTATAAGGCCGTTGACGAAGCGGCGCGAGACGCGCTTCGACAGACAGCTCTTGCGCTCTTTTGCCATTACGATTCCACCCCAAAGCCGAAGTTGTGGAGCACGCCTTCGCGGTTGCGCCAGTCCTTCTTGACCTTGACCCAGAGGTCGAGGAAGACGCGCGAGCCGAGCAGCGCCTCGATGTCCTTGCGCGCCAGAGCGCCAATCTCCTTGAGCATTGCGCCCTTGGCACCGATGATGATGCCCTTCTGCGAGTCGCGCTCGACGTAGATCGTCGCGCGGATGTAGACATCGCCATTCGGCCGCGTCGTCATCTCATCCGTCTCGACGGCCACCGCATGCGGCACCTCGTCGCGCGTGAGCTGCAGGACCTTCTCGCGGATGAGCTCGGCGACGATGAGGCGCTCCGGCTGGTCCGTGACCATGTCCTCCGGATAGTACTGCGGGCCCTCCGGCAGGTACTTCTTGACCTCCGTCAGCAGGGAGTCGAGATTCGTCTCCGCCTTGGCCGAGATCGGCACGACACCGACGAACGGGTACTTGTCAGCATAGCGCGAGATGATTGGCAGGACCTGCTCCTTCTCGATGAGGTCGAGCTTGTTGACGACAAGGATGACGGGCTTGCGCGTCGCCTGCAGGCGCTCGAGGATGTAGTACTCGCCCGGGCCCATCTTCTCCGTCGCATCGACGACGAAGAGAATGGCATCGACCTCCTTGAGTGTACCCTCGGCTGCCTTGACCATGTACTCGCCGAGCTTGTGCTTCGGCTTGTGGATGCCCGGCGTGTCGAGGAAGACAATCTGGGCATCGGGTTCCGTCAGGATGCAGAGGATGCGGTTCTGCGTCGTCTGCGGCTTGTCGCTCATGATGGCGATCTTCTGGCCGATCAGCGTGTTGATGAGCGTCGACTTGCCGACGTTCGGGCGGCCGATGACGGCGATGAAGCCCGATCTATGTTTTGCGTTCTGTTCCATACCTTCACTTCTTTCTATTCGATTGGTCTTTATGCAATGCTTACCGCGTCATTCGCGCGGGATGCCGAGCTTCTCCATGACGAAGCGCTGCTCCCGCTCCATCTCGAGACGCTCCTCCTCTTCCATGTGGTCGTAGCCCAGGAGATGCAGCATGCCGTGCACCGTCAGGAAGGCCATCTCGCGCTTGACGCTGTGACCGAAGTCCTTGGCCTGCTCCTCGGCGCGCTCCACCGAGATGACGAGGTCGCCGAGCACATTGAGGTCCGCGCCGCCCGTGACTTCCGGCTCCTCGCTCTCATTGAGCGCAAACGAGAGGACATCCGTCGGACGGTCGATGCCGCGGTACTGACGGTTGAGCTCGTGGATGTAATCGTTGTTCGTCAGCGTGATGCTGACCTCGCCGTTCTCGACGCCGTAGAGCTCGCCGACCTTCTGGGCCGCCGCCGTCACATTCTCGACGTATTCCTGCGGCACTTCGAGATCCTCTGGATAATTGCTGATGATGACATTCACTTCGCGCGCACCTCCCGCTGCTTATCTCGCTGCTCCTTCTCTTTCTTCTTTTTCTCTTCCCAGGCACCGTACGCCTCGACGATGCGCGTGACGACATCGTGGCGGATGACATCGACAGGCGCCATGCGCACGATGCCGATGCCCTTGACGTCCTTCAAGACCTGGCTCGCCTCGCGCAGGCCCGACGCGACGCCGCGCGGCAGGTCGACCTGGCCGAGGTCGCCCGTGACGACCATGCGCGAGCCGAAGCCGAGGCGCGTCAAGAACATCTTCATCTGCTTGTCCGTCGTGTTCTGTGCCTCGTCGAGGATGACGAAGGCGTCTTCGAGCGTGCGGCCGCGCATGTAGGCGAGCGGCGCAATCTCGATGATGCCCTTGGCCATGAGCTTCTGGTAGCTGTCCTGGCCGAGGATGTCCTGCAGCGCATCGTAGAGCGGGCGCAGGTACGGGTCGACCTTGTCCTGCAGGTCGCCCGGCAGGAAGCCGAGACGCTCACCAGCCTCGACAGCCGGGCGCGTCAGGATGATGCGCCGCACCTCCTTGTTGCGCAAGGCCGCGACAGCCATGACGACAGCCAAGTATGTCTTGCCCGTGCCGGCCGGCCCGATGCCGAACGTGATGGAATTGTGGCGGATCGTGTCGAGATAGAGGCGCTGGCCGAGCGTCTTCGGGCGTACGTGGCGGCCGCGCGCGGTCACGAGGATCGTGTCGCCGAAGAGCGTATGCAGTGCCTCGCCCTTGCCGCCGCGCACGAGACCGATGCCGTAGCGGACCTCATGCATCGTGATCGTCGTGCCCTGGCGGTAGAGATACTGGAGCTCTTCGACGAGCGTCGCTGCCATCTTCACCTCAGCGGCTTCGCCGAGGATCTCGAGCTGCTCGCCGCGACTGATGAACTGGCAGTCAAAATTCTCGCGGAACACCTGCAGGAATTCATCCCGGTCCCCGAGAAGTGCATATGCTTCTTTATGGTCTTCAAAGACAATCTGTCTTTCCAATGCCTGCTGCAAAGAAATACTTCACCTGCTTCTTTCCACTATATAGAGATAAAACTTCCAATATAGCTTCATTTTACAACACCTACCCGATTTGTCAATGAAATACCGCTTTTTGTCAAGCACTCTTATCCTAAAGGTTGACGGTTAACCGATATTATCCTATAATGTTGACCATAATCCCACACCACGACGCACATATGAATCGAGGTCTTATCATGTCCGAATCCAATTGCCTGAAACTCGCCAAAAGCATTATCGCCGGCCGCCGCATCAAGCGCGGAGACGATCTCTCGATCTTCCTCACCGCACCGCTCCCGGAACTGCAGGAAGGCGCCCGCCTGCTGCAGGATCACTTCTGCGGCAATCACATCGACTTCTGCACGATCATCAACGGGCGCAGCGGCCGCTGTGGAGAGAACTGCAAGTACTGTGCACAGGCGGCCTGCCATCACACGGGCATCGAAGAATACGCCTTCCTGCCCAAGGAGACGATCCTCGCCCACGCGCGTGCGAACGAGGCAGCCGGCGCCAACCGCTTTGCCATCGTGACCTCAGGCCGCGCGCTCTCGGGCCGCGACTTCGACCGAGCCATCAAGACGTACGAAGCCATGCGCGCGACTTGCCACATCGGCCTCTGCGCGTCGCACGGCCTGCTGACGCGCGCCCAGCTGCGCCGCCTGCGCGAGGCTGGCGTCACGAGCTACCACCACAACATCGAGACGAGCCGCCGCTTCTTCCCACAGATCTGCACGACGCACACGTACGACGACCGCATCCGGACCATCAAGATGGCGCAGGAAGAGGGCTTCTGCGTCTGCTCCGGCGGCATCATCGGCATGGGCGAGACATGGGAGGACCGCCTCGACATGGCTCTCTCCCTGGCGGAGCTCGGCATCGAGTCCATCCCCATCAACGCCTTGATGCCGATTCCCGGCACGGGCATGGAAGGCCGCGCGCAGTTGCCGGCAGATGACATCCTGCGCACGATCGCCTTTTTCCGCTACATCAATCCAGCAGCCAACATCCGCCTGGCCGCCGGGCGCAAGCTGCTGCCGAAAAACGGCGCCACCGCCTTTTGCGCCGGTGCCTCGGCTTCAATCACGGGCAACATGCTCACGACCTCCGGCACGACGATCAAGGAAGACATGGCCATGATCGCGAAGCTCGGCCTGACGAACCGCGAGGAAGACTGCCATGCTGTCACAGGGACATGCGGCGCACGCTGACGCAGGAACGCAGGACATAGAAAAGAGGAAGGACCCTCACGGGATCCTTCCTCTTTTTTCGTGCCTTTCGCCTTCAGACCTCCGTTCTCAGTCCTCGTGGAACTCTGCCTTCCAGAGGCCGTGGAGGTTGCAGTAAGCAAACGCCGCGACCGGCTTTTCGCTGCCGGCCAGCATGAATACTGCCTCCGGCGTCTCACCCGGTTTGAGGTGCTTGATCTGTGCGCCGTTCTCCGTCTCGAGGTGGATCCACTCGATGAAGTGCTCCGGCAGCATCGGATGTGCGACCGTGCCGACCTGTACCGTGACCTCACCGCCCTCGCGGTCCAGCGTGATGACCGGCACGTGCTTCTCAGCAGCCGCATCGACCGTATTGGGGACGAGTTCCTTCATCGGCTGGCCGCAGCAGCTCAGCGGGCCGCCAGCGTCCTTGATGAGCCCGACGATGTTCCCACATTTCTCACATACGAAAAAACGCTTTGCCATAAAAATACCTCCCCTGATGAATCGATCTTTTACAGACTTACACCTTTATTGTAGCGAATCCAAACGCATGTTGCAAGGCGGATCACTTGCGGCGTGCGTTGAATTTCTCGATCATCTTGAACGGCTTGTACGATTCCTTTGCTTTGCGCAGTCCCTCGTGGCCCATATCCTCCTCGCGGTTGATGTAGGTCATCGCGCTCCAGGCGTGCTCGACGAAGCCCTGGTTGATGGCCGGGTACGCGCCGCGGATATTCGGGTCCGCCTTCTCGACGTGGATGACGGCCGTATCGGCATTGAGCGCCTCGCCGAACGTGAAGGCGATGATGCGGTCATCGAGGCGGATGGCGCCACCCTTGAGCTTGAAGTAGTCGAAGTCGTTGAAGATTTCGAGGATAGCCTTGCGCTCCCAGCCGATGAAAGGGTCGTCCAGCTCATCCTGGATGCGCAGCTTGTACCAGTTGTTGAGCTCGATCTTGCAGGCCGTGATGATGTCCTCCGTGATGGGCAGGTACTCGGCCTGCGGATACATCTTGCGGAAGGCGTTGAGATGGTTTTTCTTGGAGTGGAGCTTGCGGCCCGAGAGACTGATGAGTTTCTCTGCCTCGTAGACGTAATCCCAGTTGTCGCGGTCATCCTCGATCTCAAAAGAGGCACCGTCGTACTGCTCGAGGAACTCTGCGTAGGCCTTCTCGATGCCCGTGAAGAGTACGGGGCGGCCCTGTTCTTCAAAATAAGAGAGAATCTGCGCCGTCGCCTCAGGCCACTTCTCCTCTGCACAGAACGGCTGGATGGCCATGAGCTCGCCTTCCCACTCGCACGTCATGTAGAGCACATCGCCATCCTCTGCCCATCTGACATGGTACGGCTCGCGCCACATGAAGAAGTTCGTGAAATTGAAGTGGGAATTCTCGTAATAGCCGCTGGAAAAATGACGGTCCAGCACCGGCTTGTCTTCTTTCGTCAAATCCTGGAAATCGATGATTCTCATCCTCCCGATGCGCGCCGATGGGTCCCAAACGAAACGGATGCCGAGCGCGCGCGGCATCTGTTACGTATACTCTTACAGCTATACATTATATCAACTTTGTCAAATCGAGTTTGTGACTGACTCACGGCCTGACGATCTTTTCCATATGGCGAGATGATTCCGCCCTGCGCACAACTTCGTCAAGGCCTGCCCCGCTCGCCGCAACGAGAGCCGCGAGCACGGCGCCCTCGGCGATTGGGCAGTCCACGAGGCGCACGGCCTCGTCGCGGCACTCCTCGACCGCGAGCTCAGCCGTCATGACGGCCGAGCCCATGTCCATGAGCACGACGGCACCATCCGTGCCGCAGACATCCTCGATGGCGACCTTGACGCGCTCGTAGCTCGTGCCGAGCAGTCCTTCATCGAGGCCGCCCGCCGCCTCGATGTGCACGTTGTTTGCCATCATCTCCGCCAGCTCCTTGACGCCCTCCGCCAATTTCTGGCTGTGTGAAACGATTACGATACCAACCAAAGTGATGCCCCCCTGATAGTAAGAATGCGGCCAGTAGGCACTGACCGCATTTGTCAATTATTCTTTATTGTATCACGCCGACGGCGCAGCGTCTACTCATTTGTAGTAGCGGACACCAGCCTCGAAGAGCTGCTGATCCTTGCTGCCCGGGACGTTCTTGGCGACATCTTCGCCGATGCGCTCCGAATGGCCCATCTTGCCGAGCACGCGGCCGTCCGGGCTCGTGATGCCTTCGATGGCATCGACAGAACCGTTCGGGTTGAACGGGATGTCGAGCGACGGATTGCCGGCTGCATCGACGTACTGCGTCGCGATCTGGCCGTTTTCCTGGAGTCTCTTGACCGTCTCGGCATCAGCCACGAAGCGGCCCTCGCCGTGCGAGATGGCGATCGTGTGGACGTCGCCGACCTTGACGTTGTTGAACCACGGTGAGAGGTTCGAGATGACGCGCGTGTCGACCATGCAGGAAGCATGGCGGCCGATCGTGTTGTGCGTCAGCGTCGGGGAGTTCTCGGAGAGGTCGCGAATCTCGCCGTACGGCACGAGGCCGAGCTTGATGAGCGCCTGGAAGCCGTTGCAGATGCCGAGCATCAGGCCGTCGCGCTTCTGAAGGAGTGCCATGACCTCTTCCTTGATGCGCGGGTTGCGGAACATCGCCGCGATGAACTTACCAGAACCATCCGGCTCATCACCGCCGGAGAAGCCGCCCGGCAGCATGATGATCTGCGAGCGCTTGATGCCATTGACGAGCGCCTCGACCGTCTCCTCGACAGCCGTCGGCGTCAGGTTGCGCACGACGATCGTCTCAACCGTAGCGCCGGCACGCTCCCAGGCACGGGCCGAATCGTACTCGCAGTTCGTGCCGGGGAATACCGGGATGATGACATGCGGGCGAGCGATCTTTGTCGCAGCGGTGATGCCGTTGCCCTTCGTGTACGGGGCATACGATACCTCGCCCTTGACCTTCTTCGTCTGCGTCGGGAAGATCTTCTCGAGCGGCGTCGTGTAGGCCTTCTCTGCCTCTTTGATGCTGACGGCGATGCCGTTCACGCGGATTTCCTGCTCTGCCGTCGTCTGGCCGAGCTCATAGGCGCCCGTCTCGGCAAGCGCTGCCGAGACATCGACATCGTCCGCAAGCTCGAGGACGATCGTGCCGTAGTCGGCGCAGTAGAGCTGCTCTTCCGTCATCTCCTTCGCGAACGCAAAGCCGATGCGGTTGCCGAGTGCCATCTTTGTGACGGCTGCGGCAATGCCGCCGACGCCGATGCTCTGCGCAGCGCGCACCTTGCCCGCTGCCGTGAGCTGGCGGATCTTCTCGAAGTTTGCGCGCAGTTTCGGGAAGACCGGCAGGTCCTGCTCGTCCTTCTCGGCCGGCACGACGTAGACGCGGCTGCCCGCCTGCTTGAACTCCGGCGAGACAGCACGGTCGGCCTTCATGACGTCGACAGCAAAGGCTGCGAGCGTCGGCGGCACGTGGATGTGCTCGAACGTGCCGGACATGGAGTCCTTGCCGCCGATGGCCGCGATGCCGAGCTCATGCTGTGCCCAGAGAGCGCCGATGAGGGCTGCGAACGGGTTGCCCCACTTTTCAGGATCCTTGCCGAGGCTCTCGAAGTACTCCTGGAACGTCAGGCGAATCTTCGCGGCGTCACCGCCGAGCGCGACCATCTTGGCCGCTGCTTCGACAACCGAGTAGAGGGCGCCGTGGAACGGACTCCACTCCGTGAAGGCCGGGTTGAGGCCGAACGTCATGGCCGTCGCCGTCGTCGTCTCTGCGCCGAGCACCGGCAATTTGGCGACCATGCCCTCAGCCGGCGTCAGCTGTGTCTTGCCGCCGAACGGCATGAGGACCGTGTTGCCGCCGATCGTCGAGTCGAAACGCTCAGCGAGACCCTTCTGGCTGCAGACGTTGAGGTCCTGGAGGTTTGTAAGCCACGCGGCCTTCGCGTCAGAGCCGCAGGCCTTGACGGCTGCCGGGACTTCGGCGAGGTAGCGCTTTGCCGTGTCCGGCTGTGCGATGACGGCCGTGACATGCTGGCGCACGCCGTTCGTGTCGAGGAAGGCGCGGTTCATCTGGACGATCTCGTTGCCGCGCCACTTCATGATGAGACGCGGCTTCTCCGTGACGACGGCAACAGGCGTTGCCTCGAGGTTCTCATCATCCGAGAACTTCTGGAAGGCCTCGACCTCCTTCGGGTCGAGCACGACGGCCATGCGCTCCTGCGATTCGGAGATAGCAAGCTCCGTGCCGTCGAGGCCCTTGTACTTCTTCTTGACGGCGTCGAGGTCGATGACGAGGCCGTCCGCGAGCTCGCCGATGGCGACAGCGACGCCGCCTGCACCGAAGTCGTTGCAGCGCTTGATCATGCGGGAGACTTCCGGGTTGCGGAACAGGCGCTGGATCTTGCGCTCCGTCGGCGGATTGCCCTTCTGGACCTCTGCGCCGCACGTCGTCAGCGATTCTTCCGTGTGCTCCTTCGACGAACCCGTCGCACCGCCGCAGCCGTCGCGTCCCGTGCGGCCGCCGACGAGCACGATGATATCGCCTGCTGCCGGGCGCTCGCGCACGACATTCTCCTTCGGTGCCGCTGCGATGACGGCGCCGATCTCCATGCGCTTCGCCATGTAGCCCTCATGGTAGACCTCGCGGACCTGGCCCGTGGCGAGGCCGATCTGGTTGCCGTAGGAGCTGTAGCCCGCAGCAGCGCCGAGCGTGATCTTCTTCTGCGGCAGCTTGCCCGGCAGCGTCTCGCTGAACGGGCGGCGCGGGTCGGCAGCACCCGTCACGCGCATGGCCTGATAGACGTACGAACGGCCCGAGAGCGGATCGCGGATAGCGCCGCCGAGGCACGTCGCCGCGCCGCCGAACGGCTCGATCTCCGTCGGATGGTTGTGCGTCTCGTTCTTGAACATGACGAGCCAGTCTTCCTGCTTGCCGCCGATGTCGGCCTTGACGACGATGCTGCAGGCGTTGATTTCCTCGGACTTGTCGAGGTCATCGAGCAGGCCTTCCTTGCGCAGCGCCTTGGCGCCGATGACGGCGATGTCCATGAGCGTGACCGCGCGGTCTGTATCCTCGCCGTAGAGCGTGTCTCTGTCTTCCTTGTACTTGCGGTAAGCTGCCGTCAGTGCCGGAGAGAAGTAGCCGTCCTCGATCGTGATATCGTCGATGGCCGTCGTGAACGTCGTGTGGCGGCAGTGATCCGACCAGTACGTGTCGATGACGCGCAGCTCCGTGATCGTCGGCGCGCGGTGTTCCGTGTCGCGGAAGTACTCCTGGCAGAACTTGAGGTCCTCAAAGCTCATGGCAAAGCCGCGCGCATCCATGAACGCATGGAGCTCGTCTTCGCTCATCGCGTTGAACGAAGTCAGCACCTCGACATCGGCCGGCTCTTCCGTGACCATGTCGAGCGACTCCGGCTTTTCAAGCGACGCCTCGCGGCTCTCGACGGCATTGATGCAGTAATCCTTGATCTCCTGCAGCGCCTTGTCATCGACTGTTCCCGTCAGCACAATGACGCGTGCCGTGGCGATCTGCGGACGCTCCTTCTGCGTGACGAGCTGGACGCACTGCGCCGCAGAGTCTGCCGTCTGGTCGTACTGGCCCGGCAGGTACTCGACGGCAAACATGCGGGAATCCTTGAATGCTGGCAGCGTCTCTTCATAGACTTTGTCAACAGGTGCTTCCGCAAAGACGACAAACTTGACCTTCTCGTACTCCTCATCGCTGAGGCCCTCGATGTCGTAGCGGTTGATGATGCGGACCGCCTCGAGGCCATCGAGATGGAACGTCTCCTTCAGATCGTCGCAGAGCTGCTGAGCCGGGATGTCGAATCCCTGTCTTTTTTCTACGAAAATTCTTCTTACCGTCATGAGTGCTTTTTCCTCCAAACGCAAAACAGATCGGGAACACTTCGTCCAAGGATCGCCACCTCGCGGATGGGACCCCTTCTACGGTTTATTGTACCGAAAGTGAACGGCCATTGCAAGAAGGCTTCCTAATCTTTTCGCAAAGAGACGCTTGACCGCATGCCATTCTCCATTTGTCTCTATCGAGTGGAAGGGATTGTCTCATGATTCATTCTTGCTTTCCCTCATGGTACAGATATGATATAATTATTCTGATTTCTACGAATTGATTTCACACGATGTTTCACTCAGGTTCCAGATAGCAAGGGGGATTTTACATGAAAGAATTGCTGGAGCTCCTCGAGCACGACGCGCGCCGTCCTGTCAACGAGCTGGCCTCGATGCTGCACCGCAGCGAGTACGAAGTCGAGCAGGATATCAAGAAGCTGGAGAAGGACAAGATCATCCTGTCCTACAACACGCTGATCAACTGGGAGAAGTTCGGCACGGACACTGTGACGGCCGTCATCGAGATCAACCTGACGCCGCAGCGCGAGGTCGGCTTCGACGCCATTGCAGAACGCATCTACCGCTTCGATGAGGTCCGCACCGTCTACCTCATGAGCGGCAGCTTCGACCTGCTCGTCATCATCGAGGGCAAATCCCTCAAGGATGTCGCCAACTTCGTCGCGACGCGCCTCGCCACCATTGAGGGCGTCACGCAGACGCGCAGCCACTTCATGCTCAAGCCCTACAAGAAGGACGGCGTCATCATCAACGACGAAGAGCGCGACCGCAGACTGGTGGTGACACCATGATCGAGAAGAGAAACGACTGGCAGGAGCGCCTCTCGCCGCGCGTCAATGCCATCGCCCCGTCGGGCATCCGCAAGTTCTTCGACATCGCCGCGCAGATGGAAGACGTCATCTCACTCGGCGTCGGCGAGCCGGACTTCGTCACGCCCTGGTCCATCCGCGAGAGCTGCGTCTACGGCCTCGAGCAGGGATACACCTCGTATACGGCCAACCGCGGCCTGCCCGAGCTGCGCGAGGAGATTGCCCGCCACTACGCCGACGAGTACGGCTGCTCATACGATGCCAATACCGACATCCTCGTGACGGTCGGTGTCAGCGAAGCGCTCGACCTCGTCATGCGCGCCATCCTCGCGCCAGGCGACGAGGTCCTCATCCCGGAGCCGTGCTACGTCTCCTACCAGGCCTGCACGATCCTCGCGGGCGGCAAGCCCGTCTCCGTGCCGGCCAAGATCGAGAACGAGTTCCGCATCACGCCGGATGAGCTCGAAGAACACGTGACGTCCAAGACGAAAGCCCTGCTCATCGGCTACCCGAACAACCCGACGGGCGCCATCATGACGCGCAAGGATCTCCTGGCCATCGCAAACTTTGCCGAGAAGCACGACCTCATCGTCATCTCCGATGAGATTTACGGCGACCTGACGTACGGCGGCGAGAAGCACGTCTGCTTCTCCTCCCTGCCGGGCATGCAGGAACGCACAATCCTCCTAAACGGCTTCTCGAAGGCGTATGCCATGACGGGCTGGCGCATCGGCTATGCGCTCGGCAACAAGGCCTTCATCAGCGCCATGACGAAGATTCACCAGTACACGATGCTCTGCGCGCCGATCACGGCCCAGATTGCGGCCATCGAGGCGCTGCGCCACGGCGAGAAGTACATGAAGAAGATGGTCGCTGAGTACGACCGCCGCCGCCACCTGATCTACGACGGCTTCACGAAGATGGGCCTGCCGTGCTTCGAGCCAAAGGGCGCCTTCTACATCTTCCCGGACATCACGAGCACGGGCTACACCTCCGACGAGTTCGCCGAAGAACTCTTAAAGGCCGAGCACGTCGCCCTGATCCCGGGCTCCGCCTTCGGTGCCTGCGGCGAGGGCCATGTGCGCTGCTCGTACGCGACATCCATCGACAAGATCTCCGAGGCGCTCGCGCGCATCGAGAACTTCCTCAAGAACCACAAGCGGTAATCCGCTGCACCGCGCTCCGTCCGTATTTCTCGTACTGACGGGGCGTTTTTTCTTGCTTGAATTTTCTTCATCGCATTGCTGTAAGATGCACCAAATCCTCCTTGATATTGGCCTGCTCCGTGCTATAATGGAACCATTCTCAAATTGAACATCAATTCGCCATTTCATTTGGGCCGGCGTCTATGGAGCCGGCAGAAAGGAGATCTTATGGACTGGGCAAAAGGCTACATGCTCATCACTCTCGTCGCATTCCTTTGCGAGTACATCCGCCTGCGCGTGGATTATCACATCCTGGAGGTCGTCATCATAGTGGCTGCCATACCGTTCGCCATCTTTGCCGTCTGCGTGCTCCTCTACCTCGTGCTCTCTGTGCTGACAGACCGCGTCTGTGACTTCATCGAAGCGAGCCGCGCCAAGGGGCAGGGCATGCGCACCGATCCCTGACGCACGGCAGACAAAATTGACAAATCCGTGCGTTTCATGCTATACTATCTTTTGTTCCCAGTGAACAACACGCGCTCGTAGTCCAGTGGATAGGACGTTGGCCTCCGGAGCCGAAAGCGGCAGTTCGACTCTGCCCGAGCGCACCAGTTGAAATCATGCCCGCTCGTTCGAGCGGGTTTTTTGATACAAAAAAGCAGCCTCCCTCACGGGCAGGCTGCCTTTTTGTATCAGGACTCCCCATTCTCGAAGATATCCCGTATCTTCGTCTTCATGATGTCGAAGGCCACATCGTTGAGGCCGCTGTTGATGACGATGTCGGCGAGATTCTTCGTCGGCTCGACGTAGAGGTAATGCATCGGCTTGACGGTCGTCAAGTACTGGTTGATGATGTTCTCGAGATCGCGGCCGCGCTCGTTCATATCGCGCAGCACGCGGCGCAGGATGCGCTCATCGGCATCGGCCTCGACGAAGATCTTGATGTCGAAGAGATTGCGCAGGCGCTCATCCTGGAAGATCAGGATGCCCTCGACGATGATGACCTGGCTCGGCTCGATGACCTTCGTCTCCTTAGAGCGCGTGTGGCGCGTAAAGTCGTAGACGGGACACTCGATGCTCTTTCCCTCACGCAGCGCCTTGAGATGCGCGACGAGCAGGTCCGTCTCCAAAGAGTCCGGATGGTCGTAGTTGATGTACTGGCGCTGCTCAAACGGAATCTCGTCATGTGCCCTGTAGTAATCATCGTGATAGATGACCGTGACGCGGTCCCCGAAATGCGCCTTGAGCCGGTTCGTGAATGTGGACTTGCCCGAGCCCGTGCCGCCCGCAATGCCGATAATCGTCGTCTTCAATTCTGAAAGCCCCTTCCTGTATCGTATGAACATTACCTATTATCCTACCACAGATTCCGCTCCCTGTCTGCCCCCAACGGACCGATAAGATCCACCTTCAGCGGCTGAAGTACGGCTTCAACAGGAGCGTCAGGAAGAACAGCACCGAGGAGATCACGACAATCGTCGCACCGGCGGCCATGTCGAAGTAGTAGGCGAGCATCAGGCCGAGAAAGCCCGAGAACATCGCGATGAGCACCGAGAAGAGGTGGTACTGCTTGACGTTGTTGGCGATATTGCGCGCGCCGGCCGCCGGCAGAACGAGCATCGCGTTGATGATCAGGATGCCGACCCACTGGATGCTGATGGAGACGACGACGGCGAGCAGCGAGGCAAAGGCGCTCTCGATCCAGAAGGCGGGAATGCCGCGGCTGCGCGCGAATGACGAATTGATGGAGAGCACGAGCAGCTGGTTGAAGAGCAGGCCCCAGGCGATGAGGCCGAGCACGAAGACGACGGCCAGCGCCGAAAGATCGTCCGGCGTGATCGAGAGGATGTCGCCAATGAGGAACGAGGAGAACTTGTTGAAGCCGCCGCCGTGGCTCATGATCATGAGGCCGAGCGCGATGGCCGTCGCCGAGAATACGCCGATGATTGTGTCCGTCGAAGCCGTGCTCTTGTTCTTGATGTAGGTGATGAAGAGCGCGAAGACGACCGAGAAGACGACGAGCGACAAGAGCGGCGAAACGGAGCCCAGGAGCACGCCGATGGCGATGCCGGTAAATGCGCCGTGGCCGAGCGAATCCGAGAAGAACGCCATGCGGTTCGAGACGACCATCGTGCTGATCAGGCCGAAGAGCGGCGTGACGAGCAGCACGGCCAGGAAGGCATTCTTCATGAAGTTGCTGCCGAGCCATGCAAACGGCAGGACCGCATCCATCAAGCTGTAAATCGTATCCATCATGCATCCGCCCCCCTCGCTTCATCTGCTGTATCCCCAGCCGTGTCCTGCGTGCCGGCAGGGATATCCGCCGCCGCTTCCTGTGCGGATTCACCAGCCAGCATGCCAAAGATCTTCTTGGTGCGCCGGTCGGCAAAGACTTCCTCCGGCGTGCCGCTCATGACGACGCCCTTATTCATCAGGACGACCTGGTCGGCGTGCTTGGCCACCATGTTGAGGTCGTGCGAGATCAAGATGATGGCCATGTCCTCCTTCTCGCGCAAATCTGCAACAATCTCATAGAAGAGCTCAAGGCCGTTCTGGTCGACACCTGAGACAGGCTCGTCGAGAAGCAGGAGGTCAGGCATCGGGTCGAGCGCGAGCGCCAGGAGCACGCGCTGCAGCTCGCCGCCCGACAGCGCGCCGAGGCGGCGGTCGATGAGGTGCGCGGCGCGCACGCGCTCGAGGCTCCTCAGGACGCGCGGGCGCAGGGATTTGGCCGAGCAAAGCCAGACGGGCCGCCGCGTCAGGCAGGCCATGAAGATGTCCATGACGCTCGTCGGCGAGCTCACATCGAAGCGCAGGTACTGCGGTACATAGCCGATGACGGGATGGCCCGTGTGCTTGCCCTTCGCGTCGACGTAATGGAGACTCCCTCCATGCGGCACCTCGCCGAGGATGGCTTTTAAAAGCGTACTCTTGCCCGCGCCATTCGGCCCGATGAGCGCCGTGAGCTGGCCGCAATGAATGTGGATGTTGACATGGTCGAAGATGGTCAGGCGGCCGATCTTGACCGAGAAATCCTCGATCTTCGTGCAGCAGAGCTTCGTACAATCGCTGCACGACGAGGCGTGATGATGGAGTATGGTCTTGAACAAGATGCAGTTCCTTTCTTTTATCTATTCGGTCAGCCTGCGGAAGGCACGGCTGCCCCAGAGCCAGCCGCCCGCCGCATAGGCGATCAGTACGAGGATGGAGAGATACGATACCTCCGCGCCGCTGCCGATGCCGCGCAGGAGGTAGCTCGTATGCGTGAGCGGCAGCAGCTCGATGAAATAGCGCACGACCGTCGGCAGCGACTGCGTCGTGAAGAACGTGCCGCAGAGGAAGGACATCGGCAGCAGGATGTAGGTATTGACCTGCGCCATCTCCTCATACGTGCGGATCTTCATCGCCGCGAGGAAGCCGATCTCCGCAAAGACGATGCAGTTGAGCACAAGTACGAGCAGGAAGAGCGGTGTCATCTGGAAATGCGCACCGAAGAGCAGCGCGAGGATGACGATGATGGCCGACGATATGAGTGCGCGCACGACAGCGGCCGCCACCTTACCGATCAGGAAGGCGTCGGGCCAGATTGGCGCGATCATGTACTCCTCGAGGCTCTTGTGGTAGATGCGCTCCGCGTGCACCGGTGTGATGCTGTTGAAGCTGATGTTCATGGAATTGAGCGCGAGGATGCCCGGCACGAGGAAATCGAGGTAGGTGCCAGAGCTGACCTCGATGCTGCGCCCGAGGCCCCAGCCGAACGCGACGAGGTAGAGCATCGGCGCGACCATGCGCGAGAGGATGAACTTCGCCATGCGCCGCTTGAGCACGACCCAGTCGCGCCAGAACACCGTCGCAATGTCAAAGAGATTCTCCTTGATGTTCATACGCGCCCTCCCTTCCCAGCGGCACCGTCCTCCGCCGTCAGCGCGAGGAAGACTTCCTCGAGATTCGGCAAGTTCGTCTTCTGGCGCAGGTTCGCCGGCGTGTCGAGGTCGATGAGATGGCCCTTCGAGAGGATGGCAACACGGTCGCAGAGCGCTTCTGCCTCCTCGATGTAGTGCGTCGTCAAAAAGACCGTCACACCGCCCTTGGCCATATCCTTGACGAGCGCCCAGATGCGACGGCGCACCTGCGGGTCGAGTGCCACCGTCGGCTCGTCGAGGAACAGGATGCGCGGCCGGTGCAGGAGCGCCCGCACGATGAGCAGGCGACGCTTCATGCCGCCCGATAGGCGCCTGACGCCGTCGTTTATGACATCGGCAAGCTCGACATAGCGCAGGAGCTCCTCGATGCGCGCGCGGCGTTCTTCTTTTCCCATGTGATGCAGCCGCGCGTGCAGCTCCAGATTCTCGCCGACCGTGAGGTCTTGGTCGAAGTTGACGTGCTGTGGCACGACGCCGATCAGTGACTTGATGCGCCGCGCCTGACGGCGCGTGTCGAGCCCATCGTAGAGGATGGTGCCAGAAGTCGGCTGCGTCTGCATGGTCATCATGCGGATCGTCGTCGTCTTGCCCGCGCCATTGGGGCCGAGCAGGCCGAAAATCTCGCCGTTCCCGACGCAGAGCGTCAAGTCATCGACGGCCGTCTTGAAGGCCGCCCGCCCCGCCTTGTCCTTGTGCGGGAATCTCTTCACGAGATGCTGCACTTCTATCATATCCCTGAAAATCCTTCCTACTAAATCAAATCTCAATGATACTTCCCTATTCTCTCACACTTTTTTGCAGATGAAAAGGTATTCTGAGAGGATTTCGCTATTTTATGGCGAATCATTCTCATATGCAATACAAAGGAGGAATATGCATGAACAAATCATTCAAGCGACTGCCTCTCGGCCTGCCCCTGACCGTCAGCGGACTGGCCACCATCGCCACGATCTTCGCCGGCAAGAAAGCCCACATCGCCTTTGGCGCCTTCTGGGGCCTGCTCTCCATCCTGCATGGCCTGCAGCACGCAGGCAAGCTCGAGCACGATGCCAAAGAGCTCATCGGCCAGACGGCACACAGGGCAGCCGACAAGGCGGAACAGATCTCGCTGCACGCCTTCCTCGCCGGCACGGATATCGCCAGCTACCTACCGGGGCGCATCCGCGTCTACAACCTCGCCCTCGCCGGCAACGCAAAGCTCGCCGATCAGGTCTCCTCGTTCGTCCGTTCATTCAGCGGCGTCACGGATGCCAAAGTCGCCTTGAACACCGGCAGCCTGCTCATCACCTATGAACCCGACGAGCTCCGCAAGAATCCGCATCTCGCCAACATCGAAACATTCGTCCGCGAGCACGCCAAGATACGCTGACCTGCAAAGCAGGGATCGAACCAGGAAAAGGGGCTGTGACAAAATGTAAAACCATTTTGTCCACAGCCCCTTTTTGTCGTCATGTCGTTTTATGGCGGAAGAGCCAGCCGGCAAGCGGCATGGTCACAGCCGCCACGGCGAGCATCGGCACAAAGTCCCAGGCGATGTCGCAAAGGCCCGCGCCCTCGAGGTAGATGTGGCGCACGGAATCGATGACGAAGCGCATGGGGTCGGCGTACGTGATGATCTGCAGGAACTCCGGCATATTGTGGATTGGCGTCACGAGGCCCGACAGCAATACCATCGGGATCATGAGCACGAGCAGGTAAACGAGAACCTGCTGCATATTCTTCGCGACGGACGAAATGGAAAGGCCCAGGCCTGTCGTACTGACCATGAAGATGAAGAGGGTCAAGAGCAGCGTGAACAAGTTGCCGGCAAACGGCACCTCAAACCAGAACCGCGCAATGAGGAAGACCATCGCGGCCTGAAACAGGCCGACGATCATCGGCGGTGTCGCCTTGCCGATCAGGATCTCCGTCGGCGAGAACGGCGTGACGAGCAGCTGATCAAATGTACCCTGCTCGCGCTCTTTCGCAATCGAGAGGCCCGCGAGGAACATGACCTGCACAAAGGCAATCATCGCGAGGAATGAAGGCAGGAAGGTCCAGCGCGAAAGCTGATTCGGATTGAACCACGTGCGCGTCTCAATGGAGACCGGCAGTCTGGAAAAGCCCTTCGCCTCACTCCAAGAAGCGGCGATCTCTGTGACGTAGCTCTTGACCATCGAGGCGATCATCGGATTGCGGCCGTCCGTGATGACTTGTACAGGCGCCGGTTCGCCATGTTCCAGTTTTTTCTCGAAGTCTTCGGGCACGATGATGCCGCCGAGGACTTCGCCGGCATCGATGAGTGTGCTGACTTCCTGTACATTGCCACAGACTGCATAGCACGAGAACGTCGGGGCACCGGCGACATGCGCGAGGAAATCGCGCGACGAAGAGGTCTCCGAACGATCGACGACAGCATACGGCACTTCCTCGATGTTGTAGTTGGCCGCATAGCCGAACAAAAAGCCCTCGATGATGACGGGCATGACGAGCTGGATCCGCATGCGCGGGTCCTTGAAGAGAGAGAGCAACTCCTTCTGGCAGAGGAAATAAAGGTGGCGCAGAAAACGCTGCAGGGAAATGTTCATGGCTCCACCTTCTTTCGCGTCATATGAAAGGCCCAGCCGAGGAAGAACAGCGCAAACAGCACGAGGATTGCCGTATCGCGCGCGATTAGCGGCCAGTAATTGCCCGAAAGGAAGAGCGATTTCATGAGTTCCAGATAGTAGGTCGTCGGGATGAGGCTGCTGACCACGCGGATGGCCGCAGGCTCCGCATGCAGGTCAAACAGGAAGCCCGACAGCACGACCGATGGCAGGAAGCTGATCATCAGCGAGACATGGCAGGCGAGGAACTGGTTCTTGGTCAGCGCCGAGATGACGAGGCCGATGCCGAGCGATACGACGAGGTAGAGCATCGACTCCCCGATGATCAGCACGAGCGAACCGCGCATCGGCAGGTCGTAGAGCTCGCGGCCGACCACCAGGCAGAGCAACATGCCGATCATGGCAATCACAAAGTACGGGATGGTCTTGGCAAGGATCAGCTCCAGGATCTTCATCGGCGTGACGAAGAGCGACTCGAACGTGCCGCGCTCCCACTCGCGCGCCATGACAACGGACGTCAGGAAAACACCGCTGATCGTCAGCACGAGCATGAGGATGCCCGGCACGTAGAACCACGTGCTCGTATTCGCATCGTTGAACCAGATGCGCGACTCGATGGCGATACCGCCTGAATGGGCCCCGCGCCTTGCTCCCTCGCCAGCGGCCCATGTAAGGATGCCTGCCTCAAAGTACCCCTGCGCGCTCATGGCCGTCGTCGCCTCCGTGCCATTGAGGATGACCTGCAGTTCTGCCCGGTCCTCGGCAAAGCGCGCCGAGAAGTCCGACGGCACGACGAGCATGGCATCAACTTCGTGACGGCGCATCATCGCCTCGCCGTCCGCCAGCGAGGAGACGAATACAGGCGCGAAATACTCCGAGCCCTGCGTGAAGTGCACGGCCTGCCGCGCAAACGGCGAGCTGTCCTCGAGGACAACGGCCGTCGGCACCTGCTTGACATCGAGGCTCATGCCGTACCCGATGATCAGGATGAGCACGAGCGGCAGCACGACGCCGAGCGCCAGGCTGCTGCTGTCGCGCAGGAGCTCGCGCGTCTCCTTGCGCGTCAAAGCGATGAGCCTGCGCCAGAATCCACTTGTCATGATACCGCCCCCTTTGCCTTGTTTTCCGATGCCTTGCCGCGCGCCTGCTCGACAATCGCGACGAAGATGTCATCCATCGTCGCATCCGGCAGCTGCATGCGCTGCCGGATCTCTGCGGGGCTGCCGAGCACGAGCATCCTGCCGTGGTCCTGGATCATGAACCGGTCGCAGTACTCCGCCTCCTCCATGAAGTGCGTCGTGATGATGATCGTCGTGCCGCGCTCCGAAAGCGCCGTGATCTCGCGCCAGAACGTGCGGCGGGCCAGTGGGTCAATGCCGCTCGTCAGTTCATCGAGGAACAGGATCTCCGGCTCGTGGATGAGCGCAGCGGCCATCGAAAGGCGCTGCTTGTAGCCGCCCGGCAGGCTGCCGGCCGCATGGTCCGCCACGTCCTGCAGGTGAAATTCCCGCAGGACGGCCTGGATGCGCGCGTAGAGATGTGCGCCATAGAGGCCGTAGGCACCGCCGAAAAACCGCAGGTTCTCATAAACGGAGAGGCTGCTGTAAAGCGAGAATTTCTGCGCGACATAGCCGACCTTCGCGCGTGCCTCGATGCGGGCCGTGCGCAGATTGACGCCGGCGACGGAGATCTTGCCGCTCGTCGCCGGCAAGAGGCCGCAGAGCATGCGGAACGTCGTCGTCTTGCCTGCGCCGTTCGGTCCGAGCAGGCCGAAGACCTCGCCGCGGTGCACCGAGAACGAGGTGTGCGCGACGGCCGTGAAGTCGCCGAACCTGCGCACGAGGTCGTGCACCTCGATCTCCACAGGCGCAGCCACCCTCGAGCGTTCCGAAAAAGTTCCCATCTGCCCGGACGAAGCCGCGGCAGTCTGCACAGCAGGCCCGCCCTGCTCCTGTACATCCTCCTTGAGGAGCGTCATGAAGCCGTCCTCAAGGCGCGGCTCGATGGCTTCAGCCGTTAACGACAAGCGCGCGAGAGGCTTGAGTTCCACAGGATTACCGCGCGTGATGAAGCGTACGACGCCGCCAGACGGCACGGCATCGATAACGCTCTTTTCCGCGAGCAGGCGGCTCTGCAGCGAGCGCAGTGGCATCCCCTCCGGCGGCGTTACCTTGTAGCACATGCCCGCTGCGACCTCACGCAGCTTTGCCGGCGTACCGCCTTTCAAGAAATGGCCGTGATTGAGCACATAGACTTTTTCACAGCGTGCCGCCTCTTCCATGTACGCCGTGATGACGAGCACGGAAAGGCGCTCCTCGCGCACGAGCTGCTGCAGGATCTGCCAGAGCTCGCGGCGCGACAGCGGGTCGACGCCGACCGTCGGTTCATCGAGCAGCAGGAGTCTCGGCGAACGCACGAGTGTGCAGGCGAGGCCGAGCTTCTGCTTCATGCCGCCCGACAGCTTGCCGGCGAGGCGCTCCGTAAAGGGCGCCAGCTCCGTCATCTCGAGAAGATGGCGGAAGCGCTGCTGCCTGATATCCGGCGGCACACCGTGCAGGTCTGCGTAGAGGTCAAGATTCTCCTGTACGGTCAGGTCCTCGTAGAGGCCGAATTTCTGCGGCATATAGCTGAGCAGATCCTGCACCGCCTGCGGTCTTTGCGTGACATCAAGGCCCGCCACCTGCAGGCTGCCGTCCGTCTTGGTCATGAGCCCGCAGACGAGCCGCATCAGCGTCGTCTTGCCCGCACCGTCCGGCCCCACGAGAGCGGTGAGCTGTCCTTCCGGCACAGATAGGTCAATGCCTCCTAGAGCGGTCACCTGCTTGCCGTCCTTCAGGACAAAGACCTTGCTGAGGCCCTTCGCTTCGATGATCTCCATGCGATCACCCCCTGCTCAAAGTTCGATCTTGACCGTCGCCGGCATGCCGAGGCGCAGGACATTGGCATCATCATCCACGTAGACGCGCACCTCATAGACGAGGGCGGTGCGCAGTTCATCCGTCTGCACGGTCTTCGGCGTAAATTCCGCCGTGTCCGCAATGTAGCCGATCTGACCGGCCAGTGGCTTGTCCTTCTGGCTGTCGATGTAGACTTTGGCGCTCTGACCCTCGTAGATGCGGCCAAGGTCGTCTTCCTTGACATAGGCGCGCACCCATTTCTTGTCGAGCAGCGACAGCTTGAACACCGGTGTGGAGGGCGAGGCCATGTCGCCGGGCTCTACGAGGCGCGAGCGGATGACGCCTTTCATCGGCGCGCGCAGTTCGTACTGCGACAAGAGGTATTCCTCACGTGCCTGCTCTTCCTGCAGAGCCTGCAGCTGTGCCTCCGCGGCGCGGACATCCTCGGAGCGCGGCCCATTCATGGCCTCATTGAGGGCTTCTTGGGCCGCATCGACCTCAGCCTGCTTTGCTTCAGCCTGCGAGCGCGCATTGTCGAGGTCCTGTTCACTGATGCCCTGCACGCTGTCGTAGACAGCCTGACGGCGCTCATAAATGCCCTGTGCGTTCGAAGCGGCAGCCTGCGCGGCCTTGAGCTTCTGTCTGGCCTGCTCGATCTCTTCTGCGCGCGTGCCATTGTGAAGCTTCTCGACTGCGCTTTCCTGCGCGGCAATCTGCGCCTTCGTCTTGCGCAGATCGATCTTGAGTTCATCCGTGTCAAGGCGTGCGAGCACCTGTCCCTCTTCGACCGTGTCGCCTTCTTCTACGAGGATCTCCTTGATGCGGTCGCTCTCGCGGAACGAAAGCGTGACTTCGCGCACATCGACATTGCCCGACAAGGTGAGCTGCTGTGCCGCAGCGCGCTTCACAGCCGCCTCATGCTGCTGATACGCGTAAATGGCGATACCAGCGAGCAGCACGAGGATAATGGCTAAGATGCCCTTCTGTTTCCGTTTCATGAAAATCCCTCCTGACCCGTATCCGACCTCTGTATCTTCCAGGATCCCTGATGCCAAAACGAGGCTCCGCCGCTTCCCCATCATGCAGGCTCTGGTTTCACGAATCCATCAACATGAGTTTTTCCGGCGGGAAGTACAGCAAGAGTTCCTGCGCTTCAATGCAGTGCCACTCGTCTTTCGGGAGTTCCCAGCGTATGCGGCTGGCCTCCGTGCCGGCACGGCGCACCATGATGAGATACGAGAAGGTATCCTCAATGACGTCCGTGACTTCCATCCGGAAAATATTTTCTTCGGGGCGCTCTTTTCCCTCGCGGTATTCCAGGAAATGCGCGCGCAGGCCGACGTAAGCAGTCTGGTCGCTGACCTTCCCCGAAACGCGCAGAGACAGCTGCCAGTCCGCCGCTTCGACGATGCCTGCGGCAGTCTTCCGGGCTGCCGAGACATTCTTGCAGCCGGTCAGCAGCGTCGCAGCCAACGTGTCCGGATGCTCAAAGAGTTCATCGCGCGTGCGCACCGGCTGCATCTGGCCGCGGTCAATGACAGCCGCACGATCAGCGAGGCGGTAGACCTCGCCACGGTCATGCGAGACGAGCACCGCCGCACCGCCGTATGACTTCAGCACCTCGCGCAGCTCCAGCTCCAGCTTCCACTTCAAATAGTGATCAAGCGCCGAAAAGGGCTCGTCGAGCAGCAGGATCTGCGCGTCCGAGGCGAAGATGCGCGCCAGGGCGGCCCGCTGCTGCTGGCCGCCCGACAATTCCATCGGATAAGCATTGCCGAGCTCCGTCAGATCAAAGCGCGCCAGATTCTCCCTGACGCGCTGCTCCCGCTCCTGGCGATTGCCCTTTGCGACAAAGCGGATGTTGTCGGTAATCGTCATATTCGGGAAAAGGGCAAAATTCTGAAAGAGATAGCCGACGCGCCGCTGCTGCGGCGCCAGGTCGATGCCCTTGTCGCTGTCAAACAAAACGCGGCCGTCGAGCACAATGCGCCCCTTGTCCGGCCGCTCAAGGCCCGCGATGCATTTTAACGTCATGCTCTTGCCATCGCCTGAAGCCCCGAACAGGGCAAAGACCTCATCGCGCAGCGTAAAATCTGCCCGGAGCGTGAAAGTGCGCAGTTTCTTTTCAATCTTGACATCTAACTCCATCTCAACCCTCCCGCCGCTGCGGCGCACCAGTACGTGAAATCAAGGCATTCATCAGGCTGACAAAGACGAGCGAGAAGACGATGATGACCACCGCCCACTCGAAGGCCAGATCGTAGTCATTGGCCTGCACCGCGGCATAAACGGCAGTGCTCATCGTCTGCGTGACCCCGGGGATGTTGCCGGCAAACATGATGGTCGCGCCGAATTCGCCGAGGGCGCGCGTAAAAGAGAGCACGAGCCCCGCCAGGATGCCGGCGCGTGCATTCGGCACGAGCACGTGCCAGAAAATGCGCCATTCCGAGACGCCGAGCGTGCGCGCGGCGCCGATGATATTGGGATCGAGCTGTTCAAACGCGCCACGGGCCGTGCGGTACATGAGAGGCAGTGAGACAACGATGGCTGCCATGACCGCGGCCTTCCACGTAAAGACAATCGTGATATCGAACTGCAAGAGGAATCTGCCGATAGCGCTGCGGCGCCCAAAGGCGAGCAGCAGGAAAAAGCCGATGACGGTCGGCGGCAAAACGAGCGGCAACGTAATAACGGCATCGGCCAGCCCTTGGAAACGCCGCATGCGCGCGACGGCCAGAGCCAGGCCAATGCCGAGAAAGAACGTGACCACCGTCGCCACCACAGCTGTCTTTATTGTGAGGAAGAGCGGTGCGTATTCCATTATTTCACCTCAAAGCCATACTTCGCAAAGCGTTCCTTGTTCTTATCATTCGAGACGAAGGCCAGGAAATCCTTTGCCGTATCGAGATGTTTCGTGTCCTTAAGGACAGCTGCCGGGTAAATGATGGGCTTATGCGTGCCAGCCGGTGCCGTCGCGACAACGCGGACCGACGGCTCGACAGCAGCATCCGTCGCGTAGACGAGGCCGGCGTCGGCTTCACCCGATGCAACCCAGGCGAGCACCTGGCGCACATAGGAGCCGTAGACAGCCTTGGCCCTGATGTCATCGAGGAGGCCGAGCTTCGTCAGGATCTCCTCGGAGTACTGGCCGACTGGCACGCCCTTCGGCTCGCCGAGCGCGACGTGCGCGACAGCATCGCCCGTGAGCGCGTCAAACGAAGTGATGCCCCTGCCGCCTTCCTTCGGCACGATCAGCACGACTTCATTCTGCAGCAGATCCTCGCGCGTGCCGTCCGCGAGCAGGCCCTGCTTATCGAGTGCATCCATCTGCTTCTGCGCAGCCGAGAAGAAGAGATCGGCCGCGCCGCCATTCTCGATAGCCTGTTGCAGAGCGCCCGAACTGCCGTAGTTGAAGACGACCTTGACGTCTGGATGCTCCTGCTCATACGCCTTGCCGATCTCGTTCATGACATCGGTCAGGCTCGCGGCCGCCGAGACGTGGAGTTCCACGGGGCCCTTATCAGCGAGCTCCGGAGCGCTTGATTGCTGGCCGCCGCAGCCGCTCACGAGTGCGAGCAGGCAGACTGCCATCAGTGTGAATAGTTTTTTCATGGTGCATAGCTCCTTTTCAAAAACGGAAGGCAGTGCCATTTCCAGCACTGCCCTGTGGGTTTGACCCAGGCTCAGCCTCATAGATGAAAGACATCATCCTTAGAGTGCTTTCGCTCGGAGTTTCGACTCATCCATTATAGCGGAAAATATCCCTGCCTGCCATGAAAAATATCACAAGCTTCATTTGGATTCAAGCGCATCCCAGGCATCGTTGGCGCGCTCGAGGTAGAGGGACTGGATGGCCGCATTCTCGCCGATGCCGTGGATGTAGGCGTCGACCTTGTAGCCGGCGGCTTCGAGGATCGACTTGTGCGAGTCGGGCTCAGCGCCTGCCATGTCATTGTTGGCGTGATCGCCGGCGACCATCATCATCGGCATCAGTGTGACGTGCTTGATGCCGTTCTGCTTGAGCTTCGGCATGACCGTCTCGAGCGAAGGCCAGCCCTCGACCGTGTAGACGAAGACATTCTTGTAGCCGAGCTCGTCAATCTTGGCCTGGATGACGGAGTAATAGGCATTCGAGACTTGCGGCGTGCCGTGCGCCATGATCAGGATGGCATCGTGCTTGCCCTGCTTCGGAAACTGCGTCGCGAGCGCCTTGATGGTCTGCGTCACATCGTCGGCCTGGCCCTCCTGGCCCTGCCAGTACATCAGCGACGTGCCGAGCGTCATCTTCTTGAACTGGTCCTTGTAGTTGTGGTAGACGCCGAGGTCGTAGTTGTACTCCATGCCCGGGATGACGTCGAGCGAGACGAGTGCCACGCGGCTGTATCCCTCTGCCTTGAGGGCATCAAGTGCCTCCTCCGGCGTCGGGAACTTGATGCCCTCGTTCTTCGCCACGCGGTCGATGATGATGTGCGAGGTGTAGGCCGTCACGACCTTGACACCCGGATGCGCCGCCTCGATGGCCTTGACCGTCGCATCGATCGTCTTGGCGCGCGTGTCCTTATACGTCGTGCCAAATGTCATGACGACGATGGCATCTTTATCGGCCATATCCTTAAGTGCCGGATTCTCATACTTGAGCACGCCGATCTCCGATGCCTGTTTCAGGGCCATCGTCGCATGCTTCACCTCCGGATTGAGCTGGTACGCCGCCTCTGTCGCAGTCTGGTTCCAGCCGAGAGCAGCCGTGCACACCAGGCCGGCTGCCAGCATCTTCTGCCAATGTTTCATTGTGTTTCCTCCTTTGACTAAGTCTACCCAAACAAAAAAGGCTCTCCTCGCACGCACGCGAAAAAAGCCTTCCTATCGTAAAAAACCGTGCCACAAAGACACAGCTTTGCTGATAGCAATCGCCTTCCCATCGCTCGCAGGTCGTAACGGTGATTTTCGGACAGGCAGTTCTTCTGGCTCGGTTCATCGCTCCTCTGCGCCTTCCCAGATGTTCATCCAGTGACATATCTATGCAGATTCGCTCCCCTTACAGCGGCGGGACCGCGCCGGCTTTGACCGGCTTCTCTTTTCAGCGCCTTGCGGCGTCACCTGTTCCCTCTTTATGGAATTGTCATGATGGCGAAGTCAGGGCGCAACGTCCTTGCCGCCGTCGGCGGAGCGCAGACGGCGGTTGATGGACGAGAGTCCCTTGTAGATCGTGTTGATGTCGATGTCGTCGCTGCGCGTCTCCATGTACTTCTCGAGCTTGCGCTTGACGCGCTGCAGCGCGTTGTCGATTGACTTGACATGGCGACCGAGGTCTTCGGCAATCTCCTGATAGGACTTGCCGTCGAGATAGCTCATGAGCACCTTCCACTCCAGGTCGGAGAGGATCTCCTCCATCTTCTTCTCGATGTCGACGAATTCCTCCTGGCTGATGACGAGCTCTTCTGGGTCGGATACCTTGGCCCCTGAGATGATGTCGAGGAGCGTCCGATCCGAATCCTCGTCGTAGATTGGCTTGTTGAGCGAGACATACGAATTGAGCGGGATGTGTTTCTGACGGGTCGCCGTCTTGATTGCTGTGATGATCTGACGCGTCACGCAGAGCTCCGCAAAAGCGCGGAACGACGAGAGCTTGTCGTCGCGGAAGTCGCGGATGGCCTTGTAGAAGCCGATCATGCCCTCCTGGACGATGTCCTCGCGGTCGGCACCGATGAGGAAGTACGAACGCGCCTTTGCCCGAACGAAATTCCGGTACTTGTTGATCAGATAATCCAGTGCGACCTTATTGTTGTGTTCCTTGATATCCAGGAGGATCTCTTCGTCCGTCAGATTCTCGTATCTGCGGTACATGTCCTCCATGATATCCGTGTCTGCTGCTTCTTCCATCGCACTTTTCTCCTTTTACTGTGACAAACACGTAGCCCTTATATAGCCCTTATAGATGAGATTATACGCCCTTTCGCCCAAAAGCTCAAGGCGTTAGCCCTTCTTCTGGAGGCGCTGGCGCATGGATTCGTACATGAGGATGGAGCCAGCCACCGACGCATTGAGCGAATTGATGCGGCCGACCATCGGCATGCTGACGATGAAGTCGCACGCTTCCTTGGTCAACCGGCTCATACCACGGCCCTCGCTGCCGACGACGAGCACGAGCGGGCCCGTGAGGTCCGCCTCATAGTACGCCTTCTCACCGTCCATGTCGGCACCGGCTACCCAGAAGCCTTTCTCCTTGAGCTTCTTGAGCGTCTGTGCGATGTTGCCGATGCGGGCGACCGGCACGTACTCGACGGCGCCGGCCGACGTCTTGGCGACGGTCGCATTGAGGGAGACGCTGCGGCGCTTCGGGATCAGGATGCCGTGCACGCCAGTCGCATCCGCCGTGCGCAAGAGCGCGCCGAGGTTGTGCGGGTCCTCGAGCTCATCGAGAAGGACGAGGAACGGGGCCTCGCCCTTCTCCTCGGCCGCCTTCAGGATGTCGTCGAGCTCGGCATAGGGTACGGGCGCGACGTAGGCGAGCACGCCCTGATGGCGGTGACCGCCCGCGAGCGATTCGATCTTCGCGCGCTCCACGTACTGCACGACGATGCCGCGCTCCTTGGCAAGCGCTGCGATCTCTGACACAGAGCCCTCGCGGTCGCCGCTCGCAATCCAGAGTTTGTTGATGCCGCGCCCCGACTTCAGTGCCTCGGTCACGGCGTTGCGGCCGACGAGCACATCGTCCGGCAGCTCACGCGGCTCTTCGCGGCGCTTCGGTTCAGCCTCCATCTGCGGCCTCTTGCGGCGCGGGGTCTCCCTCTCGAATTTCCTGCTGCGCCGCTCCTGCGGGCGCGCCTTTTTCTTCTGTTCCATCTCAATCCTTTTCTCTGAGCTTGATCATCTCAGCAAACTTGCCGCAGGTCATCTCTCCCTCCGGGCAGCGGCCCGTGTTGACGCAGCTCGCGCCAGCATTGAAGAAGAGCGTCGGAGCGACCTTCTTGACTTCGGCGAGCATCTTGTAGGCCATCTCGCGGATCTCCCACTGCGCGCGATTGCAGCAGCGCAGGTTGAAAAAATGCATCAGGGAGCGCGCGTTCATCGTCACGAGGATCTTCGTCTCCGTCGCATTGGCGAGGACGTAGCGCGCGTCTTCCTTCGGCACGCCCATCTCCGTGAGCTCGTCGTAAACACTGCGGATCTCTTCCATCAGTGCCTCGTACTTTGCCTTGGCCTCTGGCTTCTCGGCAATGGTCGGCGGCGTGATGTACTGGAAGCCGTGCGCGGCGACGTAGCGCTGCGACTGCTGGTCATACGAGGCGATGCGGTGGCGCACGAGCTGATGCGTCAGGACGCGCGAGACACCCTCGATGCCGAAAGTGAAGGAAGCGTGCTCAAGCGTCGAGCCATGACCGATCTTGACCATCTTGCGGACCATCTCGCGTACCTTCTCCTCGCTCAGGCGCTCTGCGAGCTCCTCCGCACCGGATGCCGAGTAGCAGAGGCGTGCGGCCATGGCCACGACGCGCTCCGGCTTCGGCGTGTAGTCGAGTAATTTGACTTTAATCATTGTTTCTCCGTTCCCTCCGTCGTTTTCCCGTGGATCTCCTCCATCATGGCCTTGCTGATGACAGCGAAGGCCGCCTCGCAGAGCTCCTGCAGGCGCTCGAACTTCTCAGACAGATAGAGCGTCCCGAGGAGCGCCTCAAAGCCGGTGCTCGAGTGGTACTCGGCCACGCTCGAGCTGCGCGGCGCATGGCTCTTGGCGTTGCGGCCGCGGCGATAGATGGCCTTCTCCTCGTCGGTCAGCATGGACTCGATGCCGAGGTACGCCTTGTGCTGCCAGACCGCCGAGACAATCTGGGCGCTGAAGGCGTGCAGCGCGTGCACCCTGGCCTGCTCGTACGAGAGCAGGCGCGTGCGCACGAAGAGGTGGAAAAAGGCATCGCCGACGTAGGCGAGCACGAGCGGGTTCATCTGACGGACATCCGTACCGTCATAGCGCGTCTTGATGCCGCCCTGCTCATCCGGCGTGAACATCATGTCGACGAGCAGCTTGAACTGCGAGAATTTCATGCTTTCTTCCACCGTACGCCGTTCGGCGTGTCCTCGAGCACGACGCCGGCATCCTTGAGCGCATCGCGGATCTTGTCGGCGACAGCCCAGTTCTTCTCCTTGCGTGCATCCTGGCGCAGCGTGATGATGATCTCCATGAGCTTGTCCGTCAGGCCGTCATCCTCAGCCTTTGCCTGCTGCTCGAAGATGCCGATGATCTCCGCCATCTCGGCGTAGATATCCGCAACCTTCTTGAAGTCTGCCGCATCGAACGCCTTCGTGCCGTTCGTGACTTCCTGATAGTAGATGTTGATTTCCTTCGAGAGCGCAAACATCTGGCTGATGGCAAGGGCCGTGTTGAAGTCATCGTCCATCGCCTCGTAGAATGCCTTGCGCAGTGCTTCTGCCTTAGATGCAAGCTCTGCCGCCGTGTCGTCATCGCCCTCTTTCCCTGCGAGCTCGTCGACGTATGCCTTCGTGTTCTGCAGACGTGCAAGGCTCGTCTGCGCTTCCTTGAGGCGCTCATCCGAGAAGTCGAGCGGGCTGCGGTAATGCGTCTGCAGGATGAAGAAGCGGATGACTTCGCCCGGGTATTCCTTGAGGATGTCCTTGACCGTGAAGAAGTTATTCTTCGACTTCGACATCTTCTCGTTGTGGATCGTGATGAAGCCGTTGTGCAGCCAGTACTGCGCGAAGCTGTGGTCATCGCCGATGCAGGCCTGCGACTGCGCGATCTCATTCTCGTGATGCGGGAAGATCAGGTCGCTGCCGCCGCCGTGGAAATCGAACTTCTCGCCGAGATACTTCAAAGACATCGTCGAGCACTCGATATGCCAGCCCGGGCGTCCCTTGCCCCACGGGCTGTCCCAGGACGGCTCGCCCGGCTTCGCGGCCTTCCAGAGCGCGAAGTCCATCGGATGGTGCTTGGCCGTGTTGACCTCGATGCGCGCGCCGGCCTGCATGTCGTCGAGACTGCGGCCGCTGAGCTTGCCGTAATGCGAGAACTTCTCGACGCTGTAGTAGACATCGCCGTTGTCGACCACATAGGCGTAGCCCTTCGCGATGAGCTTCTCGACCATCGCGATGATCTCCGGCATCGTCTCACTGACGCGCGGGTAGACATCGGCATGGCGGACGTTCAGCGCATCCATCGCCTCGAAATAGGCCTTGATGTAGCGGTCGGAGATGTCCTTCCACGTCACGCCTTCCTTGTTGGCCGCATTGATGATCTTGTCGTCGACATCCGTGAAGTTCTGGATGTAGTGGACCTTGTAGCCCTTCTTGGCAAAGTAGCGGCGGATGACGTCCCAGGTCACGAAGGGGCGTGCATTGCCGATGTGCGGGTGGTTGTACGGCGTGACGCCGCAGCAGTAGATGCTGACCTCGCCCTTCTTGAGCGGCTTGAACTCCTCCTTGCGGCGGGTCATCGTATTGTAGACTTTAAGCATGTTCTTTATCCTCCAATCTCTTCTCGAGTTCATTGACTTTCTTTTCCAATGCCTGGATCTGGCGCATCATGCACTCGCGCATCTCCTCGTCCGGGTCCGGCAGCATGTCGTGGTCGAGGTCGACGTCGAGCTCGTCCTCGATATCCGTGAGGCTATCGTCCGACTCGACGAGCCGCGTCGCGCGCAGGGCTTGACGGAGCTCTTCCGCCGTATGGACGCGCTTGCCGCCCATGACGACGATGCGCCCTGGGATGCCGACGACCGTCGCATACGGCGGGACCGGCTTCAAGACGACGGAGCCCGCACCGATCTTCGCGTGGTCGCCGACCGTGAAGGAACCGAGCACCTTCGCGCCCGACGCCACGACGACGTTGTTGCCGATGGTCGGATGGCGCTTGCCCTTCTCCTTGCCCGTGCCGCCGAGCGTCACGCCCTGGTAGAGCGTGACGTTGTTGCCGATCTCCGCCGTCTCGCCGATGACGATGCCCGTGCCGTGGTCGATGAACAGGCCCTCACCAATCGTCGCACCCGGATGGATCTCGATGCCCGTCAGGAAGCGGGCAAAATTCGAGATCATGCGCGGGATGAGCACCCAGCCGCGCTTGTAGAGCGCATGCGAGATGCGATGGAACCAGATTGCATGAAGGCCGGAATAACAGAAGAGCACTTCAATCACGCTGCGCGCAGCGGGGTCGCGCTCAAAGACGACGCGGATATCCTTGCGAAGCCGCGAAAAAAAACTCATAGTCCATCCTCCCTGTCCTATACAAAAGGCCCCGCATCTCCTCAGAGACGCGGGGCCGTGGTTCCACTCTGGTTAAGGGCCATGCCCTTCACTCATGAAGATAACGCCTTCCTGCGTCAGGGCCTACTCCATTCTGCCCTGCAGCTCCCGGGTGCATTTCTGGCGGATATCCATAGCCCCTTCACACCACCCGGAGCCTCTCTTGATGGCTGGTCCAACCGTACTTCTCCCGTTCCACGCCTTTTCATATACGGGATTCATTCTATCACAGCTTCTCGATTCCTGCAACCGCATAGGCGGAGATTCCCTGCTCTGCTCCTGTGAAGCCGAGCTTCTCCTCTGTCGTCGCCTTGACATTGACATCGTCAAGCGAGACGCCGAGCATCTGCGCGATGTTCTCGTTCATCTGCGGGATGAAGTCCTTCATCTTCGGCTTCTGGGCGACGATCGTCGCATCGACATTGCCGATGCGGTAGCCCTTCTCAGCCAGCAGGCGACGGACTTCCGCGAGGAGCTTCATGCTGTCGGCGCCCTCATAGCGCGGGTCGGTATCCGGGAAATGGCGGCCGATGTCGCCGAGCGCCGCCGCGCCGAGCAGGGCGTCAGAGATGGCGTGCAGCAGTACATCGGCATCCGAATGGCCGAGCAGCCCGAGCGCATGCGGGATTTCCACCCCGCCGATGATGAGCTTGCGCCCTTCGACGAGGCGGTGCACATCGTAACCCATGCCAAAACGCGTCATACAATCAATCCTTTCTCTTCTCGCTCTTCGCACTCTTGATGAAGTCGCAGACTTCCGAAGCGGCCCGCCGCACGGTCCCCGTGAAGCTGCCCGACTGGTGCAGGAATGCCTCCGCCACGACGAGGTCTTCAGGTGTCGTGACCTTGATGTTCTGGTAGGAATCCATGACGACATGGACCCTGGCGCCATAGCGCTCCACGAGGCTCGCATCGTCCGTGCCGAGGAAGCCATCGGACTCTGCTTTCTCGTTGGCGGCCATGAGCAGGCTCCTGGAGAAGCCCTGTGGCGTCTGCACGGCCCAGAGCGTCGAGCGGTCTGGCGTCGCCGTGACGACGCCGTCTTTGACGACCTTGACCGTGTTCTTCTCCGGCACAGCTGCGATGGCCGCGCCGTGCGCGCGAGCCGCCTCGATGACAGCCTCGATCGTCGCGCGCGAGACGAGCGGGCGCGCTGCGTCGTGGACGAGGACGACATCGCTCGCCTCCGACGAGGCCTTGAGCCCGTTCCAGACGGAATACTGGCGCTCGCTGCCGCCCGCGACGACCTTGACCGACTTGGCAGCCTCACGAAAGAGCCCGAGGCCCTGCAGGGCGCGGCGCAGCGGCTCGACTTCCTCCGCGCCCGTCACGACGACGATCTCCTGCACCTCCGGCACTGCGGCAAAGGCCCGCAGCGTGTGGAACAGGATGGGCTTTCCCATGAGGCGCAGGAATACCTTGTTGACGCCCGCCTGCATGCGCTTGCCGCGCCCTGCTGCGGGCAGGATGACACTGACCATGCTCTACCTCTCCTCTCGCAGCGACCAGCATCAATGCGCTGGTTTCGCGAAGATCATGCGGCCAGCCGCCGTCTGCAGAGCAGACGTGACTTCCACCGTGATGGATTCATTCATGTGACGGTTGCCGTTCTCGACGACGATCATCGTGCCGTCATCGAGATAGGCGACGCCCTGGCCGGGCTCCTTGCCCGACTTGACAATCGTCACGCGCATCGTCTCACCAGGAATGACGACGGGCTTGACGGCATTCGAGAGCTCATTGATGTTGAGCACCTCCACACCGCGCAGCTGCGCGACCTTATTGAGGTTGTAGTCGTTCGTGATGATCTTGCCGCCGACCTGCTGGCCGAGGCGCACGAGCTTCGAGTCGACCTCTGAGATATCATCGAAGTCGACATTCGTGATCTCGACCTTGATCTTCGTGCTCTGGCGGATGCGCTGCAGAATGTCGAACCCGCGGCGGCCGCGCGTGCGCTTGAGCGCATCGGCCGAGTCGGCGATGTGCTGGAGCTCTTCGAGGACAAAGACCGGAATGAGCAGCGTGCCCTCGATGAAGCCCGTGTCGCAGATATCGGCGATGCGGCCATCGATAATGACACTCGTATCGAGCAGCTTGTAGGCGTGCGCATCGGCTGTAGGAGCGGCCTTTGCCGACTCCTCTGGCGCTGCGTCAGGAGCCGCGCGCATCTCCCTCATCTTCGCGAAGTCCTTCATGAAGCGCGGCACGAAGTCAAAGAGCCCCGTGAGTTCCCGGCGCTTCTTGATCGTGATCGTGATGCCGAGATACCCGAAGACAATGCTGAAGATGACCGGGATGTAATCTCCGACAACAGGGATCTTCGCAAATGAATAGCCGAGAAGATTGGCGAGTATGAGTCCGATAGCAAGGCCGACGGCGCCTGCGATGACGTCGTGGATCGGCATTTTGCCGAGTTGCAGCTCCACCCATGCAGAAAACCGCTTGAGGCAGCGGATGAAGTACGGGGAAGCCAGAAAACCAATGATGCCGCCGAGAATTGCGCCGAAGAGGATGCAGAGCAGACTTCCCATGGTGATGCGCACAACGCCCATCTCCATCTTGAGGATCTCCGTGCCGACATACATCGTCAACACAGGGCTCGCAAGGTCCAGCAGTGCGCCTCCGGCAATCGCTAAGAACAGTGTGATAAAGAAACGCAAGACACGATCTAGCATACATTCACCTCCTTGAACAGAAAAAACAAAAAGAAAAGTCCGAACAGAATCAGTATACTCTACTCTGCTTGGACTTGTCAAAACTCAGGTTCGCATGTTCAATGTGCAAACGCATTTTCAGAAAGGACAGAAGTGAGCCAGTTCTCGATCTCCTTCGGCGTCTTATTGCAGGCGTAGACGAGCTCGCTCACGAGAATCTGCTTCGCGAGATCGAGCAGGCGGCGCTCTCCCGATGAGATATGGCGGCGGCGGTCCTGCAGGATGAGATTGCGCGCCACAGCGGCCACATCGCAGATATCGCCGCTCTTCATGCGCTCCAGATTGGCATGGAAGCGCTTATTCCAGCTGCCCTTCGGCTTCTCCGGCTCCTTCTCGAGCACTTCGCGCACCTCATCGACCTTCTGCTGCGGGATGATGTCCCGCAAGCCGACATTGTCGGCATTGTCCGTCGGGATCATGACCTTCATGTTGCCCAACGGCATCTCGAGGACATAGTAAGACTTGCCCTCCCCGAGGACTTCACAATTCTCGATGCCGGATATCACACCAGCACCATGCATCGGATAGACGACCTTATCTCCTATCTGTAACAAGAGCACCCCTCCTCTACACACGAGCCAACCACCAGCTAAGTCAACACATCTACGTTCTCATTGTACCACAAATAATCCCAAAAGTAAAATTTTTATTTTATCACAACAGCTCCGCATCGTCAATAAGCATATGCAAAAAAATCAGGCCCCATGATGGGACCTGACAGATGACGCTTGACTCAGCGGACAAAGACGACATTCGTGCGGTCGAGGAAGCCCGAAGCGCCGTTCTCGATGAGGACGCGGTTGGCATCAGCGATCGAGAGGATCGGGTTGCCGTTGTGGTTGTCAAGGCCGACTGCCTTGACGACGAGCGGGTTCGAACCGGCGCGGGATGCCTTGCTGAGATCCGTCGTGTAGCTGGCCATGCCGTTCGCGATGACCGTAGCCGAGTCGAGGTTCTTGTAGCCGTAAATCGGCTCACCGTTGGCGTTCTTGATGACCGGGGACATGACCGGCTTGAGCCCGAGGCCGCGGCAGTCCACGATCAGGCCTGTGTAGCCGCCGATTGCCTGGCCGGCCGGGGCAGCTGCAGCAGAAGAGCCCTGATGCGACGGCGTCGTGACGGACGGGATCGTCGTGCCCGGCGTCACCTGGACGTTGACCTGTACGGAAGACGGCGTGCTGGCCGGCACGGATGCATCGGGAGCCGGGAAGCTCGTCGGCACCGTGTTCGTCGGCAGGACGGCCGTCGCGAGGGAGTTCGAAGCGCCAAAGACGGACATCTCCATCGTGACCGTGTAGCCGCCGCCATCGACGGCCTGCTCCGAGACAATGCGCGCACCCTGGATGAGGGCTGTGACCTTCGTCTTCGTGACATCGCTCGTCACCATCATGTTCTCGACCGTCGTCTCCGAATCAACGTTGACACCCTTGACCATCTCAGCGAGCTGGCGGTAGGCATCGACGACAGCAGCGCGGCGTGCGAGCATGCGCGCCTGGATGGCATTGACGGCATACGTCGGAGCTACGCCCATGCCCTGTACCGTGATCTTGCTGTCACCGCTCCAGTCCATCCCCGTGCCCGCCGCAAAGGCGCTGGCAGCCGAGACGACCATGAGCGTCATGGCCATCACGCAGGCCATGAGCATCTTGGAAATCTGTCTTCTCATCCTTACTTCCTCCTCTTGGGGCTCTCTTTTACAATCTACACTGTGAGCTTACACCTGCAATCTTAAGATTTCCCAAAAAACAGTTAAAAATATTATGCTCTATCAACTATTTTCACCGCAGGACTAGATCGTGCCGCCGTCACTCCGACTTCGTCGCGCGCATGAAGAGCTGCATGAGCTGTTCCTTCGGGTCCTTGTGGTCGTGGATGATCGCGTAGACTGTCGCGCAGATCGGCAATTCGACGTGGAACTCACGCGAGAGGTCCATGAGCGCCTCCACTGTGTAGACGCCCTCTGCCAGCTTCGCGAAGGGCTTGCCCGTGATGAGGTCCTCGCCAAAGCGGCGGTTATTGCTGTGTGGCGAGAAGAGCGTCGCCTCGTAGTCGCCGAGATGCGAAAGGCCGTAGACCGTCATGCGGTCACCGCCCATCGCCTCGATGAGGCGCGAGAGCTCGTGCGTGCCGCGTGCCATCAGGGCACCCTTGAGGCTGCTGTAACCGAAGCCGTCGAGCATGCCGGCGGCCAGGCCGATGACATTCTTCGAGGCCGCGCCGATCTCCGTGCCCAGAAGGTCCTCTCCATAGTAGAAGCGGATCAAAGGGCTCGAGAACGCATCGACGAGCTCGCGCGTGAGCTTCATCTCGCGCGCCGCGATGACCATGCAGTTCGGGATGCCGCGCACGAAATCCTGCACGTGTCCCGGGCCGACCCAGACTGCCACGCGCATCGACGAGCCGAGCTCCTCGTAGAAGACCGTCGTCAAGCGCTTGCCCGTGCCGATCTCGAGCCCTTTCATGCAGAGCACGAAGCGCTTGCCCGAGAGGTCGATGCCAAGTGCCACGAGATCCCTGCAAAAGGAGCGCAGCTGCTGGGAGCTGATCGAGATGACGATGATGTCTGCTGAAGCGACTGCCCCCGCGAGGTCATCTGTCAGCTGCACCGAATCGGGCAGCGTCAGGTATTCATTCTTGCGCTGTTCCACCAGGGCAGCGAGATGACGGGAGCCCTTGCGCCCCCAGAGCGTCACCGCATGGCCGATGTGATCGGCATACCAGGCATGGAAGGAGCCCCAGCGGCCACAGCCGAGTACGGAAATATTCATGCCGAAACCTCCACTTTCGCCCCCGTGAGGTCGCGCACGACTTCGCCGGCGATGATGAGGCCGACGACAGACGGCACGAACGAGATGCTGCCCGGCGGGCAGATGCAGTTCTTGCCGCAGCCGCTCTGGCGGACACGCAGGGGCTTTTCCTTGGAATAGACGACCTTGAGCTTCTTGACGCGGTTCTCCTTGAGCTTCTTGCGCATGACGCGCGCCAAGGGGTCCACGCTCGTCTTGTAGATGTCCGTGACCTCGAACTTTGTCGGGTCCAGCTTGTTGCCGGCGCCCATGCTGCAGATGATCGGGATGTGGCGGTCGCGGCACTGCAGGACGAGGTCGATCTTGCCCGTCACCGTGTCGATGGCATCGATGACGTAGTCGTAGGGCATCGTGAAGAAGCGCTCGGCCTGCTCGGGCAGGTAGAAGTCCTCAATCGTATCGACAACAGCCTTCGGGTTGATGTCGAGGATGCGCTCCTTCATCGTCTCCGTCTTCTTCTTGCCGACCGTCTTCGACGTCGCATGGATCTGGCGGTTGATGTTCGTCAGGCAGATGAGGTCATTGTCGATGAGCACGAGATGGCCGACACCGGCTCGCGCGAGCCCTTCTGCCACAAACGAGCCGACGCCGCCGACGCCAAAGATGGCCACCGTGCTGTTTGCCAGCTTCTCCATGCCGACCTCGCCGAGCAGTAACTCCGTGCGGGAAAAGCGACCTAATTTACTCAAGATATCTGTTCCTTTCTATTTGTTTATTTCTTATTTCTGGTAGTTCTCATTTCTGATCTTTATCGTCAGGTGTCAGGCGGAATGCCGGGAAGGCAAAGGCGCCATTTGACGCGGGCTTCGCGGGCTCCGACTGCTGCCGCATGAAACTCGGCGGCTCCAGCGTGAATGAGTCGCGCTTCGGCGCGGCCTGCTGTACAGGCTGCTGCGCACTCGCCTTGGCGGGCTTCTCCTCTGCCTGCGCGGTGTTCTTGACCATGACGCCGTCCGTGAAGTCCGTCGCGATGATCGTGGCGCGCACATCGCCGCCGAGGGAATTGTCGATGACCGTGCCGAGGATGATATTGACCTCGGGATCCGTATGCTCATAGATGTAGCGCGTCGCCTCATCGACATCGTAGAGGCTCAGCGTCTTGTCGCCCGTCAAGTTCAGGATGATGCCGCGCGCGCCGTCGAGGCTCTTGCTGATCAGCGGGCTGTCAACGGCCTGCTTGACGGCCTCTACCGCGCTGCGCGAGCTGCGCCCGATGCCGAGCAGGGCATCGCTCGACGCACTCTGGCGGAAGATCGTCGTGACATCCGCGAAGTCGACGTTGATGACGCCCGTCGTCAGGATCAGCTCTGCCACGCAGTTGATGGCCTGCTGCAGGATGCCATCGGCGCAGGAGAACGCCTTGACGAGCGTCATGTGGCGGTTCTCCGGCAGTTTCATGAGGTTGTCATTGGCCACGAGGATCAGCGCGTCCATCTGGGCCTGCATCTTCGCGAGGCCCTCATTGGCCAGGCGCTTCTTGCGGCTGCCCTCGAAGCTGAACGGCAGCGTGACGACGCCGACCGAGAGCGTCCCGAGGTCGTGCGCGATCTTGGCGACGACAGGCGCCGCCCCTGTGCCAGTACCACCGCCGAGGCCGGCCGTGACAAAGACGAGATCTGCGCCGTTCATCGCTTCGCGGATCTTATCCTTTGCGTCGAGGGCCGCCTTCTCGCCGAGCGCGATGTTGCCGCCCGTGCCGCGTCCCTTCGTCAGGTCCTCGCCAATCTGCAACGTCTCGACGCCTTCTTCTGCCACGCGCGCGAGCTGCTTGGCATCGGTATTGATGGCGACCAGATCGATGTCGAGTTCTTTATGATGGCCCATGCGCATCAGGACGCTGTTGCCGCCACCGCCAACACCGAATACCTTGATCTTCACTTTCGGCTTTATGATTAACGTTTCTTCTGCTGCCATGCGCTCCTACTCCTCTCACATCAAAAATCTCTGAGAATTATTTCGCCATCTCAAAAACAATTTCCTGCCCCCGATGAAAATATAGGGCATTTCACCGAAAAGAGCAGGGCCGTCACACGCGGCTCTGCTCCCTTGCTTTTTCTCTATAGCGGATCAATGGAAGAGGAGTACGGCCAGGCAGGCCAGGACGATCTTCAGGCTATCGAGTTTCAAATATAACACTTCCTTATCTTAAATCGTGACACTTCATGACAATAATGATTCCGAGCAGATATGCATCTTCTGCTGATGAATACGATTATACAATGAAGCACCTTGTTTTTCAAGATGCACGGTGACGATCTTCCAGCAATGGACGCACCTGCGTCACGATCATTCCCGCGAGCATCAGGGCGCAGCCGAGAATCTGGACGGCCGTCATGCGCTCCCCGAGCAGCAGCCAGCTCGAGAGCACGCCGAAGACAGCCTCGAAGCTCATGATGATGGCCGCCTGCCCTGGCTCCGCGTACTTCTGCCCCAAGATCTGCAGCGTAAAGGCCACGCCCGCCGACATGACGCCGCCGTAGAAGATGGCAAACCAGGCGTTGAGGACAGGCTGCACGGCCACTGTCTCAAAGCCAAGTGCCGCGATGAGGCTGCCCGCCGCGCAGACGCCGACCTGTGTGAGCGAGAGCTCGATGGGATCGACGAGGCTCGCGAAGCGGTCGATGAAGAGGATGTGGCCCGTCCAGAACAGCGCGCTGATGAAGACTAGGCCATCGCCGAAGCTCAGCGAGACGGCTCCGTGAATCGAGAGGAAGTAGAGGCCAAGCAAAGCCATCGCCGCGCCGGCCCAGTTCTCCGGATGGATGCGCTTGCCGAGCAGCACCGCGCCGAGCGGCACGAAGATGATGTAGAGCGCCGTGATGAAGGCCGTCTTGCCGGCCGTCGTGTAGAGCATGGCCACCTGCTGCAGCGAGGTGGCGACCATCATGATGCAGCCGGCGCCGAGACCGGCCTTCCAGCCCGGCCGGTACGTGCCGGCGCGCTTTGCGCCCTCGCGCGAACCGCGCCAGGCATACCAGAGCCCCACGAGGAACAATAGACCTAAGATGTAGCGTGCTGCGGCATAGGTGAACGGACCGAGCCCGTCCATGCCGACCATCTGCGCAACAAACGTCGTGCCCCAGATGAACGCAGCCAGCAGGAGCATGAGATTCCCGCGTAAATGCATGAGTAAATCCTCCAATCAATCGTGCAGTCGTGCTATCGCCAAAAAGGCGAGAAAAAACAGGCACGCGTATGCATGCCTGTCTCTATTGTATGATGTTTTCCCGCCTCAGGCAAGTCCCGTTACCATGTAGAACAGGATGCAGAGGAACGGGACGAAGAACTTGAGTCCCATGATGACCGCGATATCGAAGTACGAATCGTGATGCGTGAGGCCGCAGATCGCGAGCAGCGTGACGAGCGCGCCGCAGTGCGGGACCGGATCGATGCCGACCGAGGCGATGGCGACGATGCGGTGCAGGACCTCGAGCGGGATGCCAGCGGCCTGTGCCATGGCTGCCCACTGGTCACCGAGCATCGAGAGCGCGATCGTCAGGCCGCCCGAAGCGGAGCCCGTGATGCCAGCCATGATGTTCGTCGTGATGACGGCCGAGAGCAGCGGGCCGAACGAGTCCGCGATGCCGATGAGCGCCTGCGTGACAGGGACAAAGCCCGGCAGACTCGTGATGACGCAGCCGAAGGCGTAGCCTGATGCGACATTGAGGACAGCTGTCGCCGACGAGATGGCCGCGTAGTTGATCGGTGCCAGAAAGCCGTCCATGACGATGAAGCGCTTGCGGCCGATGAAGGCTGCCGCGATGCTGCTGATGATGAGCGCGACCGTGATGGACCAGATGGCCGATACCTTGCCGACATTCGCCGCCAGCAGGCTGAGCTTGAGCGGCAGGAAGGCCGAGAGCGCCTCAGGATCCCAATGGAAGCCCCATTCCCATTTGAACGGGTTCGAGAGGATGATATTGATCACGATGACCATGACGAGCGGCAGCAGAGCCCAGTACCACGGGATGCGAATCTTCGGGCTCGGCTTGTGGTGCGGGCCGCCTTCGAAGTGGCGGCCATACCCCTCGCCGCGCGCCTTGAGGATTTTCGCACGGCGCGTCACCCAGCCCCAGCCGATCAGCAGGAACAGGAACGAGGCGAAGAGGCCAATGATTGGCGCCGACCACGTACTCGTCGAGAAGTACGAGGACGGGATGATGTTCTGGATCTGCGGGGTGCCTGGCAGGGCGACCATCGCGAAGGAGAAGATGCCGACCCAGAGCGTTGCTGGCAGCAGGCGCTTTGGGATGTCTGCCTTGCGGAAGACAACCGCACCAAATGGATACATGACGAAGGCGACGACAAAGACGGAAAGACCGCCGTATGTCAGTGCGCCGCAGCCCAGGAGGACTGCGAGAACAGCGCGCTTCTCGCCGAGCACATCGACGATTTTCGCCGCAACTGAGGAAGCCAGGCCGCCCTTCTCCATCAGGCGCGCAAAGACTGCACCGAACAGGAAGATCGGGTAGTATGACTTCGTGTACTCAGCCATGCGTGTCATGTAGAGCTCACTGTACGTCGGCAGGACGCCGAAAATACTCGCAAGCGCTGCAACACCTGCAAAAATTGGTGCGATCAGGATGATCGACCAGCCGCGGTAAGCAAAATACATGAGACCGATAAGGGCCACCGCAATACAGATTCCTTCTAACACAGACGGATCGTCCCCTTTCTTTCATGTTTTGCACCCCCCGGTGCAAAACATGGAGAAAGACAGCCGGTCGGCTATTCCGGCTGCCTTTCATTTGTCTTACCCTGCGCCATGCATGATGGGAAGATATTCCTTGCATGATGCGCATTACCTCTTCTATCATAACATTATCCTTATTTATTGTCAACTGGTTAACCGTTAATATTTAGTAATGACGTAATATTGAGAATATAGCTGAAACTTGTCTCTCTGAAAAGTTTCGGTTACAATAAAGGAAATACACAGTCACTCCCCGAAAATGGGAACGGTACAACAAAAGGAATAGGTGATAGTGCATGGCCATCCATGTCATCAATGAGGCACGCCGCTGCCTCCAGTGCAAGAAGCCGCTCTGCCGCCTCAAAGGCTGCCCGGCTCAGACGAATATCCCCGAGATGATCCGGCTCTTCCTCGACGGACAGATCAATGAAGCAGGCGAGATGCTCTTCATCAACAACCCGATGAGCATCGTCTGCTCCCTCGTCTGCGACCACGAGAAGCAGTGCGAGGGCAACTGCATCCAGGGGCACAAAGGTGCTCCAGTGCAGATCTCGAGCATCGAACATTACATCTCCGACATCTACCTCGACAAGGTCATCATGGAACACGAGCCGCCCAAGGGACAGAATGTCGCCGTCATCGGCGCGGGCCCGGCCGGCATCACGGTCAGCGTCAAGCTAGCCCAGCTCGGCTACGATGTGACAATCTTCGAGCGCAAGAGCAAGCTCGGCGGCATGATGCGCTACGGCATCCCGTCCTTCCGCCTGCCGCTCGACATCCTCAACCGCTACCAGAAGAAGCTCGTCGAGCTCGGCATCCACATCCGCCCGAACACGACGATTGGCAGCATCCTGACGCTCGATACCCTGTTCAAAGACGGCTACGATGCTGTCTTCATCGGCTCCGGCGTCTGGCGTCCGCGCGGCCTCGGCGTGCGCGGCGAGAGCCTCGGCAACTGCCACTACGCCGTCGACTACCTGCAGAACCCGGATGTCTACCAGCTCGGCGACCGCGTCGCCGTCATCGGCTCGGGCAACTCCGCGATGGATGCCGCCCGCACAGCCATCCGCAAGGGCAGCCGCTTCGTCACCGTCTACGCGCGCCGCAATGAAGTCCGCGCGAGCATCCGCGAGTACGAGTACGCACAGGCAGACGGCGTCGAGTTTGATCTCTGCAAAGGCGTCGCCGCCATCACGAAGGACGGCCCGATGCTCTACGAGCGCCACTTCGATGCAGACGGCAACCTGCTCAGCGAAGATGAGCCGCAGCTCTACCCCGCCGACAGCACGATTATTGCCGTCAGCCAGGCCCCGAAGGACAAGATCGTCCGTACGACGACGGGCCTCGAGGTCGACAACCGCGGCCTCGTCGAAGTCGACGAGAACGGCGCTACGACACGCGAGGGCGTCTTCTCCGGCGGTGACGTCGTCCTCGGCCCGGCCAACGTCGTCGAAGTCGTCAAGGATGCCAAGCACGTCGCCAAGGCCATGGACGCCTACCTCACGCGCAAGCGCGAAGCAGCCAAAGAAAAGGACACTGCCAGCCAGGACAACTGAACGGGCAACAAAAAAACTTCCCATCCCGGGAAGTTTTTTGTTGCCCGCTCGCTTCGCTCAAAGGGAGTCGGCATCGCGCGTGAGGTCCACGATCTCCGCCATGTGGATGTGGAAGCCCGGCAGGCCGGCCAGGGTCTTGGCGCGGACGCGCAGGCGCCTGCCGTCCAGCAGGAACGTCTCCGACACCTTGCAGGGACGGTTGCGCGTCACGCGGTCGGCATAGGCGCGCAGCCTCTCCTTCCGCGCGTCATCGAGCGAATGGATGATCCAGTTGACGGCGCGCCGCCCCGAGATGCCCACGCCCTTCATGACCTTCCGATAAGCGTCGTTCTCGTAGGCCATGTACAGGTTCCGGCCATCGTCGAGGAACAGGGCCACCGGCGAAGCCATGATGACATTGAAGAGGCCTGCCTTCTCATAGATGCGCGCTTCCTCGCGCGTCTCTGCGCGCAGATGACGCTCCTGGCAATGCACGAGCAGCTCGTCATACGGCATCGGGCGCCCGTAATGATAGCCCTGTATCTTCTCGCAGCCGATGCTGCGAAGGAACCTCACCTGCTCCCTCGTCTCGACGCCCTCTGCCAATGTGTGGATGCCGATGGCCTTGGCCATCATGACGACCGATGTGATAATCTTGCGACTCGTATCATTGAAGGCGCGCAGGAACTCCATGTCGATCTTGAGCTCATCGAAATGGTAATCCTTGAGCACATTCAGGGAAGAGTAGCCGCTGCCAAAATCATCGAGCCAGACCGAATAGCCATTGCCGCGGAAGCGGTCGATCATCTTCAAGATCTTGTCGCTGTCCTGCACCATGGCCGTCTCCGTGATCTCGATGCGCAGGTAGTCGCGCGGCAGCTCATTCTCCCGGACGACCGCCTCGATCTCTGAAAGGACATCCATGAGCTGGAAATCCATGCGCGACACATTGAACGAGATCGGCACGATGGGCCGATGTGCATCGATCTGCCTGCGGAGCTGGCGCCCACATTCCCGTATGACATAGCGGTCGAGCTTGTCGATGAGGCGCTCCTCCTCGAGCACCGGGATGAACTGATCGGGGCGCAGGAATCCGTAAACCGGGTCACGCCAGCGCGCCAAGGCCTCCATGCCTGCGAGTTTCCCCGTCAACGTGCGCACGACTGGCTGGTAGTAGATCTCGATGTAGCCGTTCTCGACTGCCTCGTCGATGTGGGAGATGACATAGGAGCGAATCTCCAATTCCTGCCGGAGATGCTCTGAGAAGATGCAGTAGGCGCGGCTGCGCTCCTTCTTGATGGAATCACAGGCCGCCTTCGCCTGCTCGCAGGCCATGCTGACCGGCACGCGCTCCTGTGGCGAGAAGTAGCGTATGCCCGCGTGCAGGTACGTGTTCTCCCCCTCGAGCAGGCCATTGACTTCCTGCACGGCCTCCTCAATGCGGCTCTGCGCATCGCCTGCCGGCACCAAGGCCATGAAGATATCCGACGACATGCGGGCCAGTGGCGCATCGGGAAAGGTGTGCCGCAGGACCGTCGCGATCTTGCGCAGGAAATCATCGCCGCCCTCCGCACCGTACGTCGCATTGTACTGCTTGAAGTTCGTCAGATTGAAGTACGCCAGCGCGTCCCTGCCGTAGACGCCTTCAGCGCGGTCAGCTTCCTCGCGCTCCGACACCTTGGAAAAAAAGAGGTGCCTGCCCATGAGATTCGTCAGAGCATCGCGCTCCACCGCGAGAAAGCGCGCGTAGACATCGACGAGCAAGAGCGACCAGAGCCATACGCCGCGGTGGCAGACACGGCGTATCGAACCCTCGACCGAACGGAACCGGCCCGTCTTCGTGCAGATGCAGAAGGAAAGATACGAGTAACTGACCGGCAGGCCCCCCTGCAGAGCACTGCCGTGTTGCATCGCCTTCTCCACCATCATGGCAATGGACTCGTAATGCTCTGGCAAGACCATGCCGCGGAACGATGCCCCCGTCAGCTCAAAGAACTCCCTCTGTGACTGACAGTCATACAGATCTTGCATCGCTTCATTGGCACAAAAAATGCTTTCATCCGCCCGGAACAGAGCCACAGCCCCCGGCATGAGATTGAGCACCTCATCCGATACATTCGTTGATTCCATGCCCTATTGAGCACCTCTTTTCCAAATAGTGTATACAAATGGCATCCAAATGTAACATTTTTCGCAGAAACTACCTCATATGCTACCATATTGTCACAGAGAAGACAATAACCGTGCTAAAAATGATTTTATTCATAAAAACAAGGTCTAGGAAATATTGACAAGAATAATATTTCCTAGACCTGATATAGATATCAACTATTAAAAATCAATCCGCTTCTCACGCATATCCTTCGGTGTCACCATGCGTTGGTCGTAGCCATCTATAAGATAATCTCCGAGCAGCCCGACCTTGAACTTCTTCGGGTCGCCTTCCGGACGTTGATCATTCTTCGTCAGCAGCAAATCAAGTGCATACGGCGTGCGCGTGGCCGTTCCACTCATATGCATAATCATGATGGCGCCGCGGCGCACATCGCCGTTGCGCTTGTGGACGATGTGGTCCATGATGCCCTCAAGTGACTCCATGGAAACAGAGCCATAGTCCTCGGCACTGCCTGAGCCGCTGACCAAGTAAGTGAACCCCTCGCCTAATGCAACGGCACAGCCCGGACGGCTGACTGCCAATTCTGGCGGACGTAGGAGCCGCGTAAGGCCATAGCGGCTGCCCCCCTCAATCTTCATATCACCGATGGTATTGAACAATTTCTCATACGAGGATCGGACGTTCTGGCGATACGTTGCATCGTCTTCCACAATATAGCTTCTTCCCTTCTCATCCACGCGCAGCATTGGCACATGATGGTCGGTATGGCTGCCCACCTCATTGCCGTCTGCCACAATGGCACGAAAAAGTCAACCGATACACATTCCTCAACCCTCTCTCATGATACACGTTCAGATGCAATAGCTACCTTTACAGATGATACTGTCAACTTTAAGCACATTTTGTTTTAATTTATTATACTACACGTTTTTGTAATTATCTACATCTCTTGATGAATGATTCGTCTTTTCTATTTTATTTCTTCCAAAAAAAATAGGCCCGCTAAAGGAGCCAAATTATGCGATTAATCTTTATCTGTCTTTTTTTGCCGCAAAGCCGCCAGCTTGGCTGCCTTCTTTGCCAGGAACCGCTCGCGCATGGCCATCTTGTGCTTCATGCGATCGACAAGATCCTTAGCGTCGGCAATGTCCTGTGCATCGGGATGCGTGGAGGCGAGTTTCCAGCGCTCCATGCTCTGGGGACCGCCGTGCGGGTCGTCTGGACCTGCGTTCTTGCGCTTGGCGAGCATCGCAGGGTTGATCTTGCCGCGGCAGCCGAACGTGCCGAGGATCGTGCAGCCGGGGCCGAGATTGTATCCAGCACGCGCGAAGCTCGTGATGGCGTGCTCGCTCGTCGGTGACGTGCCATGCGTCTGGAAGAACACGACCTGTGCATCGCGGACCTTTGGCAGATACTTGAGCATCAGCGGGTCCGGCTGCCCGAGGCGGAGCCAGTAGCCGAGTGCCACCACCTCATAGCTCGAGAGGTCCTCCGGCGCATCCTGCACGCGAAAGACATCGGCGTCTCCTGCCTGCTCTGCGATTGCCTCTGCGATCGTTCTCGTATTGCCCGTAACTGACGAATAAATAACGGCCCATTTTCCCATGTTCGTATCCTCCTCTTTCACTCTCTGTATCGTAGCACAACGCCTTGTATTTCACATTAACCTTTGTTACAATGAGAGTCGTTGTAAATCGTCTCACATTAATATTAGAAAGAAGTGTTATCATGACTGAACTTCTCGCCTCGCCGACAGCAGGCTTTGCCATGCTCGGCACGCTCGTGCTGATCCTCGGCGGGCTCTACACGCGCCACATCCGCCTGACAACGCGCACGATCATCGACATCGCGCTGATGCTCGCACTGACCATCGTACTCCATCAGATTCGCATCTTCCACATGCCGCAGGGCGGCAGTGTCACGCTCGGTGCCATGGTCCCGCTGCTCCTGCTCTCGTACCGCTATGGGCCCGGCATCGGCGCGCTCGCCGGCTTCCTCTACGGCCTCATCAACATCATCCAGGACCCCTTCATCGTCCATCCAGTGCAGGTGCTCTTCGACTACCCGCTGCCGTACATGGCGATGGGCCTCGCAGGCCTCTGGAGCGGCCATCTCTATCGCGGTACGGCGCTCGCGTTTCTCGCGCGCTTCCTCTGCCATGTGGTGTCCGGCGTCGTCTTCTTCGCCTCGTACGCACCGGAGGGGATGAACCCGCTCGCCTACTCGCTCGTCTTCAACGCGACGTATCTCATCCCGGAGTTCGTGATCTGCTGCATCATCCTGCGCCTGCTGCCCATCAGACGCCTGCTCGCGGCCATGGGCGGGCAGTCCCGTTAAGGAGGTATCTGTATGAAAAAAGACGGCACCTGGCTACTGAGCACAGGCCACTTCCTCAATGATTTCTACTGCAATTTCCTGCCGATCCTGCTGCCGATCATCATGCCGCAACTCGGCATCTCGCTGACGGTCAGCGGCCTTCTTGTCATGGTCCTGTCCATCACGAGCAACATGATGCAGCCCGTCTTCGGCTACGTCATGGACCGCCACAACCTCAGCCGCATCCTCATACCGGTCATCCCGTTCGGCGCCATCTGCATCTGCTCGATTGGCCTGATCTCGACGAAGGCGATGCTCTTCACCATCATTGCCCTCACGGGGCTCTCCGTCTCGGCCTTCCACCCGCTCGGCTCGACGCTCGTCGCCAAGACGGCGCCGTCGGAACGCCAGGGCCGCTCGATGTCGTACTACATCGCGGGCGGCAACCTCGGCTACGCGCTCGCGCCGATCATCGTCATCGCCTTCCTCGACCGCTTCTCGATGGCAGAGCTTCCGTGGCTCATGGTGCCCGCCTTCCTCTTCGCCTTCGTCTGCCTCAAGAGCGGCCTGACGCGCTTCTCGACAGTCGCGGAGCAAGCCAAGGGCAAGGTCTTCCACCTGCGCGAAGTTTTCCACAATGCTGCCATCCTGCGCCTCAACGTCGCAATGGGCCTGCGCTGCTGCACGCATGTCTCGATGTCGACGCTCCTGCCCCTGCTGCTCGTCAGCCACGGCTACTCGGGCATCCTGTCAGGCACGCTCCTGACGTTCTTCCTCGTCGGCTGCACGGTTGGCGGGCTCGTCGGCGGCTACCTCGGCGACCGCATCGCCCACAAGCGCATCATCATCATCGCACTGACCCTCGCAATCTTCCCGACGGTCTACTTCTACCTGCATCCTGGCACGGAGCCGCTGTCACTCATCGCACTCTTCCTCACAGGGGCCCTGCTGCTCGCGCCGCAGCCGAGTTCTCTCGTCTGGGCACAGCGCGCCATGCCCGGCAGTGAGGGCATGGCTTCGGGCATGATGCTCGGCTTCTCGTTCGGCCTCGGCAGCCTCGGCACGGCCATCACCGCCGCCCTCGGCGACCAGATTGGCCTGACGCCGGCGCTGCTCGTCTCCTCGCTGACACTGCCGCTCGCCGCCATCTGCACGGTCTTTGCGCCGTTCCCTCAGAAAAAATGATCTTGTGTATAGAAACGCCATGGATTGCCGCACACAGCAGTCCATGGCGTTTTTCATCTCCTGCAGAGCGTGATGACAGCCTCTTCGAGCATCTCATTGCCGGCCTGTCCCGTCTTGAGCAGATAGTCGGCATCGATGAGCCGCAGCATCGCGCACTTCAAGGTATCCTCCTTGAAGGCAGCGGCCGCCCGCCCGAGTTTCTCGGCGATGAAGGGATTGAGCTCCAGTGGCTTGGCGAGCGCCTTGCCGCGCACGCCCCTCTTCATGAGCACCTTCGCCTGCCAGAGCTGGCGCACGTGGCGCGTCAGCAGGGCCAGCAGCACGGTGAAGTACGTGCCGTCTGCCAATTGACGATGCAGCAGCATCAGGGCCTTCTTGCTGTCGCGCGCGCTGATGGCATCCATGAGCGCAAAGACCGAGACTTCCGGCAGGCCCGAGAAGACTTCGACGAGCTCCGCCTTCGTGATGCGCCGCCCCTCGCTGAAGAGCGCGAGCTTGTCGAACTCCTTATCGAGGTACGAGAGCGAGATCTGCTGCATCATGCTGACAGCTCCAGCAAAGTAGGCGTAAGCATCGCGGTCCATCTCCTTGTGGATGGCGCGCAGCTTGTCCTGCAGCCAGTCCTGGATGTTCCAGGCGCGCAAGGGCTCCGCCTCGAGCACAAGGCCATTTTTTGACAATGCCTTGTAGAGCTTTCGCCGCTTGTCCGCCTTGTAGGGCGCGACGAAGATCAAGTAGCTGTAGGGCGGCATGTTGCCGAGCTGATGGCAGAGCGCCTCGAGCTCCTTGGTATCAGCAGGCGCCTTGTTCTCCCGGAAGAGATTCGTCCCCGAAAGGGCGATGACATTCTTGTCGGCAAAGAATGGCGCCGCTTCGATGCTCGCGAGCAGGTCTGCGAGCGCCATGTCGCCATTGACCTTCTGCAGCGCATCCTCCATGCCGACGCCGTCCGGGAAGAGCCTCCCGAGCAGGGCCCCCTTCGCCTTATCGATGTAGTACGGCTCCTCGCCGCTCAGCAGGAATACATGCGGCAGCTCCCCCTTGCGGATGGCCGCCATGAACTCGCCGAATTTCACCAGCAACGCCCCTTTCCAAAGTCTTTCTTCCTGATAGCATTATAGCATAAAAGAACGCCGCTCCACCAAAAGATGAAGCGGCGCTTTTGTGCCCGTCCGTATCGGGAAAGCTCTCGGTCAGACAAGCCCCTGAGCCAGCATGACATCGGCGACGCGCACGAAGGCTGTGATATTCGCACCGGCGACAAGGTCGTCGGGGTCTGCGTATTTCTCGGCATTCTTGCGAGCGCTCTCGTAGATGTTCTTCATGATAGCCTTGAGGCGGCCATCGACTTCCTCGAACGTCCACTGCAGGCGCTCCGAGTTCTGCGCCATCTCGAGGGCTGAGACAGCGACACCGCCGGCATTTGCAGCCTTGGCTGGCGCGAAGAGGACCTTTTGCTGCTGGAAGTAGGCGATGGCGTCGAGCGAGGACGGCATGTTCGCGCCCTCGCCGACAGCTGTAACACCGTTGGCGACGAGCGCCTTGGCGCTCGCGAGGTCGATCTCGCCCTGCGTCGCGCACGGCAGCGCGATGTCGCACTTGACCGTCCAGACACCGCGGCAGCCCTCGTGGTACTCAGCCTGCGGATGCTTCTCGACGTACTCCTTGATGCGGCCGCGGCGCACCTGCTTGATCTCCTTGACAGCGGCGAGGTCGATGCCTTCCGGGTCGTAGATGTAGCCGTTCGAGTCGGAGCAAGTGACGACCTTCGCGCCGTACTCCTGCGCCTTCTCGATGGCATACGTCGCGACATTGCCCGAGCCAGAGACGACAATCGTCTTGCCTGCAAGGTCAATGCCCTTGGCATCGAGCATATTCTTGACGAAGTACAGCAGGCCGTAGCCCGTCGCTTCCGTGCGCGCAAGAGAACCCCAGTAATCGACGCGCTTGCCCGTCAGCACGCCGGCGTCGTAGCTGTCGCGGATGCGCTTGTACTGGCCGAAGAGATAGCCGATCTCGCGGCCGCCGACGCCGATGTCCCCGGCCGGCACGTCGACATTCGGGCCAATGTGGCGGCAGAGCTCCGTCATGAAACTCTGGCAGAAGTGCATGACCTCATTGTCGCTGCGCCCGTGCGGGTCAAAGTCCGAGCCACCCTTGGCGCCGCCGATTGGCAGTCCCGTCAGGGCATTCTTGTAGACCTGCTCGAAGGCCAGGAACTTCAGGACATCGAGCGTGACGCTCGGATGGAAGCGCAGGCCGCCCTTGTAGGGGCCCATCGCGCTCGACATCTGGACGCGGTAGCCGCGGTTGACCTGGACCTCGCCCTTGTCGTCCTGCCAGACCACGCGGAAGGAGACGGTGCGCTCTGGCTCGACCATGCGCTCCAGGATCTTGTTCTCCCTGTACTCCGGATGCACTTCCAGGACTGGGACAATGCTCGAGAATACCTCGGATACCGTGTCGTGGAACATCTTCTGCTCTGGATCCTTCTGCTCGATGCTCGCGAGCACATCCTCAACATACTGTTTCATATCAGCCAAAACTAACCCTTCCTTTCCAAATCGAAAATCCCCATTCAGGCTTACAACGTTACAGTCATAGCCATCTAAAAAAATTATACTATACGAGCGCGGCAATGTATATAGTATTTCAAAAAGAAGTATAATTCCAACATCTCACTCATTCTGCACGAACTCGCGCGGCAGGTCGAGCAGGAAACGGCTCATGTGCGTGTAGTGGCCGTATTGCGTCTGGCACCAGGACAGGAAGAGCTGGCGCTTCGGACGCGTGATGGCGACGTAGAAGAGGCGCGCTTCCTCATCGAGGCTGTCGTTCTTCTCTGCCTGGAGTCCCGGGAACGTCCCCTCCTGCAGGCCCGCGACGAAGACGTAGTCGAACTCCGCGCCCTTTGCCTGATGCACGGTGACGATGGGGATCTGCTGCCGCTTCGTCATGGCGTCGAGGTTCGTGTTGGAGAGTGTCACGTAGTTGAGGAAGCGCATCAAGGCGTCGAATGGGCGCGCCTCGCTGTCGTCCATCGCGCGCGCCTGCCGGAAGAGGTCGCGAAGGTTCTCGATACGCTGCGCCTCCCCGCGCCTGCGGTAGTAATCATCGATGCCGATGTCCACGACGATCTTGGCGAGCAGCTGCCAGGGGCGCATTCTCACGGCCTCGCGCCGGATGGAGCTGATGTGTCCCGCGAGCTCGTTGAATACATCCTGCCACTTCTCCATGAATTCCTTGCGCTCTCTGGCATGCGGGCGTATATCCTTCTCGATGGCGTAGACGAGGATCTCGGCCGTCGCGCAGACATCGTCCATTGCATCGTGTGTAGAGCGGTGCGAGACATGACAGAATTCGCCGAGGTACTCGAGCTTGTGGTTCGGCAGGTTCGGGTAGAAGCGGCGAAAGATGTCGAGCGTGTCGTAGTAACGCCGGTACGCGAGTGGCGGCAGGCCGAGCCGCGCGAGCTCGCTGCCGAAGATGCTGAGGTCATACGTGACGTTGTGGCCGACGATGACGCTGCCCGCGGCAAAGGCGCAGAACTCGCGCAGGACTTCCTCCGGCTCCTGGCCTTCCTGCTGCAGTAATGCGTCGCTGATCTTGTGCACCTTGTAGCTGTCTCCAACAGAGCGGCGTGCCTTCAAGAGGCGCTTGAACTCAGCCTTTGCCTTCCCGTCCCGGCCGAGACGCAGGCCGGCAATCTGGATGATCTCATCGCGCGTCGGGTCGACACCCGTCGCCTCGACGTCGAAGACGACGATATCCTCCGCCTCGAACGCCTCTACAAGCACTGCGAACGGGTCGCCCGTGCGCCGCGCATCCTCGTCGAGGTAATCCGTGATGCGGATGCCAGCCCGGCGATACGACTCGTGCGAGATCTTGCGTATTGTGCCCGGGCCGATGCCCCTGCCGAAGCGGTTGAGAATGCGCACGAAGCTCGCCGCATCGTGCGGGTTGACGACGAGCCGCAGGAAGGCCAGCGCGTCCTTGACCTCCTGCCGCCGGAAGAACTTGAGCTCATCGAGTAGCATGAAGGGCAGGCGCTCGCCCTCCGCCAGATGGCAACCAAGGTTGCGGAAGTAGAGCGACAGGTCTTTATTGTAGCGGTTGCTGCGCGTCAGGATGCAGACGCGCCCGTAATCCTCCACCGGCAGCTGTTGGATCTTGTAGTAGATCCACTGTGCTTCCTCCGCGAAGCTCATCGCGCCCTTCAGCACGATGGGCAGGCCGTGCTCAGCGCTGACCGCATGGATGCCCTCGGGATAGAGCGCCGAGACGCGCTCGGGGAAGCGGTTCTTCAGCCACGCGAAGGACGCGCTCAAGAGGACCTGCGTCGAGCGGTAGTTCTCCGTCAGCACGATGCGGCGCGGATGCCAGTCGCGCTGATAGGCGCGCAGGACGACCTCGGGATGCGAGCCGCGCCACTCGTAGATGGTCTGGAAGTAATCGCCGCAGAGCAGCAGGCGGCTGCTGCCGAAGATGCGCGAGAGGATGCGGTACTCGAGCTCGCTCGTGTCCTGCACCTCGTCGATGTTGATGTAGAGGAAGCGGCGCGCCCACTTGATGGCGATATCCGCCTGAGCAAAGAGCGCTTCGGCCTGCACGATGAGATCCGTGAAGTCGAGGCCGTGCACATCGTGGAGGCGCGCATCGTAACGCGCCGCGATTGTCGGGCCCCAGGCCTGCCACGCTTCGAAGAGCTGGCGGTAGAACTGGTAGTGCTCTGTGACGGCAAGCTTCCGGACAGCAGCGGGGTCTTCTGCCAATAATCTCTGCAGGGCAGCCTTGTAGTCGGCCTCAGCATCATCCGTCTGGAGGCCGTACGCCGTCCGCGCTTCCTTCAAGAGAGCAATCAAGGATTGGACGGAGCGCACGGGCCAATCCTCGGACAGGAGATCTCGGATGATGGCGAGGCAGTCCGCCTCATCGAAGATCGTGAAGTCCGCGAAGATATCCGAGTGGCGCTTGGCCTCCGTCTTGATGACGTCGTAGCAGAAGCCATGGAACGTCCGGACGAGCACGCGCCGCCCGGCCTCGCCGGCGCGCAGGACGATGCGCTCCTTCATCTCACGGCACGCCTTGTTCGTGAAAGTCAGGCAGAGAATCTCCTCCGGCTCGGCCCGCTCTGCCGCCAGTATGTTGGCGATGCGGCAGGCCAGCGTATTCGTCTTGCCCGTACCAGCGGGCGCGAGCAAGAGGATGTTGTCCGACAGGTTCTCCACCGCCTCGCGCTGCGCCGGATTCAGTTCTGCAAATTCCATACGATCACCTCAAGATCTGCCAATACGTCACGACTGCTTGACATGCGTCCTCACCCACATCTTCTCTCCGTCCGTCTCAAAGACGATGGCCCCTGCCTGGTCCGTGCGCAGGATCTCGATGCCCTGCTGCTCATAGCGGCGCAGGACCTCTTCCTTCGGGTGGCCAAAGGAATTCTCGAAGCCCACACAGAAGACACCGTAGCGCGGCTTGACAGTCTGAAGGAATGCCAGCGAGCTCGATGTCGCGGAGCCGTGGTGGCCGGCCTTGAGGACCGCTGCCCGCACGTCTTTGCCCGTCTCCAATAGCTTTGCCTCCTGTTCCTTGACGAGGTCGCCCGTGAAGAGGAACTGCGCCCTGCCGTAGGAAACGCGGTAGACGTTTGAGACTTCATTGCCCGTGCCGCCGCCCTCCGGCGCAGGCGGGGCAAACAGCACCTCCACCTTGACGCCGTCTATGGTCAAAGCATCGCCCTCCTGCGCCCGGCTGAACTTCTGCAGCAAAGGGTCGGCATCGCCTATCCCCATGCTGCGCGCATAGGCGGCCGTGCCCTCGTCCGCCGTGTATACATGGCCGACCGGCATCTTCTGCAGGATGGCACCGCAGCCTTGTGCGTGGTCCTCGTGCGCGTGCGTCAGGAAGACAGCCTCGACCTCCCGGATGCCGTGATGCAGGAGATACGGCACATCGACGCGCGCGCCGATATCGAAGCTGCCATTGCGCGTGCCGCCCGTATCAATGAGCAGAGCCCGCCCCCTCGGCGTCACGACGAGCGCCGCATCGCCCTGTCCCACATCGAGGAAGTGGACCGCGAGGCGCTCCGGCGTGACTGCACGGTAGACTGCGACAGCAGCCGCCAACGCGAGAAACAGCGCGAACGCCGGCCGTCGCCAGGGCACAAGGCGGGTCCGCAGCCATTCTCGCTGCTCTTCTGTCAGCAGCAGAGTGCCCAACGCGAAGTAGTAGAGCACGACAGCAGGCCAGCCCATCGCCGAGAGGTAGAAGATGCCGCCTGGGAGACTCGCGAGTACGTGTGCGAGCTCCGCCGCCAATCCCAGCAGCAAACTCGTCGAAGCGAAGACGACATGGCCGAGAAGCGGCAGCAGGAAGGCCACGAGCCCCGCAAAGAGTCCGAGAATGATGATGAGCTCCAGGATGGGCACGACGAGCAGATTAGCGAGCAGTGCCGAAAGCGACACCTGCCCGAAGTACCAGGCGAGCACAGGAAGCGTCGCGAGCTGCGCTGAAAGGGTGATGGCGAGGCCCATCGCTAGGACATCTGGCATGCCCCTCGCGCGCAGCCATGCCCGTAAAACAGGCGCGAGGAACAAGAGCCCGGCCGTCGCCAGATACGACAGCTCGAAGCTGATGTGGAAGAGCAGCAGCGGGTTCCAGAGCAGCATGAAAATGCCCGTCAGCAGCAAGATGCAACGCGATTCGCGCTCGCGCCCGAGCGCCAGGGCCAGGAAGGCCAGTCCGCCCATGATGCCCGAGCGGATGACGGGCGGCACGCAGCCCGCCAGGATGCTGTATAGGGCGATGCAGGAGAGCACGAGCGCAGCAGAGACGGCGCGCGGCAGGCGCAGCGCCGCGGCTAGCCAGGCCATGACAGCCGCAATGAGGCTGATGTGCGAGCCCGATACCGAGAGGATGTGCACGATGCCCGTCGCCTGGAAGTCCGCGACGAGGTCCTCAGAGAGCCCTTGATAGCCGCCGAACAGCATGGCAAAGACGGCCGCGGCATCTTCCTTCGGCATGGCGCGCTCCATGCCCGTCCTGTAATGTTCGCGGATCCCGGCAATGAAGCGCCGGAATGCATGGCCTTCGCGTGCCTCGGTCTTCGCGCCGCCCTTGCCCGCCACGACGCTCGCCGTGATGCCGTCGGAGCGCAGCAGGAGAGCTGTGTCAAGCTGGCCGGGATTCTGGTAGCCGCGCGGCAGGCGCACCCTGCCCGAGGCCGTCACAGCATCGCCGATGCGAGCGACCTTATCCGGCATGACGGGCGCCCTCGCGTAGAGATAGCACTTCCCTGCGGCCTTCTGCCAGTCGCCGCCCGGGCGCCTGACCTGCTCCACCGCCACGAGATAGCGGACCTTGTAGATGCGGCTGCCATCCGGCAGCACCGCCTGCGTCCAGCGCGGCTCATCGTCGATCGTGCCGCTGACCTTGACCTCTGCGCCCGCCCCCGCGAAATACGAGATGTCCGCCGGCGGCAGAAAGAGCGCCGCCTGCAGCCGGACGATGCCGAGTGCGAAGAAGAGCAGCAGCACCATGATGGCGCAGAGACGGTTCCCGCGCCATAGCAGGAGCAAAGATGCAAGCAGCAAGGCGGCCAGAGCAGCCCCTCCCCAGCGGATGGAGAACGACTGTGCAAGCGACAGCTCAATGCCAAGTGCTAGCACGAGCAGCACAGCGGCGAGGAAGAGTACGGGATACTGTCCTGTCTTCATGATACCCTCCCGATATTAAAGGCAGATCTTGTCCTTCATCTTCTCGAATTTCGCCTCACCGATGCCCTTGACTTTCTTGATGTCCTCGATTGCGGTGAAAGCTCCCTCCGTCTCGCGGTACTCGATGATGCGCTTGGCCATGGCGGGGCCGATGCCAGGCAGCGCATCGAGCTCCTCCGCGCTGGCCGTGTTGATATTGATGGGGCCGTCCGCCTTCGTCTTGACTGCAGATGATGCCTTGCCGGTATTTGCCGGCAAAGCAGAGCTCCCCGCCTGCTTCTCCGGCACGTGGACCTGCTGTCCGTCCTTGAGCACCTGCGCCATGTTGACCTTCTCGCCGTCAGCTGTCGGCAGCAGTCCGCCGCAGGCCTTGACCGCATCCGCCATGCGCGCGCCCTCCCTGACGGTCACGACGCCGGGCTTGTTGATGGCCCCCGTCACATACACCGTGATCTCCGCGCGGTCTTCCTGACTGACGGCCTGCGAGGCTGCATCGAGCTGGATGCTCTCCTTCTCCTGCATGTAGCAGCCATAGTAGGTGCCCCCGGCCACCGCCAGGACGATCAGCAGCAGGATCAGCATCGATTTCCGGTACATCGGCAAGATAATCGCCTCCTTTGACTCTGGCAATTGGATTGCAGACGAGTGTATCCCTGTTAAGAACATTCGCCCTCAACGAAAAAAACTCCTGCCTCAGCAGGAGTTTTCGGAATCAAAATGATGGCAAAGGATGGCGGCCGCGCCATGACTCAGGCAATGGCAGCGCGCACGCGGAAGTAATCTTCGAGGTAGCTCGTCCAGCCGATGTCGTAGATCGTCTCTTCCCCGATCTCATTCTGATAGAGTGCGAGGACGATCATCATGAGTGAATCGGCCACATAGCAGTCATCGGCCATGCCCATCTCCTCGTAGTTCTCGTAAATCGGAACGACGATGCGCGTCAGGCGCTCTTTCGACATGCTCGCAATGATATCGTACATCGCCTCACAGTATTCCATTGTGTCTTTTCGATACGCCATCGGATTCCGTTTTACAGAATCTTCAATATTGCGAATCTGACTCATTGCAATCAACTTTATTCTCATTACAAGCATATCTTTCATATACATACGTCATTCCTCCATCCGTGGATTTATTATAGCGCATGTTTACATGTATTGCAAATTGTATGCATGTATACTTTAGATATGTTTCTTTAATAGCGTGATTATTTTATATCTGTATACATGATACAGGATATTGCTGTGTACATTTTGGGGGAAATCAGAGTGGATAGAAGCAGAAAAAAATAAATTTGTCCATGCAGAATTGACATTTCTGAAAAAAGCACTTAGAATGGATGAGTCATGCCCATGGCAAACACATATACGCATCCCATCAATACGAAAGGAGTCTTTCCTATGTTCAAGCACGGCCTGCAGATTGGACTCTTGCTCTTCGGCATGTTCTTCGGCGCTGGCAATCTGATTTTCCCGCCATCGCTCGGCTTCATGTCAGGCGGCATGTTCGCACCTGCAATCCTCGGGTTCCTGCTCTCTGGCATCGGCATGCCGGTCATCGCGCTGATCATCGGCACGTTCAACCCCGGCGGCTTCCGCGCCGAGATGAACCGCAAGATCTCACCGCTGTTCTCATTGCTGCTGCTCTCCCTCATCTATCTCTCGATTGGCCCGCTCATGGCCATCCCGCGCACGGCGGCCACATCGTTCTCCATCGGCGTCCTGCCGATCACGGGTGACGGCGCCCTGCCGCTCGCCATCTTCACCATCCTCTACTTCGCCTTCGCCTGGTGGCTGGCCATCACGCCGACGAAGCTGCTCGCACGCCTCGGCAAGGTCCTGACGCCGATGTTCGCCGTGCTCATCGTCGTCCTGATGATCACAGGCCTCTTTGCCTACACCTCGACGAGCCTCCCCGCACCTCTCGGCAAGTACAGCGCCTCGACCTTCGGCACAGGTTTCATCGAGGGATACAACACGATGGACACGCTCGCCTCGTTCGCCTTCTGCATCCTCGCGCTCAACGAGATGCGCCGCATCCACTTCCGCTCCGAACGCGAGCACTACACGAGTGTATGGATGGCCGGCCTCGCCGTCGCCGTCCTCATGGGTTCGCTCTACCTCGGGCTGGCGCTGCTCGGCAATCACTTCCCAATCCCGCCAGAAGTCTACGGCGACTCGCACATCAACCTCGGCGCCTACGTGCTCTCCCAGTCTTCGCTCCAGCTCTTCGGACCGGCTGGCATGTACTTCCTCGCCGTCATGGTCACGCTGACCTGCTTCACGACGACAGTCGGCCTCATTGCCGCCGTCTCGACGTTCTTCTATGAGGAGTTCCCCGTCATGTCGTACCAGCGATACGCGACGCTCGTCAGCCTCGTCAGCCTGCTGCTCGCCAATCTCGGGCTCAACCAGATCATCAAAGTCTCACTGCCCATCCTGCTCTTCATCTACCCGATCGCTATCACGATCGTCCTGATGACGATCCTCAACAAATTCGCCGCGCTCTCCCGCTTCGGCATGCGCCTGACGGTCGCTGTGGCCGCCCTGATCTCAGCCCTTGACATCCTGCACCAATTCGCAGGGATTGACTGGGCCGGTGCTGTCATAAAGAGCCTGCCGCTCCACGAGAGCAGCCTCGCCTGGCTCCTGCCCGTCCTTGCTGCCCTCATCCTCTCCCTCTTCCTGCCCGGCAAGATCCGCGGCGAGACAGAGCTGAAACTCCACTGAGATAACGTAGAGACAAGAATCATCACGAAATAAAAAAGCCTGTTGCAGATGCAACAGGCTTTCCTTGTCTTCCTATATATAGGGCGCAGGTATATAGGGCGCAGGCTCAGATCTCATAGAAGTTGACGAGCTTGGCATCGAAGATGCCGTCGAGCGCCTTGACCGTCTCTAAGAGAGCGGCCGGGATGTCATTGTCGACCGTCAGGACCATGAGGTTCTTGCCCTCTTCTTCCGTCGTGCCGACCTGCATGGCCGAGATGTTGACGCCATTGCCGCCGAGCAGCGTGCCAACCGTGCCGATGACGCCCGGGCGATTGATGTGCGGGCAGATCAGGATGCGCGCATGCGGATCGACATCGACGCGGAAGTCATTGATGCGGACGATGCGGCCCTGCGTGCCGAACAGCGTGCCCTGTACGGAGAGCTTCTGGCCGCCGGCGACGACGTCGACCGTGATGAGGTTGGCGAAGTCCTCAGATGCGCGGTCCTTGCGTTCCGACACCTTGATGCCGCGCTCTTTGGCGAGGCCCGGTGCATTGACGTAGTTGACCTCGTTCTCCATGACAGGATTGAGGAGGCCCTTGATGACGGCCGTCGTCAGGAGACCCGTGTTGACCTCCGTGATCTCGCCGTTGTAGGTGACTTCAACCGACTCGATCGGACCGTCGGCGAGGCCGACGACCGTGCCGCCGAGGCGCTCGGCCAGCGTGAGGTACGGCGCGATGACGCGCATGACCTGTGGGGAGACAGGCGCCATGTTGACGGCCGTCGCGACGGGTTCACCGTGCAGCGCCGCGATGATGCCCTTGGCGACATCGACCGATACACCGATCTGCGCTTCGACAGTCGAAGCGCCGAGATGCGGCGTCAGCACGATGTTCGGTGCCTCGAGTAAAGGATTGCCCTTCTCGGCAGGCGGCTCGCTCGTGTAGACATCGATGGCAGCTGCTGCGACAATGCCCTGCTTGAGCGCCTCGGCGAGGTCTGCCTCGTCGATGATGCCGCCGCGCGCGCAGTTGACGAGGCGGACACCCGGCTTCATCTTCTTCATCTGCTCCATCGCGATCATGCCCTTCGTATCCTTCGTCAGCGGCATGTGGACCGTGATGAAATCGGAGTTCTCGATGACCTCATCAAACGTCGCAATCTTGACTCCGAGCGCCTTCGCGCGCTCTTCATTAATATACGGATCGTAGGCGAGCACGTTCATGTCGAAAGCCATCGCGCGCTTGGCCACGCCCGAGCCGATGCGGCCCATGCCGATAACACCGAGCGTCTTGCCGCGCAGCTCGACGCCGACGTACTTCTTGCGGTTCCACTCGCCCTTGTGCATCGTCTCATTCGCGATTGGGATGTTGCGCGACATCGCGAGCATCATGGCCATCGTGTGCTCCGTTGCCGCGATCGTGTTGCCGCCCGGGGAGTTGATGACGATGATGCCCTTGGCCGTCGCAGCCGGGATATCGATGTTGTCGACGCCGACACCGGCGCGGCCGATGATCTTGAGCTTCTCGGCGCGCGCGATGACCTCTGCCGTGACCTTCGAGGCCGAGCGCACGATCAGCGCATCGAAGTCCGGGATGATCTCGAGCAGTTCCTCTGCCGGAAGCTTATCCTTGACGACAACCTCGAAGTCCTTCTGCAAGAGCTCAATGCCTTTCGGCGAAATACCATCTGCTGCTAATACCTTCATGATTCTTCTCTCCTTGTCCATCAACAAAAAAAGCGCCCGTCCCGATTTGGGACGAAACGCTCGATTCCGTGGTGCCACCCAAGTGAGGCAAAGCCTCTCTCTCGATGCTGTAACGGGCATGCCCGTCTGACTTTCATCAGCTGCTCCGGGGCGGAACCTCGATGTTCCCTGCTGGCTCGCACCTGCCGCCAGCTCTCTTGAAGGGTCTTCATCTCGGCTTCCCCATCTTCGCCTTTTCGTATTGTGCATTTTTCATGCATAAGTGTATTATAGGCCATCCATTTTCAGCCGTCAAGTGTCTGCTCCGAAAAAACAGTTTTTATTTTTCTGCTTGCTTTTCTGTTTTTTTCGCGCTAGAATATAAAAAACGCCGCTTGTCCACAATGAATGGACAATATGAGGAATCCGGCGCTTCAAAAGCTGGAAAGCAGCGAATCATCCGCCAGGGATATCAAGGAATACCAAGATTCTATACGTTTTGGGAGGTTTTTTTCATGGAAGCAGGTCGCGTCTACAATTTCAATCCGGGTCCGGCAACGCTGCCGCTCGAGGTACTCAAGGAAGCACAGGCAGAGTTCCTGAACTTCAACAACAGCGGGATGTCCATCCTGGAGATCAGCCACCGCGCACCGCAGTACGCCGCTGTCCACGAGAAGGCAAAGCAGGACATCAAGGAGCTCATGGGGCTCGGCGATGACTACGAAGTGCTCTTCTGCCAGGGCGGCGCCAGCCAGCAGTTCGCGATGATCCCGCTGAACTTCGCAACGAAAGAGCATCCGGGCAGCTATGTGCTCTCCGGCAGCTTCGCCGAAAAAGCCTACAAAGAGGCCGAGCATCTCGGAGTCGGCGAGATCGTCGCCTCGAGCAAGGAGACGGGCTACCACCATGTGCCGCAGCAGTCTGAGCTCAAGATTGACCCGAACGCTGCCTACGTCCATGTCTGCTACAACAACACGATCTACGGCACAGAGTACCACTACATCCCGGAAACGAACGGCGTGCCGCTCTTCGCCGACATGTCCTCCGACATGCTCTCGCGCCCGATTGACTTCCACAAGTTCGACTTCATCTACGCCGGTGTCCAGAAGAACCTCGGCCCGGCCGGTGTCGTACTCGTCGTCGCCAAGAAAAGCCTGCTCGAAAACAGCCCTGAGTCCCTGCCGACGATGTTCCGCTACAGCACGTTCTACAAGAAGGATTCGCTTTACAACACGCCCCCAGCCTTCTGCATCTACATGGTCGGCAAGGTCGCTGCCTGGATCAAATCGCAGGGCGGCCTCGAGGAAATGGCACGCCGCAACGAGCGCAAGGCCAAGGTCGTCTACGATGCCATCGATAGCTCCAACGGCTTCTACCGCGGTCATGCTGACAAGGATAGCCGTTCCTTCATGAACGTCACCTTCCGCCTGCCGAGTGAGGAACTCGAGAAGAAGTTCATCGCCGAGGCGCTCACGCATCAGCTCAGCGGTGTCAAGGGTCACCGCAGCGTCGGCGGCATGCGCGCTTCGATCTACAACGCGATGCCGTACGAAGGCGCTGTCGCCCTTGCGGATTTCATGGAGAAATTCCGCAAAGAGAACGCCTGATTGCATTGTCTGAAAGAGCTCCCCTTGCCTGCGGCAGGGGGAGTTTTGTGTTGTTGACAAATATTGACGAAAGGAACGAATCTGATGCACCCCCGTCATATGAAACTCCTCGATCTCATCTGCCAGAACGGGCGCCTGGCCGTTACGGAACTCTCCGCAAAGCTCGGTGTATCCGAGGTCACGATACGCAAGGATCTCAACATGCTCGCCCATCAGGGCCTCCTGAAGCGCGAGCACGGCTTTGCCTGCATGGTGGCGAGCGACGACATCGGCCATCATCTCTCCTTCCACTACGAGAACAAGCGCCGCATCGCCGAGCGGGCAGCGCGCTGCGTCCAGCCCGGCGAGACGGTCATGATCGAGTCAGGCAGCTGTTGCACGCTGCTCGCCGAGGAACTCTGTGCGCGCGACTGCCACATCACCATCATCACGAATTCCGCCTTCATCGCGAGCTTCGTGCGCAAGATGCGCTCGGCCCGCATCATCCTGCTCGGCGGCAGCTACCAGAATGAAGCGCAGGTCATGGTCGGCCCGCTTGTCGGCCTCTGCGCCCGCAACTTCAAAGTGGACAAGTTCTTCCTCGGCATCGACGGCATGGACGAGCGCGGCGTCAAGAGCAGCGACCACCTGCGCATCGAAGCGGCGCAGGCCATGACCGCCCAGGCCCGCGGCATCATCGTGCTGACGGAGTCTGTGAAATTCCACCGCGATGCGTCCGAGCTGATTTTCCCCTACGAGAACATCCGCGCCATCTACACCGACGCAGATGTCGCGGACAGCGACATCGAGCGCTGCCAGGCGCTCGGCCCCGAGATTGTCACGGCCGCAAAGCGCCGCTCTTGAATGGCACAAAAAAAGACCTGCTGGAAGCAAAGCTCCCGGCAGGTCTTTCTTTTATCTCATAGCTCCGCGTCTCATCTTTCACTTCTTGGGGAAGTAGGAGATGTCGACCGGCTCATCCGCCGTGTGGATGATGTCGGACTCGAACATGCGGTTCCACGGGAAACGCACTTCGATGTAGGCGAGCGAGTCAATCGGCGGCAGATTTTCCTCGACGAAGCGCGTGAGCATGCGCTCGGAGCGCGTCGCCACGGCCCCCATCTTCGAGTCGAGGCTGCCGTAGACGCCGTCGCCGCGCAGCCAGGTCAGCTGACGGGCAATCGTATTGCGCACGTTGGCCTGATAGGCCCAATCGTCGAGGTAGCGCGTGAGCAGCAGGTCATCGACGGCCTCATCCTTCATGTGCTCGGCCATCATGCCCTCGCCGATGACGAAGCCCGTGCTGTTCGTCGGCGTGTTCCAGCCCGCATAGGCGCGCAGCTTGAAGAGCAGGCCGCGGTCGCGCAGCTCGTCCATCAGAGCATTGTCTGAGCCGTTCGCGTAGGCGATATCGGCAATAGCGACAGGATATCCCTTGCCGACGTAGTCGCTGACGATGTCGGCGAAGTACTTCGTGCCCTCGCGCGGCGTGCCGTCATTGGCGCGGTCATTGGCCTCGTACGTCTTGCCGTTCGGATTCGTGTTGACCGTCAGCACGAGGTCAGCCTTCTCAGGAGACTTGACCTGCATGCCGCCAGCAGCCGTGATGGCCGCCGCGATTGAATCGCCGATCTTCTCATCGGAGTACGACGGGACCGTGAACTCGCCCTTGCCCCAGTTGTAGCGGACGTAGACGAACGGCACATCGCGGCGCATGTCATTGACGGCACGCGTGAGCAACAGCATGCCGATCTCATCGATGCCCGCCATGGCCTGGAAGCGCGTCTTGCCGAGGTCCTGGCCCGCTGCGGCGAGGTGGCGGCTCTCGAGGTGCGTCTGCGAATACGGCGCATTGTCGTCGCGACCCAGCACGAAGTAGTTGAAGGCATTCTTGCGCGTCAGGTCGATCATCTTCTCGTTGGCCGCAAAGTTCTTCTCGCGGCGGCCCATCCAGTCCGCGAGCGATGCCTTTGGGATCAGGCGCTGCAGAAAGTCGTACTCCTTCTTCTCGCGGCGCGTCAGGCCCTCCATCTCCTCCTTGTCCTTGAGGACGGTGTAGCGGAAGATATCCGCACCGTAGTTGCGGTAGTAGCCAGGCTCCTCATGGCCCGACGCCTCACCGGAGCGCGGCGTGCGCATGATCGAACCGAAGACGTAGAGTTCCATCTTCGGGTGCTCCTTGCGGAACGACTGGAAGCGGTCGGCGCGCTCGAGTACCTCTTTCTTGCTGTACTCGTGCTTGCGCGAGCCGACGAGGCTTCCGTAGAGCATCGAGTCCGACGAAATGACGGCAGCATCGGCATCCTGCGCGTTCTGCTTGAGCCAATCCCAGAGCTCATCGGGGTGACCGAGATCCGTGCGGCTGCCGAGCATGTTGTCGGGCGGCACGACGACTTCATAGCCGAGCTTGCTGATGACTTCCGCCGTCTGCTTGTCCGAGATTGGGCGGTTGTCGTGCGGGATGTAGAGGATCTTCTCTACTTTCTGTTCATTTTTGTGGTGCGCCGCGGCCTCTGGCATGCCAGTGAGCGTCACGGCGAGTGTACAGAACACTGCTGCGAGTGCTACAATCTGCTTTCTCAAAGAATCGCTCCCCTCTTATCTCATTCCATCTTTTTTATTCCAGCTGGTCGGCCAGCACGGCCACCAGCGCCTTCTTGACATCGTCGGGGACATTGAGCTTCGTGTCGAACTCGATGCCGCCGTCTTTCGGCTTGGCGCCCTCGATTTCCAGCATGTCCATGAGCTTGTGGCCCTGGTACTCTGTCTTGCCGAAGTCCGACTCGGCGAGCACCTTGCTGTAGTCAACGGTGACCGTATTGTGGCGGATGGATATCGGCAGGTCATCGGAAAGCTCCACATGGCCCACCATGCGTTCTGCCATGGCAAGCGAGACGCGTGAGAAAATCCACGACATCAAGCCGTGCTCCGGGATGTTGCGGCTGCGCACGCGGTACTTCATGTACGACTTGTCGCCCTCGTGGACGAACTCCTGGATCTCGCCCGACAGCTCGACGGGACCGACTCTCTTCGTCTCCGCCCGGATGTCGAGGCGTCCGTTCGCATGCGACTTGATTGTCACGCCTGTGACGGAGCCGCCCTCCGGGATCTTCTTGGCAATGGCTTCATTGATGACCGAATCCGGCACGAAGAGCTTGCCCTGGCTGATCTCGAGCAGGGATTCTTTCGACCAGGTCTGCTGCAGAACCTTGATGGCTGGGCCATAATCCTTGACGGATTCCCGTACTTTCGACCAATCGACGTTCTGGATCTTCTCCATCCAGTTCGCTGGTATATCGATCATGAAAAACACCTCTATTCCTGCAGATATCCAGATTGCTGAAAAACAATACGATACTAGGATACCACAAAAAGATGAAAAACAAAAATGACAGCTCCATCTTTTTCAAGATAGAGCTGTCATTCATCTCATTCCCACAGTGAAGTGGCCAGTCGATCGATCAGGCGCGGCCCGTGCGGACGGCAAGCGCATGGAGCTTCGCCGCATCAACTTTCTCGAGGTCGCCCGGGCGCATGCACCACTTCCAGTTGCCGTCCGAAGTGCCCGGTGTGTTCATGCGGGCACTTCCGTCAAGTTGCAGGAGGTCCTGCATCGGGATGACGGCGAGGCGCGCGTTCGACGCATAGGCAAAGCCGATAAGATGGCGTGCAATCTCCTCCGGCTTGCGCACATCGGCGCGCACGAGATCGGCAATGGCCTTGCGCAGCGACGGTGAGATCTCGTCCTTGAGCCAGCCGACGATCGTGTTGTTGTCGTGCGTGCCCGTATAGACGATGCTGTTCTCCGGCACAACGGTGCTCAGGCGGTGCTGGTGGTTGAGATAGAGCGTGAACTCGAGCACCTTCATGCCCGGGAAGCCGCAGTCATCGCGGAGCTTCTCGACCTCCGGCGTGATGATGCCGAGGTCCTCTGCCACGATGGGCAGGCTGCCGAGCGCGCGGCGCACCTCGTCGAAGAACGGCTTGCCAGGTCCCGGCAGCCAGCGCCCCTGGATGGCGTTCTTCGCCTTGCCGTCGACTTCCCAGTACGACTCAAAGCCGCGGAAGTGATCGATGCGCACGATGTCCACCATCGAGTAGATCTTGTGGAAGCGCTTCTTCCACCACGTGTAATTCTCCGCCTTCATGGCCTGCCAGTCATACTGCGGGTTGCCCCAGAGCTGCCCCGTCGCGCTGAAGTAATCGGGCGGTACACCGGCGACCGTATGGGCCGTGCCGTCCGGATTGAGGTCGAAGAGCTGCTGGTTGGCCCAGACATCGGCGCTGTCCTGCGCGAGGAAGATCGGCATATCGCCCATGATGCGGATGCCCTTCTCCTTTGCGTAATCGTGCAGGTGCTGCCACTGGCGGTGGAAGATGTACTGCATGAACTTCTGCAGCGCGATGTCTTCCTCCAGGCGGCTCTTCAGCGATGCGATTGCCGCCGACTCCCGTTTCTTGACGTTCTCCGGCCAGTCCATCCAGCCCTTGTTGTCGTATTCCTTCTTAGCTGCCTCAAAAAGCGCGTAATCATCGAGCCAGTCTGCCTCCTCGCGGCAGAAGGCTTCGTAGTCCGGCTGTGCTGCTGCATCGCGCTGGAAAGCTGCATGTGCCTTGCGTAGGCACTTGTTCTTGAAGACGCGCGCCTGCTCGAAGTCGGCCGACGAATCGAAGTCGACATAGGTGACCTTGGCCTCCTGCTTGCTGAGCCAGCCCCTCTCGATGAGCGCATCGATGTCGATGAGCAGCGGGTTGCCCGCAAAGGCTGAAGGCGACTGGTACGGCGAATAGCTGTAACCGACCGGGCCGAGCGGAAGGATCTGCCAGACGTGCTGGCCCGCCTTAGCGAGGAAGTCGACGAAGCGGTAAGCTTCTTTGCCGAAATCGCCGACGCCGTACTTTGACGGCAGCGACGTCGGATGCAGCAGGACACCGGCCTCATGCTTGTAGTGGTGCTCTGGCGGTATGTTCTGCAGCAGGAAACCCTTGAGCGGCAGGATATCGACGGTCAGCTGGCCGTTCTCGACTGTGAAGCGCGTCTCCGGGTGGAAGGCATCGGCGAAGACGCCGTCCGCAAAGTCGCCGACCTGCAACGTGACCGTCTTCGTCTCCTTGAGACTCCTGTTGAAGAGCGAGATGAAACACTCGTCCTTCGCTGGCTCGCCGAAGACATCGCGGCCGCCGCGCACGAGGCGCGCGAAGGCCATGACATCGTCCTCCGCATAGAGCGGCAACAGCTCGCCCGTCTGCAGAGCCGTGTGCTCGTTGCGCACGCGGATCATGCGCTCATAGCGGCTCCTGACGTACGTGTCGCCATTCGCCCAGTTGTAGGGGCGGCGGTTGTACGGGTCCTTAAAGCCCTGCATCGCGATCTCATCGCCGTAGTAGATGCACGGCACGCCCGGATATGTCATCTGCCAGAGCGCCGCCATGAAGAGGCGCGCCATGCCGAGGTTGTACTGGTCGTCCGACAGGTGCGCGCGCGACTGCTCGATGGCCGGCATGCCGTCGTAGAACGGCTCCTCACCGAGCACCGTGACGGCGCGTTCCACATCGTGGCTGCCGATGAGGTTCATCATCGCATAGAAGTTCTCGCGCGGGTAATTCTCGCGCAGGCTCTCGAAGCGGCGCAGGCTCATCTTCGCGTCTGTGCGGCCGAGCAGGAAGTCAAAGAGGATCTGGCGGAACGGGTAGTTCATCGCCGAATCCATCTCCTGCCCGCAAAGGTATTCGCGCGGCACGCCGTAGGCGACTTTGTGCGACGCATCCTCCCAGACCTCGCCGATCATGACGGCATCGGGATCTGTCTTCTTGAGCTCTGCAAAGAACGACTGCGAAAAGGCCGCCGGCAGCTCGTCGATGACATCGAGGCGCCAGCCAGCAATGCCTTCCTTCATCCAGTGGTGCAGCACGCTGTCCTTGTCGTAGATGATGAAGTCCATGTAGGAAGGCGTCGTCTCCTTGACGTCAGGCAGCGTGGAGAAATTCCACCAGCTCTCGTATTCGTAAGGGAAATTGCGGAAGTTATACCACTCAAAATAAGGGGAATCCGGTGACTGGAAGGCGCCTATCGTGTCGTACTGGCCCTCGCGGTTGAAGTAGCGGCTGTTGCTGCCCGTGTGGCTGAAGACGCCATCGATGATGATGCGGATGCCCTTGGCCTTTGCCACATCGACGAGATGGCGGAAGTCTTCATCCGAGCCGAGGATTGGGTCGATCTTGTGGTAGTCGCCCGTGTCGTAGTGATGGTTGCTCTCCGACTCGAATACCGGGTTCAGGTAAATGACCGAGATGCCAAGGCCCTTGAGGTAGTCGAGTTTCTTCTCGATGCCCTTGAGATTGCCGCCGAAGAAGTCGTAGGCGACGATCTCCTTCGTGTCCGGGTCCTTGTAGTAGCACGGATCATCCTGCCAGCTGGCATGGAAGACCGCGCCCCTCTTCTCGATGATGGCATTGCCGTCGCGCGAGAAGCGGTCCGGGAAGATCTGGTACATGACAGCGTGCTTGAACCAGTCCGGCGTCTTGGCCCCCTTGTTGAATACCGTGATCTGGAACGATGGCGGCACATGGTCGTAGAGCGTGCCCATGCCGCCGAGTTGTTCTGGATTGTTGCCGTAGTACCAGGTACCGTCCTCCATCGAGATGATGAAGTAATACCAGACGAGGCCTCCCTTTTCTGGCAGCGGCAGCCAACCGCTGTAGAAATGCTCCTCCTGAAACGGGTCGTCCTGCGTCTCCAAGGGAATCAGATGCTCCCCTGTCTGGTCCTGCCAGCAGCGCAGGATGACCTGCCGGATGCCCTCCTTCGTGCGCAGGCGCAGCCCCATCCTGACCTTTGATCCCGCTTCAGCCGCCCCGACGGGCGATCGGTAGTTGATATCCTGAGAATCATGCCAGACTTGATCCTGTGTCAGCATGAAAACTCCTCCTTCCCAACAAGAAAGGCGGCATCATCTGCCGCCCTCCTTCTCACTTACTTGCTCTATTTTCTATTTTCTCTCATACTTCCGAGCCAGTCAGCTTCTCATAGAGTGCCTTGTATTCGCGAGCCGATTCCTTCCAGCTGTAATCCGAATTCATGGCATTCTCCACGATCTGCTTCCATTCCTCATAGTTCTCATAGGCGCTCAGGGCGCGCTTGAGGGCATACATCATCTCATGCGCATTGTAGTCAGCGAAGCGGAAGCCATTGCCCTGCTTCGTGTACTTGTCGTACGGGATGATCGTGTCCTTGAGACCGCCCGTCTCGCGCACGACCGGCACAGAGCCGTAGCGCAGCGCGATGAGCTGGCCGATGCCGCACGGTTCGTAATTCGACGGCATCAGGAAGATATCCGAGGCCGCGTAAATGCGCTGTGCGAGCTGGTTCGAGAAGTAGATATTGGCCGAAACCTTCGTTGGGAAGCGCCAAGCCAGGCCCTTGAACCAATCCTCATACGCCTTGTCGCCCGTTCCCAGCAGGACGAACTGGATATCCTCATGCTGCAGGATCTCGTCCATCATGCGCACGACGAGGTCAAGGCCCTTCGCAGCGACGAGACGCGTGACCATGGCGACCATCGGCGTGCGGCGGCTGATTGGCAGCCCGAGGTCCTTCTGCAAGAGGACCTTGTTGTCGGCCTTGCGGTCGAGCGTCGTGACATCGTAGCCCTCGTAGAGGTTCTTGTCCTTGCTCGGGTTGTAGACATCATAGTCAATGCCGTTGACAATGCCGAAGAGCGTGTCTTGGCGGCTGCGCAGCAGGCCGTCGAGATGCTCGCCGAAGTACTCGTACTGGATCTCCTTGGCGTACGTCTTGCTGACCGTCGAGATGTAGTCGGCGTAAATCAGGCCACCCTTCATGAAGTTGACGGCATCGTAGAACTCGAGGTCGCCGTTGTTGAAGTACTTCCAGTCAAGGCCGAGTACATCGCTCATGACGTTCTTCGGGAAGACGCCCTGATACTTGAGATTGTGGATCGTGTAGAGCGTGCGGATGTTCTCGTAACGCTCATCGCCCTGGTGCTCGATCTTCAGCAGAACATTGACGAGGCCAGAGTGCCAGTCATTCGTATGGATGACATCCGGCCAAAAGTCCATGGCGGGCAGCAGGTTCAGGACGGCGCGACAGAAGAACGAGAAGCGCTCTGCATCATCGTCATAACCGTAGAAGCCCTCGCGCTTGAAGTACTCTTCGTTGTCGACAAAGTAGTACGTGACGCCGTCGTGCTCGAGCTTGTCGAGGCCAACGAACTTGGAACGCCAGGCGACAGGGATCTCCCCGTCGTAGACATGCTCCATCGCATCGCGGAACTTCTCCGGGATTTTGCCGAATTTCGGCATGATGACGCGGACATCGACGCCCTCGGCCTTGAGAGCCTTCGGCAGCGAGCCAGCCACATCGGCAAGGCCGCCCGTCTTGGCAAAAGGCACAGCCTCAGAAGCAACATATAGAACTTTCATTCCAGAATCCCCCTCATAGTGTACATTGCAATATCGATAACAGGAACTGAACAAGATCAGGATTCACCGGCTGCGGCTTTTGCCGTCTTGCTGGCGGTCTTCTTGGCCGTTGTCTTGCGTGTCGTCTTCTTTGCCGTCGTCTTGGCGGCCGTAGAGCGACGGCGTCGCGCCTTCTTCGGCGCAGTCTCGCCCTCTGCTGCGGCCTTGGCGGCCTTTTCGGCCTCTCTCTTGGCCTTGGCGGCAGCCTTCTCTTCCTCCGTCATGCGAGGACGGCCGCGGCGCTTCGGCTTGTCCGCAGGAGCCCCTTCCGAAGGCTCTGCTTTCTTCGCAGCCGTACGTCTCTTCACCGTCTTCTTCGGCATTGCTTCGGCGGCTTCTGCCTTGTCGGCAGAACTTTTCTCTTCATGGCCTCTGACCTCGAGCTCCGCCGGAGCCTCGTCAAAAGAATTCCGGCCAGATGCCACTTGTCCCTTGTGGCGCAGGTAGATGGTCGCCATCGGCGGGATGGTCAAGAGGATGGACTGATCGCGGTCATGCCACTTGACATCCTCCGTCTTGATCTCGCCCTCATTCTTGACACCGCTACCGCCGAAGGCCTCATCATCCGAGTTGAACACCTCGATGTAACTGCCCTTCTCCGGCACGCCGATGCGGTAATCGTGGCGGACCTCCGGCGTGAAGTTGCAGACGGCGACGATGTAGTCGGACGGGTCCTCCGCCTTGCGGATGAAGGAGACGACGCTGTTCTCGTTGTCGTTGCAGTCGATCCACTGGAAGCCATTCCAGTCGAAGTCGACCTGCCAGAGCGCCTTGTGGTCACAGTAGAACTTGTTGAGCGCGCGGCTGTACTCGAGCATCTTCTTGTGCATCGGATACTGCTGCGGCAGATGCCAGTCGAGGCTGTCATCGTAATTCCACTCGATGAACTGGCCGAACTCGCCGCCCATGAACAGCAGCTTCTTGCCTGGATGTGCGATCCAGTACGCGAAGAACGTGCGCAGGCCGGCAAACTTCTGCCAGTAATCGCCAGGCATCTTGCTGATCAGCGAACACTTGCCGTGCACGACCTCATCGTGCGAGAGCGGCAGCACGAAGTTCTCGCTGAACGCATACATGAAGGAGAACGTGACCTTGTCGTGGTTCCACTTGCGGTAGATCGGGTCGAGCGACATGTACTTGAGCATGTCGTTCATCCAGCCCATGTTCCACTTGTAGTTGAAGCCCATGCCCCCCATGTAGACAGGCTTCGAGATCAGCGGCCAGGCCGTCGATTCCTCGGCAATCATCAAGGCCTGCGGATGGTACTTGAAGATGCTCTCATTGAGTTTCTTGAGGAAGTCCATGGCCTCGAGGTTGCCCGTGTCGCCGTACTTGTTCGGCGTCCACTCGCCGTCCTTGCGGCCATAGTTGAGGTAGAGCATATTCGCGACTGCATCGATGCGCAGACCGTCGATGTGGAACTCCTCGAACCAGAACATCGCGTTCGAGATCAGGAAGCTCTGGACCTCCGTGCGGCCGTAGTCGAAGTTTGTCGTGCCCCACTCCCAGTTCTCGGCAAGCTGCTCGTTGTCGGACTCGTAGAGCGTCTGGCCATCGAAGTGGCGCAAGCCCTGCTCATCCTTGCAGAAGTGGCCTGGGACCCAGTCCATGATGACGGCGATGCCGTTCTCATGCGCCTTGTCCACGAGATAGCGGAAGTCGTCCGGTGTGCCGAAGCGACTCGTCACGGCGTAATAACCCGTGATCTGGTAGCCCCACGAGCCATCGAAGGGATGCTCGCAGAGCGGCATGAACTCGATGTGCGTGTAGTTCATCTTCTTGACGTAGTCGATGAGCTGGTCCGCGAGGTCGCGATAGGACAGGTACTCTCCATCCTTCGTGCGGCGCCAGGAGCCTGCATGCACTTCATACGTCAGCATCGGGCGCTCATAGGATGATTCCTTCTTCTTCTGCTCGAACCAGTCGCCATCCTTCCACTCGTACTTCGAGAGGTCGTAGACGCGCGATGCCGTGTTCGGCTTTTTCTCCGCATAGAAGCCGTACGGGTCGGCCTTCATGATGCGCGGCCCTCCCCACTGCGGCTCGATCGCATACTTGTAGATGGCGCCTTCCTCGATACCTGGGACGAATACCTCCCAGATCTCGCCGTCGCGGCCGCGCGTCATCGGATTGATGCGCGTATCCCACTCATTGAAGTCACCGACGACGCTGATGGACTTCGCATGCGGTGCCCAGACAGCAAAGCGCACGCCCTTCTTGCCGTCGCTCTCGACAAAATGAGCGCCGAGCATCTCATATGCATGATAATTCGTCCCCTGATGGAAGAGATAGAGGTCGAACTCGCTTAATTCTGATGTTTTCACAATAATCCCCCTCTGTGTATCCCCTTGGAATCGGGCAGGGGCATAGCCCCTGCGATTCACAGCTTACGGGATCATGACCGGCTTGACCTGCCAGATTTCATTTGCGTACTCATCGATTGTGCGGTCGGACGAGAAGACGCCCGAGTTCGCGATGTTGATGGCCGAGGACTTCAGCCACTGGAAGCGCTTCTGGTAGCGCTTCATGATCTCGACATGCGCGTCAGCATAGGCATTGAAATCCTTGAGGATGAAGAACTCATCGTTTGCGCGGATCAGGTAGTCCGACAGTGACTGGAAATTGCCGTACGTGCCGTCCGTCAGCTGGTTGACGACGAGGCGCACGTTCTCATTCGTATTGTACTCATCCCAGGCAGAATACGTGCCCGTCGCATAGTAGTTGAGAACTTCCTCTGCCTTGAGGCCGAAGATCACACAGTTCGCGTCGCCACCGACCGCTTCGCGGATCTCGACGTTTGCGCCGTCGAGCGTGCCGAGCGTGATGGCGCCGTTCATCATGAACTTCATGTTGCCCGTGCCCGAAGCTTCCTTCGAAGCCGTGGAGATCTGCTCACTGACATCGGCCGCCGGATAGACAATCTCGCCGATGGAGACGCCGAAGTTCTCGATGAATACGACCTTGATCTTGCCCTTGATACTCGCATCGTTGTTGACCTTGTCCGCGACGGCATTGATCAGGCGGATCGTCTCCTTCGCGATGTAGTAGCCCGGTGCAGCCTTGCCGCCGAAGAAGTACGTCGTCGGCAGCATGTCGAAGTCCGGATCCGTCTTGAGCTTGTGGTACTGGTACATGATGTGCAGGATGTTCATGAGCTGGCGCTTGTATGAATGGATGCGCTTGACCTGGATGTCGAAGATGCTGTCCGGATCGACATCGATGCCATTGTGCTCTTTGACGTACTTCGCGAGTCCTTCCTTGCGCAGGTGCTTGATGGCGCCGAGCTTCTCGAGGAACGGCTTATCCTCAACGTAGTCGTTGAGCAGGTCGAGCTGCTCCGGATGACGATGCCAACGGCGGCTGCCGATGGTCGCATCGATGAGGTCCGAGAGCTCCGGGTTTGCGCCCATGAGCCAGCGGCGGTGCGTGATGCCGTTCGTCTTGTTGTTGAACATGCGCGGGTTGTACTCGTAGAAGTCGTGCAGCGTCGTGGACTTGAGGATGTCCGTGTGGATCTTCGCGACACCGTTGACGCTGTGCGAGCCGACAATCGACAGACGGGCCATGTGGACCATGCCGTCCTGGATGATGGAGAGCTCGTGGACTTTCTGCTCGTTGTTCGGATAGCGGTCGCGCACATCGATGAGCCAGCGGCGGTTGATCTCGTCGATGATCATGTAGATGCGCGGCAGCAGCGGCTTGAACATGTCGATTGGCCACTTCTCGAGTGCCTCCGGCATGATCGTGTGGTTCGTGTAGGCGATCGTGTTCTTCGTGATGGCCCATGCCTCATTCCACTCGAGGCCCTCCTCATCGACGAGGATGCGCATGAGCTCGGCGACGCAGAGTGCCGGATGCGTGTCGTTGATGTGGATGGCAATCTTCTGGGCGAAGTCATGGATGTCCATGCCGACCTTCTTGTAGTGACGGACGATGCTCTGGACACCGGCCGAGACGAAGAAGTACTCCTGTATAAGGCGCAGGCGACGGCCATCGTAGGTGCTGTCATCCGGATAGAGGTAGCGCGTGATGCTCTCGACGAAGTTGCGGTACTCGTTCTTCTGGCGCATCTGTTCCTGCGTCAGGCGGCCGTAGTCGGAGAAGTCGCGGTTGACCTCTGCATTCCAGAGGCGAAGTGTGTTGACCGTGTTGTTGTGATAACCGACGATCGGCACGTCGTAAGGCACAGCCATGACCGTCATCGGATTCTCGTAGACGAGCTTGAGGCTGCCGTCCGGCATCTTCTTCATGTAGGCATTGCCGTTGAACTTGACATCGATGGCCTTATCCGGCTTGCGGTACTCCCAGGCAAAGCCGTTCTTGAGCCAGTTGTCCGGGATCTCGACCTGGTTGCCCTCGATGATCTTCTGCTCGAACAGGCCGTACTGGTAGCGGATGCTGCAGCCGTGGCCCGGCAGGCGGTGTGCTGCCATCGAGTCGATAAAGCAGGCGGCAAGGCGGCCGAGGCCGCCGTTGCCGAGGCCTGCGTCTGGCTCTTCATCGAACGTCTTGACGAGGCTGAGGTCGAAGTCCTCCAGGACTTCCTTGACGGCCTCTTCGATGCCGAGATTGATGAGATTCGACTTGAGCAGGCGGCCGAGCAGGAATTCGATGGAGAAATAGTAGATCTGCTTCTCCTGGCGCTCTGCATACGTCTTGTTTGTCTTGATCCAGTTGTCGGAGATGAACTGCTTTGCGGTAGCAGCCACCGTCTGGTAAACCTCATTCTCCGTGAGGTCCTTGATCTCACGGCCATACATCAGATGTGCCGTGCTGACAAAACGAAGTTTCAGATTCTCCTTGAGCTTGTCAAACTCGCGGCTCTTCTGTTTCTGTTCCTTTGTTTCTCGTGCCAAAAAAAACACTCCCCTTGGCTTTGACTTACTTGATTTTTAAAAGAAAAGCCGTCGTAAATGAGGTGCCAGCCCATACCTGCCAGCGCATTTCTATTTACAACGGCTTGTCTCAATCTTAGATCACCACATTTTTCGCAACGATCAGCGGATAGTTCTGAGCTCCCTTGAGCCACTTCTCCTTCGTGATCACTACGTTCTTATCACAGATGACATTCTCGAGCAGGGAATTCTCCTGCACGTCGCACTTCTGCATGATAATAGAATTCTTGACCTTGACACCCTTCTCGATGGTGACGCCGCGGAACAGGATGCTGTTCTCGACTTCACCGCGGATGATGCAGCCATTGGCAATCAGCGAATTCTTGACGACGGCAGTGTCCTTGTACTGCACAGGGACTTCATCCTTGACCTTCGTGTAGATGGAATTCTCGCCCATGAAGAGCTCTTCCCATACAGAAGGATTGAGGATGTCCATGTTTGCCTTGTAGTACGAAGCCGTCGAATCAACATGTGCGACATAGCCATCATGCTCATAAGCATAGATGCTGTACTCGTCCGAACGGCGGATGATGCCGTCGAGCAGCAGGTCCTGGCCGCCATGCTCGTAGCTGTAGCGGATCATCTCGACGAAGATGCGCTTCTCCATGAGGAAGACATTCATCGAGACTTTCGAGCCATCGTAGATGGCCGGCTTCTCGGCGATGTCCTCGACGAGCCCGTTCTCAGCCGTCTCGATGACAGTGCTGCGGCCCGCAGCTTCGTGCGAGGCCGTGTAGTAGACCATCGTGATGTCGGCATTCGTGTTCTGGTGGAAGCGCAGCAGCTCGTTGAAGTTGATGTTGTAGACGAAGCTGCCGCCTGCCAGCAGGACGTATTTCTGCGAGCTGTGCTCGAAGAAGTCGAGATTGTAGTAGAAGTTGCGAAGGTCACCGCGGCGGCGCGATTCCTCGTCATGCGGAGCCGGCAGGTAGAAGAGGCCGTCATGGCGGCGGGCCAGATCCCAATCCTTACCGGAACGCAGATGATCGAGGACGGAACGCGGTTTGTCCGGCAGCATGACGCCGACATTCTGGACGCCCGAGTTCACCATGCTCGACAGTGCAAAATCGATGAGGCGATAGCGGCCGGCAAACGGCAGCGATTCGACGACGCGACGGTCGGTCAGCTCTCGGATGAGGCTATTGTCCTCCTGAAGATTGATGATCCCCATTACTGTTTTCAATTTGATTCACTCCGATCTTCTGGTCTGTGTTCTGTTGTATCTATGAGGTTGAGCTGACAATCTTAGCCGGCCTGCTTGCTGCCTGCCGCTGTTGCGACAATCGTCTCGCCATCTGCGACGACCGTGATGGCACCCTTCTCACCCGTCACCTTTGCTCCTTCGCCGATCTCGCAATTCTGTGCGAGGATCGCATAGTCGACGACAGCATTCTCACGCACGACTGTCGACGGCATGATGACCGAATTGCGCACCTTTGCGCCCTTGCCGATGCGGACGCCCGGGAAGATGACCGAGTTCTCGACATCGCCGAGGATCATCGAGCCCTCGCTGACCATCGAGTTCTTGACCGTGGCATCAGGGCCTACATAATGCGGCGGCATCAAGGGATTCGAGGAATAGATCTTCCAATCGCCATTGAGCTCGAACGGCGGCTGATCCTGCAAGAGGTCCATGTTTGCCTGCCAGAGGCTCTCAATCGTTCCGACATCTTTCCAATAGCCATCGAAAGCGTACGAGTAGAGACGTGCCTTATCGGCAAGCATCTTCGGGATGATGTTCTTGCCGAAGTCATGGCTCGACGTCTCATCCTTCGCATCCTCTTCGAGGTACTTCTTGAGGAAGTCCTTGTTGAAGATGTAGATGCCCATCGAAGCGAGGTTGCTCTTCGGCTTAGCCGGCTTCTCCTCGAATTCCTCGATGCGGCCCGTCTTGTCCGTGTTCATGATGCCGAAGCGCGGGGCCTCATCCCACGGGACTTCGATGACACCGATTGTGGCCTCAGCCTTATTGGCCTTGTGGGCATCGAGCATCCAGGAATAATCCATCGTATAGATGTGGTCGCCCGAGAGGATCAGGACGTACTCCGGGTCCGCCAAGTCGATGAAGTTCAGGTTCTGGTAGATGGCATCTGCCGTGCCGCGGTACCAGTCCGCACCTTTCTCGCGTGCATACGGCGGCAGAATGAAGACACCGCCCTCTTTCTTATCGAGATCCCATGCACTGCCGGAAGCCAGGTAATTGTGAAGCTCGAGCGGACGGTACTGCGTCAGTACACCGACCTTGTCGATGCCGGAATTGGCGCAGTTACTGAGTGGAAAGTCAATGATGCGGTACTTCCCGCCGAACGGGACGGCCGGCTTTGCAATCTTCTTCGTCAAAGCGCCAAGGCGGCTTCCCTGTCCGCCAGCCAGTATCATTGCTAAGCATTCTGTCTTTCTCATACAAAATCCCCCTTGGATATACTCAGCAAGAACAGCCTCCCCTTACATCAATACGCCGCTCTTGCCGATCGTGCACTGTCAAAAAAAGATGGTACTCTGTCAGTATACCTCTTTTATCAATGATTGCAATACCATTTTATTTATCAATAAATTACGTAACATTTATGAAACTAATCGCAGTCACCTTGCTTTCTGTGAAAAACCATGAGAAAACCGCAAGTTTTCCGTTAATTCGAGAAAATCCAAGGGAACAGTTGCGCCTGCCGCCCCCTGATTTCCCGATCCATCCAGAAAACTTCTTTGTATATTATGTAGGTTCTATGAAAACGAAAAAAATCCTTCATGTAAATCGCAATTTTTCGCACTTTTTTAGAAAAAAAATAAAAAGACCGTACCAGCCAAAATGGCCAGCAGGTCCTGTCTGCATTTTCCCATCCCGCATGCATCGGTCAGTAGAGTGCCGCCGCTCCGCGAATGATATCGGGCAGCATGTCGTAGAGATTCTGACCGGGGCAGGCCGTCGCATTGAAGTCACGATGGCCGAAAATCGTCGAGCGCGATGGAGCAAAGCCGTAATTGCGGCAGAGCGCAGCGAGCAGCCGCTTCGCGGAGGCCACCTGCGCATCTTCCGGCATGTAATCTTCAAAATTCCCGACGATGTTGACCCCGACTGTGTGTTCGTTCTCCCCGTAGCAGTGCGCACCGACCGTGTCCATCGGCCGCCCCTGCTCGATGGAGCCGTCCTTGCGGATCAAGAAGTGATAGCCGATACCCGCCCAACCATTGGCCAGATGCCATTGATGAACCGTCTCAGCCGACACGTCGGCATTCGTGTTGCCAATATGGTGCACGATGATTGCGTCCGTCACACGCCGATTCGTCAGGGATCGAAAAGAAAGATGCGTCTGGCGGATGGCGACGCCCGGCAGCACATTGCCGCCATCCTGCCAAGCTGCTTCTGCAACCTGTTTGGCGATGACTTCCGGTGCTAGAGCTAGTCCCATCCCCATGATCATCATATTCCGAAGAAAATCCCTGCGCTTCATCTCTCGTCATGCCCCCTGTAATTTTATCATTGTACTGCTTTCATCTGAAAATCAGCAGAAAAATGATATTGCCCCAAAAGCCAAGTCATCCCATATGGTTTTTGATTTGTTTCTATTGTACTTCGCGCAAAAACAGCCTATAATAAAAGAAAAGGGCAACAGAAACAGACAATGCCGCCGAGCGGCTGCCTCACAGGAGGGATTTTCATGCTGGGATTAGAGAGAAGACAGCGAATCATGGAGAAGATCCGGCTTGACCGGAAAGTCTACGTCTCCGACCTCGCCAAGACCTTCAAGGTAACAGAAGAGACAATACGGCGCGACCTCGAGAAACTCGAGGGACAGGATCTCTTGCGGCGCAGCTACGGCGGCGCCGTCATCACAGAGAGCACGAGCGAAGACCTCTCCTACAAGCGTCGCAGTGCCATCAACAGCGAGAGCAAGCTCGCCATCGCCGAGAAGGCCGCCCGCCTGATTCAGGACGGCGACACCATCATGATGGATTCCAGCACGACGTGCCAGGCCCTGTTGCAGCGCCTCAAGGGCCAGAAGGACATCACCGTCATCACGAATTCCATCCGCCTCATGAACGACTTCATGGGCAGCGGGTTCAAGATGATCTGCACGGGCGGCACGATGCGCGAGAGTTCCTGCGCCCTGACCGGCACGATTGCAAGCCAGACGCTCGAGAAATACTACGTCGACTTCACCTTCATCAGCTGCAAGGGCATCGACCGCGAGAAGGGCATCATGGAGTCAAACGACAGCGAGGGGCGCATCAAGAGCGTCATGATCCGCCAAGCCCGCAAAGCTGTGCTGCTCATCGACCACTCCAAGTTCGACAGGACCGCCTTTGTCAAATGCGACGACTTCTCCCACATCGACACCCTCGTGACGGACGAAAAACCATCCAGCGAATGGCAGTCGTATCTCGCCGACAACCACATCAACCTGATTTTCTGAACATCAGAAAATCACACGAATGCATGAAAAACGAGCAACCCTGCTCCTCCAGAATGAAGGAACAGAATTGCTCGTTCTCTCTATATCAGGCTGTGACAGGACGGCACTGCCAGCTGCCGTCACCACTTAAGTGGAGTTCTTCTTCATGCTGGGCAAAGAGCGTGGAGCGGTGGCCGACGCTGATGATGCCGGTATGCGGCAGTTCCCTGCGCATGAGCTCGTACATCTCCTGCTCGCGCGGCTCGTCGAGGGCCGACGTCGCTTCGTCGAGGAAGACCCAGTCGGGCTTGACGAGCAAGACGCGGGCAAAGGCAAGGCGCTGCTGCTCGCCGAGCGAGAGGATGCGGCTCCAGTCGTCGATATCATCGAGGCGCGGGATAAAGTCCGCCAGGCCGACCTTGCGCAGGACTTCCTTGAGGTTCTCCTCAGGCCCCGAGGCACTCAGCGGATAGTAGAGCGCCCGGCGCAGACTGCCGAGCGGCAGATAGGGGCGCTGCGGCAGGAAGAGGATGCGGCTCTTTTCCGGAATCTCAATCCTGCCCTGGCCATACGGCCAGATACCAGCGAGCGTGCGCAGAAGCGTGCTCTTGCCGCAGCCGGAGGCGCCCGTGATCAAGAGGCGCTCCCCTTCCTTGATGGTCAGGTTGCAGTCAGCAAGCAGCACGCGGCCATCCGGCAGCTTGACGTCAAAGTCGCGCACGATGAGCGCACTGCCAGCGGCTGTCTCGCGCGTCACTTTATCCTCGATGTCCGAAGCGCCTTCCATATGGCGCGTGAAGCCCGAAAGACGACGGATGACTGCAGCGAGCTGTGCGATCGTATCGTAGACCGAAACGAAGTACGAGAGCGCATCCTGCACGCGGCCGAAGGCCGAGGACGTCTGCATGAGGCCGCCGAGCGTCATGGCACCGGCGAAGTACTGCGGCGCCGCCATGACGAGTGGCACGATGATGGCCAGCTGGCCGTAGCCGTTGACATAGAAGTTCAGGAGCTTCGTCCGGCGCATGAGCTGCCAGTAATTCTTGATGACCTTCGCGAAGCGCTCTGCAAAGCCGACGGATTCCGGCTGCTCGCCGCGGTAGAAGGCAATGCTCTCGCTGTTCTCGCGCACGCGCATCATGTTGAAACGGAAATCCGCCTCGTAGCGCTGCTGGTCAAAGTTGAGCCCGATGAGCTTGCGGCCGACGAAGTGGACGCCGATCGTGCCGAGCACCGAGTAGAGCAGCGAGAACCAAAACATATAGCCGTAGATGACGAACTCGTGGCCGCCGATTGGCACGGTGAAGGCGCCTGAGAGATTCCAGAGCACGACGCCGAAAGCGCCGAGCGTCGTGATCTGCTTGAGCATGCCGATGAGCAATTGCAGCGTCAGCGAGACAAACTGGTTGATGTCCTCGCTGATTCGCTGGTCCGGGTTATCCGTATCGCTGCGCAGGACCTGCAGGCGGTAGTAGACCTGGCCCTTCATCCAGTCGTCGAGGTAACGGTTCGTCATCCAGGTCCTCCACTTGATCTGGAGCATCTGGCGCAGATAGATCGCGTAGACCGCGAGGATGATGTAGAGGAAGGCAAGCCCCGTGAACTCCCCGATGAGCGGCCAGAAAGATTCCGCCTGATACTGCTGCAGTGCGTTATAAAAGACATTATACCAACTATTGAGGCGGACGAGCAGATAGACCGACGCGAAATTCAGGCCAATGACGAAGGCCAGGAGCCCCCTCGCTTTCCACTTCTCCTCTGAATTCCAGTATCCGCGGAAGAGATGCCAGAAATTCTTCCAAAACTTTTGCTTCAAATTATCACATCCTTAACGAATCTCAGTATAACGCGTTCCCTGCTTCCCTGCAAGGCCGCGCCATTGTCTTTCCGGCAAGCATTTGCTAGAATAGCATTATGTGCAGTATAAGACAAAAATCTGAATTTCCGGAGGTGGGAACATGCTCATCTACATAGGCGCGGCCATCGCAGTCGTGCTGCTCGCACTGCTCTACCACTACATCCCCAGCCGCAAGATCTTCTTTGCCTTCTTCTTCGTGCTCTGCGCGGCCAGTGCCATCGTCTTCTTCGCCTGGCCTTCGCCGCACCGCAATGGCGATGCCGTCATCAGTCAGGAGATGCGCGAGGAGCGCCAGCAGCAGCAGCAGATCTTCGCCGGATGGTACAAGGATTATCAGAAGGACATCGAGGACCTCGACCGCAACTGGCAGCGCTACCACAAGATCCTTGCGGACTTCAAGGCAGACATCATCAGCATCCAGACGGCCTACCTGCGCCTCTCGCAGCTCGAGAAGGACAGCCAAGCGCTCGATACGCGCATCGCGAGCCGAACGCCGCCGCTCGCCCTCAATGATACCTGCTACGACCAATCCATCGAACTCGTGCGCAAGGCACACGCCTATGCCGAAGCCCAGCACCGCGCCATTGCGCTGACGCGTGCAGCCGCCGACCCGGCCAATCTGCGGACCGATGACCAGGAAGAACAGAGCCGCATGCTGCAGGCCGTCATGATCCGCGAATCGCCGCCCGCCCTCTTCATCGCCGACGAGATCGCGGCCATCCGCAACTACCTCGCTCTGCCTGAAGAAAACGTCGCGGCAGATATCGCAGAAGACGCCGCAGCAGAACCACAGTGACCCCTTGCACGGATTGGTGCAGACAAAGAAGCCCCCGGCTCGCATTCGTGAGCCGGGGGCTTCTTGCAGGAATCAACAAAAACGATCAAGAGGGTGCTCTCTTCTGTTTGTTCAGGTTGCGTTCACCGAATGCTGACGACCCGGAATACCTGTTTGTCTCCGCGATGGTATGCCTTGGAGTACTCAAAGGCACGCCCATCGTCGAGGAATGCGATCTGCTCGACCTCCAACGTTATATTTATTATAAATACCAAATAATGATATTCGTATTTTTAATAAATTTCGCTGTTCACTCTTTCTCGCATCAGGCACAGACGGAGCCGCGGCGAGCGCTCATCGAAAGAGTTACTACAGCTGGGCGCAACGCTACGCCCTCTATCCCGTCTGCGTTCACATTCGGGAATACTTTTCGCATGATCTGGTAGGCACCATTGACATCGGCATTGATGCGTTGGCCATCGTTTGCCAAGAACAGGCCGCGATGAACCCGGCGTGATTTGTCATAGCAGGCTTTGACCGGTGCCTCGTCATCCAAGAAGGAAGTGCCACTCGTATAGCTCTCCTCAGTCAGCACAACCTTCATGCCGATTGACTCGGCCTTGTACTGGAGCATCTGGATGAAGCGGGCGAAAGGCAGCTGCACAAAGCTCTGGTTGAGCTTGCGGCCGAGGTTTGCTTCCTGTTTCCAGACCTTGTTCTTGCCGATGACCAGTACCGACATAGTCGGGGTAGTCTGCATCCGCCTTCAGCAAACGGTCGACTTCGCCATAGCGCAGCCATTTGCCATCTTTGAGGAACGCCTGACGGATCAGGAAGTTCCCATGATTGTAGAGGTTCTTGGAACGATGGCAGAATTCGCGCAGCATGGCGTAGAACGGTGACGAGGGTTTAAGCCGGTGGTGTTCCACTCGTTTCATCATCCGCTATCGCCTCCTTGATCTTCTGCAGTCTCCTGCGACTGGAATACAGCTTCATAGAGTAGCAATGCAAAAGGCTCACGATTTCTTCAAAGATTTCCTGCGAGTCAAGCTTTTCGGACCCGACTTCGCTCATGACGACAATCTCACAGTTGTACTTCTGGAACAGATAGTAGAATAAGTCGTAGCCGACGCGCGACAATCTGT
>OIWT01000102.1_pt1 | contig 116555 bp, 91 predicted proteins | sample 1587701 | NCBI WGS metagenome assembly OIWT01 (sample SAMEA3888904, study PRJEB22519) | human gut metagenome | biome: human gut; feature: human-associated habitat; material: faeces | place: Denmark | collected 2009
TCTACAACAATGCCGGCGCGCTTGTGCTCAGCCAGCCGCTCGACTGCTCGGCAGGCATGGCTACAGCTAATGTGGCATCGTTGCAGGCAGGCATCTACTACGCCCGCTTTGTCACCGCAAACGGTGCTTCTGTGCAGAAATTCATCGTGAAATAACTATTTCTAAACATAACTTATGAGAACTAAACTTTTGATCCTTGCGGCTGCATGCTCTTTGGCGGCATCGGCGCAGCAAGTGGAGATCACCAGCCGGCAGCAATTGCTGAAAGGCACGGAGAGCGGCATCTGCAATCCTGTGCTCAGCGCTGACGGGCAGAAACTGCTGTTCACACATGCGGACTACAAAGGCTTGAAACTCTATGATTTCAGCAGTGACGTAACCACAACAATCGCAACCGACGATATGGCGGGATTCCATCCGTCGTTCTCGCGCGACGGCAAGAGCGTGTATTTCTTGTCGCAGACCCGCGAAGATATGCGCGTCTACCGCGAGGTGAAAGCCTACAACCTTGAGGCCCGCACATCGATGGCTGTCACTGAAAAAGCCCGCGGAATGCAGGCTCCGGTGGCTGTCGACGGCGGTTTTGCCGCTGTCAGCGACAATGGACGCAAACTGAAGGCAGACCGTAAGGGAGGCACATACGTGTATGCACGCGGCGCACAACTCATTGTGGTGCGCAACGGCAAGGAGCAGCAACTGCAGCCAGTGGCTACCGACCACACATATATGTGGGAGTCGTTGTCGCCCGACGGCAATAAAATCCTGTTCTATGCCGGCGGCAAAGGCGCATACGTGTGCGACCTTGAAGGCAACGTGCTTGCATCGCTCGGACGCTATGAGGCTCCGCGCTGGGCTGGCAACGATTATGTGGTTGCCGAGAACGCCACAAACGACGGCCACCAGTATGAGTCGTGCCAGATTATGCTTCTGAAGGCCGACGGCTCGTTTAAATACGCCATCACAAAGCCTGAGACAATGACAATGAATCCTTCGGCGTCAGCCAACGGCTCGCGTATTGCCTACAACACCATCGACGGTCGTCTTTTCGTTATGGATATCAAAATTTCTGAATAGAAACCGTAAACCCGCAAGAAAATGAAAAAACTGACAGTTACAACGTTAGGTTTGGCAGCAGCCCTTTGCGTGGGTGCGGCCAATCTGAAAGATTTGAAAATCTATGTGAATCCAGGTCATGGCGGACACGACAGTGACGACCGCAACGTGGCTGTGCCTCCGTTCAAGCAAGGTGACCCGGAAGGTTATTGGGAATCGAACTCAAACCTTGTCAAAGGTCTTGACCTCCGCGACATGCTGCAGAAGTTTGGCGCAAGAGTGATGATGTCGCGTGTCACCAATACAACCGCCGACGACCGTGGCCTCCACGAAATCGGAGAAGAGGCAAATGCCTACGGTGCCGACTTCTTCTTCTCAATCCACAGTAACGCGACAGGTACGTCAAGCCGCGTGAACCAGCCGTTGATGCTTTACCGCGGCTTTACAAACGACCCTGTGTCGCCAGAAGCCAAAGAGATGTCGCTCATTCTCAACAAGCAACTGCTCGAGAATCAGGTGACTTCATGGTCGAGCACAAACACATGGCTCGCCGGCGACTACGATTTCTATGATTGGGGCGTAGGTGTCGGACTCGGTGTGCTCCGCAAGCTAACTGTGCCGGGAATGCTTTCCGAAGGTTCTTACCACGACTACATTCCAGAGACTTACCGTCTGCTCAACAAGGATTACTGCTGGCTTGAGGCTTACCACTTCACCAAATCAGTGATGGAATACTTCAAGGCATCGGAAACGTTTGCAACAGGTGTGGTCTGCGGCTCGCTCTACGACTCCCGACTTATCCGCACAGAGCCTATCTACAACAACATCTTCTATGGTCACGACAAGATGAAGCCAATTTGTGGCGCAACAGTGGAATTGTTGCAGGGCGGCGCGGTGAAATACACTTACACAACCGACCAGCTTTTCAACGGTGTGTATATGTTCAAGGATGTGGAGCCGGGCAAGTATACACTTAAGGTGTCACATCCGGAATATGACGCTTTTGAGCAGGAGGTGGATGTGACTGCCAACAACGTCACTTACCAGAACCTTGCGCTCGACCGCACTCGTTCGACTGCTCCGGAAGTGGTGAAATATTCGCCTGTATGGAAAGAAGGCGACGCTGATTTGGCTTGCAACGTGCCCGTTGTGATTGACTTCAACTGGGATATGGACGTTGAGTCGGTTGAGAAGAATTTCTCCATCACTCCTGCTGTCGAGGGAACAATCCGTTGGGAAGACTCGCAGTATCGTCTCGTTTTCGAGCCGAAACGCGCCTATGACACCAACACTCTCTACACTGTGCGTATCGGCAAGGACGCTATGCATCCAGCCGGAATGAAGTTTAAAGAAGACTTTGTGATGCAGTTCCGCACCGACAATTTCAACACGTATGAGGTGGCTACAAGCTCACCGTCGGCAGGTGCTTTGGTACATTATAAAACTCCGTTGGTTGAGTTCCGTTTCAACGGTCAGCCAACAACCGCCAAACTGCAGGATCAAATTGTGATTAAAAACAGCGCAGGTGTGGCTCAGTCTTATTCTGTGCGTTCAAGAAAGTTCAGCAAGCCTGGTGACGACTATGGTTATTTCCAAATCAAATTGTCGAAAGACCTTGTTGTCGGTGAGCAATACACTGTAGAGGTTTCGGGTGATGTCTGCGATGAAAACGGCATCAAGTTGGCTGCGCCGATGAAGTTCAACTTTACGGCTGTCGATGCCGCTGTCGACAATGCTGTCGTGACGGCTGTCGACAACCTCGACGCTGACGGTGCGCTCGTGAAAGACGAAGAGGCTGCAGCAGGCTGCAAGACGCTGACTGTGGCACGCAACACATCGACTAAACTTGAAGGCGCGGCTGCCTACAAGGTGGATTATGTGTTTGAGGCATTGGAAGGCGGCAACGCCGCTGTGAAATTTGCCACAGCGCCGGCGGCAGCGTTTACAAACGCAAACATGATTTCGCTGAAGGTTTATGGCGACTTGAGCGGCAACCAGCTTAAAGCCGTGTTTGCTAACGGAGCGGAGAAGAAAACCGTTTCGCTCGGCGCTCTCGACTATCTCGGATGGAAAGACGTGAAGGCTTCACTTGAAGGAATCGGTGAAGGCAGCTACACGCTTCAGGGATTTGTTGTTGAGCAGGTTGGCAACGCATACGGCAAGAAGGGCATCATCTATCTCGACAAGGTGGCACAGGGAGCCGCTGCCGACGGGGTGGCAAAGGTGGAAATCGCAGGTCTGCGCATCTATCCTAACCCAGCAAGCGAACTGCTCATCGCCAATGCCGACGGCACAATTCTTGGCGTTGAGGTGCTCACTCTCGACGGTCGTACCGTTGCCCGCACCACAACCAATGTGGTCAACGTAAGCGACCTTGCCGAAGGTGCGTATATCGCTAAAGTCTATACATTGTCGGGCTGCGAAAGCCGTCAAATCGTCGTTAAGCACTAATCCGCATATACGGCCCATCATAAGAAATCGCCACGCTGGAAAACTCCGGCGTGGCGATTTCATTGATAAATCAGTCTGTATTGTTAATCTTCAAGCATATATTCTATTGTAGTGACCACTCTCACTTCCTTAATGTAAGGCGTGTTTTGGTCGCGGTCGTCGATAGAGAACTGTCCCTGCGACGCCGATTTGATTTTGCCGAGGCTGCTCTCTGAGTCGGCGGCAAACTGCATCGCCGCCTTGCGAGCGTTTTGCGTCGCTTCCTTGATCATTTCAGGCTTCACGGTGTTGAGGTCTGTGAAGTCAAACTGTGTGGTGGCGCTGTAGTCGAACGAGATTGCCACGCCCTGCTCTATTAGCGACGACTGGTTCTCGATAAGTTTCAACACGGTGTCAACCTTCTTGGTGTTGACCGTCACAACCGAATTGATGCGGTAGCGATAGGGTGTGAGGTTGGAACTATAGGAGTCGGCTTGAAGGTCGGTAACCACAACGTTTGTGCTTATTTCTGAATCCTCGATGCCGCTTGACCGCAGGAATTTCTTCACAATCTGGTTTTTGGCGTCAACGCGGTTGTAAAGGCTCGGCAGGTCGTCGCCGAGTTCCTTAAACACAATAGGCCAAATCACCTTGTTTGCTTTCACTTCACGCACAGCCAAGCCTTTCACGGTCACTACCCTCTGGTTTTGCAGGAAACTGCCGAGTCCGGCTTTGATGCAGAACCCCAATACTACGATTCCCACGGCGACTATCGCAGCGGCAATCACTGTTTTCATCTTGTCCATAGTCAAAAACTTATGTCGTTTCAATTATAGACAATCAGAAGAGGCTTTTGGTTTAATCTGCCCGATAGTATTTTTGCAGATACAAGCGAGCGAGGAAGTCCCAGTTGTCGTGAAGAATCGACGTGTCTTTTGCCGACGGCCAACGGGCGGCCGGAACCATATCGTTGTCAAACAGATAGCGGAGCAGGTCGACAGGGCATACCCCTTGCTCCATCACGAGGCGGTGGGCATCGGTTGCCGTGGCGTCGAAAGCCGTGTTTGAAGGGTGGCTGACGTATTGCGCTATGTCCTTGGCTATAATCATTCCCTTGTGGCGGTCGGCATAGATTACGAAGTTGTTGTGTCCACGCAGGTGAGGAAAATGTCCGCCAGGCTCGTCGCCCCATCCGAGTCGCTCCGACAGAAAACGCTCCAAATCGTCGTATGTAGCGCAGAACGCTATCGGCTCGCCGCCGGTGGCACGGCACAAGGCGGTGAAATATTCATGTTCGCCACCGCGGTGCGGATTTGCCGTCGCCGGTATGCGGTCGTCGACAATCAGTCGCAGCCATTCGTCGGCAAGCAGTGCGAGCGGTCCTGTAGGCTGCTCGAACGTTGTGTGCAGACGGCTCTCGTCGGTCAGCGTCTCCTCGACCGACAGCTCTTCATTCTCATCAACCTCCGGCTCATAGTGATGCTTGCTGACAGGACGCATGAAGTAACTGTTCCAGAACAGCCATCCCGATGTCAGGAAGATGTTGCGCACCTGCTCGCGGTCGTCAAGGTCGAGCTCTTGAAGCGGCTTGAAATCGGATGCTGCCGGAGCGTCATCGTAGATGTATGCGAACAGGCGGTAGACCTGATGCGACAACCGCAGCAGGTCGCTGTCGACGGGCGACACAAGTCCCATGAAGCCGAGGTGCGACTCCAGCGAGTACCAGGCAATGAACTGCACGTCGATTTGATTCAGCTCCGCGTCGACATATCCGTCAGGCTCATCGTAGAACGGCACTGGACGCCCGTAGAGATGACGGCACATTTTGACAAACGAACGCCAGAGTCCGGCATCTGCCACTACATCTTGAAAATATCCCACAAGGTCGAGTGCCACGCGCTTGCGCAGTCCTTCGCCCACTTCGGGCAGCACCTTCATGCCAGCCCACAGTTTGTCGACATATTGTGCCAGCATCAAGTAGTAGTCGTCTGTTGGATGCCCGGCGTCAGGATTTGGAAGCATACGCTTCAAATCATCTATTCTGATTTCCATTTTCTCAAAGATTGTATCGTTTCCTCAATTGCTTGTATTCATCTGTTTGCCTCACGTTGTGCAGCCACTTGTTCATGCGCTGCAGCAGGACGGTGTCGTTTTTTGCCATAGCCCATGCCTGGAATTGGTTGAAGCTGATGGCGGTGCTGACGTCGATGTCGGCATAGCGGACGGCAAGGCTGCGCGCTGTGTTGTCGCTGACCACGGCATAAAGCTCGTCGCCTGCCGCTACAAGCAGAAACAGCTGTTCCTGGCTCTTGTCGAGCGTACGCACATGGATGCTGTCGCCAATCTCGCGCGCCAGATTGGCAATGCGTGTAGCCACAGGCGACCCGTTTGCCACACACACCGTCTTGCCGGCAAGGTCAAGTTGCGACTTTACAGCCACAGAGCCGTCTTTTCCGCGCCGTTGCACAAGCACCTGCTTGTCGATAGCTACAGCGTCGGTAAAGAGATATTGTTGCTTGAAATCGCTTGTCGACGGCATTTGTGCCGCTACGATGTCGACCGTTCCCTCGCGCAGCTGCTTCAGGCTTCCGTCGAGCGACGTCATCGGATGGAATTTGATGTGCAGATGCTCGCGCTTGGCAATTAGATTCAGCAGGTCGTGGCTGAATCCGCCGAGGGTGTCGGCATACATGTACAGTGACAGAGGAGAATACTCTATAGCCACATCGATGGTGTCGCCGCCGCTGCTCTGCGCTTCCTTCGACGCATATTGGCGGCTGCAGCGTCCGAGAGCCACCATCAGTGCTATGGTGGCGACAAGCAGTGCCGCATAGATTTTCAATTTGGGCTTCATCAGCATTGGTGTCTTCATAGCGATGCCAGTTTGTGGTTTGTCAGTTCGCGAAATCAACCGACAGTCCGAGTTGGAAACGGCTTGGATTTATTGGATGGTGAAGGGCGGAGAAATACTCCTTTCCGCCGAACAACCCTTGGTTCAAGTGGCTGTACATCACAAAAAATCTGGTCTTCTTCAACTTGAAGTCGGCATATGCGTTCATCAGCGGATAGTTGCCGATGAGTTTCTCATGCTGAGTGTGGAACGCCATTGTGGCTGGTTGGTAAGCCGGAGCGTAGTAGCGTGTATAGTAGCTGCAGTCCACACCGAGGTTGACGTGCAGCACTCGGGCAATCTTGAACTGGAAGTACAGGTTGCTGTAGACCGCCAGTTTAGGCAGCGACAGCACCTCTTCCTTGCTTGAAGTCTGATATGTCACGGAGTTTTCCCAATTGAACGCGCGGAAATGCAAGTCCTGTTTCAAGCGCAGCGACAACACCTGCACGCTGCCACTCTCTTGAGCAGGGAGAGCGTCGTTGTTGAAATAGACATAGTTCTGCAGGTTTTCGACACCGGCAGAAAATGAAGTCCAAGTGTGTGGAATGTCGAGTGTGCCGCCCACGCGCACGCGGCGAATCTTGCCGAAATCGTTTTTCCAGGCGAAATGGTTTGAAATATAGTTCTTTAGCAGATATGGCGCTTCGGTGTTCTTGAAAAATCCTTCGCCCGTGATGCGCACGGTGTCGCCGAAAAGACGGAAACGTGTGCTCACAACGCCGCTGATGTCGATGTCGCCAGCCACCGGGCCTACAAGTCCGAACTGAGCCGTCGCCGAGTATGTCAGCACCGATCCGCGCTGCTTGGTCAGCTGTCCGCCCACCCACAACAGATTCTCCGTCTTGCTGTGGTCAATGCCGAACGAAGGGAACGGAGTCAATCCCTCTGGTTTATATTGGCTTGTGAGCATAGTGTCGACAACCTGCGTGTATCGGCGCAGCTCATGGGTGGCATAAGCCGACAGTCCGAATTTGGCGTTCTTCTTGAAACCCTCGATAAGGTCTATTCCGAAAGTGTTGCGCAGGCGCCAATATTTTGTTTCCTCGTCGGTGCCGTCCATGCTGAGGTAATTGTTTGCAAAATATTTGGCATCGTCGGTAGCACTCTGGTTTTTGAACTTGTGGGTGTTGGTTTTGTAGTCCATAGTCCAGATGAAACTCGACACAGGCACGTATGTGCGCCGTTTCGTGGTGTCGTTGACAGTTTCCTCCTGCCAGTATCCCACCTTGTAGCGGTGGTTCATGTAAAATTCCCAACCTTTTACGCGAGAGAAAGCCGACGACAGATTCACGGGTATCGCCTTGGCGTCAATCTTAGAGTCGCCGCCCTGCAGTTGTGCAGGGTCGCTGATGTAAAGATCGTCGGTGATACCGCCGTTTTCATGGTTCAGCGAATTGTAGCTGAAAAACATGGCGTGCATGTCATATCGGTCGCCGATATACGATGACGAGAAACCCCAGCCGAAATTTTTCAGAGCCTGACGGTCATAGCCGCCCTTTGAATAAAGATAGTCGAGTTGGGCACCAAACTGCAGCCGCTTGTTGACGTTGCCGGAAAACTCGCCTTTCAGCCGGTCCTGTCCGGAATTGCGTCCGCCGCCCCAGCTGTAGCCGAGCAGAGTCATAGGCACACGAGTGTTGTAATAGCGCTGATTGTCGGCACTGTGGAGCCAATGGCTCAACACATCCTCAAATTGAAATTCCGACCATTCCTCACGGTTGAAAAATATCTCGTCAACTCCGGCACAGCCGAAATTGCCGGTTGTCGCGTATGCGTCGGTAGTCATCGCCGGCACAAACTGGCGGTGATAGCCTTGATAAAGGGTGTCGATGGTCGACGGTGTGCGGAGTCCGAGCGGCCCGCTAACCTGCCAAGAGTATCCCGGCTCAATTGTCTGTTTCTTCTTTGCCGCGACGCCAAACGCCATGACAAAGCACATTATATATACGAATATCCGTTTCACGTTGCAAAGATAGTGCAAGGTGAGTGAAAAACATTCAAACTTGTTTGAAAATGTTTTTCCGAGGCGCAGCCTATTTTATGAAAAGATAGTGCAAGGTGAGTGAAAAACATTCAAACTTGTTTGAAAATGTTTTATGAAAAGAGGTTATCGTCGCAGAGCGACGACACTTTTCCGCAACAAAAAAACGGGCGGTGATTACTGCCGTCCGTTTTTTTGTACGCCCGTGGGGAGTCGAACCCCAATCGTCGGAACCGGAATCCGATATTCTATCCATTGAACTACGGGCGCATTTTTCCGATTTGCGTTGGCAAAAGTACAAAATAAATGTTAGCTTTGCAAAAAGGTTTATGCAGAATTTATGAATGTAAAGATAGAAGACAGTTGGAAAAAAGTGCTTGGCGAAGAGTTTGAAAAAGATTACTTCCGCACGCTTGTCGATTTCGTGAAACGTGAATATGCTTCATCACAGGTGTTTCCGCCGGGAAATGAAATCTTTGCGGCGTTTGACGCCACCCCGTTCGACCGAGTGAAGGTGGTGATTCTTGGTCAGGACCCATACCACGGCGAGCATCAAGCCAACGGACTCTGTTTCTCTGTCAACGACGGAATCCCTTTTCCGCCGTCGCTGCTCAACATTTTCAAAGAGATAAAAGCCGACATCGGCACGGAAATTCCCTCATCGGGCAATCTTGAGCGGTGGGCAAGGCAGGGAGTGTTGCTGCTCAACGCCACGCTGACGGTGCGTGCCCACGAGGCGGCTTCACATCAAGGCCATGGTTGGGAAACGTTTACCGACGCCGTGATTGCGCATCTCGCTGCCACACGCGAGCATCTGGTGTTTCTGCTTTGGGGCGCTTATGCCATCAAGAAAGGCGCGTTTATCGACCGCTCGCGGCATCTTGTGCTCACGTCGCCGCATCCGTCGCCTCTGTCAGCCCATCGAGGCTTCTTCGGAAACCATCATTTCTCGCAAGCCAACGCCTACTTGTCACAACACGGTGAAACACCTATAAACTGGTAATTATGAGACTGCTTCTCACGTCATTGCTTATGTTGTCGGCAACGCTGACTTATGCCGCCGACACGTCGACACGCATTTTCGACCAGTCGATGCGGTCGTTGCGCGCTTGTCTGGAAACCGACTATTACGCACCGCCAGTAATCGAACTCGGAGGCGACGACCGTGTGCGTGTGGAGTTTGACGACATCAACTCCGAGCGTCGCTATATGCGCTATTCGCTGCTTCACTGCGATGCTGCGTGGCAACCGTCGCAAATCGTTGAAAGCGACTATGTCGATGGCTTTAATCAAGCCGATGTCGAAGACTGTGAGTTCTCCTCTGGCACGTTTGAGCAGTATGTGCATTACGGCATCAGCCTGCCTAATCAGGATATGCCGATACTCCTGTCGGGCAATTATCTGCTGAAGGTGTATCTTGAGGACGATCCCGATTGCGTTCTGCTGCAACAAAGATTCTGTGTTGTGGAGAAGCGTGTGGGCATCGGTGCCGCTGTGTCGTCGCGCACCGACGTGGACTATAACGACAACCATCAACAGATTTCCATAACGATAAACACCGCAAACTGGAGCATCAACAACCCTTACTCCGACCTGCGTGTCGTTGTCTCCCAAAACCAGCGCACCGACAATGAGGTGATGGTGACACAGCCTTTGCGTGTCAGCGGCAACACTATTGTGTTCGACCACGACCGTCAGCTGATATTTCCAGGAGGAAACGAGTTCCGTCGGTTTGAGATGGTCACAACAAACTATGCCGGGATGGGGGTGGAACGCTACACGTACAGCCATCCATACCACCATGCCGTGCTGGAAACCGACGAGCCTCGCGCGTTTGAATCTTATTCTTTCGACCGCACGCAGTACGGACGGTTCACAATCCGTGAAAGCAACTCCTACGACTCAAACACTCAGGCGGACTATATGATAACCCATTTCTCGCTTGCCATGCCGAGGCTTGCCGACGGCGACGTGTATGTCGACGGGGAATTTACGCAGCATCGGTTCGCCAACTCAAACCGTATGCATTATAATGTTGATACACAATGTTATGAGCTCGACTTGCCGTTGAAGCAGGGAGCCTACAACTATCAATATCTGTGGCTGCCAAATGGAATGAATGTGGCGCAGACGGCTAAAATCGAGGGCGACCACTACCAGACGGTCAACGAATATATGATCCGTGCATACTACCGGGTGCCGGGCGAACGCTACGACCGCCTGATTGGCTACGGGCTGATTTACTCCGGGCATTGAAAGTCAAAATTCGCTTGTTGTGAAAAACATACATGATTTAATGCGCATTTAAGAATAAAGTATTACCTTTGCATTGGAAATGGTTGCTCTGGCTTGTAGCGACGAGCCGTGACGGAGCATTAAAAGGGAATGAGGTGAAAGTCCTCAACAGTACCCGCTGCTGTAAGTTCTCGATGCCGGACAAATGTCCGGCAGGCAAAAGATGCTTTTAGAATGTCACTGACAATAGCTGTCGGGAAGGCAAAGGCATCAGGAATAAGTCAGAAGACCTGCCAACCAAAATATACATAAGATTGTCTGCGGGATTATGGACTTTTATATGTGATGGCTGGCAGTAACTCTGCCCAGCCGTTATATGTTTGCGATTTTAACAGATTGACCCCGTTTAGAAGTCTTATGACTTGCAAAAACGGGCGTTTTTTTGTTTTAAGTAAACTGTAACATTACGAATGAGGATTTTTCCTTTATTGTTTTTATGCTTGCCCTCGCTTGGAGTTTTGGCGGCAGAACCACAGGACACAACCGCGGAACGGATGCTCAATCTGAAAGAAGTTGTTGTCACAGCCACGGTGCCGCAGATTGATGTCATCCCTGCGCAGAAACTCAGCGGCGAGGAGCTGAAACGTCTCAACAGCAACAGTGTGGCTGATGCGTTGCGCTATTTCTCCGGAGTCCAGGTGAAGGACTATGGGGGAGTGGGTGGCATAAAGACAGTAAACATCCGATCAATGGGCACCAACCACACCGGTGTGGTTTATGACGGTGTGGAGCTCGGCAACGCACAAAACGGACAAGTCGACCTGGGGCAGTTCTCGCTCGACAATATCGACGGCATTTCGTTATACAACGGTCAGAAAAGCGAGATTCTTCAGCCTGCCAAGGATTTCGGCTCGGCTGGATCTATTTATATACGTACGCGCACTCCTGAATTCAACGGAGGAGAGACATATCATCTGCGCGCCACGCTGCGGGCTGGCTCGTTCGACCTGCTCAATCCTTCGGCGTTGCTGGAGCTGAAATTGTCAGACAAAGTCAACGCGTCGCTTAGCGCGGAATGGATAAATTCGAGTGGAAAGTACAAATTCCGTTACCGGCGTGTCAATCCGGCTGGTGAACTGGCATACGACACAACAGCCGTGCGCCAGAACGGCGACATTAACGCCACTCGTCTGGAGGCTAATCTCAATGGCGTGGTGAAGTCCGGACAGTGGCATTTCAAGGTCTACAACTACAATTCCGAGCGTGGCGTGCCGGGGGCGATAGTCAACAACGTATGGCGTCGCGGAGAACGCATCTGGGACACCAACTCGTTCGCTCAAGTCAATTATACTCAGACATTCGGCAAGTTCACCACGCTCAACAACCTGAAATATGCGTTCTACCGCACTCATTATGTCAACAACGACGACAAGCAGATAAAAATCGACAATCTGTATAAGCAGAAAGAAGTCTACTTCTCGTCGGCAAACGAATATGTGCTGTTTCCGTGGTGGCACGTCTCGGCAGCTTACGATTTCCAATGTAACACGCTCGACGCCGATGTCTACGGGTTTGCGCAACCCGACCGCTTCTCAAATATGCTGTCGGTTGCAACAGCGTTTGACCTGGGTAGGTTAAAGGCGCAGGCGAGCGTTTTGGCTACATTTATCCACGATTCACTCAAGGGACAGCAGTCGCCCTCCGACAAGCATGTGCTGACACCTGCTGCGTTTGTGTCATACACATTTGTGAGAGGCTTGTCGGCAAGGGCGTTCTACAAACAGTCGTACAGAATGCCTACGTTTAACGACCTGTACTATGCCGATATGGGAAACTCGAAACTCAATCCCGAGCGCGTGACGCAGTACAATCTTGGCTTGCTGTTCAGCAAGCGCGGTGGCGGACTGGTGAGCGAAATGCGGTTCAGCGGCGATGCATACTACAATTACGTCAAAGACAAAATTGTGGCTTATCCTAAGGGGCAGCAGTTCCGTTGGACAATGCTCAATCTCGGCAAGGTGGACATCCGCGGTGTCGACGTCTCGGCACAAGTGACGCTCAATCCGCTGCGCGACTTTTTTGCCACGGTTCGCGCGCAGTATACCTATCAGCGAGCCATCGACGTGACCAATCCATCAGACAATTACTATCGCGACCAGATTCCGTATATTCCCCACCATTCCGGCTCGGCGGTGGTTAATCTGACATGGCGTGAATGGAATCTCAACTATAGTTACATCTATGTCGGAGAGCGCTATAACCAACAAGAGAACATCCGATACAACTATACCCAGCCATGGTATACGAGCGACGTGTCGCTGAGCCGTGATTTCAAAATCAGACAACGCATAACCCTGAGGGCTTTGCTCGAGGTCAACAACCTGCTGAGTCAGGACTACGACGTGATTCTGAATTACCCGATGCCAAAACGTAACTATCGCATCACATTGACTGTCAATATATGAGACGTGAGACATACATATTTGCTCTTTTGACATTGCTTCTGCTGCTGGCTTTCGCCGCCTGCCGCGAGGATGAGCTGGTTGTGCCCACGGAGTATGAGATAATCGGCGACGAGGCGTCGGGCAGCCCTGTGCGGGGATTCTATCTTGTCAATGAGGGCAATATGGGTTCAAACAAGTGCAGCCTTGATTATTACGACTATTACACAGGGCTTTATTCGCGCAATTTCTATTCCGAGAAAAATCCGGCAGTGGTGAAGGAGCTTGGCGATGTGGGCAACGACATAGGCATTTATGGGTCGAAACTTTATGTGGTGGTCAACTGCTCTCACAAGGTGGAAGTTATGGACGCACGCAGCGGTGTGCGCATCGGACAGGTCGACATCCCAAACTGCCGCTATGTGCGTTTCCATCGAGGCAAGGCGTATGTCAGCTCCTACGTCGGACCGGTGCTTATCGACCCAAGCGCGCCGAAGGGCGCGGTCTTCGAGGTCGACACGGCGACGCTTGCCGTGACACGCAAGGTGACCGTAGGCTATCAGCCGGAGGAAATGGAGGTGGTCGACGATTATATGTATGTAGCCAATTCCGGAGGCTACCGCGCTCCAAACTATGACAATACGGTCTCTGTGATTCAGATGATCGACTTCAAGCAGGTGGAGCAGATTCCCGTAGGCATCAATCTGCATCGGCTGAAGAAAGACCGCTACAACAAACTGTGGGTCTCCTCGAGAGGCGATTACGAAACGCGTCCGTCGCGCCTTTATGTGCTTGACAAGAAGCCTGGCTACAACAAGATGGAGGTCACAGACACTCTTGACGTGGCATGCTCGAATATGGCAATCCACGGCGACCTGCTTTACTATTACGCTACGGAATGGAACAACTACACGGCTTCCAACACTATATCTTATGGCATTATTGACACGCGGACAAAGAAAATCGTGTCGACGAATTTCATTACCGACGGGACGGAAAAGGAAATTACGATTCCATACGGCATAGCCGTGCATCCGGTCTCCGGCGACATTTTTGTCACCGATGCGAAAAATTATGTGTCATCGGGCACTCTCTATTGCTTTTCTGCCGACGGCAAGAAGAAATGGAGTGTGCGGACGGGCGACATTCCCGCCCATATAGCATTCCTGTATCAATGAAAAGAAAGATAGTCATATTATTGTTGCCTCTGATTCTGTGGGCTTGTTCCGATGAGGTGCCGATGGTCAATCTCGGCATCGACGACGTCTACTATGTGGCGCGTATGCAGAAACTGCCGTTGCACTCGGCGTTGACGGGGGATAAGTATCGGTGGACAGTCAATGGGAAAGAGGTGTCGGCAACCGACAGCTATATCTTTTTGGCTGAAGCGGAGGGTGTCTACAATCTTACGTTCGACATCATCGACCCTGACACGCCTTATCATTTTGAATTTACGGTGAATGTGCTTCACGAGGAGGTGGAGTACAGCACTTACATTTCCCGTGTCTATGAATATTGTCCGGCTCCGGGACAGTTTGTCAACGAGATGCCGAAATATGAACCCGGCGACACGTATGCCGACATACTGAAAAAATGCGAGGAGTCGATTTCTGGGACAAACGATGTGCTGATTTCGCTCGGAGGATATGGCGGTTATGTTACGTTCGGTTTCGACCACACGGTGATAAATGTGCCGGGCGAGCGCGATTTCCGGATTTGGGGAAATGCATTCTATGAATTGTCCAATCCCGACAGCAAGGGCGGGTCGGCTGAGCCGGGCATCGTTATGGTCAGTTTCGACGCAAACTGCAACGGCATCCCTGACGATGAGTGGTATGAACTCGCCGGAAGCGAGTATCACAAGCCTGAAACGCTTCATGGTTATGAGATAACCTATAGCAGGCAAAACGACGGACATACGCCTGTTGAGGACGAGAGCGGCTATCTGACAGACATGACCTACATCCCATGGCATGATTCTCTCGGTGGCTCTGGCTATATAGCTAAAAACATTTTCCACAGTCAGGAATATTATCCTCAGTGGGTGAGTGACAACGAATTGACATTCAAGGGCACGCTTCTTGCGCCCAACGGAGTTGACTCCAGCGGCACAGGACGCTACTATATCCTCTATACATATCCGTGGGGTTATGTCGACAACCACCCGAATGACTATGAGGACTTGAACAGTTTCGACATAGGGTGGGCTGTCGACAAAAACGGCAATCCAGTGAATCTTCCGGGGGTCGACTTTGTGAGAGTCTATACGGGTGTGAATCAATATTGCGGATGGCTTGGCGAAACCTCGACAGAGCTTTCCAAGGCGCGCGACCTCCACGTTGCGCTTCCCGGAGTGCCTCTTCCTAATCCTTTGACTGAAAAAACATTGAGATATGAGAAAAAATAAGACATTGACATTTGTTTTGCTCTCGGCGATGGTGCTGTCGGCAAATGCGTTTGTGATTGATTGGAACAAGATTGTTCATTGGGCGGGTTCCGGCAACAACAAAGCCGCTATGGTGGTGCAGTTTGCCGACAACGGTCCGGAGGAGGCATACGTGTGGGGATATCGATGGGACGACGGGCAGACACCGTCGGGCGAGGATATGTTTCGCGCGATAGCGAAGGAGTCGTCAGACTTGACACTGTTCACGCAGTTTACGGGAATAATGGGCAGCACGGTGTGCGGTATCGGATATTCCGACGGACATACAATTTCAGATTTCCTTGAGTTTGATTTTGACGGCGCGAAATCCGACAGCCGCGTAAGTTTCAACTATTTTTCCGCAAACACGTCGATGGGACAGACAAGTGTGCCGGGATGGGACACTCCCGATATGTGCGACGATGCGATAGCGGCTTCAAAAACAGCACATATTCTTGAGCATCCGATAAATGCGCGTGCGTATGGTTATGCTGCCTACGACTATGACTGGTGGCAGGTGTTTGACCGCACCGACGCTGACCATCAGAGATGGAATGCCGGATGGTATGACGGCTATTGGAGTTATTGGGTAGGAGGCGTGGATTCCGACAATTTCTCTTATTCCGGACTGGGAATGACATCGCGCAAGCTCAAAGACGGCGATGTGGACGGATGGAAATTCCAGGCGCTTGACGGCCCGGTTGTGATGGTGGTTGGCGGCAGACGTCAGCAGAACGCATTGCCTAAGGACGCCGATGCGTCGACAGGCGCTTCAACGCAATGGCACAACCTCAATTATGTGCATTTCTCTACCGATGGAGTAGGCTCGGTTGAGTCCGACAATGGCTCGTCGATGGTTGAGGTGTTCAACCTGGAGGGAATGAGGGTGCTTGCCGTCGATTCTTCGGTGCCGGCATCCGAGTTTTTTGAAAGATTGGAGAAGGGCGTCTACATTGTCAGAAGCGGCAAGGTGGTGCGCAAAGTGATAAAGAAATAACTAACTAATTTTTATTAATTAATAAATAAAATTCCTTATGAAAAGAATTTTACTTAGTCTGACCGCGATTTTTGTGGTAATGACTATTGCTGCCAGGACGCAGTTGCCGAGGACGGTGCAGGGTGTGCCTTACACACCTAAGGCGGCCGACGGAAAACTTCGGGCGGCATCAGATTGGGAGTGGGCAACTCCCGACGACATGGCGGGTGATGCGAATTTCACCTTCGACATGATCAAGAACTGGACCGGAGAGGGCGAAAACAAAGCCGCTCTGGTGATTCAATGGAACTACGACGACGAGCCGGCAGCTTTGGTGTTCGGCTATCGTTGGACAGGTCAAGCCACTGGTGCCGACATGCTTAAGGCGGTGGTGAAAAACAATCCGCGCCTGTATGCATTGATGCAGTACACAAACGTTAGCTCGCCGACCGATCCCAATGGCGGCTACACCATCAACGGTATCGGCTGGGACGTGGACGATGACGGCGACATTGCCCTTATCGACACTGGCAACGGCAATCAGGTCTACGAGTCGGAAGACGGATTTTTTGAACATCCGCGCGGCTACAAGCCCGGACAGGGCGGTTCCTCGGATTATGACTATGACAACTGGAAGGCGCGCGACACGGATGACATGTGGGGCGCCGGATGGTATTCTTCGTATTGGTCGTATTGGGTTAAGGACAATGCTAAAGACAAATTCAGCTATTCAAGTTGGGGCGCTTCTGGCCGTGTGCTTGAAAACGGCAGCTGGGACGGCTGGAATTTCGCACCAGGAATGTCCCCCCATGACTGGAAATCGTTTGTCGCAGCGCCGCTGCCTATTCCTGCGGATGCAAAGACAGTGTTTGTAAACGAAGGCTTGCGTTATGAACTGAAAAGTTATTCTGCAAAAACCGTAAAACTTACTGCTCCGGAAACAGGTGTCTACACAGGCGAGGTTGCTGTGCCGTCGACATTTGTCGACGAGGGCGTGACATATACCGTGGTTGAGGTCGACAAAAATGCTTTTGCCAACTCGACAGTGACAACGGTCACTCTTCCGGCAACGATAACTGCAATCGGAGATGAAGCGTTTGCCGAGTCAAATGCAATCACATCTGTAAAAGTTGCATCGACATATCCTGTCGCGATTGCCGACAACGTGTTCAGCGCGGGAGCTTATGCCAATGCGACTCTTGAAGTGCCAAACGGCTACACTGCCGACTATGCGGCGGCTGCCGGCTGGAAAAACTTTACCAATGTAAGCGAATATGTCCTTGATGTCAAAGTAGGCGACATTTTCAAAGTAGGCGGAATGACTTATGCCGTGACTGCGGTAGGAGAGTCGAACAATGTAAAAGCCACCTACTGCAAGGTTGAAGGCACTCCAGACCGTAAAAAAATCGAGGCAGCCAACAAGGCTGGATATGTGGGAGAGATCACAATCCCTGCGTCTGTGACTTTCCAGAATGTGAATTTCAACGTGACTGAGATGAGCGACAGCACATTCTATGGTGCGTCGGAACTTACTCTTGCCAGAATAATCGCACCGGTTGTTTCTTTGGGTGATTATGCTTTCTTCGACTGTACGAAACTTGAATCTGTCGACCTTCCGTCAACGCTTAAAAGACTGGGCACATATGCATTTGCTTATTGCAAGAGCATGCCGAGCGTGACTCTGCCTGACGGGCTTACGGATTTTGGCGAGGCGCGCACATTCGCGTGGTGCTCAAAACTGAGTGATATCAATTTCCCGGAGGGAGTTACGGCTTTGCCTGAATATTGCTTCTACGGAACAGGATTCTCTGGAATCAGATTGCCGTCGACTCTCCGTACTGTAGGCCAGAATCTTTTCCAGAGTTGCCCGTCGTTGCGTAAGGTGATTATTGAAGACGGACTTACGGAGATTTCTGACTATATGTTCAGCTCTTGCAGCAGTCTGGTTGTGGTAAAGATGCCTGACACTGCTACAAAAATCGGAAACTATGTTTTCCAGAATTGCACATCGTTGCGTATGCCGGTATTGCCTGCCGGACTTACTGAGGTGCCTAACTATATGTTCAGCAAGTGCAGCTCGATGGAATCAATCGAGCTTCCTGAAACGGTTACGAGCATTGGCAATTATGCATTTGAAAATTGCAGCAGCCTTGAATTTTCACTGCCTGCCGGCGTGACTAATTTGGGTAAAGGCGCGTTCAAGAATTGTAAGCTTATAAAGGAATTTACGATGCCTGCGGCGATGACTGAGATTCCTAATTCATTGTTTGCTGGTTGTGAGGGTCTTACTACTTTGAAAATCGGAAAAAGCGTGAATGCAATCAAGGGTTATGCCTTCGACGGCTGCAATATGCTTGCCAACATTGTTTATGCCGACGGTCAGACTGGAGTGAACCTCCCGTCGACATTGACATCGATTGAAGCGTATGCCTTCAGAGGGTGCAAAGCTGTCGGAACTTTAGTGCTTCCGGAGGCGTTGGCATCGTTGCCGAGCTACGTTTTTGAAAATGCTGGATTGAATAGGCTTGTTCTTCCTCAAAAGAAGATGAACTACAACAACACGAATTTGGTTTACGGATGTACGGGCATAAAGGTATACTCTCCTGTAACCGAACCGGGAGCTACTGGGAGTTATACATGGTGCGTGAAGAACGGCTCGCCTGCGACGTTTGCCGAAATTGTTGTCCCTGCGGGATGTGAGAGCGCATACAGCAGCATTTACTATTGGGGAAAATCTAAATTGACAGCACTTCAGCTGGAAGGGATTCAGCTGGTTGAAGGCTCGGCGAAGAAGGCTGGTGGAAATCTTGTCATTTCAGGCCGGATTGCCGGAACTTATGACGATGCTCATGCGCCTGCCGCATTTACGCAGTTCAACGACGGCGTGTTGTTCAAGGGCAAGACTGTGAAAGTGGTCTGCAAAATGACATCGGCGACGCTCGACATTGCCAAGGCGGCCTCGGTGACGGAAACGACGGTTGGCGACGACGCTACGTTTACGGTTACCATGCCCGACACAGAGAATGCCGATATGTTGAGATTGATTGTTCAATACGAAGATAACGGATCAACATATACTGCAGGGTATCCGGAGATGATCAATGTCGAAAAGACGTTTGCTTTCACAGATGCGGAATATGACGCCCATTTCGATGAGTCGTTCACTCCGACGCTTGAGTTTTATAGCGATGCTTATTCGCTGGACAAGATTGAATTCTCATCGAGCAACACAAAAGTGGCAAGCGTGAACAAGCGCACCGGCGCGGTCAGCGTGAAGCGCGTTGAGGGCGACGCTGTGATTACAGCTGCGTTGAAGACCGATCCTGCTGTCAAGACAACGATTACAGTGCATGCCGCGCTGCGTAATCCGGTTACCGGTTTTGTGCTTGGCAACGGCGACAAGACTATCAATCTTACATATCTCGACATCCTCGCTCTGTCGCCTACGGTGGAGCCGGCAAATGCCGACATTCAGACCTACGACATCAGCGTAAGCGATCCTGAAGTGGCTACAACCTACGCCGCAAAGGCGTTCAACCCGTTGCGCAGTTTCTGGGAATTGATTACGCACAAGACAGGCACTGTCGACGTTACGTTCACATCGCAGGACGGTTCCGGCGCATCGACAACTTATACGGTCAACGTGCTTGAGCCAAACCGCGAACCTCTTGCCGACAGTTATCAGAATGGCACGTTCTGGCTCAACGAGGATTGGTTCGGACATTCTAACGGCTCAATCAACTATATTACCGACAAGGGCGAATTGAAATACCACGTTTATGAGTCGCAAAACAAATATGAGTCGTTTGGCTGCACGTCGCAGTATGGCATCATACATGGAGACAAACTTATCGTGATGTCGAAGCAGGCGACCGACGGCGGCGACCCTCGCAAGGGTGGCGGACGTGTTGTGGTGGCTGATGCCAAGACGCTCAAAAAATTGGCTGCGTTCGACTATATCGGCGCAGACACCGACGGCGACGGCAACGGTGACGGTGACGGACGCGCGTGTGTCGGCGTTTCTGAAAACAAGGTTTATCTCGGATCGACAGCCGGCATTCAGGTGCTCGACACCCGTACGCTTACTTTGGGCGGAATGGTCGATGGTATTGCTTCCGGTGAGAACAAGTACAACGGACAGATTGGCGACATGGTTGCCATTGGCAAATATGCGTTTGCAATCCAGCAGGGTGTGGGTGTGCATGTCATAGACATCGCCACAGACAAGGTGGTCAAGACATTCCCGGTAGAAAGCAACGATGCTTCCGGCATGGGCTATCCTCAGGGCATCACTGTCACTGCCGACGGCAATGTGTGGGTTGCCACTACTGCCGGTGCCTCAAGTGGTTTGTGCACATTCCGTTGCATCGACCCGAGCACGCTCGACGTGACCGACAGTGTTGACCTTCCGGAGGGACAGCGTGTCACTTGCGGATGGGGAGCATGGCGCTCAACCAATTTCTTTGCTTCAAAGAGTGAAAACGCCATTTGGTATGGTGCCGGAGTTGAGGCTTCAATTGTTTCGGGCAACACGGGCTATTACAAGTGGACCGTAGGTTCCGACATCGCAGGAATCCAACCGGTGTTTGTGTTCCCAAACAATTTGCCGGGTGTTGACAGCAAAACGTTCCAGGCTCCTTATGCCGGTGTGCGCTACGACGACCGCAAGAATCAGCTGCTCGTGGCTGCAACCCATGGCGCTTCGTCAAACTATCGTTACAATTGGCTCCACTTTGTTGACTGCAAGACTGGCGACATCGTGAAAACAATCAAGCTTAAGGATTATTATTGGTTCCCTTCAATGCCGATTTTCCCCGATAAATATGCTCCAGAGTTCAGCGATTTCCCTGAGGTGAGTGTTGATTTGGCAAAGGATGGCGACATATTTACAATCGACCTTAAGGATTATGTGACCGACAAGGACAATATCGATGCGGCAATACGCTTGTCGATTGTAGGAGGCGACGCTGTCGCTGCCGACAACACGGTCTCTGACAAGAGACTGGTCAACGCTACGCTTGAAAATGGTGTGCTTACAATCACTCCGTTGATTGCCGGTCACGGTAACCTCAATGTAAAGGCGGAGTCAAACGGCAAGACCACTACGGTCAGCATTCCTTATGCTGTGGAGGATTCGGCTTCAGGCATTCACAATGTTGATGGCGCTGCCGGCACATTGTCGGTTTGCGACAATATTGTCACTGTGAAGAATATGGCAGGAACCACCTTCGCTGTCTATGACATGGCGGGTCGTGTTGTCGGTGCGTTTGTAGCCGATTCCGATTGCGCGCGCGTGGCATTGACGCTTCCGTCAGGAGTCTACGTCGTTGCGTCAACCAACGGCAGCCATACGCTGAAATTTTCAATCCAGTAAGTATTAATCAAGTGAGCTTGAGCGGTTGTTGACCGTTCGGGCTCACTTTTCAATGTGCTTTTTAAATGAAAATATTATCACGAGCAATAATCGTTGCGGCATTTGCCGCCGGAGTCTTGAATACAGTCAAGGCGTCGGAGACTGACTACACGAAAGGCATCATGATTGTCAACGAAGACTGGTATGGACACCAGAATTCAACGGTCAATTACTTGTTGCCCGATGATGTAGACGGCGATTATTGGCGCTACCGGATTGTGCAGGCGGAGAATCCCGGAAAGGAATTGGGTTGCACGAATCAGTATGGTACTATATGGAACGGACGTATGTATCTGATTGCCAAACAGGAGAAAGATCCAGGGGCTTCTGTAGTGGGCGGACGCATTTCGGTGACCGACGCCAAGACAATGAAGCTCATCAAGCAGCTTCAGATTATCGACCCCTCGGGGAGGCAGTGCGACGGCCGTGCTTTCTGCGGAGTGACCGACAAAAAGGGGTATGTGTCGACGAGCAACGGCATCTGGGTGCTCAATCTTGAGACTCTTGAGATAGAACGGCAGGTGGAGGGCTCGGGCAACCCGAATCTCGGTGACGACGACAAGCCCAACACTGATTCCGGCAGTTCGTTGTATTATGGGCAGACGGGAACGATGGTTCTTGCCGGTGGAAAAGTCTTTGCCGTGCATCAGCAATATGGACTGCTGGTGGTCGACACGCAGACCGACAAGGTTGTCGATGTGCTCGACATGGGTATTGTCGATGATGTTGTTGAAGCGGAAACAGGCAAACGCCCAGCTTCGGGAATAGGCTCGACGATAGTGCGGTCGAAAGACGGAAATCTGTGGTATGCAGTAGCCAAAAACGTGCAGGGCATGGGAGCGACGTTGCCATATGTGGTCAAGGTCAATCCTACGACGTTGGAGCGCGAGGTGGTGCATATCGACGGCGAAGGAATGTATCCGCCGTCAAACTCATGGTATGCATGGACTCCCGACCCGATGTGCGCGTCGCAGGTGACCAACAGCCTTTATTGGTGCGGCGGCGCCAACAGCTGGTTTACGACCTATTGCGTTTTCCGTTTCGATACCGACAGCCATAAGATTGAGAAAATCATCGATTTCTCTTCTGAGCCTGGCGATTGGCATATCTACGGATGCTCGCTTGGCATCCATCCGCAGACCGACGAGCTGTATGCGTCGGTGTTTCATCAGTTTCAGGACCAGACGTACGCCACACGGCGCTATACATCCGACGGAGTCCTGAAGAATGTCTATCCGATGATTGCCAACTATTGGTTTCCATCGATGATTGTTTTTCCTACCGACCCATACAACAATCCGGGATATTCTTCGGTGTCGGTTCCTGCATCTGATGAGAATATTATGGTGAAAGTGGTCGACAGGTCGATTGTGGTCGACGGTTGCCATGATTTCCAAGTGTATTCGCTTGACGGCAAGATGTGTGGGTCTGAAAATCTTCAGCCGGGCATATATGTAGTCAGGGCGGATGGCACAACGCGGAAAGTAATCGTGAATTAGGATAAGTTTAGATAGTATTATAGTTTAGTTTTTAGCAGTTGAGGCGGAACGTCGGACGACGTGCCGCCTCAACTTGTTTTCAACAGGCTGTCGACAAAGGCGGTTGGCAAGTTGTTGGTAATTCTTGGAAGAAAGAAGTAGGCAGTTTCATTAAATCTTCCTACATTTGCCGTTGAAAAGAATGAAGTATGGAGAACGTTAACGATATAAAGAATTCCAAGGAATACAGTGATTTCCGTGAGTACCAGGAATTCCGCAAATTCAAGGCGGAGCAATGGAAGTCGGCTCGAAGCAAGGCGCAGTTTACCGACGACGCGAAGATTCAGCCTCAGGACAAGGAGATTGAAGACGCGGTGCTTGGAGCGTTGATGCTTGAGCGCGATGCCTATGCCATTGTGTGCGACTTGTTGCGACCGGAGTCGTTCTACGACCCTGGAAACCAAAAAATTTATGCTGCAATCAACAAGCTCGGTGTGATGCAGCAACCCATCGACATGCTTACCGTCACGCAGCAGCTGCGTGCCGACGGCGCGCTCGACGATGTGGGCGGTCCGGTGCGCATCTCTGAATTGACATCCAATGTGGCTTCGGCGGCGCATATCGAATACCATGCGCGCATCGTGGCTCAGAAATTCTTGGCGCGCCGACTGATTTCGTTCTGCTCTGAGATAGAGAAAAAGTCGTTTGACGAGTCGTATGACATCGACGACCTTTTGCAGGAGGCTGAGGGTAAATTGTTTGAAATCTCGCAGGGCAACTTGAAGAAGGACTTCACGCAGATTGACCCTGTAATCAATTCTGCCATGGAGCAGATTGAGGCCGCCGGCAAGCGTGAAAGCGGCTTGAGCGGTCTGCAGACCGGTTTCCACAATCTTGACAAGCTGACGTCGGGATGGCAGAACTCCGACCTTATAATCATTGCCGCACGTCCGGCGATGGGAAAAACGGCGTTTGTGCTGTCGATGGCGAAGAATATGGCTGTCGACTACAACACTCCGGTGGCGATATTCTCGCTTGAAATGTCAAACCTTCAGCTGGTCAATCGTTTGATTTCAAACGTTTGCGAGATTGAGGGCGAGAAAATCAAGAGCGGACGTCTGAGCCGGCAGGAGTGGGAGCAGTTGAACTCGCGTGTGCGAAGCCTTTTCAGCGCGCCGCTTTATGTCGACGACTCTCCGTCTCTGTCAATCCTCGAGTTGCGCACGAAGGCGCGCCGTCTGGTGAAGGAGCATGGTGTGAAGATTATCATCATCGACTACCTTCAGCTGATGAACGCTACGGGTATGAAGTTCGGAAGCCGCGAGCAGGAGGTGAGTATGATTTCACGAAGCCTCAAGCAGTTGGCCAAAGAGCTTAACATCCCGGTAATCGCACTGTCGCAGTTGAGCCGTAAGGTGGAGGAACGCAACGACGGCAACAAGCGTCCGCAGTTGAGCGACCTTCGTGAGTCGGGTGCCATCGAGCAGGATGCCGATATTGTTTGCTTTATCCACCGTCCGGAATATTATACGCGTTCTACTACAGACGCTGAGAACAGGGATATCCGCGGCATGGCTGAGTTTATCGTGGCGAAGCACCGTAGTGGTTCGGTCGACGATATTGAAATGACGTTTGTCGCACGGTTCGCACGTTTCCAGAACCGTTCGGAGCCAATGCCGTTTGAGAAGGGTACGATGGCGTCGAAAATCAATGACGACCCGGGACCGCAGGAGGTCTACATTCCTGCGCCTGCCGACGGACAGCCGAATGCTGTCGACGCGTCGGCTATGGGGCTTGGCAATGATGCGCAGGGCGGACCGATGCCTGATTTCTTAAGTGAATAATTATGGGTTTCGGGGAAATAATGATTGCTGTGGCTTTTGCAGCAACCGCTGCTGTCGGTGGCGCCGCCGACAGTGTCATGCGCCGTCAGGCTGACGGTTTTCTGCAGGCGTTGCCCGACGGGTTGCAGCAGAAACAGACTCTTGCCGTGGAGAAAGCCATTGCCGGCGACAATGCCGCTTTGATGGCTGTGCGCAATTCGCGGAACACGCGTCAGACGCTGTCGGAAAATGTCAGTGTGAGGCAGTTGTCGGAGTCGTTGCGGCTTTATGAGCCGAGCGGTGTCGACGGGAGGTTGCCGTTGCTGGTTTATTTCCATGGCGGCGGCTGGACTTTCGGCAGTCTGAACAGCTGTGCGCGGTTTTGCGACGCGGTGGCGGCTATGGGTGGCGTGAAGGTGCTTGCCGTTGACTATCGGCTTGCTCCCGAGCATCCGTTCCCGTGCGGACTGCACGACTGCTGCGATGCGGTGGCATACGCCCGCGACAATGCCGCTTTGTTGGGCATAGACGCATCGCGCATCAGCGCCGGAGGCGACAGCTCGGGTGGCAATCTTGCTCTTGCTGTGGCTCTTTCCGATGAATGCCGTGGCGCGTTGGAGTCGCTTGTGCTTTTTTATCCGGTCACTAAGGCTTTTGCCGACGGCTCGGAGTCGTGGCGTAAATATGGCAGCGGCTACGGGCTCGATGCGGATTTGATGGAGGCGTTCAACCGCGCCTATCTTGGCGGAACGGATTCGGAAAACCATGCCGTCAGTGTGGGATTGTGCAGCGGGGAGCAACTGAGACGTCTGCCGCGCACTCTTCTTGTCGCTGCCGGACGCGACATCCTTAGAGACCAGGGCTGCGAACTGGCGGAAAAATCAGGCGGACGGATTGAAAGAGTGGAATTTCCTGACGCCGTGCATCTTTTCATCACAGTGCCCGGACAGGATGAGGCTTTCCGGAAGGCTGTCGATTTGACGTATGAATTTATAATACAGAAACAATGATAAAACAAACCGTATTAAAACTGTCTCCAAAGCGGAGAGGATGCCATTTGATCACTTCTGAAATTATGAGCGGCATCCCGCAGCAGCTGCCCGAGACCGGGTTGCTGAATCTATTCGTGCAGCACACTTCCTGCGCGCTTACAATCAATGAGAATGCCGACCCCGACGTGCGTGGCGACATGGCGCGCATCATGGATTGCCTTGTGTGTGAGGGTGAGCCATATTACGAGCATACGCTTGAGGGGCTCGACGATATGCCTGCCCATGCCAAGTCGTCGCTTTTCGGTGTGAGCATTACGATTCCAATCTCCGCTCATCGCCTTGCTCTCGGCACGTGGCAGGGCATCTACCTCTGCGAATTCCGCGATTCCGGCGGCAACCGAAGCATTGTGGCTACCGTGATGGGAGAATAAAAAAACGAAAAAAACGCCTGCAAATCGATGACTGCGGGCGTTTTTTTATGAGATTGCGACTGAATATTAGCATTTTGCGCCTTTTGCGCCCTTCACGCCTCCACCGAGGCTGAAGATGTTCTGGTCAAAGTTGGTCGTTTTCTGGCCTTGTTCGCGTTTGCGCTTCAGGGCCAGCTGCACGAGACGGTCCATCAGTTCGTCAAACTTGATTCCTGTGGCCTCCCACAGATAGAACGACAGAGACCCAGGGATTGTGTTGATTTCGTTGACAAAAACATTGTTGGTGCTGGCATCGACCATAAAGTCAACGCGGCTCACGCCGTGGCACGACAATACGCGGAATGTTTCTTTGGCGAGGAATTGGATGCGCTCCGTGATGTCTTTCGGCAGGTCGGCAGGGATGCGCTTGTCGGAAGCCTGCATGCCTTTCGCGCCCTTTGTTCCTCCTTTATACTTGTCGTCGTAGCTCAGGAACGCGCCGGTTTTGATAGGCTCTTCAAGAATCGACGGCTGGCAGTCGTCGCAGTCGCCGAGCACTGAGCAGTTTATTTCCTTGAGGTTCTCGACCATGTCCTCCACGATGATGCGTGTGGAGTATTGTTGTGCGGTCTCAACGCTGTCGAGCAATTCCTCGCGTGTCTTTGCACAGCTGATTCCCACGCTTGATCCGAGGTTGGCAGGTTTCACGATTACAGGATAGCCGATTCGCTCTTCCACTTTCTTCACCAACTCGTCTTTCTCGCGGTACCATTGCTTGTCGGTAAACCATACGTAGTCGACCACAGGGATGTCGCAGTCCTTGAGAATCATCTTCATTGTCACCTTGTCCATACCGTTGGCCGACGACACTGTGTTGCAGCCGGCGTAAGGCACGCCGATGGTCTCGAGCACGCCCTCAAAGATGCCGTCCTCGCCGTTTGTGCCGTGAAGCACAGGGATGACCACGTCGATGGCTGCATAGACGTTGTGTCCGCCGAAAAGTTTTGTCTTTGCGCGGTAGAGGTTGAAGTCGCCGAACTCAGGACGCATGTAGACTTCTTCGCATTTTTCTACAAGGGCCTTCATGTCGCGGTAGTTCTTTACGTCAAAAAGTGCGTCGCCGGTCACCCAACGGCCCTGCTTCGTGATGTATACTGGTATGACGTTGTATTTGTCGCGGTTCATTGCGTGCATTGCCTGTGATGCGGAAATCACGGAAATCTCATGTTCAACGGAGCGACCTCCGAAGAATACAGCAACAGTTGTTTTCATTTTCTTTTTGTATTGTTATGGGTTGTTTTATTGATTGCTTATTTGAAGGTGTCGGGCAGGTCGTTCTCGTAGAGCACGGTGTCGCCCATTTGCAGCAGCGAGGCAAGACGTTGCTGAGCCTCGGCAAACGAGTCGACCACAATCAGGTTGTCGTCGTTGAACGTGCCTGATTTCTTTATGCCCTCCACAATGGCGTCGCGGTTGTATTGCCCTACGACGATTGCCACATCCACCGTTTCCGCTATGTGCTCGCCGAACGCCTCGTTGAGAGCCTGCTGGCGGTCGCCGAGCTCAATCATTCCCGGCGTTACCACGATGCGCTTGCCACGGGTCATTCTGGCAAGCACGTCGAGAGCCATCCGCGATCCGTGAGGGTTGGAGTTGAACGCATCGTCGATGATTGTCACTCCGCCTGGAGTGCGCTTCATGTTGAGGCGGTGCTCCACTTGCTCAATCTGGCTTACGGCATAGCGGATTTTGTCGGCTGGCACACCCAGTTTCATCGCCATGACAACGGCGGCGAGAAGGTTGGAGATGTTGCATTCGCCCACAAGGCGCGTTTCGAGCGACATCACGGTGCCGCCTTTTTTGTCTGCCACGTCGAAGCGGGTGCCGTGTCCCGAATATTCAATGTTGCGCGCGGTGTAGTCGGCGTTTGCGGTGGCTTGCACGGCATAGCGCAGGCACGAAGTGTTGTCAACTTCGCGGTTGGCCACGTATGGGAAGTCATCGTTGACCACGCAGAAGCCGTCGGCAGGGAGAGCGTCGGCAAGCTCGAACTTTGTGCGTTGCACATTCTCTATCGATTTGAACGATTCCATGTGCTGTTCGCCTACAGCGGTTATTATGCCGTATTGCGGATGCACGATGTCGCAGATTTCCTTGATGTCGCCGCGTTGCTTGGCGCCCATCTCGCAGATGAAAATTTCGGTGTACGGCTTCAGCATCTCGCGGATGGTGCGGGTCACGCCCATCGGAGTGTTGAAGCTGCCTGGAGTCATCACCACGTTGAATTGTTCGCTAAGGATGCGGTTCAGATAATGCTTGGTGCTTGTCTTGCCGTAACTGCCCGTGATGCCGACCACCTTCAGCGACGGCATTTCGCCGATGATGCGGCGCGCGTCGTTGACATAGCTGTTGTTGATTGACTTCTCGACAGGCTGCATCGCTGCGTTGCACAGAGCGAGCACGCCCCACGAAAGCACAGCCATCGCTGTGAGCGCAGCCCCTGCGGCGGTGATGTTGATGCCGGCATCGGCATGTGGTGAGCACGACAGTGCCGCCACAACCAGCGTGGCGACAATCATAGCCGAGAGCAGACGCCACACGCGTTTGGTCATCACCAGTGGCTTTTTATATTTCTTTTTGAGCAGGATTGCTGCCTTGATTGCAAAAACAATGATTGCAATTGGCAGAGTCACTACCTTTGGAAACATCGAGACGAGAAGCAGGAACACCGCAAGGTCGGAGATTCTCGACATCGAAGCGTAGTCCTTGCTCATGCGCCACCACTTGAAGTAGCGCTCGTTGCGGTAAGAGTTCTGCTGCATCATCTGCAGGTCGAACTTGTAAACCTGCAGCAGATAGAAAGCGGTTGTTGCCACCATTACGGCGGCGAGGATAGTCACGGTCAATTCCATTACTTTATAGTTTTGTCTTTATCTAAGAAACTGTTGATTACGGCTGCAAACTGATATGGATTCTCGAGGAAACTGTAATGTCCCACGCCGGGAAACTCCACCAGTCCGGCATCCGGTATTAGCCGTTCCATCTTGTGGGCGTCAGAGATAGGAGTGGCAGTGTCGGCGGTGCCCCATACGAGCAGTGTCGGGCAGCTGATTTTAGGCAATGCCCATGTCAAATCTTCATTGACCACCTTGCTCAGAATCTGGCGCATACGCACCGATGCGCTTGAATAGTCGCTCGACCCTACGCGTTTGCGGTAGCGGTTGAGCATTTCCTCGCCTTTTGTTTTGCCAAGAAGCAGCGGCAGGGCGTGTTTCACCGTCTTGTAGGTGTAAACCTTGATGTAGTATTTCATTGAGTGGCGCGGCTTTATGCCTGCGGCATCGACAAGGATCAGTTTGCGCACCTTGTTGCGCGACGACAATAGGATGCCTACGCGTCCGCCGAACGAATGCCCGAGCAGTATAGGGTTTTCGATGTTCTCTTTTTTCAGAAACTCCTCTGTCAGGCGGGTGTAGTCCTCTATGCCCCAGACTGTTTGTGGCTCAGTGCTTTTGCCGAAGCCGGGGAAGTCTACGTTGTAGACTTTAAAATATGGCACAAGCAGCTTCTCGATGCTTGCCAGCGTTGTACGGTTGCAACCCCATCCGTGCATCAGCACCACAGGAATGCCCTCTCCCTCAACGCTATAGTTGAAGTTGACTCCGTTAATTTCAATTTGTTTTTCCATTTTCGCGAAATATCATTGCAAAGATAGTGCAAGCCGAGCGAAAAACATTCAAACTTGTTTGAAAATGTTTTTCCGAGGCGCAGCCTATTTTATGAAAAGATAGTGCAAGCCGAGAGCAGAGCATTCAAACTTGTTTTAACTTTTACGCAAAAAACGCGGTTTTTGTTGATGTTTGCTTAAAAAAAGATATAAATTCGCTTGAAAAATTTTAAAAAAACAATTATATTGCGCTCGAAAAATATAAAATGAAAAATTACAATCCAATTATTAATAACCCAAACCTAAAAATTATGAAAAAACTATTATCGAGCGCATTGCTTCTGTTGGCAAAAGATGCAGTCCATGGAATTATCAGGTTGAATAAACAATAAGCATTATGATACGGATATGTATATTGCTGTTGCTTGCCGTAATGGCGGCTACGGCGGTGGGGCAGACTGTGACGGGTCGTGTTGTCGACGATGAGAGCGGAGAGGCTCTGCCTTCGGCAAGCGTCTATGCCAAGTCGTTGGCGAAAGGCACATCAACCGATTCTGATGGACGCTTTGAAATGGCAATCCCGGAAGGGAAGACGGTTGATTTGCGGATAAGCTATGTGGGATATAAAGAGACAACAATACAGATTAAGTCAGGAAGTGCGCCTGTTGAGGTGCGGCTGCAGCGAGGCACGGAGTTGCGCGATGTGCAGGTCTATGGCGCGCGTCATGACTTTGGCGTTAAATCCTCGCAGATGAGCGCACAGGTGCTGACATCGCAGCAGGTGAAGGAGGTGCCGGCATTGTTTGGTGAGATTGATGTGATGAAGTCACTTCAGCGTTTGCCGGGCGTTCAGTCGTCGGGCGACGGCACAGCGGGAATCTTTGTGCGAGGGGGCAATTACGACCAGAATTTGATTACACTCGATGGCTCAACTCTTTACAATGGAGAGCATCTGAAGGGCTTCGTGTCGGCAATCAATGCCGAGATGGTAGACAATGTGGTGCTTTACAAAGGCGCTTTTCCGGCTCGTTACGGCTCACGCCTTTCGAGTGTGATTGACATAGGTGTGCGTGAGGGTGACTTTGAGTCATATCATGGCAGTGCATCCATAGGAATGTTGTCGTCGAAGGTGCAGGCTGAGGGTCCGATATGGAAGGGGCATACGTCGTTCAATGTGGCAGCTCGCGCTTCTTATTTCGACGCCATTGTGCAGCCATTGCTCAAAAGCGTTTACGACAACAAGAAGGCAATGGAGCCGTATGCCAAGATGAATTTTTATGATGTCAACGCCAAATTGGTGCATCGCTTCTCGGAGAGCGACCGACTGTCGGCTGTGTTCTATTGGGGCAAGGACGTTAGCAATTCTTCTCCTACCGATAGTGAGACTAATTTCGGAAGCAAGAGTGGTGAGACTAGAACTAAAAAAAATGAGACAAAAAACAATTGGGGCAACCTGGTGTCGAGTTTGTATTGGACGCATACAGCCGGCGACCGATTCCTTATGAATGTCAACGCGAGTTTCAGTCTGTATGACTATAGACTGGCGCAGAATGTGTCGGGATATTATGAGAGTCGGAAGATGGGACAATTGCAGAGAAAGACAGAAGAGGTGTCGGAAACACGTTATGATTCGAAGGTGAAGGATGCTTCTATCACTGCCGACTTCAGATTTCGCCCTGTTGCTGCCCACGATTTGCGATGGGGTGCCAAAGGCTCGTTGCAGCAGTTGTCGCCGATAATCCATGCCTATAGTTACAATTATGATTATACGCCGACTAAGGAAACGCGTATGGAAACCGACAGAACAATAGGCAAACGGCAGAACTTGCTGACGGCAAGCGTATATGCCGAGGACGATTGGACTGTGGCTTCGTGGCTGATGGCAAATGTCGGGTTGCGCTATTCGTTGTTTTCTGTTGAAAACAAGACATACGGCTCGCTTGAGCCCCGCGCTTCGGTGCGCTTCCTGCTTACGCCTGCCATGGCGTTGAAACTGTCGTATGCACGGATGGCGCAGGGCGTGCATCTGTTGAGCAGCAGCAATATCGTGATGCCGTCAGACATTTGGGTGCCTGTGACTGAAAAAATTCCGCTTATGCGCTCCAACCAGTATGCCGGTGGTGTCAACTATGAAATTATGAAAGGTCTTGAGGTGTCGGTTGAGGGCTATTACAAGACGATGGACAATGTGCTGGAATACAACAACGGAGCGTCGTGGCTCAATTGCACCGGCGATTGGCAGAGTCTTGTCAGCCTCGGCAAGGGACGCTCCTACGGCGTGGAGCTGATGGCTCAACGCTCTGTGGGCAACACTACCGGTTGGGTGAGCTATACATGGGCTAAATCCTTGCGCACATTCGACCGCCCGGGGCAGGAACTGAACGGCGGACGCGAGTTTCTTGCCGGCAACGACAAGCGGCATAATTTCAACATCGTTGTGGTGCAGCGATTGGGACAGCATTGGAAACTGTCGGCGTCGTGGACTTATCAGAGCGGCCGCCGCGGTATATTGGCAAACACATCAATGTATGGCGGCGTGCTGCAGGAATGGGATCCGAGTTTCAGACCGGAATCCAGCACGCTTAAAGAACAGGAATATATGCAGAATCGTGATGACGCCGCACATTGGGCGGAAATGCCGGGAATGTTTACAACTTATCGTGAGCGCAACAATTATAAGCTTCCGGATGTGCACCATCTTGATGTGGGTATAACCTATTCGGTAAACCATCGAGGGTTTGGCGCGAGCGAGGTGAACCTGTCGTTCTATAATCTGTACAACCAAAAGAACATCAACAGCGTTTATATCGGGACAAATAACAAAAAATATGTGCTGAAAGGCATTTGTATGTTCCCGTTTATGCCGTCGTTGACCTACACATTAAAATTCTGACAATATGAAACGGTTAAAATATTTGATTTCAGCGTTGAGCATCGTTGCGGTGGTGCTCACGGGATGTGAGAAAGAGCTTGGCTTTGACGAGGGCGGAGAGAACCTCAATGTGATAGCTATAAGTATGGTGGCGTCGCCCGACACTACGCTGGAGGCGATCGTGGCGCGCACATACCGCACGGGTGTTGTCGGCACAGAAGGAACGGATGTTGAGGAAACGTTTCTGAAGGCTGCCACGCTGCGGTTTGCCACGGTGACATATTCGGTTAACGGCGCCTCTCCGGTGGAGATGGTCTACGATGCCGAGCATTGCCGTTTCCGCAGCGACTATCGTCCGAAGGCTGGCGATGTGATTGCGGTTTCTGCCACAGAACAGAATTTTCCGTCGGTATCGGCAAATTTCACTATGCCTACGGTTGCCCCTACAGTCGAGATTGTAAGGACTCGGAAATATCAGCAGGACCATCTGCTTGACCAACTTGAAACCGGGTATTTTGACGGTGGACAGGACACGGTGGTCGACATCTCTCTGAGGATGAAGGGGCTGGAGCCGTCGGGCTATTACCGTCTCAACGTGCGCAGCCTCGCGGAGAAGGTTGTCGACGGCAAGACGGTGTATGACACCAATGATTGTTATCATTCCTACGATCCTTTGTTTCAGGATATCCGGCTGTCGAAGCCACGCAAAGGATGGTATAAGGATTTCAGCAACGTGTTTGCCGGCACGGCTGCCGGTGGCCCAGGATATGAGTGCACGGTGACCACACGTTTGCGCAAAGGCGATGTGGGTAAACGCATAGTGGAGGTGGAGTTGCAGTCGTTGACCGAGGATTTATACTACTATCTGAAGTCGGTGATGCTCTATCAGGTCTATTTGCAGTTGATTAACGACGCACAGACGGAGGCTGTGCAGATACACAGCAACGTCGACGGCGGATTCGGTATTGCCGGAGGCTTGCTGGGCACAGAGAAGCATGCGGTCGCATTCTGATGTATGTTTAGGATTTTTGGTTATATAATTGAAAAAGCACTTCCGACGCGATGTCAGGAAGTGCTTTCTTTTTGAGTTATGCTTTAGTCAAAGGCTTAAACAAGTCCTTTGCCGTGGCAGTTCTTGTATTTCTTGCCGCTGCCGCATGGACATGGGTCGTTGCGTCCCACTTTCGGCCCTACTTTGATAGGGTCGGTGTGGTGTGGGCCTTGCGGACCGCGTGCTGCTTGACGCTGCTCGTCCTGTCCTGGATACTCCTCCTTGTGGGCGGTGTATTTGCGGTAGTCGTCGCGGCGTTCTGGCGCTGCCACCGGTTCTGCCGTAGGCATCGACGGCGACACTGACGTGTTGCTGTAGCGCGGTGCCGGGATGCGTGGGCTGTTGTCGGTCTCTGTTGCCTCTTCAGCCTGCGCTGGAGCCTGCTGCTCGCGTGGCGGTTGGCTTTGTGCCTGCACAGGGATTTGACCGCGTGTCAACGAAGCCACGGCTTTTGCATTCATGTTGTCGAGCATTGCGTCAAACATCTTGAACGACTCGATTTTGTAGATTACCAGCGGGTCTTTTTGCTCGTAGCTTGCATTCTGAACCGACTGGCGCAACTGGTCGAGTTCGCGCAGGTGCTCCTTCCATGCCTCGTCGATGCTCATCAGCAAGATTGACTTCTGCCAAGCCTTGGCGATGTTTTTGCAGCCTTCGTTGTACGACTCCTCAAGGTCGACAGTGATTCCAAACACACGCTTGCCGTCGGTGATAGGCACGCGCACAAGACCCTTGCCTCCGTGGTTTTCCACGATGTCGGAAATCACCGGCATGGCAGCCTCTGCCATCTTCTCTGTGCGCTGGTTGAATGTGGTGATTGCCTGGCGGTAGATGGCGTCAACCTGCTTGTCTGTGCTCATCTTCTTATATTCATCTTCAGTGAATGAAGGCTCGAAACCGAATGTGGTAAGCACATCCATGCGCAGATCCTCGTAGTCGCTTTGCGATCCGTAGCGCTTCACGATGTTGCCGGCAGTCTCGTAGAGCATATTCATGATGTCGATGCCGATACGCTCACCCATCAATGCATGGTGGCGGCGGGAGTAGATCACCTTGCGCTGTGCGTTCATCACGTCGTCATATTCAAGCAGGCGTTTACGGATGCCGAAGTTGTTTTCTTCCACGCGTTTCTGTGCGTTCTCGATTGAACGGGTCACCATGCCGGCCTCGATAGGCTCGCCCTCTTTAAGTCCGAGACGATCGAGCATCTTGACAACCTTGTCGGTTGCGAACAGACGCATCACGGTGTCTTCAAACGACACGAAGAACACTGAAGAACCCGGGTCGCCCTGACGTCCGGCACGTCCGCGCAGCTGGCGGTCGACGCGGCGTGACTCGTGGCGCTCCGTACCGATGATTGCCAGACCTCCGGCGGCTTTTACTTCTGGAGTCAGTTTGATGTCCGTACCACGACCAGCCATGTTGGTTGCGATTGTCACCACGGCTTTCTGTCCGGCGCGTGCCACGATTTCAGCCTCTTTCTGGTGCAACTTGGCGTTGAGCACGTTGTGAGGGATGCGGCGCAACTGGAGCATGCGGCTCAGCAACTCGGAGATTTCCACAGATGTTGTTCCGACCAGCACAGGGCGTCCAGCTTCTACCATCTTCTGGATTTCGTCGATTACGGCGTTGTATTTCTCTTTCTTTGTCTTGTATACGCGGTCGTTCATGTCGATGCGTGCCACCGGACGGTTGGTCGGGATGGTCACGACGTCGAGTTTGTAGATGTCCCAGAACTCGCCTGCCTCAGTCTCTGCGGTACCAGTCATACCGGCAAGCTTGTGATACATGCGGAAGTAGTTCTGCAGGGTGATTGTTGCGAAGGTCTGTGTCGCGGCTTCCACTTTCACGCCCTCTTTCGCCTCGATGGCTTGGTGCAGACCGTCGCTGTAGCGGCGGCCTTCCATGATACGTCCTGTCTGCTCGTCGACAATTTTGATTTTTCCGTCGTCGATGACGTATTCGATGTCGCGGTCAAAGAGGGTATAGGCCTTGAGCAGCTGGTTGACAGTGTGCACGCGTTCAGCCTTGATGGCATAGTTCTGTGCATACTGTGATTTCTTCTCTGCCTTCTCTTCGTCGGAGATATTCTCGTTCTCCAGTTCTGCCAACTGTGTTGTGATGTCGGGCAGGATGAAGAAAGTCGGGTCGTCGGTCTTGCCGGTGAGCACGTCGATACCTTTGTCGGTCAGCTCGATGCTGCGGTTCTTCTCGTCGATTACGAAGTAGAGCGGATCGGTGACGATAGGCATCTGCTTGTTGTTGTCCTGCATGTAGAAAGCCTCGGTCTCGAGCAGGAGAGGCTTGATGCCGTCCTGGCTCAGGTATTTGATGAGCGGACCGTATTTAGGCAGACCCTTGAAGGCGCGGAAGAGCAGCAGTGCGCCTTCCTTGCGCTCATCCTTGTTGTCGGATGCGATTTTCTTCTTTGCATCGGTGAGCAGCGATGTCACAAGGCGGCGTTGCGCGTTGACCACTGTCTCTACGTTCGGCTTGAACTGGTCAAACATCTGGTCGTCGCCTTTGGCAACCGGACCGGAGATGATGAGCGGCGTGCGGGCGTCGTCGATAAGCACTGAGTCGACCTCATCGACGATGGCGAAGTTGTGTGGACGCTGCACGAGGTCGGCAGGCGATGTTGCCATGTTGTCGCGAAGGTAGTCGAAACCGAACTCGTTGTTTGTACCGAATGTGATGTCGGCGTTGTATGCGCGGCGGCGTTCCGGGGAGTTGGGCTCTGTCTTGTCGATGCAGTCAACAGAAAGACCGTGGAACATGTAGAGCGGACCCATCCACTCGGAGTCACGTTTGGCGAGGTAGTCGTTGACGGTGACCATGTGCACGCCGTTTCCTGTCAAGGCGTTGAGAAACACAGGCAGCGTTGCCACAAGTGTCTTTCCCTCACCGGTTGCCATCTCGGCGATTTTGCCTTGATGAAGCACGATGCCGCCGATAAGCTGTACGTCGTAGTGGATCATGTCCCAAGTCACCTCGTTTCCGCCTGCCATCCAGTGGTTGTGGTAGATGGCTTTGCCGTCGTTGATTTCAATGAAGTCTTTGCCTTGGGCGGCGAGTTCGCGGTCGAAATCGGACGCGGTCACTTCGATTGATTCGTTTTGAGCGAAGCGGCGTGCGGTGTCGCGCACGATGGCAAATACCTCAGGAAGATATTTGTTAAGCTCGTCTTCGAGCACTTCAAGGATGTCTTTCTCGATTTTGTCGATTTTCTCCCAGTACGGCTCGCGGTTTTCATACTCCACATTCTCGATTTCAGCCTTGATGTCGGCAATCTCTTTGCGTTTGTCGGCAACGCTGTCTTTGAGTGCTGCGCGGATTTTGGTGATGCGGTCGCGCAACTCGTCATTGCTCAAATTCTCCAACGTGGGGTAAATCTTGTTGATTTCAGCCACGATTGGTTGAATCTCGCGCAGGTCGCGCTGCGACTTGTTTCCAAAAATTTTTTTCAGGAAATCATTGAATCCCATAATGTATTTTAGTTTTTTGTTTATAATCGTGTTGTCGTGCCTCGGGAAATCCATTGTCGCGCCTGAGGCACACGGCGCTGTAGTGCCGCTTAGTCTTTAAGCGACAACGGCATCATGCGCGCGCCGTTGGGCGAGCGTATTCTGAGGATGCGTGCCACGGTGGGCGCCAGCAGCGCCGCGTCGATTGGCGATGTGATTTTCTGAGGCTTTACGCCCGGCGCAATGATGAATGCCGGCGCGCAGACAGCGTTGATGTTGACTTGTTTCAGCTGTTGCTGGTTGTTGTAGTCGTCGCGCACTTTCCATCCTGGCGCGATTTGCAGAAACACGTCGGCTGTTTCCTGCGACGTGATTGACTTGTGCAGCCGCAGCAGTGTCTCGCTGACAGGATTGTCGAGCACCTCGTCGACGGAGTATGCCTCGTCTACGCCAGCCATACGGCGCAAGAATGCACCCGACACTTTGCGCAGTTCCTCGACTGAAACGTTTTTCTCTTTTGCAAGTTTCTCGTTGAGATAGATTTTCTCGTTGAAGTATCCGTTCACCCAGCTTCCGTTGCCGTAGAGCGCCATCAGGTACATGTTGAGCAGCGACACAGCCTTTTTCGACGAGAATTCGCCTGTCGGGATGTTGAACCGAGGGTCGGTGGCATACATGTCGTCGAAATAGCCTGTCGGCGTCACGAAGATGCAGGCGTTGCCGCCAACGTTTTTCTCAATGGCGGCAAACAGACGCTCAAGCTGATGGTCGAGACGCAGATATTTGTCCTGCAGCTCGATGCGGCTGTCGTTGTCCGACGCATATCCGTAGGGTGCTGCGGTGTATGCGATGTTGAGCATGTCGACCGTGGCGCGTTTGCCCAGAGCCATGTCGTTCAGGCAATTGATGGCCACCGAGGTTATTTCCTCGTTGACGAGAGCCGAACTCTTGAATTTCTCTACGCCGTCGCCGTCCTTGAACGTGTATTTGAAAGGATAGAACGTGCGGTGGAGAGGAATGTCGGGATATTTGTTGATGTCCATGCTCGGACGCCAGGTCAGCGTGTCGAGGCGTGAGCGCAGAGGCATCAGCATGTTGCGGGTTGAGATGGTTGTAGGGTAGTCTTTGTAGAATGTAGACGAAGCCCATTTACCTGTTTTGTCGCTTATCCAGAAAGCGCCGTTGGCAGCGTGTCCTGCCATCAGAATGGCTTGTTGTGCGTCGGGGGCGATGGCGTATACGTCGCCGATGCCGTTGTTGTCCATACGCAGCTCGTCGCTGATAGTCGACACCTTTATCGCCATTGGCGAGAGCGTCTCGTCGGTGGCGTTGCCAATAAATTTAGGGTCGTTGAGAATCAGCGTTACGCGGCGCGCCTCTTCGTTGTAGACTGTGGCGCCGGTGATGCCGTTGACGTTGGGATAAGTGCCGGTGTAGATTACGGCTGTCGACGTCGTCTTGTCGAGCTGTGCCATGTCAAACACCACGTTGTCCAGATGCGCGCCTTCAGCCATGAGGCGTTTGAAGCCTCCGTTGCCAAACTGCGACTGGAGCAGGTCGAGATAGTCGCCGCGAAGTTGGTCGATTGATATGCCCACAATGAGCGTAGGACGCCCCGACGACACCTGCGACAAGGCAGACATCGCCACGAGCGAGAATATCATTGAGGATATCAGTCGGTTTACTTGCTTCTTTTTTCGCATCTCTTATAGTTTACGATATAGCCTGCTGAACGCGCTAACGTGCAAAGCATCAGCGGGAAAAACGCTGCGTTTGCCGTTTGTGGCAAAGCCCGCCACGCGACAAGCAATATCAAAACAAGTGCAAAGTTAAGAAAATGATATGAATATACCCACTTTTTTGCTGATTTTATCCAAATTGTAATTGCCGGGAACAGGCAGAACGGGTTCAGCCAAAAGCCGAGCCAGTTGGGTGAGGTGGCTTCGTGTTCGGAGATGAAGATAAGGAAGAACACGAGGCATCCGGTAAGTCCGGTCAGCGTGAACCACACTGTGCCGAGCCAGCGCATCTGCTTGCGTCGCACCACGCCGAAGACTGTCGCGCCGGCGATGAGTGCAAATGCCAGCCAGCATATAAACAGGGGCGACAGCAGGAATGGTGTGGGCGGCAGAACGGCGTTCTCGCTGCCTTCCACGAGCGTGCTTGTGCTTTCAACGATGCCCACGCGTTGTCCGGAGGCGGTTTTATAGGTAGCGCCTGCCATCTCCTTCATCAGGATTATTGGGGCAAACATCTGCTGACGGACGGAAATAGGGCGGTCGATGCCTTGTCCGAGGGCAAGGTCGATGCCGAATTGAAACCACGGGTAGTTGCGGCCGTAGTGCGTCATGATGTCGCGGTAGGTGGCGTCGGGGTGCTCCGACGGCGGATAGGAGAGTCCTCCTACGGCTTGCTCTATGAGGTCGCGCGGCCGCGTGGCGCAGTTGTTGAGCACGTAATTATAGCGATATTCGCGGTTTTCGGGCAGGCAAAGCCGTTCAAGCTCGTTGAATAGCCATAATGCCTGTTGTTCAGACAGCCGCAGACGTTGTTCCACGACCTTAGAGCCTCTACCGGCATATTCTGGTGTGAAATATTCAGTGGGGTATCCTCCTACGGCATAGTCGGTCTCGCCTTTAACAAAGCGGTAGACGAAATGGGGCTGGTTGAACGAGAACAGTCCGAAGTTATACACGCGGTCCATCGTCGCGCCGTCGGTGATGCGGATGGCTGTGTGTCCGTACAGTTCAAACACCTCCTGTCCGGGAAAGCACGTCAGCAGGCTCACGTCGAGACGTTGCGCCTGTGCCGCCACGGGCATAGCGATGCAGATGATTATTAGAGCCAATAACTTTTTCATAATGCAAAGATAGTGCAAGCCGAGAGGAAAGAAAAGAGCTTGCTCGATTTTCTTTTCCGAGGCGCCGCCTATTTTATCTAAAGGTGGTGCAAATATTAAAACGGGGTGCATCCCGCTGTGAACTGAACTGCACCCCGCTTTATGCTATGAAAGATGATTCATCACCAATAAGTGAACTCATTTATGTCGGTATATGTTGTACCGTTGATGATGACTTTGTCAGGGTCTCCGCTTGAATCCGTTGTGCCTTTGAGAAAGACATTCTTGTTGAACGCAGACCCGTCGGAATATCGACAGTTGATAAATTCAATGATTGAATGCTGCTTCATGCATGACACAGCATAGTCGTAGTCATAGATGTGGTTGCCCTCGGCGTCTTTTCTGTTAGGAGCTGTCGGAAGCCAACGGTCGTCTGTGGCTGTGGAGCGGCGTCCAAATTCGCAGTCCTTGAACACGCTGCTGCCATAGCAGCGGGCGTATGGGTAAAATAAATCACCGTAGTCGAATGTGCAATTCTCGAAATAACCGTCGCTCCATCCCGACATCCATCCGCGGAATGTTGTGTTTCGGGCAATAAGTTTTCCGTTTCCAGGTTGATTTGTGCAGTATTGGAATTTAGGACCGAAATTGCAGTTCTCAAGAATGATGGTTGTGCCTGGATCCATGGCAAACACACCATAAGCCGCTCTGATGGTAAAGTTCGTGTTTCTGACAGTCAGCGTTTTTCCGCCGTTCAGATAAATTCCGCCCCCTACGCTTGAGACATCTTTAATAAGATTGATGATGCCGAGTTTCACATTGTCGAGCACCACATTATCACTGTTGATTTTGAGATAGCATCCATCGCTAGTGCCGGCACTGTCGTCGCGGGCAAGCGTGACGTCTTTGAACGTCACGTTGTCGTTGGGTATCTGGTAGCCGTTCTTTATCTTCAGCACTGAGTTGGTTCCGCCGGTTATCACCACGCCTTCGGCGATGCTCTCAGGGATGGCGAGCTGCACGTTGTCGGCGAGTTGCACGTGGCGGTTGTGGTGAGATGCTGCGTCGGCAAGCTCTTCGTCGGTGGCGATGCCGAGTGTGCCGATAAATGCAGGCTCAATCACAACGTTGAAGTCGACGCTGTTGGTGAGCAGCGATCCGTAGATGTTGGTGCGGTAGTTGCGCTGCAGCGGAACGCTCGTGAACGTGCGCTTCATCGGTGTCGTGCCGTTGGTGTAGTCGAGAGTGACGTCGGCTATGGTCTTGTAGTCGGGCACCAGCACGTAGTTCATCGACAGGTAGTTGTAGGCGGAGCCGGCAGGAAACGCCTCGGAGGCGTCGGGAATGTCGGCATAGGAGAAAGTCACGTCGGTGGCGTTGCCTACGACGCTGCCCGACGCAAGGTTGATTGCCGAATAGGCTTGCGTTGCGACTTGAGTCTTTGTCAAGGTGTAGCCCGATGCCGTAGCGGCGGCAAGGTCGTCTGTGCCGATGTTGAGCTGTGCGTACGGACGGTAGAGTTTTACGGTTTGCTGAAGGTTGCCATTCACGTCAATCTCCGCTTTTGCGAAAAACGCGTCGTCGGCTTCGTTGCTGCACACTGTGGGTGCGAGTGTTGCCACTTGTGTCGTTTCGTCGAATTTCGATTGTGCGTCAACCTCATCTGCGGCAGCCCAGAAGATTACATCATACTTCTTGCCGCTTGCCAGCTGGAGCTGCACGTTTTTTGACAATCCGGTCATTTCTACGGTTTCAGCAGCCTTGCCGTCAAACATTGCCAGGGGCTGCTGTTCTCCTTGTGGATACACGGCATATTTCAGAGACTTGATTTTCGAGGCTTCGCCGAATGCGCGTGTGCCTAATTCTTCTGGTAACTGGACTGTTAGCGATACAATGTTTTCACCTTCGCTCTCGGTGGCGAGCTTAACTTCATCGCTGCACGATAAAAGCAACAAGGGTGTCGCAGCGATGGTAATTAAGGTCTTAAAATTCCCATTCATAATGTATTAGTTTTTAAATTTGTCTGGTAAGTTTTGCGTGTAAAGTTACAAACATAATATTCTAAATCAAAAAAAATTAGAAAAATTTTTATAGGTATGCAAAAAAAACGGGGAACGGATGCTCCGCATGGTCGTTCCCCGGCTCGGTATTATGAGAAAAAAGTGCTATTGACGCTTTCCAGAGATAGTCGCCGTTAATATACGCTTAGCAGCTCCATGTCGAAAATCAGAGTGGAGCCGCCGGGGATGCCTGGTTGCGACAGTTTGCCGTAAGCCATTTCCGCCGGGATATACACTTCCCATCGGTCTCCTACGTGCATCTGTTGCATCGCGATGCTCCAACCAGTGATTAGGTCGCTGAGCCGTGCTGCAAGCGGAGAACCCCCGCGGCTGCTGTCGAATGTGCGCCCGTTGATTGTGCGTCCGGTGTAGTGTGCGGTGACAACGCTGCGTGCTGACGGCTTGCGTCCGTCTTTGTCGCCCGATGCGATGACTTTATAGTAGATGCCTTTGGGCAGCGGTTTCACTCCTGCCTCTTGCGCCTTGTCGGCAAGCCATTGCCGGTTTTTCTCGATGTATTCTCTTTTTGCCATAGTCGGTTTGTTTTTATTTGAAAATGTGACGTATTGTTTCCAGCGGCTCGTAGAAAATCATGCGCGGACCTGAGAAGCGCATCACCTCGCGCATCTGTCGGCGCATCGACGGCTTGTAGCAGTGCACTGTGCATCGGCGGCACGACGTTTTGCGCTCTCCGAACGGGCAATGCTCCAGCCTCGACTCGGCATAGGCGAGCAACTGACGGCAGTTGTCGCAAAGCTCGCTGTTGCCTTCCTTCTTGCGGCAGTAGAGGCGCACCATCACGTTGACCACGCGTTTCTCTTTTTCGATTCTTGACATATAATTGACGGTAGGGTGGAAACAAAAAAAAGAGTCGCTTGAAAAAGCGACTCTTGCTGTGGGTGTTGACGGATTCGAACCGCCGACCCTCTGCTTGTAAGGCAGATGCTCTGAACCAGCTGAGCTAAACACCCTTGCTTCTCAAAAGCGTTGCAAAGGTATGGCGAATTTTTTAATCCTCCAAATTTTTTGGGGATAATTTTTGGGGCAAAAGTTTGCTTGATGACGTATCTATTGGATAATCAGAATGATACTAAACGAAAAAAAATATGCCGTTGCGATGCTTGCAGATTGGTGGAAATATAGTAATTTTGCAGAGTTATTGAAAATATCAATCTTAAAAACAAACATAAATGTCTCTCTCATCACTGACAGCCATATCTCCAATCGACGGCCGTTACCGCGGCAAGGTGGAGATTCTGGAAAATTACTATTCTGAATACGCGTTGATCCGCTATCGCGTAAAAGTTGAAATCGAATATTTTATCGCCCTCTGCAAACTTCCGTTGCCGCAACTTGCGGGCGTTGACCACGCACTCTTCGGAGAGCTGCGCGACATCTATGCCAAATTCTCGGTCGACGACGCGCAGCGCGTGAAGGATATCGAAAGCGTAACCAACCACGACGTGAAAGCGGTGGAATATTTCATAAAGGAGCAGTTTGACCGTCTTGGCTTGGCTCAATATAAGGAGTTCATCCATTTCGGACTCACGTCGCAGGACATCAACAACACTTCGGTGCCGATGCTCATCCGCGATTCTCTCCACGAGGCTTACCTGCCTCTGCTCGATGAGATGGTTGGCTTGCTCAACCAGTATGCCGAGGAGTGGAAAGACATTCCAATGCTTGCCAAAACCCATGGACAGCCTGCGTCGCCGACACGCTTGGGCAAGGAAATCCGCGTGTTTGCCTATCGCTTGGAGAAGCAGATAGAACTGTTGAAGCAGGTGCCGGTGAGCGGCAAGTTTGGCGGCGCTACGGGCAATTTCAATGCCCACCGCGTGGCTTTCCCCGACCGCGACTGGCGTGCGTTTGCCAAGAAATTTCTCAATGAGAGTCTCGGCATCGAGCGTGAGGAGTGGACAACTCAGATTTCAAACTACGACAACCTGGCTGCTCTCTTCGATGCCATGGCTCGCATCAACACGATAATGATCGACCTTGACCGTGACATGTGGCAATATATCTCGATGGAGTATTTCAAACAGAAAATCAAAGCCGGAGAGGTGGGTTCTTCAGCCATGCCTCACAAGGTGAATCCAATCGACTTCGAGAACTCGGAGGGCAACCTCGGTCTGGCCAACGCAATTCTTAACCACCTGGCTGGCAAATTGCCGGTTTCGCGCCTGCAGCGCGACTTGACCGACTCCACTGTGCTGCGCAATGTCGGTGTGCCGTTGGCTCACATGATGATAGCGCTTCACAGCACCCTCAAGGGCTTGCACAAGCTGCTGCTCAATGAAGCAGCCATCAGCCGCGACCTCGACAATATGTGGAATGTGGTTGCCGAGGCAATCCAGACCATCCTTCGCCGCGAAGGATATGAGAAGCCTTACGAAACGCTGAAGGCTCTCACCCGAACCAACAGCAAGGTGGACGCCGAAAGCATTGCCAGCTTCATCGACACGCTCAAAGTGAGCGATGCCGTGAAAGAAGAGCTTAAAGCGATTACTCCTCACAACTACACTGGGTTCTAAAGCATTGAAACAGTTGTAGGAAAGCACATAATTAAAAAGAATGTTAAAATTCAGTTTCTGACAAAGCCTTTTTTAATTATGTGCTTTTCCATTTGAAAAAAATGCAGTTACTTTGTCGATGGAATTATAAATTGCAAAATTGATTTAAATCTACAAGTTTTTAAGAATTAAGATTACAAATTAATAGCAAAGATAAAAAAGACGCCGAGAGGCAGTATTTGTATATAAAAAACAATTGAATTTACTATGGAAGAGAACAAAAAGCCGAAAAGAAGACGCATCGGCGAGTCTCAGGAGATGAATGGCGAGTCAGGACACTTTGAGAAGGTTACTTACAATCCGAAAGCTTCGTTTGTGCCTACTGATTCAGCACAGGGTGCGCCTGTGGAAGGTGGAAGCGACGCAGCGCCACGTCAGGACTATCGCAGACCGAACTACAACAATCAGAACAGCTACAACAGTTATGGCAACAACCGCCAGGGTGGTTACAACAACAACCGTCAAGGCGGATACAACAATTATAACAACCGCCAGGGTGGCTACAACAACCGCCAGGGTGGTTACAACAACCGTCAGGGCGGCTACAACAACAACCGCCAGGGTGGCTACAACAATGCCCAGGGTGGATATTCCGACCAGCAGCACGACGGCGGATACAACAATTATGACAACCAGCAGGGCGGCTACAACAACAACCGTCAGGGCGGCTACAACAACAACCGTCAGGGAGGCTACAACAACAACCGCCAGGGCGGCTACAACAACAACCGTCAGGGTGGCTACAGCAACAACCGCCAGGGAGGCTACAACAACAACCGCCAGGGCGGCTACAACAACAACCGTCAGGGCGGCTACAACAACAACCGCCAGGGAGGTTACAATAACAACAATCGTCAGGGAGGCTACAACAACAATCGTCCGGGTGCAAGTTTCAACCGCCAGGGTGGACAGCGTTTCACTCCACATCCAAAACAGATTGTCTACGACGTGCCTGAAGTGGATCCGAACGAGGAAGTACGCTTGAACAAGTTTATGGCGAATGCCGGAATCTGCTCGCGTCGTGAGGCAGACGAGCTGATACAGCAAGGACTTGTGAAGGTGAACGGAAACGTTGTTACCGAACTCGGCTCAAAAATCAAGCGCGACGACGTGGTTGAATACAACGACAAGGTGGTTACGCTCGAAAACAAATGCTATATCCTGCTCAACAAGCCTAAAGACTGTGTCACTACAAGCGACGATCCAGACGGACGTCTCACGGTGATGGACATCGTCAAGAACGCTTGCAAGGAGCGTATCTATCCTGTAGGACGCCTTGACCGCAACACTACAGGCGTGCTTCTGCTCACAAACGACGGCGACTTGGCTTCGAAGCTGACTCACCCGAAATATGTGAAGAAAAAAATCTATCAAGTGTGGACTGACAAGGACATCGCTGAAGACGATATGCAGCAGCTTGCCGACGGCATCGAACTTGAGGACGGACCAATCCACGCAGATGCAATCAGTTATGTCAACGACCACGACAAGAACCAGGCGGGAATCGAAATCCATAGCGGACGCAACCGTATCGTGCGCCGTATGTTTGAGTCGCTCGGCTATCGCGTGACTAAACTTGACCGTGTGTATTTCGCTGGCTTGACAAAGAAGAATCTGCCACGCGGACGCTGGCGTTACCTTACTCAGGAAGAAGTGAACTTCTTGAAACAAGGATCTTTTGAATAGAATTTTAAATCATACAAAATGAAACGTACAAAAATTTCAGAAATATGGGCGCCTGAGTTGATTGGCACAGACGTTTGTGTGAAAGGCTGGGTGCGCACGCGCCGCGGCAACAAGCATGTGCAGTTTGTGGCTCTCAACGACGGCTCTACAATAAAGAACCTTCAGATTGTCTTCGATATGGAGAAATTCTCTGACGAGGATCTGAAACCCATCACAACGGGTGCGAGCATCCACGTAGAAGGCAAACTCGTGGAGTCGCAGGGCAAGGGTCAGACTGCCGAGGTGCAGGCGGAAACGCTTGAAATCTACGGCACTGCCGATCCTGAGACTTATCCTTTGCAGAAAAAAGGACACACTCTCGAATTCCTGCGCGAGAAGGCTCATCTGCGTCCGCGCACAAACACTTTCGGCGCGGTGCTCCGCATACGCCACACGTTGGCTTATGCAATCCACAAATTCTTCAACGACCGTGGTTTCTTCTATCTCAACACGCCGCTCATCACATCGAGCGACTGCGAGGGTGCCGGCGCGATGTTTCAAGTGACAACGCTTGACCTCAACGACATCCCTAAGAACGAAGAGGGCAAGGTGGACTATTCTCAGGATTTCTTCGGAAAGCCTGCCAGCCTTACCGTTTCCGGACAGCTTGAGGGCGAGCTTGGAGCAACGGCTCTCGGCGCAATCTATACGTTCGGACCTACGTTCCGCGCCGAGAATTCCAACACTCCGCGCCACTTGTCGGAGTTCTGGATGATTGAGCCTGAGGTTGCGTTCAACGACATCAACGACAATATGGAGTTGGCAGAGGATTTCATCAAATATTGCGTAAGCTATGCTCTCGAGCATGCTGCCGATGATATTGAATTCCTTGCAAAGATGTATGACGAGGATCTTGTTGAGCGACTCAAATCGGTTGTCAACACAGAATTTGTGCGACTCACTTATACTGAGGGCGTGAAAATCCTTGAGGAATCGGGACATAAGTTTGAATTCCCTGTTTATTGGGGAGCCGACCTTCAGAGCGAGCATGAGCGTTTCCTCGTAGAGGAACATTTCAAGCGCCCTGTAATCCTTACTGACTATCCGAAGGAAATCAAGGCTTTCTATATGAAGCAGAACGAAGACGGCAAGACTGTGCGTGCCATGGACGTGCTGTTCCCGAAAATCGGAGAGATTATCGGTGGTTCGGAGCGTGAGGAAAGCTATGAGAAGCTGAGCCAGCGCATCGAGGAACTCAACATCCCGATGAAGGATATGTGGTGGTATCTTGACACTCGCCGTTTCGGCACTGTGCCTCACTCTGGTTTCGGACTCGGCTTCGAGCGCCTTGTGCTGTTCGTGACTGGTATGACCAATATCCGCGACGTCATTGCGTTCCCACGCACTCCGGGTAACTGCGAGTTCTAATCGCAAGACATGACAAAATAATTTAGGACTGGTTTGAGGTTGAATGGCTGAAAATCAGTCCTGTTTTTTTATAAAACAGACTGAATACTATGAGAAAAAGTGAATTCTTACAAGATTTCAAAGCCTTTGCGATGCGGGGCAACGTGATTGACATGGCTGTCGGTGTGATTATCGGCGGCGCTTTCGGTAAAATTATCTCATCTGTTGTCGCCGACGTGATTATGCCTCCTCTCGGGCTGCTTGTCGGAGGAGTGAATTTCACAGACCTTAAGCTTGAGTTGAAACCTGCGGAGATGGTCGACGGCGTGATGCAGGATGCCGTGACGCTGAACTATGGAAATTTCTTGCAGACGGCGTTCGACTTTATTATCATTGCCTTGTCGATTTTCTTGTTTGTCAAACTTATCGGCAAACTGATGCGCAAAAAGGAGGAGGAGCCTGCCGCACCTCCGGCTCCAAGCAAGGAAGAGCAGCTGCTCACTGAAATCCGCGATTTGCTGAAGAAGCAGAGCGAGAAATAGGTTATTTAAGTTTTTCTTTCAGAAAACGTCCGGTGTAGCTGTCTGGGCATGCCGCGATGTCCTCGGGTGTGCCCGCACACACGATGTGTCCGCCGCCGTTGCCTCCCTCAGGACCCATGTCTATCACGTGGTCGGCACACTTCACCACATCGAGATTGTGCTCGATGATTATGATTGTGTGTCCCTTCTCAATAAGGCGGTTGAACGATGCCATCAGAGTGTTGATGTCGTGGAAATGCAGACCCGTGGTAGGCTCGTCGAAGATGAACATCGACGGGCGCTGCTTCTCCTGACTGAGGAAATAAGCCAACTTTATGCGTTGGTTCTCACCGCCCGACAGTGTCGACGACGATTGTCCCATCTTGACGTAGCCCAATCCCACCTGCTGCAGCGGCAACAGGCGTTTCACGATGCGTGTCTCCGTAGTGCCCTTCGACTCGCTGAAAAACGCGATGGCCTGGTTGATGGTCATGTTGAGGATGTCGTAGATGTTCTTGCCGCGGTATTCGATGGCAAGAACCTCGGGCTTGTATCGCTTGCCGTGGCACGACTCGCATTGCAGCGTGATGTCTGCCATAAACTGCATCTCGATGGTGATTGTGCCTTCGCCCTTGCATTCCTCGCAGCGTCCGCCCTCGGCGTTGTAGGAGAAATATCCGGCGTCGAAGCCCATTTGTTTCGCGCCCTGCTGCTCGGCAAACAGCCTGCGGATTTCGTCGAAAGCCTTAAGATAGGTCGCCGCATTGCTGCGCGAAGATTTCCCTATGGGGTTCTGGTCTACAAATTCCACGCTGTTGATGAGCGACAGGTCGCCGCGCAGATCGGTGTATGACCCTGTGTTCTCGCAAGCCTCGCCGAAGTGGCGCAGCAGCGCGTTGTAGAGGATGTCGCGCACGAGAGTCGACTTTCCAGAGCCGCTCACGCCGGTCACCACGGTCATCACCTGCAACGGGAAGCGCACGTCGATGCCCTTGATGTTGTTTTGCGCCGCACCGATAATCTCGATGTAGTTGTGAGTGCGCCGGCGCAGCTTGGGCAGAGGTATTTGCATCTCGCCGGTTAGATATTTTGCCGTCAGGCTGTCGGTGGCTTTGTCGAGCTTGTCGACAGGCCCTTGATACACCACATTGCCGCCTCCGCGTCCAGCCAAAGGTCCGATGTCGATAATCCAGTCGGCGGCACGCATGATTTCCTCGTCGTGCTCCACAACGACCACCGTGTTTCCCAGCTGCTGCAGGCGTCGCAACACGCGGATAAGCCGTTCGGTGTCGCGTGAGTGCAGTCCGATGCTCGGTTCGTCGAGGATGTAGAGCGACCCTACAAGGCTGCTTCCCAATGAAGTGGCGAGGTTGATGCGCTGGCTTTCGCCGCCCGACAATGACGACGACAGGCGGTCGAGCGTCAGATATTCCAGTCCCACATCGCAAAGATATCCTATGCGGGCGCGAATCTCCGTGAGCAAGCGTTTGGCGATGCGTGCGTCGGAGTCGTCAAGGCTCAAGGTGTCAAACCATTGGCGCACGTCGCTTACCGGCATCCGCACGATGTCGGCTATCGTTTTGCCGGCAATTTTCACGTATAGAGCCTCGTGCCGCAGACGGCTTCCGTGGCATTCGGGGCACGCTGTCTTTCCGCGGTAGCGCGCCATCATCACTCGGTATTGTATCTTGTATTGGTTGTCTTTCACCATGTCGAAGAAGCTGTCGATGCCGTAGATTCCCGGCGCACCGTGCCACAGCAGCGCGCGCTCCTCGTCGGATAGTTGGTAATACGGGCGATGCACGTGGAAACCGCGTTTGGCGGCGGCGATGATAAACGCACGCTTCCATTCGCTCATTTTCTCTCCACGCCAGCACACGACGGCGTCATCGTAGACCGACAGCGCCTTGTTGGGGATAACAAGGTTCTCGTCAATGCCGAGCACACGTCCGAATCCCTCGCAGGTGGGGCATGCGCCGTAAGGGTTGTTGAAGTTGAACAGTTGGTCAGTTGGCTCGATAAACTCGATGCCGTCCTCCTCGAATCGTTTTGAGAAAGCCGCGGCCGCGATGCCGTCGGGCGTCCATGCGAGCAGACGGCATTGCCCGTCGCCTTCGTAGAACGCCGTTTCCACAGAGTCGGTAAGGCGGCTTATGGTGTCGGCGTCGGAAGAGACGGTCAGACGGTCGATTAGCAGGTTGCAGTTCGTGTCGCAGTCTTTGGCATCGTCAATCTGTAGAAATTCGCCGTTGCGCTCAATGCGTGAGAAGCCTTCCTTTTTGTAGATGTCGAGCTGCTCCTCGATGGTTCGTCCAGATGGCAGGACGATGGGTGCGACGATGGCGATGCGTGTGCCGTCGGCATAGTTTTTCATGCATTCAACAACATCATCCACCGTGTTTTTCTTCACCAAGTTGCCCGACACGGGCGAGAACGTCTTGCCGATACGTGCAAACAGCAGCCGCAGATAGTCGTAGATTTCCGATGCTGTTCCCACCGTGCTTCGCGGGTTGCGCGTCGACACTTTCTGCTCGATGGCGATGGCAGGCGGCAATCCTTTAATGAAGTCGCATTCAGGCTTCTGCATACGGCCTAGAAACTGCCGGGCATACGATGACATGCTCTCCACGTAACGCCGTTGTCCTTCGGCATAAAGCGTGTCGAACGCCAACGACGATTTGCCGGAGCCGGAAAGTCCGGTGATAACGATGAATTTGCCGCGAGGAATCTCCAAATCTATGTTTTTCAGATTGTTGACCCTTGCGCCTTTTATGATGATATTGTTGTTCGCCATACGTTAATTTTTCAATTTGTCGAAGTCTATTCCCGAAGGCGACTGGAACGCTCTCAAGCCGAACTTGCCGAGCGAGGCGTAAGCCGTCTCTACAATTTCCGCCTTGAAGTGCTCAAAATCGACCCATTGCGTGCATGAAGTGAAGCAGTAAAGCTCCACGGGCAGTCCGCAAGCCGACACTGGCTGTTGGCGCACCATCAGGTGTGGCTGCGGGTTGGTGAGTGGATTTGAGCGCATGCGGTGCTCCATATAGAATCGGAAAAAGAATAGGTTTGTCACGTCGGTGCCGTATGTCGGGCAGTCGGGAATCATTGTCGCCAGGCGTTCAGCCTCGTCGGCAGAGCACTTGTGCACCGAAGTTATGTCGATATAGACAAGTTCGCGCATCCGGCGTCCGCCTTCGTCCCACATGTTGCGGAAGTTCTGAAACGACTCTGTAATCAGCGCATGTGTGGGGATGGTTGTGACCGAATTGTCCCAATTCTGCACTTTCACGAAATTGAGAGTCACGGCGGTTACCAGACCGTTGGCGCCGCGCTTTTCGAGAATCATCCAGTCGCCCGGACGCAGGATGTCGTAGTAGTTGATTTGTATGCCTGCCACAAGTCCCATTATCGAGTCCTTGAACACCAGCATGAGCACGGCTGCCGAGGCACCGAGTCCGGCAAGGATGGTGCTTGGCTCACGGTTGAGCAATATGCTGATAGCAAGGATTATGCCCACACATACCACAAGAATCTTGAATGTCTGGTATATACCAGTCAGCGGACGTTTTCTCAGCAGCTCGGATTCAGAGCTGATAATCTGGAACGAAGAGATGAACGCGCATACCAGCCGTGTGGATATTGCGACGATGAGCAGCAAAAACGCTTTGTCGATGACGGTGACGGTCATCGGATGGTCGCTGAACAGCATTGGCACAAACATATAGGCGAGCAGTGCCGGGAGCAGGTATGCCGCCAGGTTGAGCACGCGGCTGTTGAACAGATGGTCGTCCCATGTTGCATCGGTCTTTTCTGTGAACCGTTTGACAAGAGGAAATACTATCTTCTTGAGCAGAAAGTATGCCAGCAGACAGATTGCGGCTATGATGCCTATGCCAAGCAGCCTGTCGGTGGAGGATAGGTTGGCAGGGTGGTCGGAAAAACCGACGATGTCATAGAAAGACAACATGGCTAGCTATTTCTTTTTTTCTTCCGGAGCGAACTCGTTTTTGTAGTCGATTGCCACGCGCGGGCGAAGCAATGCGCGGACAATGAGAACCACACCGGCAATGATGAACGGAAGGCTTAGAAGCTGTCCCATGTTGAGGAGCATTCCCACTTCGAAACTTTCCTGTGGGTTCTTGACAAACTCGATGAGGAAGCGGCATAAGAAAAGAACTACGAAAAACACTCCGGTAATCAGTCCGCGGCGTTCCTCTGAGTTGCGCTTCCAGTACATCCACATCAGCAGTCCGAACAGTGCGAAGTAGCAAAGAGCCTCATAAATCTGCGTAGGGTGGCAAGCCACCTTGTAACCGTATTCGGCACACATGTTCTGCCATTCCAGAGAGTCGACAAAATAGAATCCCCACGGAAGCGTGGTGACATGTCCGAAAATCTCGGAGTTGAAAAGGTTGCCCAGACGGATAAGTCCGCCAACGAGAGCCACAGGCACCACAAGACGGTCGAGAGTCCACAGCGGCGAGCGCTTGGTGACGAAATAGGAGTAGAGGCAGATGCCGATAAGGATGCCTATAGCCCCGCCGTGGCTTGCAAGTCCGCCTTCCCAGACTTTGAGTATCTCGGAAGGGTGCTGCGAGTAGTAGTCCCAAGCGTAGAAGAACACGTGTCCGAGGCGTGCGCCCACGATGGTGCAGATTACCACAATCACGAAAATCGAATCCACCCAGCTGCTGCGCTCTCCCTCGTGCTTGAACATTTTCGACAGAATCCAAGCGCCGAGGATAAAGCCGATGGCAAACATCAGTCCGTACCAGCGGATGGTGATTGGCGATGAAATCAAGTCGGGGTTGCAGTCCCACGTTATAAAGTTAAGAATTTGTGCAGTCATATCGTTGAATTTTTACTGTTCAGAAATCAGGCCGTAAAGTTACGCAATTCTGCGCTAACAGCCAACATTATTTTCTTTTGAGCAGACGCGGGAAGAGACGCCGGAAGCGTGTCAGCGGCACCGAAAGGCTTCCTCCGGCAATCACCAGGGTCACAGCCACGATTATGAGCACCAGTCCGACGCTTTGCCGTGCCGACATTGTCTCTCCGAAAATCATGATGCCGAAGAATATTGCGGTGACTGGCTCCAGCGCGCCGAGAATTGCGGTTGGGGTGGAGCCGATGCTCTGGATTGCGGCGGTGGTGCACAGGAAGGATATCGCCGTGGGAAATACGGCAAGACCCAGCACGTTGCCCCACATATACCAGTGCGACGGCATCGTTATCTGTCCAATCCACAGCAGTCTGATTATGAACACAGAGAGCCCGAACACGAGAACGTAGAGCGTGATTTTCAGTGTAGGCTCGTCCTTGATGGCTTTCACGCGGTTTACGCCAACGAGATAGATGGCATAGGAGAGCGACGAGAAAAACACGATGATTGAGCCCACAAGGCTTATTGTCGACCCGTCCTCGTTTTTGTAGAGCAGGGCGATGCCGAGCAGTGCCGAGAGCATGCACACTACGGTTGCCGCCCTGAGCCGCTCATGAAACATTACAGCCATTATCAGAGCCACCAGAATGGGGTATATGAATAGCAGCGTGGAGGCGATGCTCGCTCCCATGTAGCCGTAGCTGAGAAACAACGTGAGCGACGACAGCGCTATCATCACGCCGAAAAACAGCAGCGGAGCCACCTCGCAACGCTTTATCGCCAGGCTGCGTCCACGTGCCTTGAGCATTATCGCAAGGAGCGGAATGGCGAAAAGATAGCGGAAAAACAGCACGGAGTCAGAGTCCATGCCGTCGTCGTAGAGTGGTAGCGCGAACAGTGGGTTCATGCCGTATGTGGCTGCAGCCACTGCTCCGAGAAAATAGCCTTTAGCTTTGCCTGTCATGTCGAATGTTTTTATGTATGATGAATTAATGTCGTGCCATGCGGCGTAGTATGGGTTTCTGCCATTTTTGTTTACTGTTAATCGGATACTACATATCCTCAATTGAGGTGCAAAGATAGCAATTCGCATAAAAAAATGAAAATTCAGGTGAAAAAGCGGGACCAAATGTGTTGCCCATTGCAAAGATTTCGTAACTTTGCAATGAAAGAACGGCAACAATGAAGCAGACGAACCAACATACAGTCTTATTCCAGCGGTACTTCCGGCAAGCGGACACCGCGGCGTTGTCGTCGACGATATAAGCCAGTCAGCACGATTTGTGTGGATTGGCTATTTTTTTATTCGGATATTAACTTATTTAATAAGACGAAGATATATATGGAAAACGAAAGTCTTGTATCGATTTCCGACTTCTCAAAGCAGGAGATGCTGGATTTGCTCGAGGATATGAAATATTTTGAGGCAAACCCGAACCGGAAACTTCTTGAGGGCAAAGTCGTGGCGACTCTGTTTTTTGAGCCGTCGACACGCACCCGCCTGAGTTTTGAAACCGCAGTGAACCGTCTTGGCGGACGGGTGATTGGATTCTCCGATGCGGCAACGTCGAGCTCGTCGAAGGGCGAGACGCTGAAGGACACAATCATGATGGTCAACAACTATGTCGACCTGATAATAATGCGCCACTATCTTGAGGGCGCGGCGCGCTATGCGTCGGAGGTGTCGCGTGTGCCGGTCATCAATGCCGGTGACGGTGCCAACCAGCATCCGTCGCAGACAATGCTCGACCTTTACTCTATCTATAAGACCCAGGGCACGCTGCGCGACTTGACAATCACCATGGTGGGCGACTTGAAATATGGCCGCACGGTGCATTCTCTGCTGATGGCAATGTCGTATTTCAACCCTACGTTCAATTTCGTGGCGTGCAACGAGCTGCAAATGCCACAGGAATACAAGGACTTCTGCAATGAGCACGGCATCCGTTACCGCGAGACTCGCGAGTTCTCGCCGGACGTGATTAATGAGAGCGACATCATTTATATGACGCGCGTGCAGCGCGAGCGTTTCTCCGACCTTGAGGAATATGAGCGTGTGAAGAATCTATACAATCTCCACAATTCGATGCTCGACGACAGCAAGCCAACGGTGCGCATCCTGCATCCGCTGCCACGTGTAGGCGAGATTTCGCAGGATGTCGACGACAATCCGAAAGCCTACTATTTCCAGCAGGCGCAGAACGGACTCTATGCCCGTCAGGCAATCATTTGCAAAGTTTTAGGTATTAACGTAAAGGAACTCAGAGAAAATGAACGATAACAGCAAACTCGCCGTCGCCGCTTTGCAGAATGGCACGGTGATTGACCATATTCCGTCCCACCTCGTTTTCAAGGTGGTGCGTCTGCTTGATTTGGAAAATGTGGAGGGCAGTGTCACAATCGGCTATAACCTCGACAGCAAGAAACTCGGCAAAAAAGGCATCTTGAAAGTGTCGGGTGTGACTTTTCCTGAAGAGACGCTCAACCGCCTGGCTTTGGTTGCGCCAAACGTCAACGTGAACATCATCGAGGACTACAAAGTGGTGAAAAAGTTCAAGGTGACGCTTGCCGACGACATTGTCGACATCGTGCGGTGCACCAATCCCAAGTGCATCACCAACAACGAGCCGATGCGCACGTATTTCAACGTCATCGACAAGGACAATGTTACGCTGAAATGCCGCTACTGCGAGCGGATGATTGAAAAGGAGGATATAGAACTGAAGTAAGGGCTAATGGCAAAGAAAGTGTGGCGTCCGGGCACGATGATTTATCCGCTTCCGGCTATTCTTGTGGGGTGTGGCAACGCCCCGGAAAACTATAACCTGATAACCGTGGCGTGGGTTGGCACGATATGTTCCGACCCTGCCATGTGCTATGTGTCGGTGCGCAAGGAACGCCATAGCTACGCATTGCTGAAGGAAAACATGGAGTTTACGCTCAATCTCACAAACCGCGACATGGCGCGTGCCGCAGACTGGTGTGGAGTGAGGTCGGGCAGGGACTACGACAAGTTTGCGGAAACGGGGCTCACTCCGCGCCGCGGCATGATGGTGCAGGCTCCATATATTGAGGAGGCGCCGCTGTCTATCGAGTGCCGCGTGAAGGAGATAATCCCGTTGGGCAGCCACGACATGTTTATATCTGAAGTGCTTTGCACGCTTGCCGACGAGCGTTTCATCAATCCGGAAACCGGAGCGTTCGATATGCAGGCAGCCGACCTTATCGCCTATGCCCACGGCAACTATTACGGACTTGGCGACAAGATAGGCAAGTTTGGCTGGTCGGTGCAGAAAAAGAAATAATTATAAAACTTATTATATAAGACCAATATGAAAAGAGACGATTTGATTTTCGACATCATCGAGCGCGAACATCAGCGCCAGAAGAAAGGCATAGAGTTGATTGCCTCTGAAAACTTTGTCAGCGACCAAGTGATGCGCGCCATGGGGTCGTGCCTCACAAACAAGTATGCAGAAGGCTATCCCGGCCACCGCTACTATGGCGGATGTCAGGTGGTCGATGAGGCGGAAACGCTTGCCATCGAGCGCGTGAAGGAAATCTTCGGCGCCGAGTATGCCAACGTGCAGCCGCATTCTGGCGCACAGGCAAATATGGCTGTGTTTATGGCAACGATGAAACCAGGCGACAAATTCCTCGGATTGAACTTGTCGCACGGCGGTCACCTCAGCCATGGTTCACCTGTGAATTTCTCAGGCTTGGTTTTCCATGCCCTTGAGTATGGTGTGAAGGAAGACACCGGTTTGGTCGACTACGACATGATGGAGGAAGTGGCTCTCCGCGAGCGTCCGAAACTGATTATCGGAGGCGCGAGCGCATATTCACGCGAGTGGGACTATGCCCGTATGCGTAAGATTGCCGATGAAATAGGCGCGTTGTTGATGATCGACATGGCTCACCCTGCCGGACTTATCGCTGCCGGACTGCTCGACAATCCGTTGAAATATGCGCATATCGTGACATCTACAACCCACAAGACTCTCCGCGGTCCGCGCGGCGGCTTGATTCTGCTCGGCAAGGATTTCGAGAATCCATGGGGCAAAACAACACCTAAGGGTGTTGTTAAGAAGATGTCGGCAATTCTCGACTCTGCGGTGTTCCCTGGTGTTCAGGGCGGTCCGCTTGAGCATGTGATTGCCGCCAAGGCTGTGGCTTTCGGCGAGGCTTTGCAGCCGGAATACAAAGACTATCAGAAGCAGGTGAAGAAGAATGCCAAGGCTATGGCGGAGGCTATGATTGCAAAGGGCTACAAGATTGTGAGCGGCGGCACAGACAACCACTGCATCCTTGTGGATTTGCGCACCCGTTTCCCGGAACTCACCGGCAAGGTGGCAGAGAAGGTGCTCGTTGACGCCGACATCACTGCCAACAAGAATATGGTGCCGTTCGACAGCCGCTCTCCGTTCCAAACGTCGGGTGTGCGTCTCGGCACGGCTGCCATCACTACACGTGGCGTGAAGGAAGACCTCATGGGCGACATCGTCGAGATGATTGACACGGTGCTCAGCCACAACGAGGATGAGGCGGTTATCCGCTCTGTGCGCGATAAGGTTAACGCCATAATGGCAGACTATCCGATGTTTGCATATTAATCAGTATATATAGGTATAATAAAAGCAATCCCGGAGACGATGGTTTCCGGGATTGCTTTTATTATTTGTGCTTGGTTGGAGGTCAGTGGACAGGAACAATTGTCAGCTCTATGCCCATCTCCTCGATGGCGTGTGCCGTTGACGGAGAGATGTGCGAGTCGGTGATGATGTGGTCCACGTCTTTTGTGTCGACGATCTTGCTGAAGCCGCGGCGTCCGAATTTGGATGAGTCGGCGAGCACGATGGTCTTTTGCGCGGTTTGTATCATAACGCGGTTGAGGCTTGCCTCCATCATGTTGGTTGTTGTGATGCCGAAGTCGAGGTCGATGCCGTCGACACCGATAAACAACTTGCTGCAGGAGAAGTCGCTCAATGCCGACTCTGCATATTTGCCGACCACCGACAAACTGCTGTGGCGGAGGATTCCGCCAAGTTCGATGATGTCGACGTTGTGGTCGTTGGCAAGGATGCGCGCCACTTCGAGCGATGCCGTTATCACGGTCAGCTTGTCGGTCGTGTGGATGTTGCGCGCCAACGCGTGGACTGTGGTGCCGGATGCGATGAGGATGGAGTCGCGCGGCGTGACCAGCTGCGCTGCCGCTGCGCCGATGAGCCGTTTCTCCTCCACATACAGCCGCTCCTTTTCGCTTACATTCTTGTTTTCGCTGTAAGGGTCTATGAGGATTGCTTTACCGTGGTTGCGGTAGAGTTTCTTTTTTTTCTCAAGCTCTGTCAAGTCTTTTCGTATCGTAACCGATGAGACGTTGAGTTGCTCAGACAAGTCGGTGACAAGCAACGAGTCCTGTTGCATGAGCAGATCGAGGATAAGTGATTGCCTTTCGTCTTTAGTCATGTGAATTATTATATGTTATGATTTGATTTCAAAGTTTTTGATTCGCTCTGCAAAATAACGAAAAAATAACAGTTTTGCAAAATATTTTTAGTGAAAGACCCCAAAATATGTTGCATAACATACAAATTTCCTTGCTAAATTTCAAAATGAAATAAAAATCGATTTTAAATAAAAAAAACAACCGAAAAAGTTTCGTATCTCAATTATTGTTTATACATTTGTGGCGTAATGAAAGATGATGGCTTTCATCGCACTAAAACGAAACCGAACGAGAAACTTTTACTCTTAAAATTAAAAAATGGAAAAGCTTACGCTAAACACTTGTTATTCAAGCAATTATGCTGATTCTACAGGGGGGGTATTTCTTCCAACTGTTTTTTGAGTCTGTGGTTTTTATGGACGGTGTCGCCTGTGGCAATGCTGTGTTTTCGGCAATTGAAACAAATTTATCTTCAGGACAAAATAATAATAGGAATATAGGCTCCGGCTGGCAGTAGGACGTAACTGCCGGCCGGTTCTCTTTTTGTGTGACGTCAGCAAAGGGAGATGCTTGAAAAAATAGAAAGGATAAAAACCTAATTTTTTATTAATTAACAAAATATTATTTATGAAATCAAACTTCACTTGCATCAAAAAGATGCCAGTATATTTACTGTCTGCCTCTTTTTGCCTGGGTATGTTCTCTTGTCAGGACGATGTGAGAACTGATGGATACTCCACAAAGGACGTTCCAGAACTTCATGCTCTTTCTGCCGAGCAGAAGGAGGTGATCGACTACACTCCCAAAAACATCGTCATCGCTCACCGCGGAACAGAGTTCTGGGCTCCGGAAGAGAGTGAGGCTGCTATGCGCTGGGCTCGTAACATCGGTGCTGACTACATCGAGTGCGACCTTCAGAAAACAAAAGACGGTGTAATCCTTGCGCTTCACGATGAAAGCCTTCTCCGCACAACCGACGTTGAGGTTATCTATCCAAGCCGCCAGAACGACTACGTGAGCGCGTTCACTTATGATGAGTTGCTGAAACTCGACATCGGTTCTTGGTTCAACGAAGCCAACCCGGAGCAGGCACGCAGCTCGTTTGTGGGTCTTGACATTCTTACTCTCGACGACGTGCTTATGATTGCCGAGGGCTACCGCATCAAGCGTGACGCCAACGGCAAGCGTATCGTGAACCGTGACGAGAATGGAAAGTATGTCAGCACTCAGTATGAGCCAGACCCATACGACAACGGCAACCGTCCGGGTGTCTATATCGAGACAAAGGCTCCTTACTTGTTTGCAGGCATGGAGAAAGCATTGTGCGCATGCTTGAAGAAACACGGCTGGTATGATGAGGACGCCAGCAAAATGAAAAAGATCGCTTATAAAAACGGTGTTCCTGGAAATGTGGATATCGCCAACACAAAGGCTCGTATCATCCTTCAGACATTCAGCCTCGGCGGTCTTATCAATATGAACCAGGAGTTCAAACGCAAGATTCCTACATTGTTCTTGATGTATGATATGACAAACTCAACTCCTGCGTCTTACGCTGAGAAGATCAACTTCGCAATCGACAACGGTGCTACTGCAATGGGCCCGAACATCGACTATATCACGGGCTATCCTACAAGCTTGTATCCATGGCAGGGCGACATGATCCGCCGCACAGGAATGGACATCCACGCTTGGACATTCAACACTCAGGAGCAACTCTTGAAGTATACAGGTCCGTGGTGCGACCCGAAGAAGGAAGGTGGAGCAGACAAGAACTATGTTGACGGTGCGTTTACCAACCACGCCGACCTCGCTATCAATTTCTACCGCGAGACTCTTGAGGGCTATCTTGCAAAGGGTCTGAACTATTTCCGCTCGAATGCAAAATGCGGTCTGCCAGACAACTTGCACAAAAACACTCCGGTGAAGACTGCACAGCAAGTGCTCGACGAACTTCATTATGCGAAATAAACCTAACCACGAACAAGAAATATATAATTGAAATAACAGTATGAAAAAATATATCTTAGCTTTGGGTGTTTGCTGTATGGCTGGCGCGATGCCATTGTTTGCCCAGGAAAGCAATTCTGAACTGACCGAAGCACAACGCGAGTTGCAAGGCTACATGGATGAGGGTCTTGTGAAATTCAAGTCAGACAACGACAAGTTCTCATTCCGTGTCGGCGGTCGCGTCGCTATCGACGGTGCTCATTATATCGACGATTACACAGACCGCGGTTCGGGCGCGAAATTCTCTGCCGCACGCATCCGCATCATAAGCAAAATCGGATCGAAGGTGGATATGAAGCTTGATGTTGATTTCGCTTCGAAAAACTGGTTGAAAGACGCATATCTGCGTTGGCATACAAACAAGAATGGTTTCCTCCGTGTGGGTAACTTCGCTGAGCCGTTCTCGGCTGAGAATATCCAGAGCACGATGGACTATCCGTTCATCAACAAGTCGGCTACTGTAGCTGCTCTCGGCACAGGCCGTGCAATCGGTGTCAGCTATCGCTACTATCACAAATACTTCTGGGCTGAGGGTGGTGTGTTCTCACAGAAATTCTCAAACCCGACAGAAGTTGTCAAAGGCGGTGATATGGGCTATGCATTGTCAGCCCGCCTGCTCGGACGCGTGAGCGGTGACGACTGGGCATTCCATGCCGGTGGTTCTGTAAACTACGGACGTCCTGACGCAAACGGTTTCACAAACGGTTCTGACGATTACAACCGCACTGTGACTTTGTCTTCAAATCTTGAGTCTTGCGTTGACAACACCAAATTCCTCAATGCAACAATCAACAACGTGAAGACCGGTCTGAAATTCGGTGCCGAAGTGATGGCAAGCTATAAGAAGGTGTATGTGAAGGGCGAGTGGTTGCACGCTGACTATGTGCGTGAGCGCGACTGGGACTACAACTTCACCTCATCGCTCGGAACGCTGCTTTCAACAATGTTCCCAACGCTGTCGGCTTACCAGGGTCTTATGGGTGTTGACCAGAACGCCAAATTCTATGGCTATACAGTTGAGGCTGGCTTCATGATTCTTGGCAAGAACTATCGCTACAACAGTGTTGACGCTTTGATGAACCGTCCGAAAGGCAAATCGCTTGAGGTTGTAGCACGCTTCAACCACACCGATCTTAACGACATCATGGCAGGCCACATGTTCTATGGCGGCAAGTTCTATTCAAGCACTCTCCACCAGTCATTCGGCGTGGCTGACCAGTCAGTAGTCGGCGGTAAGGCAGACACGTTCACTTTGGGCGTAAACTACTACGTTACTGATAATATCGTAGCTCGCTTGAACTATTCTTATCAGAAACTCAACCAAGAGTATACAAAGGAATTCATGCTCGACAAGAACCTGCACTCAATCCAGGCTCGCGTGGCGTTTGAGTTCTAAGCATACAAATATAATTATAGATGAAAGAATGTATTTAGTCATTGCGCAGTGATTGCGCTTTGCTAAAGATTAACTCCGAAAGTCTTCCCGCTTTCGGAGTTTTTTTTTGCTCCTGTGCTATAAAAATATGTTTTATAACATAAAAACGAAAGCTTTTGCTTTCGTGGCGAAATTTTTTTTGCTTTTTTCAAGAAAAAGTTTCGGAAAAAGTTTCGTGAATAAAAAATTGTATATAATTTTGCTGTGAAATGAAACATAAACGGTTTTGACATAGAAACCAGAGATTTTATTTTGATACTTCGTTAGTTTAAAGAGACATGGTAAATAAAGAAAACGAATATGACGTAATAGTCATAGGAGGAGGAGCAACAGGAGCCGGCACGGCGCGCGACTGCGCGTTGCGTGGCTTGCGTGTTTTGCTGCTGGAGCGTTTCGATTTCGCTTCGGGAGCCACAGGCCGCAACCACGGACTGCTTCACAGCGGCGCCCGCTATGCGGTGACCGACAAGGAGTCGGCTTCGGAGTGCATCAAGGAAAACATGATTCTGCGCAAGGTGGCAAGCCACTGCGTGGAGGAGAACGACGGCTTGTTCATCACCCTGCCGGAAGACGACCTGGCATATCAAGCAACGTTTGTTAAGTCGTGCCAAGAGGCTGGCATCAACGCCGAAATCATCGATCCGGAGTTGGCTAAGCGCATGGAGCCGTCGGTCAATCCTACGATTGTCGGAGCGGTGAAAGTGCCTGATGGCTCTGTCGATCCGTTCCGTCTCACTCTCGCCAATATTATCGACGCAAAAGCCCATGGGGCGAAAATCCTTGTGTATCACGAGGTGCTTTCGCTTGTCAAGGAGCAGAACCGCGTGATTGGCGTTGAGGTTTTCGACCATAAGACTAAGGAAAAAAGCAAATATTTCGCACCGTTGACCATCAACGCCGGTGGTATCTGGGGTCACAACATCGCCGCTATGGCAGGCTGCCGTGTAGGTATGTTCCCAGCCAAAGGCTCGTTGCTGATTTTCGGACACCGTGTTAACAATATAGTGCTCAATCGTTGCCGCAAGCCGGCCAACGCCGATATCCTCGTGCCGGGCGACACAATCTGCCTTATCGGTACGACATCGAGCCGCGTGGGCTTCGACGAGGTTGACGATATGCGCGTCACTCCCGATGAGGTCGACTTGCTGCTCACCGAGGGCGAGAAACTCGCGCCGGCGTTGGCGTCGACACGCATCCTCCGCGCTTATGCGGGTGTGCGTCCGCTGGTTGCCAGCGACGATGATCCTTCGGGACGAAACATCAGCCGCGGCATCGTGCTTCTCGACCATGAGACACGCGACGGCGTGCCGGGTTTCGCCACAATCACCGGCGGAAAGCTGATGACCTACCGCTTGATGGCGGAATGGGCTGCCGACTTGGCTTGCAAGAAGCTTGGCGTGGACAAGAAATGCGTCACAGCCGAGACACCGCTTCCAGGCTCCCGCGCTCCGAAGGATGTGCCGTCGGGCAAATCGTTCGACATGAGCGTAGGTCAGAAATCCGCATATCATCGTCATGGTGAACTTGCTGAAAAAATCCCGTCAAGCACAGAATATGACAACAGCCTTGTGTGCGAATGCGAGGATGTTTCGGTGGGAGAGGTCAACTACGCGTTGAACGAGCTCCACGTGACAAATATGATCGACCTGCGCCGCCGCACCCGTGTGGGTATGGGAACGTGCCAGGGCGAACTTTGCGCCTGCCGTGCCGCCGGACTTCTCGGCGAGGCTCACAACTGCGCGAAGAAGGCGAAAGGCGATCTTGCCACATTCCTCAATGAACGCTGGAAAGGTGTTTATCCTGTGGCTTGGGGCGATGCTTTGAGAGAAAATGAGTTCACACAGTGGCTTTACGGCGGTGTGTGCGACATGAAACTTAACAACGAGGAGGTAGAAAAATGAAATTCGATACAGTAATCATCGGCGGCGGCCTCAGCGGACTCGCCTGTGGCATCCGCTTGCAGAAGAAGGGCGTCAAGTGCGCCATTATCTCTGCCGGACAGAGCGCATTGCATTTCTCTTCCGGCTCGTTCGAGCTGCTCAACCGTCTGCCTGACGGTGCAGCTGTGGAAAATCCTGTGGAGGCAGTTGCGAAACTCGAAGCCTCTCATCCATATAAGAAAATCGGAGATTTCGCCAAATATGCATCCGAGGCAAAACAACTGCTTGTCGACAGTGGTGTGGAAGTGGAAGGCGAGGCAACGGAAAATGCGTTGCATCTCACTCCGATGGGCACATTGAAACCGGCTTGGCTGACATTGTCGGAGTTCAACCGTTTCAAGGGTGCTGAAGAATTCAAGGGCAAGAAGGTGCGTGTTGCCAACATCGCAGGTTTCTTGGATTTCAACATGAAATTCGTGACCGACGCGTTGGAGGACATGGGTGCCGAGTGCTGTCAGGAGCTCATTCATATCGAAGAGGTCGACCGTCTGCGCAAAAGCCCTACGGAAATGCGCGCCACAAACATTGCGCGTGTTCTTGACAAAGAGAACATACATAATCAGTTATTGACCATACTTAAAAATTACTCTATTGGGGTTGATGCGGTGGTATTGCCGGCCGCAGTGGGACTCGCTTCTCAGAAACTTGTGAAAGCGTTAAGAAAAGCAGTGCCGTCTGTAGTCTTAGTGCCGACAATGCCACCTTCGGTGTCAGGGATCCGCACACAGCAGCAACTTCGCCGCGAGTTTGAGCGTCTTGGAGGCGTGTTCATGCTTGGCGACAGTGTGGTGCGTGCCGACGTCGAAGGAGGAAAGGTCAAGGCTGTATACACAATAAATCATGCAGATAACGGCATAAAAGCCGACAATTATATCCTGACCACAGGCAGTTTCTTCAGCAACGGCTTGGTGGCTCATTCAAACGAAATTGTGGAGCCGGTGTTCGGACTCGATGTTGATTTTGCGGCAGACCGTGCCGAATGGTGCGACCCACAGTTCTTCAACAAGCAGGGTTATCAGACATTCGGAGTTGCCACCGATGCCAATTTCAATGTGAAGAAAGAAGGCAAAGTGCTTGAGAATCTCTATGCCGCAGGTTCGGTGCTCAGCGGATTCAATGCTCTCTATGAGGGTTGCGGTGCCGGAGTGGCGCTTTTGACCGCATTGTATGTCGCAGACAATTTGAAATAAACGAAAGGAAACAATGGAAAACTTACAAGATAAAAACATTTCCGCCAACAATTTCGAGCAGTGCATAAAGTGCACAGTCTGCACGGTATACTGCCCGGTGGTTCCGGTGAATCCGAACTATCCAGGTCCGAAGCAGGCAGGACCCGACGGCGAGCGTCTCCGCTTGAAGAGAGGCGAATTTTTTGACGAGGCGTTGAAATATTGCCTTAACTGCAAGCGTTGTGAGGTGGCTTGTCCGTCGAATGTTAAAATCGGCGACATCATCCAGTCGGCGCGCATAAAATACAGTAAACACCGCCCGTCGCTCCGCGACAAATTGCTCGCAAACACCGATTTTATGGGCACATTCGCCACAATGGTCGCTCCTGTGACCAATTTCGCGCTCGGCTTGAAGCCGGTGAAGATGGTGATGGACAGTGTGCTTAAAATCGACGGGCACCGCACGTTCCCGAAATATTCTGGACAGAAATTCGAAACGTGGTTCCAGCGCAACGCCGAAGCGCGTCAGGATGCGTTTAAGAAGCATATCAGCTTCTTCCATGGTTGCTATGTCAACTACAACTATCCGCAACTCGGCAAGGATTTCGTGGCTGTAGCCAACGCTCTCGGCTATGGTGTGCATCTCCTTGATGAGGAGAAGTGCTGTGGTGTGGCTCTGATTTCCAACGGATTGATCAATCAGGCGAAGAAGCAGGCCGCGCTCAACGTGTCGTCGATACGCAAGTCGGTAAACGAAGAAAATCGCCCGGTTGTGGGAGTTTCGTCGACATGCGTGTTCACTATGCGCGATGAATATCCTCACTTGCTCGGTGTCGACAATTCCGACGTGCGCGACGAGATTAATCTTGCAACCCGCTTTGTGCATATGTTGATTGAAAACGGAGCGAAATTGAAGTTTCGCAATGATTTCCATTTGAAAGCCGCTTACCACACACCGTGCCACATGGAGAAGCTCGGATGGTCGTATTATTCAATCGACCTTCTCCGCAAGATTCCGGGTATGGAGCTGACGGTTCTTCCGTCGCAATGCTGCGGCATCGCCGGAACATACGGTTTCAAGAAGGAAAATTATGAAACCTCGCAAGGCATCGGTTCGTCGCTTTTTGCAGAGATTGAAAAGGCGAAAGTCGATGTTGTGGCAACCGATTGCGAAACCTGCAAGTGGCAGATCGAGATGTCGACACCTACGAAGGTGGAGCATCCGATATCCATACTTGCACGCGCTCTCGACCTTGAGGCAACGGAAAAATTGAACAAGTAAGTAGGAGTGTTTGAGGGGATACGTCGGTGTTTCCCTCAAAGCTCTTGAGCATAATTTTTATGGTTTGTTTAGGATTGTAATTGGTTGATTTTAAACCTGTTCTTCGTGACATAGTAATTTTTTTGGAAAAATTCTCCTAAATTTCGTGGTGAAATCCAAAAAATATTACTATGTTTGCGAACGAAAAACAGGAGTTTTCCTAACGAAACCGAAAGAGATTAAGAAATTAACTTATAATAAAAACTACACAAAAATCTATTTCAATCATGTCAGGTTTTTTAACACCCCCTCCCTTTAAGCCCGAGATGGCAAAGGAGAAGATAGATTCAACTTATAAGAACTATCGTTGGCAGGTATTTTTAGGTATCTTTATCGGCTATGCCGGTTTCTACATTGTCCGTAAGAACTTCTCAATGGCTATCCCGGCGTTGGCGCCGTTTGGCTTTGAAAAAGGCGAGCTTGGTATCGTTCTTTCGATGAACGCCATTGCATACGGATTCTCAAAATTCTTGATGGCATCAATCAGCGACCGCAGCGACGCCCGCAAGTTCCTCCCGTTGGGACTTATCTGCGCAGCGTTGTCAATGTTGTTCATGATTGTGCCTATTCAATGGATTGGCGCTGGAAACAAAGGTTTGGCGATTACATTGATGGCAGTGCTCAACTTCCTCGTAGGTTGGTTTAACGGTATGGGTTGGCCTCCGTGCGGACGCGTGATGACCCACTGGTTCTCGATCAAGGAACGCGGCACATGGATGTCGTTCTGGAACTGCGCCCACAACGTCGGTGGAGCCTTGGTAGGCCCGATGGCTGTTTACGGCGCTATGTGGTTCGGCTCATGGTTCTATGGCGCACAGGAACAGTACTACTTCCTTATCGGTACTTACGCATTCCCTGCAGCAACAGCTATTCTTATCGCCATTCTCGCATACTTGATGATTCGCGACACCCCACAATCGTGCGGTCTTCCTTCAATTGAGAAGTGGAGTGGTTGCGCCGGCAAGAACTATGATGCCAAGAAGTCGGAAGAAGTGCTTTCAACAGCGCAGATTTTCCGCACAGTGCTCAGCAACAAGCTGCTTTGGTACATCGCAATCGCAAACGCATTTGTATACATGGTTCGTTACGGATGTCTCGACTGGGCTCCTACAATCCTTACAGAAAGAGGAATCAACCTTAAAGATGCAGGTTGGGCATATTTCGCATACGAGATGGCAGCCATCCCAGGCACAATCATCTGCGGTTGGTTGAGCGACAAGGTGTTCCACGGACGCCGCGCGTTGCCTACAATCATCTTCATGGCGTTGATTATCGTTGCAATCATTGTCTACATGGAAAACCTCGACAACTTGAACGTGGTTATCGGCTGCTTGATCGCTATCGGCTTCTTGATCTACGGTCCTGTGATGTTGATTGGTGTTCAGGCACTCGACTTGGCTCCGAAGAATGTTGCTGGTACAGCTGCCGGCTTGACAGGCTTCATGGGCTACGTGCTCGGTACAGCAGTTTTGGCAAACATCGTTATCGGTTATGTTGCTGAAGGTGCAGGTTGGGAATGGACATTCATCCTCCTTATCGGAGCATGCGTACTCTCAATCGTATTCATGGCATTCACCTACAAGCAGGAACAATATCTTGTAGAGCAGAAAAACGCTAATAAATAACAATTAGGAAAATAAGTGCCGTCCGGCAAATAAAACTAAAACTGGGCGGCACTTTTAAATCTCTTGATAAAAAATATCACTTTGCACCACGGTTATTGAAACTGGTGCGGAGCAGACAAATTATTGAAATTCTTTCATCTATAATTTTTAATTACTTATGAACAAACAGATTGTAAAACTTGGTATGTTGGGCCTTGTTGCCGCAACAGCCATTACATCTTGCTCTGATGAACAGCAATTCGTTGACTTCAATCAGCAGGCAAAGAAATTTGAGGTTCAAGTTTTGAACGACGACCTCGCAAAAGTACGTGACTATGTACCTTTGTACGCAGTTATCGCACACCGCGGTAGTACATACTGGACACCGGAAGAAACAGAGGCTTCTTGGCGTTGGGCACGCGATATGGGTGCCGACTACTTGGAGTCAGACCTTCAGGCAACAAAAGACGGTGTTGTATTGTCACTCCACGATGACAACTTGAAACGCACAACCAACATCCAGACCGTATTCAGCGACCAAGTGCCTAACATCCGTAAGGCATTCTATCGTTCGCTTACTTACGAAGACGGTACACCATGTAACTTCTCAGAAGAAGACATCAACACACAGTACAACAACGACCTTGGCAACTATTACAGCTACTATCCACGTAACTACTACTATGCAGAGCTTTTGATGCTCGACGCAGGCGCTTGGTTCAACGAGGACAGCCAGGAGCAGGCTCGCGAAAAATTTGCATCAACCAACAAGCCTTTGTCTGAGACATTGGCAGCGTGGGCAGCAAATCCTAACGCACAGGTGGTTTACAGCAACGGTCTTTACATCAGCGCACTCGCTGACCAGATTGCATACGCAGAAGGCAAGATGCTGAACCGCGACGCAAAAGGTCGTCGTATCCTTCCTTATCACGTGAAGAACTCACTTAAGGGTAAATCACTCCTTGAAATCTGTGCAACAGCACCATCAACAACAGTAGAGGGCAAGACTTACACAGCACAAGCCCGCTATATGGACTTCTTGGTTTATGACTTCTCGAACGCATACAAGGACGACCCACAAGACAGCGGCAACCGTCCTGGTATCTACATCGAGTTTAAGGAAAGCTGGGCACAGCCAAGCGATATGGAAGCCCGCGTTTACCATGAGCTTGACAAGTGGGGATGGAACATCATCACAAAACCAGCCGATGGACAGCCATTCTACAAAAACGGTAAAGTCAACGTAGGTAACACCAACGGTAAGGTTATCCTCCAAACATTCTCGTTTGACGCAGCTAACCGTACATACAGCGTATACAAAGGACGTATCCCAATGTGTTACCTCCTTTGGACAGCCACACCTGCTTATGCAACAGATATCGCATACGACACTCCAACCGGTTTGGCAGACTTCATCAAGTACATGCAGGATCACGGCTGCCACATCATCGGCCCGGCTATCTCAGGTGCACCTAACAACTATCCTGAAATGAACAACCCATGGCAAGCTTACATGGTTCGCCGTGCAGGTATGATCAACCACCCATACTCTTTCGACTCACAGGCTCAGCTCACTAAGCACATGGGCTACTGGAACTATGGCTATAAGACACCGTTCGACGAAATGAAGGTTACAGTTCCTAAGACAAGCGTAAGCACATTCCCAGGCGATAGCCAGACATGGCCTATCTACATGGACGGATGCTTCACCAACCACTCAGAGATGAACCTCCAGTACATGCTTGACAATGGTATGCGCGGCAACGCAAACTTGCCTAACCCATTCCACGCTGGTCAGAAGTTTGACAACAGCCAGGCTCCTCTTACAGTGCCTGACGCAAACGAACTCCTCAACAAGCTTGGCTACTAATCAACAATAAAGCTTAGGAAAGAGAATTGATTCTTAAAAAATTAAATTGAAACTAAAATGAGAAATAAAAAATATATTTTCATGTCGGCTTTGGCTGTTATGGCTCTTTCTGCTACAGCGCAGGACTTTGACAACACCCCGACTTTGAATATCAACAATAAGGAGAAGCAGGTTAAGTTTACTGTCGGCGCACGTTTCATGGCAGACGCTGCTTACTACAATACAGAGGCCACTCCGTTGAAGAGTGGTGCAACAATCAGCGATGCACGTATCCGCACAAGCATGAGCTACGGTGAAAACTGGTATTTCTATGCTGACTTCGGCTTCGGCGGTGGCAAGTTCTCTCAGAAAAACATCTTCTTGCAGTATGCAAACAAGGCTGACAAGGGAACACACGCTGTGAAAGTTGGTTACTACAATGACCCAGCTGGAACAATGGCTGCTCAGACTTCACTCGGTTCTTACCACTTCATCTCTCGTCCAGGTATGGCGTCTTCAATTGGTGAAGGTCGTGAACTCGGTATCACTTACAAGTTCTCAAACGATCATTTCTTCGCTTATCAGGGCGTGTTCACTGAAAGCGCTTACAACCGTTTGGACGCAGGCTACAATGGCTTGACATTGAGCGGCCGTTGGTTGTATCGCAATGCCAGCGACGTCAACAGCGCGTTCCACGTAGGTGTCAGCGCACGTTACGCTAAGCTTGGTGGTGGCGAAGAAGTTACAACAAAGGGTTCTACAGTTTTGAAGAAGAGCATTTCTTTGGGTCAGTCGCTCGAAACTTACGTAGACCAGAACAACATCTTCTGTAGCGCTACATTGCCATGGGCAAACGAAGTAATCGACTTCGGCGCAGAGGCATTGTTGGTACAGCCGGATTTCTTCGTACGTGCAGAGTACAAACACAAAGTTGTTACAAAACACCGCGATTCTTACTCAATCTTCATCGCCAGCCAGGACAACATCGACGGTTGGGGTGACCCAGCACTCTGGGAGCAGGCCAACAAGATTAAGACCAACCACTTCAACGGCGCTTACGTTGAGTTGGGCTACAAGTTCTTCGGCAACGCTTACTCTTACGACAAGTTCAACGGTGTGATGAACGGTCTCAGCGGCAAGTCGCTCGAAATCGTAGGTCGTTTCAACTACACAGGTCTTAACGACTTGACAGAAGGTGAGTACTACTCAGCTGGTCGTGACCAATACTATGCAGCAGGTTTCCTTCAGGATTTCCCAGGTATTGGCGCAACTTCAGTTGGTGGTGGCGACATCTACTCAACAACAATCGGTTTGAACTACGCTTTCAACAAGTATGCTCAAGTAATGCTTGACTACACTTGGCACCGCGTAAACATCGACCGCTTGCCTCATGACAAGAACGTACACGCAGTTCAGGCTCGCGTACAGTTCACATTCTAAGAATAGGGCTTATATAAATAATATCATTCGGGAGGAAAGTAGCGATACCCCCTCTTTGACACAAACGAATCCCGGTGCATAGCGCCGGGATTTTCTCGTTTTTCATCGGCAGACGTTACTTTGACAATAAAAACAAAAGTATATTGACTTTTTTATAAGAAACCGATGGCTTGTAACTGTTGACAGACAATGTTTTGTGCCTTTGTATGCCAACTTTTGGGGGTACGCAATGATGAAGTCAGGAACTAAAATAATAGCCCTGCTGTAACTAACACTTTTCAATAGGTGTGTGTCATAAGGCTGTTGGGGTAACTATTTTCTATAAAAGTGTGTCGCTTTCTTCTAAGTTCCATGGAAAAGTGTATTTTTGCAAAAAAACATATGTTTAGTAGATAGAAACAAGTAACAGAAAATGAACTTTACTTCCAATAAAATAAATCCGGCGGTTTGGGGCACTTGCATTGTGTTGCTGATGCTGCCCGAGTTGCTGATGCTCGACACCAAGACGTGGTGGGATGCGCCGGTAGTTATAGTTTTTAATATCCTCTTCTATGGCTTTATCGCTTGGCTGTTCTGCGGCTTGGCGTCGCTGACTGGGCGAAGGACGGAGCTTGCGTTGCAGGTGGTGTTGCAGGCTGTCATGGCTGCCTACAGCGTTAGCAACGTGTTTATGCTCATTATGTTTAACCGTCATTGGGATGCCTATTCATGGCAGTTCCTCTGCGAGACCAACGGCCGCGAAAGCTCTGAGTTTTTTTCTTCCTACGTCCTCTCACTCCCCACTCTCGTAATTCTCGCTGTATACGTGGCGCTGTTTGTGGCGGAGGTTAGAGTAGGACGCCGTGTGAAAAGATGGCGGCTCTTTCCGAGGCGTAGGCTATGGGCTGTGGCAGCCAGCATAATTGGCATGGTGATGGTTGGACAGACCATATTTTTCGGTCCAGACGTTCAAGTCAATTATGAGCGTGTGGCTAAATATCATTCGCCGATAAAGCGCAATGCCATGTGGAACATCTGGCAGTCGGCGCTCATTTACGATAGCTTCCGCGACGAGTTTGCACGTTGCGCACAGTCGCTGCGGACTTATAAGGAGGGGGTGTGGTGCAGCGAGCGCGAAGCCGACGTAGTGATGATAGTGGGCGAGTCGTTCAATCGGCACATGAGTAATCTCTACGACGGCAAGTACGACACCAACCCGCGACTGAAAGCTTTGAACAAGCAGGGGTGTCTCTTTCTGTTCAACGATGTGGTGGCGTCAGACAACGGCACCACGCAGAATTTCAAGCAATTTCTCTCTCCCGTGGCTGTGGGTGACGGCAGAAGCTGGTGCGATGCTCCACTCTTTCCCTTTTTGCTCCGTCGCTGCGGATACAACGTGGTGTTCTATAGCAATCAGTATGCTGGCATGGAGATGGACAAGAAGTTTAACGCTTCGATGGGATTCTTCAACGCTCCCGGCATCGGCCCTAATCTCTTCAATCATCACAATACGCGCATTTATCAGTATGATATGCAGCTCATTGACGCTTATCGCGCCAACCGTAACGACATAGAGTCGCCCACGCGCAACTTCATTATCTTTCATCTTTGCGGGCAGCATGTCGGATACGGTGAGCGTTATCCGGCAGACTTTGCTAAGTTCAGCGCGAGGAGCGTGAAGAGCAAGTTGAGGCTTAGCGACGAGCAGCGTGGCGTGGTGGCTGACTATCTGAACGCCACTCTTTACAACGACTACGTGGTGGACAGCATCATCCGCATGTTCGCAGACCGTAATGCCATCGTGCTCTATTTCTCCGACCACGGCGAGGAGGTGTATGACTTTCGTCTTCTGCATGGTCGCACCGACCTGAAGACGGACGATCCTCGCGCCTTGCATTCGCAGCTCGACATCCCCTTCATGTTATACGTCTCGCCCCGCTATGCTGCCACTCATCCGCAGCAGGTGGAGAGGATAAAGCGCTCCCTCGACCGTCCCTTTATGACGGACAATCTTCCGCAACTGATATTCGATCTGCTCGGTGTCCGGACAAAATACTATAAACCGGAAAGCAGTGTCATAAATGACGCGTATCGCCCGCAGAAGCAGCGCAAGCTGCAGGTGGGAAGGGAGTATAATTGAGAGGCGATAGTGAGTTGTAGATTGCAGTTTGTCGGGAGGGGAGGATGCGCTTGTTTTGACACACTATTTCTCGTTTTTCATCGGCAAACGTCACTTTGACAATAAAAACAAAAATCACGAAGCCTTGCATTTTGTAGTACTCTTGATTTGCACTATCTTTTGATAAAATAGGCTTCATCTCGGAATAAAGTTCAAGTGAACTTGGCTTTATTCACTCGATTTGCACTATCTTTTGATAAAATAGGCTTCATCTCGGAATAAAGTTCAAGTAAACTTGGCTTTATTCACTCGATTTGCACTATCTTTGCATTTTGCAAATAAATAAAGAAAAATTGGAGGACTATCTACAGAGTTTAAACGAACAGCAACTTGCTGCGGTGCGCTACGACGGCGGACCCTCGCTGGTTATTGCCGGCGCAGGTTCGGGCAAGACGCGTGTGCTCACCAACAAGATAGCCTATCTGATAGCCAACGGCTACGATCCGCGCCGCATACTCGCACTGACGTTTACCAACAAAGCTGCACGCGAGATGCGCGAGCGCATAGCACAGCTTGTCGGCGAGGAATTGTCGGCGAGGCTGTGGATGGGCACGTTTCACTCAATGTTTTTGAAGATTCTTCATTTCAATTCCGATAGAATAGGCTTCAACTCCAATTTTACAATCTATGACACGTCCGACACCAAGTCGGCTATAAAGCAGATTCTGAAGGATTTGGAGCTCGACGTGAAGGACTATCCGGTCAATTCGGTGATGTCGGTTATTTCGAGTGCCAAAAACTCGTTGATTTCGCCCGACGACTATCTTGCGGATTCCGACATACAGCGCCGCGACTACTACGCCAAGCGGCCGCGTCTGGGGGAAATCTACAAGGGTTATTGGGCGCGTTGCCGCAACAGCAACGCTATGGATTTTGACGATATTCTGTTTTACACGAATATCCTTTTCCGCGATAATCCCGACGTGCTTGAGAAATATCAGAATTTTTTCCAGTATATTCTTGTCGACGAGTATCAGGACACCAATTTCTCGCAGCATCTTGTGGTGCAGCAGCTGAGCCGTGTGCACAACAAGGTGTGTGTTGTTGGCGATGATGCGCAGAGCATCTACTCGTTTCGAGGCGCCGACATTCAGAACATCCTGAGACTCAAGACGTATTATCCCGGTTTGGAGACGTTCAAACTGGAGCAGAACTATCGTTCGACGCAAACGATACTTAATGTGGCAAACAGCCTGATAGAGAAAAACCGCAACCAGATACCGAAACGGATATTCTCGATGAATGCCGTGGGAGAGAGAATCCCCGTAGTCAAGGCGATGACCGACTATGAGGAGAGCTTCATCGTGGCAAACAAGATTGTCGAGATGAAGATGCTCGAATCGGGCAGCTACAATGATTTTGCCATACTCTACCGCACCAACGCCCAGTCGCGATTGCTGGAGGAATGCCTCAGAAAGCGCAATGTGCCTTACCGCATCTATGGCGGACTGTCGTTTTATCAGCGCAAGGAGATAAAAGACGCTCTGTGCTATTTCCGTATGTCGGTCAACCCTAACGACGACGAGGCTTTGCGGCGCATAATCAACTATCCGGCGCGCGGCATCGGAGAAAAAACGGTATTGAAAGTGCGTGCGGCAGCAATGGAGTGGAGTGTCAGCATGTGGGACGTGATTTGCGAGCCTCAGCGTTTCGACTTGGAGGTGAACTCCGGCACGGCGCGCAAGCTCAATGGGTTCCGCGAAATGATACAGGCATATATCGACCTTGACACAGACGGCAAGGATGCGTTTCAAGTTGCGTCGGTGATTTATGCCACATCTAAGATTCTGTCATCGCTCTATAGCGACAACACCCCTGAGAACATAAGTCGCCAGGAGAACCTCAGCGAGCTTCTCAACGCCGTGCAGCAGTTTGTCGACGAAGCTAAGGAGGAAGGCGAAAGCGGTGTGTCGATGACAGATTTCCTCTCGGTGGTGCAGTTGGCGACGGATCAGGACAGCGGCGATGACGACGACGACTCTCCGCGAGTCACGTTGATGACGGTGCATGCCGCCAAGGGTTTGGAATTCCGCAATGTGATAATCGTCGGCGTGGAGGACGAGATGTTTCCGTCCATGCACAGCAGCAATTCGCTTGCCGAGGTCGAGGAGGAGCGCCGTCTGCTCTATGTGGCGATAACGCGCGCACAAGAGCATTGCCTGATGACTTACGCCACATCGCGCTACATCAACGGACAGACGCATCCGTGCATGCCGAGCCGCTTTTTGAAGGATATAGACTCGGCGTTGCTTGAGCTGCCGCGCAATCCCAACACATGGGCGGCACCGAGTCAGAATGATTTTGAGCCGAGGGTGCGCACACGCATCGTGCCTCGCCAGCAGAAGCCGGAAGGCTTTGTGCCGGTGAGAAAGGCAGTGGCAGAAGCGGCACAGTCGTCGGGAGGTGACACTGACGGACTGCGAGTTGGCGCACGCATCAATCACCTGCGTTTCGGCGACGGTACGGTGACTAAAATAGAGAAAGAGCCGGATGTTAAAATAACAGTGGATTTCGACAATACGGGCATAAAAGTGCTTCTTTTGAAATTCGCCAAATTCAAGATAATAGGATGACGGGACAGATAAAGACACCATACTACATTATTCACGAAGATAAACTCCGCAGAAATCTTGAGCTGATCAGCCACGTTTCGGAGCAGTCGGGCGCCAAGATAATCATGGCATTCAAGGCAAACGCTCTCTGGAAAACGTTTGGAATCATACGCAATTACTGCCAGGCGTCGACAGCCAGCTCGCTCAACGAGATGCGCCTGTCGCTTGAATTTCTCGGCAATGATGTGCATGCCTATTGCCCGGTCTACACAGACACCACGATAGGCGAGTTTGTGGAGGGCTGCAGCCATATTGTGTTCAATTCTGTCGCGCAATATGAGAAATACCGCGGTTTTGTTGACGACTACAATGCGTCGAATGCCGCGGAAAAACGAGTGTCGTGCGGACTGCGTGTGAATCCGGAATGCTCGGTTATCGAGACCGACATCTACAATCCGTGCAAGCCGGGGTCGCGTTTCGGCGTGACTCGCGACGTGCTTGGCGGCGTGCTTCCGGAAGGATTGGAGGGGCTGCATTTCCACTGCCTCTGCGAGTCGACGTCGTACGATTTGGAGAAGGTGCTTGCCGCCTTCGAGGAGCGATTCGGCGAGTTTCTGCCACGGTTGAAGTGGGTCAATATGGGCGGCGGACATCTGATGACCCGCGACGGCTACGACACCGACCATCTGATAGACCTGCTGCGCCGTTTCCGCGCGAAATATCCAAACCTTGAAGTGATACTCGAGCCCGGCAGCGCGTTTACATGGCGCACGGGAGAGCTGATTGCCACGGTGCTTGACGTGGTGGAGAACCAAGGAGTGAAAACTGCAATTATCGACGCCTCGTTTGCATGCCACATGCCCGACTGCCTTGAAATGCCTTACAAACCGGCTATAACCGAGGCTTTGGCAGAACCGGTGCATGGCAAGCCGACCTACCGCATAGGCGGAAATTCGTGTCTTAGCGGAGATTTTATAGGCGATTGGAGCTTCGACAAACCGTTGGCTCCTGGCGATGTGCTTACATTTGAAGATATGAACCACTATACGACGGTAAAGACGAATATGTTCAACGGAATCGACCATCCATCGATGGTGTTGCTTCGCAGCGACGGGACAGTAGAGACGCTGCGTGAGTTTGGCTATGAGGATTATCGTAACAGAATGGATTGAGAGCAATGGAAGAAAAGTTGAATGCATACCCGCTTAAGTTTGAACCGAACCTGAAGACAGTGATTTGGGGAGGAGGCAAAATCCGCAAACTGAAAAAACTTGCCGATGCGCCCGACTGTATCGGAGAGAGTTGGGAACTGACAGGTGTACCCGGACAGGAGTCGGTTGTTTCCAATGGAGAATATGCCGGACGCGACATCAAGTCGCTGCTCGGCGAATTCGGCGCGCAGGTGGTTGGCTTGAACACATACAACAAATATGGCGACATGTTTCCTATAATGGTGAAATTCATCGATGCCGCCAAAGACCTGTCGATACAGGTGCATCCCGACGATGACTTTGCCAAGCGCCGCCATCAGGGAATGGGCAAGACGGAGTTGTGGTATATTGTCAGTGCGGAAGACAATGCAATACTCTATTCAGGATTTTCGCATAAGACAGACGAAAACACGTTCCGCAGCCATATCGAGCATAGCGATGTGGTGGCGCAGCTTAACCGCTTCAGTCCCCGTCACGGCGACATCTTCTATCTGCCGGCAGGCCGCGTGCACAGTATCGGCGCGGGCAACTTTATCGTTGAGATACAGCAGTCGAGCGACATAACATACCGCATCTATGACTTTGACCGTATCGACAAAAACGGCAAGAAGCGCGAACTGCACACCGACCTTGCCCTTGAGGCAATCGATTTCGATGAATATGACGACTATAAAGGACATCTTGAACTTGACCGTCAAGGCACGGCGCTGATTAAGCGTTGCGACAAGTTTGTGTCGGAACTTATGCGTGTGGAGACACCGATGACGGTCGACGTGAAAAGCACCGGCAGTTTCCGCATCCTTATCTGCATATCGGGAGAGGTGGAGATTGCAGGCAGCAACGGCAGCCGTGAGCGGCTTGCCACGTGCGACACCGTGCTGCTCCCGTATGCCTTGGACAAAGCTGTCGTCACGCCTGTCGGCGGAGAGCCTGCGGAATTGATATCCGTAGTTGTGGAGTGATGCCGCTGACATATCTTTTCAATCCGGAAAATGATTTGGCACTTGCCGCCGACGTGGACCGCTACACAGCGCCTGCGCCGATAAGACGGTTGCGTGCCGACCTGGCGTTGCTGCCCATGTGGATAGCTTTTCCCGGAAGCAGGATAATCGCGCCTGCCGACGACGCGGAGTTTCTGGATTTCTGCAAAAGCGTCATCGACGGACTCGACGGCATAGGAATCTATGACGGAGAACCGTCGCAAGCCATGCCGTGGGGTTGGAGCCGCTCTGTGCGCAATGAATTGCTGCGTGCCGGAGTTGAATGCAAAGCCGACGATGCGATGCTCTCGCAGCTGCGCAGGCTGTCGAGCCGGCAGACCACAGTGGACGTGTTGCAACGACTTGATGCCAAAGGTGTTGACATCCCTGCTATGCCAAAAGTGTGCCATTCGTTGGCAGAAGCCGCCGCTGCTGTAGAGGAATTTGATGCCGCAGTGCTTAAAATGCCGTGGTCGAGCAGCGGAAGGGGGGTGGCAAGGGTCGACAATTCCTTTTTTCCGACTTATGAGAATTGGGTGTCGGGGATAGTCCGCCGCCAGGGATTTGTGGTTTGCGAGCCGTATCTCGACAAATTGCAGGATTTTGCGATGGAATTTTATGTTGAAGGCGGACAAGCGGCGTTTAAAGGCTATTCGGTGTTTTTCAACAACCAGCAGATGTCGTATGACCATGCCGTGGTGGCATCGACGGCAGAATTGCGTCGCCGTTTGCTCATGTTTGTCAACGCGTCGACACTCGACATGGTGCAGACGGCAGTGACGGAATGCTTGGAGGAATTGCTGCCGGAATCGTATTCAGGCTATGTAGGAGTGGATATGATGGTCTATCGCAAGAGCGGAGGCGCGCTTGCGGTGAATCCATGTGTGGAAGTCAATCTCCGCACCACGATGGGAGTGGTTTCCTCCGCACTTGGCGACAATGTGGTGCATTCAGGATGCGAAGGGGTGATGCGTGTGCTTTACCACAAAGACAAAGCCGCATTGGAGCAGTTTAAGTCAACGCTGCAACCGCCTCGTTTCAGCGACCGCCGTTTGTCGGGCGGCACGTTGCTTCTCGCACCGATCACGTCGGAAAGCCGCTACACCGCCACGCTTACAATCGTTTGAGTTCCTGGTACAGACGCTGCACAGGCAGTCCCATCACGTTGAAATAACTTCCCGAAATGCTCTCCACCCCTACAAAACCGATCCATTCCTGTATGCCGTATGCTCCAGCTTTGTCGAGCGGCTTGAAATTGTCCACGTAGAAATTGATTTCCTCGTCGGTCAGACGGGCGAAACTCACCTCCGTAGCCACCGAGAAAGAAACCGACCGGCATTCCGTGACCACAGTCATGCCGGTAACCACATGGTGCACGTTGCCCGACAGCCGTCGCAGCATCGCCACCGCTTCGTTGCGGTCGGCAGGCTTTCCGAGCACCCTGCCGTCGCATACCACCACCGTGTCGGCGGTGATATACAGCTCGTTGCCAGTGATTTGTCCCTTGTAGGCAGCGGCTTTTTTCTGAGAAATGTATTCAGCCACATCGTCGGCAGGCATGTCGTCGGGATACGACTCGTCGATATCGTTCAGACAACGCACTTCAAAGTCAATGCCGAGGTCGGCAAGCAACTGCCTGCGTCTTGGCGATCCGCTGGCAAGAAAAATTGTGTATTTTTTGAGATTGTCAAGCATAATATTTCGTTTTTTTTACCATCCAAAAGCATGCCGGTCCTTCATCCAGTCGCCACGAGCCCGCAGCACCTGCTCAATCAAGTCGCGCGCACACCCCATTCCGCCAGCGCAAGGCGACACATAGTCAGCCACGTCGATAATATCGGCGCAGGCATCGGCAGGCGCTGCAGCCAGACCAACGCGGCGCATCACCTCCATGTCGGGGATGTCGTCGCCCATAAACGCCACTTCCTCGTCTTTCAGCCCCCGCTTTGCGAGCCACTCGTCGTAGACGCTGATTTTCACCGCCGCGCCGAGGTAAAGATCTTTCACACCAAGCCCCTCAAAACGTTTGCGCACGGCCTCCGTGCGTCCGCCGGTGATTATAGCCACATCATATCCGAGTTTTACGGCAAGCTGCATGGCATATCCGTCCTTGATGTTGATTACACGCATCGGCTCTCCCGACGGGTGCAGAGGAATTGACGACGCCGACAGCACCCCGTCGACATCGAAAGCAAATGCGCGAATGCGCTTAAGATCATAGTTGATTCCGCTCATTTGTTGTATCGTTTAAGAATAGCATTTGAAACAGTTTCATAAATGTCAAGCCGTTCGCCGTCGAGCATAGCCTCATGGCTGGCAATGATTTCTCTGTCGCCACGCACCGCCGGACCAGTCTGCGACCGTTCGGGACCATTTGAGCAAGCTTTGCGCAGTGTTTCCTCGAGCAGCGGCTTCATCACAGAGAACGGTAGATTGTTGCGTTGCAGCACGTCGTCGGCAAGCGTATACATATAATTCGAGAAATTGCAGGCAAACACCGCCGCGATGTGCATCTGTTGGCGCAGATGACTGTCGGCAATGTAGACCGTCGTCGACACCGACAGCGCCAACTGCCTGATTTCGTCTGTGGTCCGCTTGTCAGATCCTTCAATGAAGAACGGCACACGGCTCATATCTAAATCCACCGATTTAGAAAAAGTCTGCAACGGATAGAACACCCCGTATCGGTCGTAGCCCAAGCCATCGAACACCGATTTCCCGACACTGCCGGAAGTGTGCATCCACAAAGCCTTGCGGCATCGCGTCGGCACAGATTCAAGGACAGCGGCAATGGCGTCGTCTTTCACAGCAACGATGTAGATGTCGGCATCGGCAAGGCCGCTTGGCGAGTTGGTAGCGTCGCAGCCGACTTTTTCGGCGAGAGCTGCGGCGTTTGCCAAGTTGGGACTGCAAATCTGCACCACTCCTTCGACAGCCGTCGCCAAGTGGGTCGCCACGTTGCCAGAACCGATGACCGCTATTCGTTTCTCCATTGTCCGATGTGAACCTTTTCCCATTGGCATTTTTCTTCCTCGAGAGGCTTCCGCTCCTCGTTCTTATGGCCGATGCTTATTATGCAAAGCACCCGCATGTCGGGCGGGATGTTGAGCAGCTCGCGCACATTGTCCTCCGCCTCCTTTCCGTCTTTGTCGAAGCGTTCGCGCACCTGGATCCAGCAACTGCCCAAGCCAAGGTCCTGCGCCTGCATCTGTATTGCAAACGCCGCAATCGACGCATCCTCAATCCACGCGTCGCTTTCGTAAGGATTTGCAGTCACCACAACGGCGAGCGCACATCCGGCAATCGGGCGCGCGCCAAACTCCTTGCATTTGCTGAGTTGTTCAAGGGTGGCTTTGTCGTCGACAGCCACAAATTGCCAAGGCATCTTGCCCTTTGACGAGGGCGACACCAAAGCCGCCTGCAATATTGTTTTTACATCGTCGGCAGCGATTTCCTCGTCAGTGTATTTGCGGATGCTGCGACGGTTGAATAAAAGGTCGTGAAAACTTTTCATAGCCGTATTTTTTATTCAAAGATAGTGCAAATCACGAGAAGAGCAAAACAAACTTGTTTGAAATTGCTCTTCCGAGATGCTGATGTTGAGAAAAATTGCTTACATTTGTGTATATACAAAAAAGAGATGAAACTAAGTGTGGTCATACCAGTTTATCGTGTGGAGGCATTTCTGCGCAAATGCGTCGACAGTGTCGTGTCGCAGGAAATCGACGATATGGAGATAATTCTTGTCGACGACTGCTCGCCCGACGGCAGCGGACGCTTGTGCGACACGCTTGCCTGTAGCGATGCGCGGATACGGGTGGTGCACCGCGGGCAAAACGGCGGTCTCAGCGCCGCCCGCAACAGCGGACTTGATGTGGCTACAGGCGATTGCATAACATTTGTTGACTCTGACGACTTCCTTTCTCCCGGCACATATAGAGCCTGCCTTCAGGCAATGATGTCGAAACAAGCCGACTGTGTGGAGTTTCCGGTGATGAAGCGTTACGGCAGCGAGAATGCAGAAGAGTATAAGCCATCCCTCGGCGAGGTGGAAGAAACGTTTGACGAATGGTACGAAAGACGCGGCTATGTGCATAGTTATGCATGGAACAAAATTTTCACGCGCCGGCTGTGGGGCGATGCGAGATTTCCGGAAGGACGGTATTTCGAGGATTTGTTCACGATACCATACGTGTTGCGCCGCGCAGAGAAAATTGTGGCTATCGCCAGCGGAATGTATTATTACTGCGCATACAACACCGGAGCGATAACGCAAAATCCGTCGGTGCGCAACCAGCAGGACCTTGTGGAGGCAAATGTGCGCTTGTTTGAGTTTGCGCGTAGAGACAGTGGCATAGCCGACGCATCGCTGTATGACCATTATATGGAGATACTCAACCGTCAGATCAGTCTGTATCAGGTGGGCGGGGGCAGAATGCTGCCCGACTATAAGGTCAGGATGGAATATGCCTTCCGCCGTCAGCCCATGCGCCAGCGAATCAAATGCCTGCTTAGACTCGCTCTGGGAGAGAAAATATTTTTTAGAATGTTTGTGAAGCGATGACAAGTATAAGTTTCATATTGCCATATTACAGGCTCGGACGCAAGCTTCTCGACCGTGCCGTAGACAGCATCTTGAATGCCCGGCTGACCTGCGACTATGAGATAATCGTGGTTGACGACGGCACCCCCGACAGCGAGGCTTCGCAGTGGCTTGACGGCAAGAGCAGCCGCCTGCGCTACGTGTGGCAGGAGAATGGCGGGCTCAGCGCCGCGCGCAACAGAGGAATAGAAATGGCAGAGAAGGAGTATGTCCAATTTCTTGACGCCGACGACTATCTGTTTGCCGACGGGTTGAGGCAAGTGGAGAAATTGCTTGAAGAGGAGCATCCCGATGTCGTGGTGTTCCGCAGACATAAAAAAGTGTATGGCGAAGGAGTGACAGACGTAAGGCAACGCCGCCTCAAGACGGAGCGTTTCGACAGCGGCATTGACTACATGTCGCGCCGCAGCCTGTTTGCCGTAGTGTGGAGCTATATGTTCCGACGGGAAATTCTCGGCGGGGAGCGGTTTCTTCCAGGCATATACCATGAGGACGAAGACTTCACGCCCCGCCTGTTTGCCAGAAGCGGCAGCCTGATATCCACCAATTTGATGGTTTATGCCTACTACCAGCGTCAGGAGTCAATCGTGAACAGCGGCAATGCAGATAGAATAAAAAAACGCTTCAGCGACATGTTTGTCGTCATAGACAGACTTGAAGAGCAAGAGCGCGCAGCGGAAGAAGAATTGAGCCGTTATGCCTTCCATCGCAGGAAAGAGCAGTTTGCCTTGAGCGTGGTTTATCAAGCCATGCGGCTGCTTCCCGGCAAGGAAGCGGTGGCAGACGTGCTGCGGCAACTGGCAGACTGGCACTGCTGGCCGTTGCCCAAGGCGAGATACACGTGGCGCTACAGCCTCTTCCGCCACCTGACCGACCGCGAGTGGAAAATCAACGTGTTACGACAATTGCTTAAACGAAAATGAGAATACTGCTACTGGGAGAATACAGCAATGTGCACTGGACGCTTGCCGAGGGACTGCGCGCTCTCGGGCACGAGGTGTGTGTGGTGTCGAACGGAGACTATTGGAAAGACTATCGCCGCGACGTGTCGTTGGTGCGCCGTTCCTATGGACGCTGGGACTCGTTGGTGTATATGGCGCAAGTGTGGAAGGCATTGCGGCGGATGCGCGACTACGACGTGGTGCAGATAATCAATCCGATGTTTCTCGAAATGAAGTCGGAGCGCATACGCCCCATCTACGAATATCTAAGGAAACACAACAAGCGGATGTTTATGGGTGCATACGGAATGGATTATTATTGGGTCAACACCTGCCGCACTACACAAACGTTCAGATACTCGGATTTCAATTTCGGCGACCGTCTGCGCACAGACGACATTGCGATGACAGAGGTGCGCGACTGGATTGGTACAGACAAAGGCCGCTTGAATCAGGAGATTGCAGCCGACTGCGACGGCATAGCCGCAGGATTGTATGAATATTACGCCTGCTATCATCCGGCATTCCCCGACAAGACAGAGTTTATCCCGTTTCCAATCAACACCGACACCACGGTGCGTACAGCGCCTCCGGTGACCGACAAGGTGCGCTTCTTTATCGGCGTGCAGAAATCGCGGGGCGTGTATAAAGGCACCGACGTGATGCTGCGCGCTTTGGAGCGTGTCGCCGACCGCCATCCCGACCGTTGCGAGATAGTGAAGGCGGAATCGGTGCCATTTCCGGTGTATCAGCACATGATGGACTCAAGCCATGCGCTTCTCGACCAGTTGTATTCCTACACCCCCGCGATGAACGGACTGCTGGCAATGGCAAAAGGATTGGTGCTTGTGGGCGGCGGAGAACCCGAGAGCTACGATATTCTCGGCGAGAAAGAACTGCGTCCCATCGTGAATGTGCTTCCCGACGAAGCCGACGTCTACAACAAGTTGGAGCAAATGGCGCTGCATTCAGACGAGATAGCCAAACTCAGCGCCGACAGCCGTCTTTATATAGAGCGCCACCACGACTATAAAAAAGTGGCGCAGCGATATGTTGATTTTTGGACAAAAAATAAGAAATAGCGATGATAACATTTCCTAATGCAAAAATAAATCTGGGCTTGTATGTGGAGCGTAAGCGTGAAGACGGATACCACGACCTGTCGACGGTGTTTTATCCGATACCGTTGACCGACGCCGTCGAGGTGGTCGAGGCAAAAGAAACCGCGTTGTTCACCTATGGCAATCCGGTGGACTGCCCTCCGGAAAAAAATCTTGTGATGAAGGCCTACCGCTTGATGGAGGAAGAGTTTAAACTGCCTACGGTGGCGATACATCTGTATAAGCATATTCCAGACGGGGCAGGACTCGGTGGCGGCTCGTCGGACGCCACGTCGGTAGCCAAAATCCTCAACTCGATGTTTGCGTTGGGGCTCAGTGAAGAGGAAATCGCTGTCCGCGTGAAGCGTCTCGGCGCCGACTGCCCGTTTTTTGCCTACAACCAGCCGATGGCAGCCCGCGGCATCGGCGATCTGCTCGAACCGGTGGATGTGGATTTGAGGGGCTACACAATGATTGTTGTCAAGCCCGATGTGTCGGTGCCTACGGCGGCGGCTTATGCAGGGGTGACACCGCGTGTTCCGGAAACCGATGTCGAAAAGCTTGTGGCAAAGCCCGTAGGGCAATGGAAAGGATTGCTTGTCAACGATTTTGAAGAGAGCATCTTTCCCAAGCATCCTGAGCTTTCGGCAATCAAACAGTCACTTTATGATGCCGGAGCGGTCTATGCCTCGATGTCGGGGTCGGGTTCTGCCATTTTCGGACTGTTTGAAGATGACAATTTGTCAGACATATTTGCCGCGAAATGCGCCCAGCCGCTGCTGTACAAGATGAAACTGTGATTTCAGAGAGTGCTGAAAGTTTGGCAGACTTTTTGATAAGGCTGATGTGATAAACATAAAGAATAATAAAAAAACGATATATATCATGTCAGAGAAATCAGAAAAAGACTTGAAAGAAAAGCAGGAAGAGACTGTGGAGGCGACACCTCAGGAACAGGCATCGGCAGAAACCACTGTAGAGGCGGAAGAGCCAACAGCGGAGGAAAAACTGCAGAAAGAACTTGACGACACCAAGGCCGAACTCGAAAAGTCGAAAAAAGAATATATGTTTCTGCTTGCGGAGTTTGACAACTTCCGCAAACGCACATTGAAGGAAAAGTCGGAACTCATCAAAAATGCCGCAGAAGGCGCAATGAAGGATTTGCTGCCAGTGCTCGACGATTTTGAACGTGCAATTCAGGCGACATCTGAGAGCAACGACGTGGAAAGCATAAAGGAAGGCGTCAACTTGATTTACAACAAATTTGTCAAATATCTTGAGCAAAAAGGAGTAAAGGCAATTGAGTCGCAGGACGCCGATTTCGATACTGAATATCACGAAGCGGTCACCACATTCCCTACCGACGACGAGTCGAAGAAAGGCAAGGTTATCGACACCGTGCAGAAAGGTTATGTGATGAACGACAAGGTGATACGCCACAGCAAGGTGGTTGTCGGACAATAAGGAGGCGTTGAAAAATGAGCGAGAAAAGAGATTTTTACGAAGTGCTGGGCGTCGATAAAAAGGCGACAGCCGACGAAATAAAGAAAGCTTACAGAAAAAAAGCTATACAATATCACCCCGACCGCAATCCCGGCGACAAAGAAGCCGAGGAGAAATTTAAGGAGGCGGCTGAGGCATACGACGTGCTGAGCAATCCTGACAAGCGTGCCCGTTACGACCAGTACGGTCCGAGCATGGGTCCGCAAGGCTTCGGCGGAGGCGGAGGCTTCAGTGGAGGCGGAATGTCGATGGACGACATTTTCTCACAGTTCGGCGACATTTTCGGAGGCGGCGGTTTCAGTGGCTTCGGAGGCTTCGGCGGAGGCGGCAGAGGCCGCAGCGTGAACCGCGGCAGCGATTTGCGAATCAATGTGAAAGTGACGCTTAAAGACGTTGTACACGGCGTTACGAAGAAGTTTAAAATCAACCGTTATGTTGCTTGCGACCATTGCCACGGCACAGGCGCGAAGGACGGCACAGCTTTTCATACGTGTGCCACGTGTCACGGCACGGGAGTTGTCACACGCATGCAGCGCACCATTCTCGGCACGATGCAGACACAGTCGCCGTGTCCGGACTGTCATGGCGAGGGCAAGGTGATTTCAGAGCAGTGTCCGCATTGTCATGGCGAAGGCGTGGAGCGCAAGGAGGAAATCGTTACGGTCAACATTCCGGCAGGCGTGGCAGACGGCATGACGTTGAGCATGAGCGGAAAAGGTAATGCCGCGCGTCGTGGCGGAGTGACAGGCGACCTTCTTATCCAGGTCAGCGAGGAAAAGCATCCGGAGCTTGTGCGCGATGAGAACGACATTACTTACAACTTGATGCTCGACTTCCCGACGGCAGTGCTCGGCGGAAAAGTAGAGGTGCCTACGGTCGACGGCCGTGCACGTGTCACGATTGAGCCAGGCACACAGTCTGGTAAAGTGCTGCGTATGCGTGGCAAGGGAATTCCTTCGATGCATGGCGGCGGTTGTGGCGACGAGCTTATCAACGTGATGATCTACACTCCGGAACATCTGTCGGCGGAGGAAAAGAAAGAAATCGAGAAGATGCGCGATTCCGACAATTTCAAGCCGTCGGAAAGCGATAAATTCAGAATTTTCAGCCGGTTGAAGCATATCTTTGAATAAAGACAAAAATCACATAAAGAATCCGCATTTGCCGTTGCAGATGCGGATTCTTTTGTTTTAATTTGCCATATTAATCAACTTGTTAAGAACCCTCTCGCCGGCATAATGCTACTGCTCGCTACGGCTGCGGCGGAGGTGCCGATGAGCTATGTCCGCGTGATAGAGCCTTACTCGCCGTCGCGCAGCGAGCCGGCGGCGTTTTTTCGACATGGCGCGCGTCACGACCACCTACTGCGATGGGCTGGGACGCCCGGTGGAGCCGGCGGAGCCGGTGCGGCAGGTGGCGGATTCTTCACCAAGGACGACAGCGTACGCTTCTACGACCCACTGCTCATGCGCTTCACCACGCCGCTCCGCCTCTCTGTCTCAGAGAACAAAATGGATTGAGAAATGGTGTCGGGAGCTTAGTTGTGCGTGCGGCTGTGCTGCCAAGTTGTGGTGTGTATCCATTTGATGTACAGGATGACAGGGTAAATACCGTCGAATGATTGTTCGAGAGTGTAAGGAATCACGAACTCCTTGTCGGCTTCAGCGACAATGCGGTACGCTCCGTTCTTGATTGTCGTAGTGGTTGTCTGGTTGGCGGGAATATTTACTTTTTTTGTCGATGGTCCGCTGAACTTGACAGTGATGCCACATTCTGCCCGGTTGGTGATAATTATTTTGGAGTTGATGCCGTCGTTGTCGTCCGATTTCAGCCATTTGTCAAGATCGAAGTGGGTTGTTGTGAAAGCCTCGTTCACATCTCTTCTTGTCTTAGCCTCGTTGCGGTGCCTGCCGTTGGGATAAAGGTCGAGGTATTTTTCGTAATTGCCAGTCCTTACGGCGTTTCTCCAGGCAATTGGTTCTGTTTCCCATCCTTCGTAGTGCTTGAGCTCCTCGATTTTCTCCTGAGCGTCGGCTTTATATCCGGAAGGCACGGTGTCGTAGTATTTTTGCCAACTGTCAACGGTGTTTTCTTTTGCGGCGATGCTGTAGAGCGAGTCGCATTTCGATTGCAGCCGGGTCCATCCGATATGGTAGGTCTCCACAAACATGTTCAACTCCTTCAGGCTTCGCTCAGCAGCAAGCGATTCATAAATATTCAGCACATCTTTGCGGTGTCTGGATTCTGGATAGGTGTTGATGAAATCCTGACAGGTTTCGATTGTTGGCGCTTTTTTCAGTTGGGATAACATCTCTTCTTCTGGTATTGGCAATGAAGCAGAGCTGGCAGAGAGCGCGTGGCACTCGTCGTAGTTTGTCTTGGCGAGGGTGAAGCATGCCACGGCTGTAAAGCCGAGTATTATTCCGAGTGTGCGCTTTCCTGGGGTGCCTTTTGAGGCGATTTTGCCGATTGCAGAGATGAGCAGAAGCGCTCCGAGGATACCGAGAAAAATTGTGAATGCCATAGTGTATTGTTTTAGAGTGTTGTTTTTTCAGCTCCATATCATTTTCGAGATGGCGGCTACCACAAATAAGTATATTGCGCAGCGGCTGCTGGAGAAGTCCCGCTCTTGCGTGTGTTCATCCTTTTTTATGCAGATGGGGAAAAGCCCAATGGCGATGAAGATGTTTATAAGTACGAGTTCCGTAGTGCTCATAATCGTGTGATTTTAAATTACATCGTAAAGATACAGCCTTTGACTGCGTCGGCAAACATCCAGGTGACAAATCCGCTGTTAGCGGTGACGAAAACAGCAATCATGGCGGGTGATTTTGGCGTGGATGTTGTGAAACATGCGGATTTATTCGTTGGGGAAGGGAATAAAGTTGTAATTTTGTAAGATAGTCAATAAAAACGGACACTCGTTTTGAAGGAAAACGCGAACAGACAATATCGTCAGATAGTGAAATACACCGGCTATTTCGGGGGAGTGCAGGGATTGAATATTCTTGCCGCCCTCGTGCGCAACAAGGTTGTGGCAGTGCTGCTCGGTCCGATAGGTTTGGGTTTGATTTCCCTTTATAACACGGCTGTGAAATTGATAGGCGACACGACAAATCTTGGCATTCCGGTGAGCTCAGTGCGCTATCTATCGGAGTGTCAGGAAGAGCAGGACAGATGCCGGATGGTGGCTACCGTCAGGTTGTGGAGCCTGCTTACAGCCGCACTCGGCGCAGTGGTGTGCTGTGTGCTTGTGCCATTTTTCCGCTTGTTTTATTTCAGCACGGAAATGCGCTTTGCCGAATTTCTCTGGCTGGTGCCGGTTGTTGCGCTGACAGCGGTTACGGCAGGCGAACTCTCGATATTGAAAGGATTGCAGCGAATGCACGAAGTGGCGACACAGTCGGTTGTCAACGCGATGCTGAGTCTGGTTGTCACACTACCTCTGTTCTGGCTGCTTGGCAACGAAGGCATCCTGCCCGCGCTTGTGGCCGCCGCTGTTGCCGCCAGCGTCACGGTACTGTGGTTCTCGCTGCGAGTGTATCCCTACAGGCTTCCCCGCTCTTTCCGTCAAGCCATTTCAGCAGGAGGCGGAATGGTGCGTCTTGGCGTGGCATTTGTTATAGCCGGAGCTATGGGCAGTGGCGTGGAGTTTGCCGTGCGCGCGTTTATCGCCAATTCAGGCACCCTTGCCGATGTCGGTTTGTACAATGCCGGTTATGTTGTCACGGTGACTTATGCGTCGATAGTCTTTATGTCGATGGAGACCGAGTACTTTCCCCGCCTGTCGGCAGTCAACCACGATGAGGAAGCGTGCAACGCAACGGTCAACCGCCAGATAGAGGTTTCCGTGCTGTTGCTTGCACCGCTGCTTGTGGCGTTTATGCTATTGCTTCCGTTTGTCATTCACGTTCTATACTCATCGATGTTTTTGCCGGCACTTGGGATGATACGATTCGGAGTGGTGGCTATGCTGCTCCGAGCCGTGATGCTTCCGATGGAATATATGTCGCTTGCCAAAGGCCGGCCATGGATTTATCTGCTGACCGAGGGTGTCTACGACATAGCGGCTGTGGGAGCCGTCGTGGCAGGCTACAGCCTGTGGGGCATCGACGGCGCCGGCGCCGGACTTCTTGTGGCGGCGGTGTTCAATTGTGTGATAGATTTCGTGGCGTGCCGGCATTATTACAGATATAGAATAGCGAAAAAATCCGTGAAGATGTTTTCCGTGCAGATTCTGCCCCTTATCGCATCCTATTTTGTGTCGGTGTTTTGCACAGGCGCGCTGCAGTGGGTGCTCGGCGTGGCATTGTTTGGCATGTCGGCCGCCATCTCCTACAGGGTGCTTGAGCGCGAGTCGGGACTGATGACGGCAATTATCAACAAATTCAAGCGAAAACACGATGAAGGTATCGATTCTGACAGCAGTTTATAACACAGCTTCCTATCTGCCGCAGTGCATAGAGTCGGTGTTGGCGCAGACGCATCGCGATTGGCAACTTATATGTATCGACGACTGTTCGACCGACGGCTCGCTTGACATAATAAACCGCTATGCCGCGTCCGACAGCCGCATAACCGTGGTGCGCAACGCAGAGAACCAAGGTCAGGCTAAAGCCCGCAATGCCGGACTGCTCCATGCCGACGGCGAGATTGTCACAATGCTTGACAGCGACGACTGGATTGCACCCGACGCTCTTGAGAAGATAGTGGCTGCGTTTGAAGGCAACCGTGACATTGACTGCGTGCTGTTTGATCTGCAGCTGTATTATTCGCCCGACGATGTCAGACCATACCACAACGCCGTCAGCCATACGGTCTCGGGTTACGAGGCATTCCGACTGTCGATAGCATGGCAGATTCATGGAGTCTATGCCGCGCGTCGACAGGTTTATGACAAGCACCGCTATGATGACAGCTGCCGTTCCCACAGCGATGACAACACCACGCGATTCCATTACCTCGACAGCTGCAAAGTGGCATTCAGCACAGCTCGTTATTACTATCGTCAGCATGCCGCGTCGTGCACGCATGTTTTCGGCATGCAGCGGTTCAATCTACTTGTGGCACTCGAGAATCTGCGTAGAGAACTTGAGGCAGACGGCAGGGTAGCCGCCTGCGACCTTCGGGAACTCGACAAGTATCGCTGGCACAACGTGCAGGGAGCCTATATGCTCTACTATGCGCGTCGCCGACAGTTTCCGCCCTCCGACCGCCGCAAGGCAAAGTTGCTGCTCAGACAGATGTACAGTAGTGTAGGCACCACCGCATTGCCGTTGTGGGAGCATTTTCGTTTCGGTTATGCTCCGATTAAATGGTGTCCGGCGCTCTATCGCCTGCAGATGAATGCATTCACCCATTTGCGTCTGCTGTTCGGACTTGACAAGAAACGGTACGATTAAAAAACAAAAAAGGAACTTTCTCTCAAAGTTCCTTCCTTATAAGGTTTCCAATAGGTATAATTTTTTAAGGTAAAAAAGATTGTTTTAGGTTTGTGACAGCAAATGTCACCCTTTATTTCCGACTCTGCAAGCAATTTTATATGTTTTGCAACATAGAAATTTTGAGCAGAAGCTGGAGAGTGTATGTAAAATCTTGTTAATTGGGCTGTTGGGGTAAATAGCTCTGGAGTGTGAAAATTTCTTAAAACCGCTTGTTGCCGGTGCATTTTCTGGTAATTTGCTCATTATTGAATGTTTTGAGCGCAAGATTCTCGCCGTCAAACACCGCATACGAGCAGAAATGAATCCAGTCGCCGAGAATCACCAATTGGCTGCCGTTGTCGAGTCGCTTGTCGAGCATGATGTGGCGGTGTCCGAAAACGAAGAAGTCGATATGCCTGCCGTCGTCATAGTGCTTGGCAAATTCTTCAAGACACTCTTTTCCCTCGCCGAGATATTGCGGGAAAGAGTCTTTCGCACGGCTTCCGCGCGACCAACCAAGGGCAAACGGGATGGTCCAACGTGGATGGATAGCAGCGTAAAGTTTCTGGCAAACTTTGTTGCGGAACACCGATCGCAGGATGCGGAACGATAGTTTGCGCTTCCCGACAGCGTCGCCATGGTCGAGGAAAAAACGCTTTCCGGAAATGTCCTTAACCATCGGACCGTCGACCACCGTGACGCCGAGTTCGGATGGCAGATAGTCGAAAATCCAGATGTCGTGGTTGCCAATAAACCAATATATTTTTACGCCGAGGTCGGAAAGCTCCGCGATTTTTCCGAAAAACCGTGTGAATCCTCGCGGCACCACATAGCGGTATTCATACCAATAGTCGAGGATGTCGCCGAGGAGGTATATTTCTTTAGCCGAGTCTTTTATAGAGTCGAGAAACGCCACCACGCGCCGCTCGTTGTCGAGCGGAGAGTCGAAATAGCGCGCTCCAAGATGGAAATCGGAGAGGAAATATGTCAGCCGGCGTTTTTCTATCATAGAAAACCAAGTTCGAGTTTCGCCTCTTCAGTCATCATGTCTTGGTTCCATTCAGGCTCGAACACAAGATTCACGTCGACTGATTTGATGCCCTCAATGCTCTCGAGTTTCATTCTGATGTCTTCCAGAATGAAATCGGCAGCCGGGCAGTTTGGCGCAGTCAGCGTCATGTCGAGTCGCAGACAGGCATTGTCGTCGAGGTCGATTTTGTAAATAAGCCCCAAATCGTAAACGTTTACGGGTATCTCCGGGTCGTAAACCGTCTTCAGCATTTTGACGATTTTTTCTTCCAATGCAAGTTTCTCTGTTGATTCCATAGGTGCAAACTTACGGAAAAGATTTGAGAAAACAATCATAGACGATGCATTATAAATATAATTTATTACTTTTGTGTTTGGATTGCTCCGAAATAAAATACATAAAATGCAGACAAGACCGATAGATCAAGACATAAAACGCGCAGCCCGAACAAAGAAAATGATTCGGGCATTGTGGACAATAAACTTTTGTGGAGTAGCGCTTGTGATGCTTATAGGCGTTATGATTTATCACGGATATATAGGCTATATGCCACCGGTAGAGGGACTTCTCAATCCAGAAGACCGCTTTGCGTCGCGCCTTTTCACATCCGATGGCGTTGAGATGGGACGTTTCTATCAGAGTCGTAACAACCGAGTGTATGCCGACTATTCCGAGATTTCCCCAAATGTAATCAATGCGTTGATAGCCACAGAGGACGAGCGCTTCATGCAGCATTCCGGCATTGACATCATGGCGCTGTCGCGAGTGTTGTTCAAGACAATCCTGCTGCGCCAGAAGAACGCCGGCGGCGGCAGTACGATAACGCAGCAGCTTGCGAAGCAACTCTATTCGCCCGAGTCGGACGGGCTGATGGACCGATTCATTCAGAAACCCGTGGAGTGGGCCATCGCCGTGAAGCTTGAACGCTACTATACGAAAGAGGAAATCATCAAGATGTATCTCAACCAGTTTGACTTCCTCAATAACGCCGTCGGCATCAAAACGGCGGCACACGTTTATTTCAACACCACCCCCGACAGCCTGAAGATAGAGCAGGCGGCAATGCTTGTAGGCATGGCAAAGAATCCGTCGCTCTACAATCCGGTACGCGCCGACCGCAAGGACGCTGCCGTGGGACGCCGCAATGTGGTGCTGCAGCAGATGCTCAAGGCGGATTTGATAACTGAAGCCGAGTGCGACTCGTTGTGCGCCCTTCCGCTGGATGTCAAGTTCACCAAGGTGGACCATAAAGACGGCATCGCGCCATATTTCCGCGAGGCAGTGCGCCTGATGATGCAGGCCAAAGAGCCGCGCCGTGGCGACTATCCCGACTGGGACCAGCAACGCTTTGTCGACGACTCCATCCAGTGGGCAACCAATCCTCTGTATGGTTGGGTAGAGAAAAATCCGAAGCCCGACGGCACCAAATACAATATCTATACAGACGGACTTCGCATCTACACCTCGATTGATTCGCGGATGCAGAAATATGCCGAAGAGGCGGTTATAGACCACCTCAAGAACACGCTGCAGCCTCAGTTTGACAGAGAGAAAGGCAGCCGTGGGCCGTATACCACCAACAGCGCCGAGCTCGGACAGCTGACTCCGCGCAAACTCATCGACCGCGCCATCCGTCAGAGCGAACGCTACCGTGTGCTTAAAAACGCGGGAATGAGCGATGCTGAGATTATGGAAGAGTTTGACAAGCCGGTTGATATGACCGTGTTCTCCTACGATGGCGGACAGGTGCAGAAAACGATGTCGCCTCGCGACTCCGTAGTCTACCAGAAAATGTTTCTGCGGGCAGGATTTATGTCGATGGATCCGTTGACAGGACAGGTTAAAGCCTACGTCGGCGGGCCGAATTTCCATTTCTTCCAATATGATATGGCAGGCGTTGGACGCCGTCAGATAGGATCAACGGTAAAACCGTTCCTCTATACTTACGCCTTCGAGGAAGGCTTCACACCGTGCGACATGTTTCTCAACGCGCAGCCGTCGATCACGCTGCCTACGGGCGAAGTCTGGGCACCGCGCAACACCGGCCATGCCCGAATAGGCGAGATGGTCGACCTGTATTGGGCACTTACCAACTCAAACAACTGGATTTCAGCCCGTCTGATGAGCGAGCTCTCGCCGTCGACGTTGGCGCGCACGATGCACACGTTCGGCATCACCAACCATCTTGACCCCGTGGTGTCGCTCTGTCTCGGACCGTGCGACGTGTCGGTGCGCGAAATGGTGACCGCCTATACGGCATTCTCAAACAAAGGACTTCGTGTGGATCCGATATACGTTACTAAAATCACCGACAACAACGGCAACGTTATCTCGGAGTTTACGCCGCAGTATACCGAAGTGATGAGCCAGGAAGCCTATTTCAAGATGGTCAACATCCTGCAGAACGTAATCAATTCAGGTACGGGCAGCCGCCTGCGCCGAGCCCCTTACAACATCACAGCCGTGATGGGCGGCAAGACCGGTACGACCAACTACAACGCTGACGGATGGTTTATGGGCTTCACGCCCAACCTCGTTTCGGGAGTGTGGGTAGGCGGCGACGAGCGCTATATCCATTTCAACAGAATGGCGCAAGGTCAGGGAGCCGCAATGGCATTGCCTATCTACGGACTGTATATGAAAAAAGTGTATGCAGACAAGTCGTTGCCTTACTCGCAGACGTTGCAATTTCCGGAGCCTCCGGCAGGCTTCTCGCCGTGTTATAAGGAGAGTTACGGCGACGCGCCGGCAGCCGAGACGCCAGTTGAGGCAATCGACAACGCTTTTGAGTAGAAATTTTTTGTAGATTTAAAAATTTTAATTAGATTTGCATTATCTATACAGAAATATTTCTGTAATGAAAAACCGTATAGACTTAACATCATTATACCACTTAAAAAATTATTAGTTATGAGTCGTAGTTTAAAAGTAAGGGATTTGACCCTTCGCGATGGACAACAATCATTGTTTGCCACCAGAATGAAGCAGGAAAGCATTGACAAATTGCTGCCGCTTTACAAGGACGCCGGTTTCTATGCCATGGAGGTATGGGGCGGTGCAGTGCCCGACTCCGTGATGCGCTACCTTGGCGAAGACCCATGGGTGCGTTTGAAAACAATCAGCGACGCAATGGGCGGAGTGTCGAAACTGACAGCGCTCTCCCGTGGCCGCAACCTGTTCGGTTATGTGCCTTACCCGACAAGCGTGCTTGAAGGTTTTTATAAGGAAGCCATAAAGAATGGTTTGAACATCATGCGTATCTTCGATGCGCTCAATGACCTTGACAACGTAAAAGAATCAATAAAACTTATCAACGAGATGGGCGGCATCGCCGATGGTGCAGTCTGCTATACAGTAGATCCTAAAACAGAGGCTCCGGCAGAAAAGAAAGGCTTCTTTGCAAAGCTCTTCGGCTCTAAGAAGGTTGAGGAACCGGAGAAAATCTTTACAGATGAATATTTCGTTGAGAAAGCAAAGGGAATGGAAGCCTACGGCGCGAAGATCATCACGCTGAAGGATATGGCAGGATTGGTCAACCCGTTGCGCGCTGCGTCGCTGATTTCAAAGATCAAGGCAGCCGTTAATGTTCCTGTTGACTTCCACACCCACTGTACACCGGGCTACGGCTTGGCATCAGTAGTTATGGCAATGCTTCATGGCGTCGATATCGTGGATACCAACATCTGGTATTTCGGCGGCGGCTCGGCAGCACCTGCAATTGAGTTGGTCTACTTGTTTGCAAAACGTCTCGGCATCGAGCTTGAGGTGAACATGGAAGCCGTAGGCCGCATCCGTGAGCAGTTGAAGGGCGTTCGCACGGCGCTTGCCGACTTCGACCTCCACAAGGGCGATTTCCCACACGATTTCAATCCGTTGAAGGATACTCTTCCAGCCAATATCGAGGCATTGTTTGACAAGGCAGTCGAGGCAGCCAAGGCCAACGACGAGGATGCCCTCCTCGACGCATGCCACGCTATTGAAGACTATTTCAACTTCCCGAAACCAAACTTGCTTGTCAAGAATGCCGAGGTTCCGGGCGGAATGTACTCAAATATGGTTGCGCAGCTGAAGGCGCTCAACGCATCCGACGTGCTCGACGATGCGATGAAACTGATTCCTAAGGTTCGTCGCGACGCAGGTTTGGTTCCGTTGGTAACACCGACAAGCCAGATTGTGGGCAGCCAGGCAGTGAGCCTCGCCATCGACCGCAAGAAAGGTAATGCCGACTATACAACGAAGTCAAATCAATTCATTTCGCTCATCAAGGGTGAATATGGAAAGACTCCGGTTGCCATCACTCCTGAATTCCGCGAGCAAATCACAGGCAGCGCAGTGGAGCGTCCGTATGACGTGGCAAGCTATAAGGCGCCAGAAAACCCGGTTCTCAAGGAACTCGGCGGATGCAAGCTTGCAGAGAACGAGCAGGAATACTTGCTTCTGCAATTGCTTCCAACCGTTGCCAACGGCTTCTTGAAGAAACGTCGTGAGGCAGACCACAAGGCATCGGCTCCGGCTGTTGAAGAAAAGGCAGAGGCTGCAGCAGTGGCCGACGATGCACCTATCACCGGACCGGTGGAGCGTGCTCCGATGGGCGGCAAGGTAGTTGAAGTCAAGGTGAAAGCCGGCGACAAGGTGAAGAAGGGCGACTTGCTTTTGGTTTACGAGGCAATGAAGATGGAGAACGAGCTTGCGGCAGAGAAGGACGCCGTTGTCAAGCGTGTGTTTGTCACGGTAGACGACGTTGTGGGCACCGATGCTCCGCTTATTGAATTCGAGGCTTAATAAGTTTTATAAATAGAAAAACTCCTGCCGCATCAGTGGCAGGAGTTTTTTTGGGTATGCGTATGCCGTTTCCTTCCTATGTTGGACAAAGATTGACCGATGCTCCGCTATTTGCCTTTGAATGCGTTTTTCACTGTCAAAGCCGTGACAGCCACATCGACAGAATAAGCAGCAAGTCCGCGTTTTAAGTCTTCTTCAAGAGATTGGTCTTCGGCAGGCATCATGGAGATAACCATCACCGTGCCATCATCCTCCGACACTACAATGCGGCTTGTTTGGCACGACAGGCTAAGGAACTGCTCGGCGACAATTTTTTTCGCTTTCTCAGGCTTCACGCCAAAGTCGCATGCCGAGAACGACGTGCCGACCATAATGAACTGGTTGCTGCCTAGAGAATATCCCTGTGGCGATATTCTGATGTTTGTGTCGCCGAGAGTGTATTCCACCACATCGTTGCTCACTTCCTTTGCCGACAGGAACCCCATGTCGTTCAATTGTTTCACCACCCGGTTTCCGAAATCTTTGAAGCCAGGAGCTGCAAAGTTTTGGAAAAAAGAATCTGTAACATAGTCGGTGCATTTCTCCGCAAGGTCAATCGCCATAGATGAAAAAGTTCCCAATTGTGTGATCTGCATAGCCACACAAGGAGCGCTGTAGGCATAAATCGAAGAAGCGACGCAAATGGCATCGTTTTTATAATAGACCTGTCCGACCCCCGGCAACGCCCAGTTTATGGCATCGGCACACTTAGTCATCTTCTTGGCATTGGCTTTTGCAGGCGTTGTCGACTCAAAGTAGCATACGGCCGGCGGCATGTCGGGAATCGCCTGCTCGCCCTCAATCATCATAATGTATGCCTTGCGTTCGGAGCCGGAAGATGAAGTGTAGGTAATCTCGAGGTCTCCGTCGCTGTCGATGCACCACTGTTTGCTGGTGTCGATAGTCTTGTAGTAATTTATAATCTCGTTTCTCAATTCCTGCCACGTCGGAAAGGCGAAGGCGTTGGAAGTCAGAGCCGAAAGCACGAAAGCTACAGCTGCTGTGAATAATTTCTTTCTCATAGTCGGTTAGTGATAGAATTAAAAACAGAGTCAAAAGTACAAATATTAAATAAAACCGCAATGTAAAATTTCTTTTTTTCTTTTTTGATGGTGAAAAATTTCTTTTATTGGGAAACAATGGGTAACTTAGCGCAGATATATAGCGGGTTACGGTGGAAAGCCGGAGCCTGACTGTTGAACAATAAAACGCGTCTATGCCGGAAATAATGCTCACAGACTGGTTTTATTGGCTGTGTATAGCGATTTATTCAGCCACGATAATCTCCATCATCTACATTATACTGAAGGAGAACCGCAACCCTGTGCGCTCACTTGCGTGGATTACGGTGCTGTTCTTTCTGCCGGTTGCAGGCTTGGTGCTGTATCTGTTTTTTGGGCGTAGTATAAAAAATAAAGCGTTGATATCCAAACGCTTGAAAAAGCGTTTTGCCCATTCCCGTCCCATCAAGCAAGCCGATATAGGCAAACTGCCACTCACGGCGGAAAGCCGTCAGCAAATCCGCTTGGGGCATAAGCTGTCGGGTGCGATTTATTTTCCTGACAACGATGTGGAATGCTTTGTCGGCGGCGCCGAACTGTTTGAGGCGTTCAAGCGCGATTTGATGGCTGCGCAGTGTGCCATCGACATGCAGTTCTACATTTTCAACGACGACAAACTCGGCACCGAGATAAGCGACATTCTCATTGACCGCAGCCGTAACGGTGTGAAGGTAAGGATTATTTATGACCATGTAGGCTGTTTCGGCGTAAAGAAGAAATTTTTCATGCGGATGGCAGATGCCGGAATCGACATCCATCCGTTCTTCAAGGTGACCTTTCCGGAATTCGCCACACGTGTGAACTGGCGCAACCACCGCAAAATAACCGTAATCGACAACCGTATAGGATATATAGGCGGAATGAACGTTGCCGACCGCTATGTCGTCGGCGACAAAAATGGAATGTGGCGCGACACGCATCTGCGCATCACCGGACCGTCGGTGCTCGGACTGCTGCATTCGTTCCATTCCGACTGGGCATTTATGGAATTGCCCCAATTTGACGACGGCGAGAACTTCTCCGAGTTCCAGAGCCGCAACAACGGCAGTGTGGGCGTGCAGATATTGTCGAGCGGCCCTGTGGGGCAGTGGCACAACATCTCGCTGATGTTCAACAAAGCAATCTCCAACGCCAAGAAATGCATATATCTTGAAACTCCATATTTCCTGCCCACCGAGAGCTTGCTCAGAGCCCTTCAGACGGCAGCCCTGTCGAAGATTGACGTGCGGGTGCTGATTCCTCGCCAGCCCGACTCCATGATGCTCAAGCTCGCGTCGGGCTCCTACATCAGCGACTGCCTTAGGGCAGGGATAAAAGTGTACTTCTACGAGCCGGGAATGCTCCATTCCAAGACCATAGTCATCGACGACGAATTTTTCACCACCGGCTCCACCAACTTCGACTTCCGCAGCATGGAATATAATTTTGAGTGCAACGCATTTATCTACAGCAAGACGATAAACGAGAAAATGAAAACCGCCTTTTTCGCCGACCTTGCGCAGTCGACCCGCATCACGTCATCGACTTGGCGACGACGGCCGTTCGTTCAAAAGTTCAAAGAATCAGTGGTGCGGTTGATGAGTCCCGTGCTGTGACGATATATTTTTAATAAATTAACAATATCTACACATTGTTTTGAATCACCATTACGCAAACTTCGTTAACTTTGCAAGTAGAAAAGCAGGCATCTGCAAATTCAGGTTGGCGCATGTGGCGGCAATGAGGAAGATAGAAATAAAACTATATTTATAAAATACTATTTTTCAGACTTTTAAAAAATTAAAAACTATGAAGTTTCTTACAGATGAAAAATTGACAATCGTCGGTGCAGGCGGTATGATTGGTTCAAACATGGTTCAGAGTGTATTGATGCTTGGACTGACTCCAAACATTTGTCTTTACGATATCTATGAGCCAGGTGTACACGGAGTGTTTGATGAAATCCAGCAGTGCGCATTCCCTGGAGCTAACGTAACTTACACAGTAAATCCAGAAGAGGCTTTCTCTGGTGCTAAGTATATCATTTCTTCTGGTGGTGCTCCTCGTAAGGAAGGCATGACACGTGAAGACCTTCTCAAGGGCAACTGCAAGATTGCCGCTGAGTTTGGCGACAACATCAAAAAATATTGCCCGGATGTTAAGCATGTCGTAGTTATCTTTAACCCGGCAGACGTAACAGCCCTCACAGCTCTTATCCACTCTGGTTTGAAACCAGAGCAGTTGACATCGCTCGCAGCTCTCGACTCAACTCGTTTGCAGCAGGCTTTGGCACTTGAGTTCGGTGTTCAGCAGGATAAGGTGACTGGCGCACACACTTACGGTGGCCACGGCGAGCAAATGGCAGTATTCGCTTCTCAGGTTAAGGTTGACGGCAAGCCATTGTCGGAAATGGGCCTTTCAGCAGAGCGTTGGGAAGAAATCAAGCACCACACAGTGCAAGGCGGTTCAAACATCATCAAACTTCGTGGCCGCAGCTCATTCCAGAGCCCAGCCTACAACGCTGTCAAGATGATCGAGGCTGCTATGGGCGGTGAGAAGTTTACTTTGCCAGCCGGCTGCTACGTAAACAACGACAAGTTTGGCTTCAAGAACGTAATGATGGCTATGCCTACTACTATTGACAAGACTGGCGTTCACTTCACTGAACCAGCAGGAACGGAAGAAGAAATGGCAGCTCTCAACAAGTCGTACGAGCACCTTTGCAAGATGCGCGACGAAATCGTTGAGCTCGGCATCGTTCCTCCAGTAGCTGAGTGGAACAAACTCAACAGCAACCTCTAATAGACAACAGTCTTAGTAGAATATATGGCGCGGACACCTTTTTGGTGTCCGCGTTTTTTTTTAGTGTGCTTGGATTTGCCTGGGATTGAAATAAAATCATTACTTTTGCGTTGATAAACTATTGTATTTCCTTATGACACGCAAATTTATTGTTTCAGGTATATTTGCAGCCGTGGCGGCTGCAATGTCAGCCGTTCCGGCATCCGACAGCCCTATGCTGCGCACGTTGCCCGACGGCACGAGCATAGAGATTATGCTGCACGGCGATGAAAACTTCCACTATGCCACATTGCTTGACGGCTCCATCGTCAAGGAAGGCGACGACGGCTATTTCTACTATGCCGAAGTCACAGCCGACGGCATTGTCGCAACGCCGTATAAGGTCGGCGACAACGTCCCGAAGCAGCGCGTTGTGAAATCCACAGGCGTTAAGAACCGATTGCAGGCGTTGCGCTCGCAAGCCCTTCAGCGCAGAGCCGTTAAGCCACACGCCGCACAGCGGTCGGCATCCGACATCAACAGTCAGCATGGGCTTGTGATACTTGTGGACTATCCCGACATGCCGATGGTGCAAACCAACAAGGATTATTCGGAGATGCTCAACTCTGAAGGCTACTCAAAAAATTATGCCACCGGCAGCGCCCTTGACTATTTCCGGAATTCATCGTATGGAAAATATTCTCCGGTGTTTGATGTGCTCGGCCCCTACACGCTGTCGAACAAATACCGCTATTATGGCAAGAACGATGCATCGGGCAACGACACCAATGTGCCGGAGATGATAGTAGAGGCGTGCCGCATGGCGTCTGCCGACGTTGATTTGTCGACCTACGACTATGACAACGACGGATATATAGACAACGTATATGTTTTTTATGCCGGTGCGGGAGAAGCCAACGGCGGGTCGGACGACACTGTATGGCCTCATCGCTGGGTGGTGTATGGTGAAAACTACGACGGAGATCCCGATGTGGGCGGTGTGAAGGTGTATGACTACGCCTGCAGCAACGAAATCCGAGAAAGTCTTAAAAACAAGATCGGGACGAATCTGGAAGGTATCGGCACTTTTGTGCATGAGTTCGGACACGTGCTCGGTTTCAGCGACCATTACAGTACCAACGACAACAATCTTGCCCTTGATCCGGGCTACTACGACGTCATGGCTTCGGCATCGTATCTCAACTATGGACGTACGCCTTACGGATATTCAGCCTATGAGCGTATGTATATGGGATGGCTTGAGCCAACGCAGATATTCCCAAGCCGTGATGGCGACAAGATGACGCTTAAGACCATCGACGAAGGCGAGGCATTGCTCGTCACCGCCGACGGGTCGACGCATAATATGGATGGCGTTTCGCCGTCGCCTGCAAATTATTATCTTATTGAAAACCGCGCTTCGGCAGGCTGGGACTCGTTTGCCGGCTATTACGGCACTTCGGGCACGCCGGGCGACAAAGGTATGCTGATTACCAAAATAAACTACGACGCAGACCGCTGGGAACGAAATATTGTCAATGCGTATGCCAACCAGATGGGAATTGAGCTGGTTTGCAATCCAGTGCAGAAAAAGTCGTATGCGGCTTATTATCCGATGTTTCCGGGGTCAAAGACACAGACATCAGTGTCGTTTGGCACATACTCCATCAAAAACATAACCCGTGACGCTGTTACCGGCGAGGTGTCGTTTACGATATCCGACAGCAACGGATACTCGGGCGTTGCCGACGTGGAGACGGAGGCAGATGTCTATGCCGCCGACGGAGCTATAGTTGTGGAGTGCGCAGCCGGACGGGTGAGCGTCAGCACGCTGCAGGGCGCGCTTGTCTATGACGGCATCGGCGGACGTATACCTGTCGCCACAGGACTGTATGTTGTCAATGTTGACGGCAAGGCGGTGAAGGTGGCTGTGAGATAGAAGCGCAATGTTTTGATAAATATTGACTTGCAATGTTAGATATCTGGCGCGGAATTTTGCAGTTTCGCGCCAATTTCTTATCTTTGTGTATAAGATAGGCTGCGGCTTGTCGGGAGTTTTTTTTGAGAGAGGAGGAACGGATATGATTAGAAAGTCGATAATTGTGATGCTTTTATGCTTTTCGGCGTTGGCGATGTCGATGCCGGTTGTGGCACAGCAACGTGCCGCAGTGGATTATGTCGTGACCTCCACAACTTCGGGAAAAGGAGTGCTGGTGATTGAAAACAACACAGAGTCGGCATGCCGTTTCACAATTTATTCAATAACCGGACAGGTGGTGCGTGTGCTTGTCGTGAAGCCCGGCAATGAGCGCGTGGAGCTGCAGAATGGCTTCTACATAGTGAAAAGCGAATATGGCAGCCAGAAAGTGGTTGTCAGATAATTGATACAAACATTGAAAAACTTATAATTCATTTATTTGGTTACTATGACACATTTAATCGGAAAGATTATGACTGTAACGACGGTTATGTCGGCAGCGGCTTTTATGGGCCCGGTTGCATCGGCGCAGACTTTGCCGCAAATCCCGGAAGAGGAACTCAATGCATATCCAGTTTATTCAGGCAATGACCTGGAACTTACTGTCGATGCCAAAGGCACGCATTTCGCCCTTTGGTCGCCTGGCGCGGAGGCAGTCAGGCTGCATCTGTATGCCGACGGGCATAACGGAAACGCCTATGAAACAGTCGAGATGGCAAAAGATGCGGCAACAGGAGTGTGGCGTGCGTCTAAGTCGGAGAAGCTATATGGCAAATTTTATACGTTCCAAGTAAAGATAGGCGGTGAATGGCTGAAGGAAACGCCAGGAGTGTGGGCTAAAGCCGTGGGTGTCAACGGACATCGAGCCGCTATTGTCGATTTCTCGCAGACAAACCCGGAAGGATGGGGAAGCGACACCTATGTAGTCACACCGCATCAGACCGACGCAATTGTCTACGAGATGCACCATCGTGATTTCTCCGTCCACCGCAATTCGGGCATCGTCAACAAAGGCAAGTTTGTGGCAATGCTTGAGCCATGCACGGAGTCGGGCAACGGAGAGCTGACAGGAATCGCCCACTTGAAGGAGCTTGGAGTGACCCATGTGCACATTCTTCCGTCGTATGACTACAACACAGTCGACGAGACGCAACTTATCGACCGTCAATACAATTGGGGCTATGACCCGCTGAACTACAACGTACCCGAAGGCTCTTATTCCACAAATCCTGCCGATCCATATTGCCGCATCCGCGAGATGAAGGAAATGGTGCAGGCTCTGCATAAGGCAGGCATCGGCGTGGTGATGGATGTGGTTTACAACCACACCGCGCTCGGCGATGATTCCAATTTCTCGCTTACGGCTCCCGGCTATTATTACCGCCATCGTCCGGACGGCTCCTACAGTGACGCCTCGGGATGCGGCAACGAGACGGCATCCGACCGCGGTCAGATGAGCGACTATATCGTGAACTCTGTAAAGTATTGGGCAAAGGAATATCATATCGACGGATTCCGCTTCGACTTGATGGCAATCCACGACGTAGAAACGATGAACCGCGTGTCGGCAGAGGTGCGCGCCATCAATCCGTATGCAGTGATTTATGGCGAGGGATGGACAGCAGGCGACAGCCCGCTGCCCGTTGAACGTCGTGCGTTGAAGGAAAATGTGTCGAAGATGCAGGGCGTGGCGGTGTTCAGCGACGACATCCGTGACGCTGTCAAGGGACATTACAGCCGGGAGGACGACCGAGGCTTCGTATCGGGAAAAGCCGGACAGGAAGAAACCGTGAAAATAGGCGTTGTCGCATCGACATCGCACCCGCAGGTGGACTACAGCAAAGGCAGCAACTCGAAGTTTGCCTATGCCACGTCGCCTGAAATGATAATGAACTATGTGTCGTGCCACGACGACCTGTGTCTGACCGACAAGCTGCGCAAGTCGATGCCCGAAGCCAACGATTCAGTGCGCATGCGTGTAGCCCGCCTGGCGCAGACCATCGTGTTCACGTCGCAAGGCACGCCGTTTATGTTTGCCGGCGAGGAAATCTTCCGTGACAAGAAAGGCGAGCACAACAGCTACTGCTCTCCCGACTCCATCAATGCCATCGACTGGAATCTGAAGAAGCAGAACCGCGAACAGTTTGACTATTACCGCAATCTCATAGCCATGCGCAAGGCGCATCCGGCATTCCGCATGACGTCGGCAGCCGACATTGCCCGCAACATCGTGTTTGACAAGGTGAAAGAAGACTGTGTGGTAAGTTATTCAATAAAAAACCACGCCAACGGCGACGAATGGCAGGAAGTGAAAGTGGTGTTCAACGGCAATGACCGTGACGTGACCGTCAATGTGGCAAAAGGCAACTGGACGGTAGTGGCTGCCGACGGCAAGATTGACAAGGACGGACTCGGCAAGAGCAAAGGCGGAAAGACGGTTGTGGCATCACGCTCCGCGCTGATTTTGGCACGATAAGAAAGGAATATTTTATGTTTGACGACGAAAAATTGCGTGTGACGCTGAATATAGCAGGCGAACAAGTCAAGACAGTGATAAACCGGTCGGATGAAGAGGAGCTGCGCATGCTGGAGAAGGAAGTTACATCGCTGTTCAACCGATGGCGAGTTGCCGACCCGTCGCGCACCAAGTCGCAAGTGCTGGCAATGGTGGCGTTTCAGTATGCCAAACTCTATTATGACGAGTTGACCGCCGGACGTTCGCGTGAGGCGTCACTTCGCGATTTCGTCGAGAAATATGAGGAGCGGCTTAACAAAATCGTGATTGATGAATGATTTTTGGACTGTGACCGCAAATATTCTTTGGAAAAGTGTTTATAAATTGAAATATAATTCTTACTTTTGTAAAAATTTGGTTCAGAATGGCTGAAAGTTTGTCGGAGATTTTTGAACGGTTGCTTGCCAAGCAGCAAATTCTTTTGGAACGCTATAATGCAATGAAAGACAAATTGCAGATTTCGCAAGAAGAAAACGAAGCGTTGAAAAAGAAAAACGAGAAGCAGCGGCAACTGATTGAGAGATTGGAAATGGACAAAGACTTTTTGCAGATGGCGCGTCAGATTGCCCCCGACAGGGAGGCTCTCGACAGAAGCCGTGCCATGATAGCCAGATTGGTGCGGGATGTCGACAAATGCATCGAGCAGCTTAAAGATTGATTGAGAATCTATATAAAGCCGGTAACGGCGTGATATAAAAACATTAGAAAAAGCAGGCGTTTCATGCCGTACACTCAGGAGAGTGTAGGACATGGATGCTGAAAAAGAGGTTAGAGGCATAGTAGCGACACCTACCCGAAAGTAGAGAGAATACCGCACCAATGGTGCGTGCCTTGCGGCACGCGTTGTTGGTGTTTTTTTATAAACTTAACTAATTAACTGATAGAAACAATATGGTGTTGAATTTAATAATAGCCGCGGTGTCGCTCCTTGTTGGAGGCGGAGTAGTGCTATTTGTGACAAAAAGAATGGCTCACACACGGGCTAAAAACATAATTGAGGAGGCGAAACTTGAGGCAGACGTTCTGAAGAAGAATAAGCTGCTTGAAGTTAAGGAAGCCGAGTTGAAAATGAAGGCCGACGTTGAGAAACAAGCCAACTCGCGCATGCAGAAAATCCAAGCGGCGGAAGCCAAATCCAAGCAGCGCGAACTGCAGCTCAACCAGCAACAGTCGGAACTTCAGCGCAAGCGCAACGAGAATGAAAACATGAAAGCCGTGCTCGACCAGCAGGTGGCTGCCGTTGAGATGCGCGAGCAGGAAGTGGAAAAGATGCAGAAAAGCGTTCAGGAAACGCTTGAGCACATCTCCGGACTGTCGGCAGAAGAGGCAAAGGAGAAACTTGTCGAGTCGCTTAAAGACGAAGCCAAAACGGCTGCCGCATCGTATATCAACGACATAATGGACGACGCCAAGCTGACCGCCAACAAGGAGGCAAAACGCATCGTGGTGCAGTCAATCCAGCGTGTCGCTACAGAAACGGCGATTGAAAACTCGGTGACAGTGTTCCACATCGACAGTGATGAAATCAAGGGCCGCATCATCGGCCGCGAGGGCCGCAACATCCGCGCCCTCGAGGCAGCAACCGGAGTGGAGATCATCGTAGACGACACCCCGGAGGCAATCGTGCTTTCAGGCTTTGATCCTGTGCGCCGCGAAATTGCCCGTCTGGCACTTCACCAACTGGTTGCCGACGGACGTATCCACCCGGCACGCATCGAGGAAGTTGTAGCCAAGGTGCGCAAACAGATTGAAGAGGAAATCATCGAGACAGGAAAGCGCACAATCATCGACCTCGGCATCCACGGTCTGCATCCGGAACTCATCCGTCTTGTCGGAAAAATGAAATATCGTTCAAGCTACGGTCAGAACCTCTTGCAGCACTCGCGCGAGACAGCCAATCTCTGTGCCGTAATGGCATCGGAGCTCGGACTGAACCCGAAACGTGCCCGTCGTGCGGGTCTGCTCCACGATATAGGCAAAGTGCCTGACGAAGAGCCGGAATTGCCACACGCAATTCTCGGTATGAAACTTGCGGAGAAATACAAGGAAAAACCAGACATCTGCAATGCCATCGGCGCTCACCACGACGAAGTGGAGCAGCAGTCGCTCCTTGCACCGATTGTGCAGGTCTGCGACGCCATCTCCGGTGCGCGTCCAGGCGCCCGCCGAGAAGTTGTTGAAGCCTACATCAAGCGTCTCAACGACCTTGAGCAGCTGGCACTCTCTTATCCGGGCGTAATCAAGACCTATGCAATCCAGGCAGGCCGTGAGCTTCGTGTAATTGTCGGAGCCGACAAGCTTGACGACGCCGAGACAGAGAAACTCTCAGCCGTGCTCGCACAACGCATTCAAGACGAACTCACATATCCGGGACAGGTGAAAATCACCGTAATCCGTGAAACCCGCTCGGTAAGTTTCGCTAAATAGGAGGAACGCCGACAATGGACGATGTAAAGAATAAAGATCTGGACCAACAACGCATATTCCAGCCGTCGGGCAAGGAGCCGCGGGGCAAACTTAACTGCTACGACTGGCTCGCCGATGTGCCTGGCGAGAAAAATGTGTTTGACATGGTCGAGGTGCAGTTCAAGAACACCCGCAAAGGCTACTACCGCAACAGCATGAACCTGCCGCTTGAGATTGGCGACATGGTGGCAGTGGAGGCAAGTCCGGGGCACGACATCGGAAGAGTGTCGCTGACGGGCAAGCTTGTGGCTTTGCAGATAAAGAAAGCCAATTTGCGCCCCGATACCGAGATACGCCGGGTGTTTCGCAAGGCAAAAGCCTCCGACTTGGAAAAGTTTGAGGCAGCCAAAGCCCGCGAGTACGACACAATGATACGCTCGCGTCAGATAGCTAAGGATTTGCGCCTGAACATGAAAATCGGCGATGTGGAGTATCAAGGCGACGGCAACAAAGCGATATTCTACTATATAGCCGACGAGCGTGTGGACTTCCGTCAGCTCATCAAGGTGCTTGCCGACGCATTCCATGTGCGCATCGAGATGAAGCAAATCGGCGCGCGTCAGGAAGCCGGACGCATCGGCGGCATCGGACCGTGCGGACGTCCGCTCTGCTGTTCCAGCTGGATGACCAATTTCGTGTCGGTGGCAACAAGCGCCGCCCGCTATCAGGACATCTCGCTCAATCCGCAGAAACTGGCCGGACAGTGCGCCAAGCTTAAATGCTGTCTGAACTACGAGGTCGACGCCTATGTGGAGAGCGTGAAGCAACTGCCTTCAAAAGAGATACGCCTTGAGACCAAGGATAATACATACTTCTATTTCAAGGCCGACATTTTCAGCCGTATGCTGACTTACACAACGGAAAAGAATGTGCCGGCAAATATGGTCACCATCTCAGCCAAACGGGCTTTTGAGGTAATCGCACTCAACAAAAATGGTGTGAAACCCGACAATCTTGACGGAAAAGGCGAAGATGAGAAAGTTAGAGGCGAGTTTGGCGACATTCTTGGTCAGGACAGCGTGACACGCTTTGACAAAACAAAAAAGAAAAAACGCAAGAGAGGCAGCGGCAACAACGGTGACGGCGGAAATAAAGACAACAACCGTCAGCGCGGAGGCGGAAACCAAGCCGACGGAGGCAACCGCCAACGACAAGGCGGTGAAGGCAAAGGTAACCGGCGTCAGGGCAACGAACAGCCGCGCCGCGACAACCGCAACGGCGGCGGACAACGAGGACAGGAGAATGGAAATAAACAGCAGACATCCGCTCCGAAACCCAAGGAAGAGTAGGCTTGCGGCAGCGTTGTGCCTTGTGGCAATCTCACTGCTTGCCGCCACTTGTACTCCGGGAGGGGCTTTCGACAGCGATTTCAAGACAATAGACGCCGAGGGTTGGACCAAGTCCAGCCCCTTGGTGTTTCTGCAGCCCGACAGCATCAGAGGGGTTGACGCCTACGACATTGCAGTCAGCGTGCGCCACGACAATTACTATCCTTACCGCAACCTGTTGCTGATAGTGGATTATGTGGCAGGCGACAAGATTGTGGAGCACGACACCGTCAACGTTGAATTGTGCGACGAATATGGCGATTGGGGAGGCTCCGGGCTTGGCAAGCTCTTTCAAAAGCAGATGCTTATAAAAGAGCGGGTGCCTGTGGGACGCTATGACAAAATCGTTGTGTGGCACAATATGCGTGTGTCGAAGGTGACCAACGTCACAGATGTGGGGCTGACATATATTAAATCGAAATAAAGACATATATAATTTGGATATTAAAAACATAGACTGGGCGGCAACCGACGCATTGTGCTTCGATATGGACGGCACACTCTGGGACGCAGTCGATTCGTATTGCGAAATCTGGAACCGGTGTTTCCGCAAGGAGGGCATGGACCGCGTCGTGGCCCGTCAGGAACTCATAGCCTGTATGGGGCTGAATCTGCACGAGATACTCCGTCGCCTCTGCGGCGGCGTGCCGATGCCCGACGCCGACGCTTTTCTTTCCGACATAGAGCGGGAGGAAATCCGTTTGATGCCAGTGCTTGGCGGCAAGCCTTATCCGGGTGTCGCGGAAGGGCTGGAGCGCCTGTCGAAGAAATACAAAATCCTGTTGCTCAGCAACTGCGGTGAGAATGGATTGGAAAATCTGATGAACTTTCTGGGCATTCGTGCGTTGGTGACAGAAGCGGTGACCTATGGAGCCACGCACCGCGACAAAAACGAAAACCTGACCGCGCTGGCAGAGAAATACAGTCTGCGTCAGCTCGTCTATGTGGGCGACACCGAAGGCGACTGCCGTCAGACACATATTGCCGGGATGCCGTTTGTCTTCGCCTCGTATGGTTTCGGCCATTGTGACAATGCCGATATGACTGTCGGCTCGTTTGAAGAATTAGTTGAAACGTTTGACAAAATAAAATAACAAGTTATGAATAGAACATTATCTGTTTCGGAAGCAAAGATGCGTGTTGACAACATAAGAGAGATGATGCGCAATAACGGTTTCGACGCTGTCCTTGTGTGCACAAACGCCAACCTGTACTACCTGACTGGCGGAGTGTTCAGCGGCTATGTCTATATTCCGGCAGAGGGAGAGGCATTGCAGTTTGTGCGCCGACCGGTCGACAAGAAAGGCGACGGCATTGTGCATATCCGCAAGCCGGAGCAGATTATTGAATATTTGGGCAAGAACGGTCTGCCAGCACCTCGGAAATTGGCGCTTGAACTCGACGGCATCTCGTATACCGACGCTTTGCGCTGCCAGAAAGCATTCGGCCTGGAGTCGGTTGGCAACTGCTCGCCACTGTTGGCGCAGGCGCGTTCGGTGAAGTCAGATTTTGAAATCTCGTTGCTGCGCGAGTCGGGAGCACATCATTGCGGTTCCTATCGCCGCATCTCCGGACTTTATCATGAAGGAATGACCGACATCGAACTTCAGATAGAGATTGAGCGCACGCTCCGTCTTGACGGATGTCTCGGCATTTTCCGCATCAACGGACCGTCGATGGAGTTGTTTATGGGCAATCTTCTTGTCGGTGACAATGCCGATGCTCCGAGTCCGTATGATTTCGCTATGGGCGGAGAGGGTATGGACGGCTCGCTTCCTGTGGGCAGCAATGGCTCCATCATCCTTCCGGGCAACACCGTGATGGTAGATATGAACGGCAACTTTACAGGCTATATGACCGATATGACCCGCACATTCTATGTTGGCGCGCTTGACACCCATGCCAAGAAAGCCCATCAGCTTTCCATCGACATCCACCACACATTGATTGACTTCATCAAGCCCGGAGTCGAGGCCAAGGCAGCCTACGAACTGGCGATGGATATGGTTGAAAAGGCAGGAGAGTCAGACTTCTTTATGGGACATACCCAGAAGGCAGGCTTCATAGGTCATGGCGTCGGCATCGAGGTGAACGAATGGCCGGTGCTCGCTCCGAGAAGCCGGCAAGTGTTTGAGAAAGGCAATGTGATAGCCTTGGAGCCTAAATTTGTCATCCCAGGAGTCGGTGCTGTAGGCATAGAGAACACCTATGTGGTCACCGACAACGGTTTGGAATGCTTGACACCATTCCCTGAGGAAATAGCAGAGCTGTTATAGAAGATGAACTTAAAAGACAAAATAGACCAGAAAATATTCCATTTGGTTGGCGAGGCAGCCGATGCTGTCGGGCAACCGTGTTACATCGTTGGCGGATATGTGCGCGATATTTTTCTGCACCGTCCGTCGAACGATATCGACTTCGTGACCGTAGGCAGCGGCATCGGTCTTGCCGAGGCGCTTGCCGGAAAACTCGGTCCGAAGACACGCCTTGCCGTGTACTGCAACTATGGTACTGCCCAGCTGCGCTACCGCGGGCTTGAACTGGAGTTTGTGGGCGCCCGCAAGGAGTCGTACCATCGCGAGAGCCGCAACCCGATAGTGGAGGACGGCACGCTCGACGACGACCAGAAACGTCGTGACTTCACGGTCAACGCCCTTGCCATCGCCGTCAATGCCGACAACTTCGGCGAGCTTGTAGATCCGTTCGGCGGTCTTGACGACATGCGCCGCCGCATTATCCGCACACCGCTCGACCCCGACGTGACATTTTCCGACGATCCGCTGCGCATGATGCGCGCAGTGCGCTTTGCCACGCAGCTTGATTTCGAGATTCTTCCCGAAACGTTTGACGCCATCACTTGCAACCGCGAGCGCATCGCCATCATCACGCGCGAGCGCATCGCTGTAGAGCTGGAGAAAATCATCTGCTCTCCACGTCCATCAATGGGGTTCGTGCTTTTGGAAAAATGCGGATTGCTCGAACTTATATTCCCGGAGCTCCACGCCTTGAAGGGCGTCGAGACCAAAGACGGGCGCGGACATAAAGACAATTTCCTGCACACGATGCAGGTGCTCGACTCAGTGGCTGAAAAGTCGGACAAGGAATGGCTTCGCTGGGCAGCGCTGTTCCACGACATCGCCAAGCCAGTCACCAAGCAGTATGACCAGCAGCACGGGTGGACATTCTACAACCACAACTTCGTGGGCAAAAAAATGATACCCGGCATCTTCAAACGGATGAAGCTTCCGATGAACGAGAAGATGAAATATGTGCAGAAACTTGTGGAGCTGCATATGCGCCCGATAGCGTTGGTTGAGGAAGAAGTGACCGATTCCGCCGTGCGCCGTCTGCTCTTCGACGCCGGCGACGACATCGACGACCTTATGATACTCTGCGAGGCAGACATCACGTCGAAGAATCCGGAGAAAGTGAAGCGTTTCCTCAGCAATTATCAAGAGGTGCGCCGCAAGTTGGTGGAGATTGAGGAGAAAGACCGCATACGCAATTTCCAACCGCCGATTGACGGCGACGAGATAATGCGCATTTTTGGGCTTTCGCCATGCCGAGAGGTGGGCGACATCAAGGAACGCCTCAAGAATGCCATCCTCGACGGCGACATCCCCAACGAGCGCGAAGCCGCTTACAAATTGATGCTCAAAGTGGCGGCGGAAATGGGGCTGAAACAGGTAGAAGAGTGATTTGGGCTTCTTAAATCCTTATTTTCTACAATTTTAGAGAAAAAAGAGCGGAAAGAGTACGGTTATTTGAAAAAAAAGTGCGATATTTGCATTCGCATTTGCAAAAGAGCGCTTTCAAAGGCGTTGCGTGCAGACGTATGAATTGGAAAATCAATCAAATAACTAATAAAAGATATAATAAAATGACTAAAGCAGACATCGTAAATGAGATTTCAAAATCTACAGGTGTAGAGAAAGCTGCCGTGCTTGAGACTGTTGAAAAATTCATGGAAGTAGTGAAGGATTCATTGGCAAACGGCGAAAATGTCTATCTCCGTGGTTTTGGTAGTTTCATCGTAAAAGTTCGTTCTGAAAAAACTGCAAGAAACATTTCCAAGAATACGACAATCATCATTCCGGAGCACAAAATCCCGGCTTTCAAACCGGCAAAAGTGTTTATGGAAGAGGTTAAATAATAACATTTAGTTTAATCCTTTAATTTATACAACTATGCCAAGCGGAAAGAAAAGAAAAGGCCACAAGATGGCTACTCACAAGCGTAAAAAAAGACTGAGAAAGAATCGTCATAAGAAGAAATAATTGAAATTTAGTTTAAAAATTAAATTTCATGATTTTTATCGCAAGAACAAGCGGGATTTCTTTTCAAGAGAATCTTCAGTTTGTTCTTGTGTCTTTTAAAAACGATTCTAAACAACCAAGTATTGACTTTAAATTCAGACAATGAGAAGTGAACTCGTAGTTGATGTGCAGCCACAGGAAACATCCGTGGCTCTGCTTGAAGACGGGCGCTTGATGTCGCTCCAGAAGGAGTCGCGCAACATCAAGTTTGCCGTCGGCGACATCTATTACGGTCGGATAAAGAAGTTGATGCCGGGGCTGAATGCCGCTTTTGTCGACATCGGCTCTGAGAAAGAGGCGTTTCTTCATTATCTCGACCTCGGTTCTCAGTTCTCGAGTTTCAATACTTTTGTCCAAAGCGCTATTGCAGAGCCCAACAAAGCTCCGCAGCTTTCTAAATTCAAACTGCTGCCCGACATAAACAAGCAGGGCAGCATTGCAGAAACGCTGACCGTTGGTCAGCACATCATTTTCCAGGTGTCGAAAGAGCCGATTTCAACTAAAGGACCGCGGCTCACCACGGAATTGACGTTTACCGGACGGTTCATGGTGCTGATACCATTCTCCAACAAGGTCTCAATTTCGCAGAAAATCAAGTCGACACAAGAAAAAATGCGCCTGCGTCAGCTGATTGAGAGCATACGTCCGAAAAATTTCGGCGTCATTGTGCGCACATCGGCAGAAGACAAGCGGGTTGCAGAACTCAACAACGAGATGAACACCCTGGTGAAATGCTGGGAGGATACGATTGAAAAATTGCAGAAGTCAGAGTCGCCGGCACTCCTTCACGAGGAAGACAGCCGTGCCGTTGGCATTATCCGAGACGTGTTCAGCCCGTCGTTTGAAAACATCTTCGTGAACGATGCGGAAACCTATTCGCAGATTTACAACTATGTGAGTCTCATTGCCCCTGAGCGCAAGGAGTCGGTAAAGTTGTATGCCAAGGACGAGCCGATTTTCGATTTCTACAACATCACGAAGCAGATAAAGTCGTCGTTTGGAAAAGCGGTGTCGTTCAAGTCGGGAGCATACATCATCATTGAGCACACAGAAGCTCTTCACGTGATTGATGTGAACTCTGGCAACCGCAACCGCAACGTGGAGAATCAGGAGGAGAACGCTCTTGATGTCAATCTCCGCGCCGCCGACGAGATTGCGCGGCAGTTGCGTCTGCGCGACATGGGCGGAATCATCGTAATCGACTTTATCGATATGAGTACAGCCGAGCATCGGCAGAAACTCTATGACCACATGCGCGAGGTGATGGCAAACGACCGCGCCCGCCACAACATTTTGCCTCTGAGTAAGTTCGGACTTATGCAAATCACGCGGCAGCGTGTTCGTGCCGCTCTCGACATCGAGACTCTTGAGAGTTGCCCGTCGTGCTACGGCAAAGGATTGGTGCAGCCTTCAATACTGTTTACCGACCTCCTGCATGAGAAACTTGACTACGTGGTCAACACGCTTAATCTTCAGGATTTTGTGCTGTATGTGCATCCGTATGTCTATGCCTACATAAAGCAGGGCTTCTTCAAGTCGATATATCGCAGCTGGAGAAGTGAGTTCGGAAAGAAATTTAAAGTCGTTGCCAATCAGGCGCTGGCATTCCTTGAATATAAATTCTTCGACAGCGACCGCAAGGAAATCGACGTGACCGACAACAAGGACTCGGGAAAGAGTTCAGATGAAAAGAAAGCAAGCAAGAGCAAGCGCGCTTCGAAAGAAGGTTGAGAAAACTCTTGAAGGAACCGGAAAGAGGGTGTGTCAAAATAGGCGCATCCTCTTTTTGCATGGTGTGCTGTAAAATAAAAACTGCGGTAAGTCATTCGAAACAAGCTGTCTCTTTATCAAATTGTTTCCACATTGACCTGGGCACGTTGTCATTCTCGTACTTGATGTCAAAGAAACAGCCTTGATTTTGCTGAATCAAGGTTATTCCTTTGATTTCCTAATATCATAATGGCATCTTTAAATAAGATAGGCTGCGGCTCGGGAAAGAAAATTGAGCAAGCTCTTTTCTTTCCACTCACCTTGCACTATCTTT
>OIWT01000103.1_pt1 | contig 116492 bp, 100 predicted proteins | sample 1587701 | NCBI WGS metagenome assembly OIWT01 (sample SAMEA3888904, study PRJEB22519) | human gut metagenome | biome: human gut; feature: human-associated habitat; material: faeces | place: Denmark | collected 2009
TCCATTTGCTTATCGGGCGGATGCTGCCGTCCTCGTTCGTCCACGAGCGGTTGCGGCGTTGCCCCTCTCCGTTGTTCTCCTGTTTCTGTCCTTGTGCGTCGGGATTGTCCTGCGATTTCCCCTGACGCTGCGCCTGCTGCTGCCTCGGCTGTCCCGGCACGAACTCCACGTCGCGCTTGTCGGCGTTCACCTGAAGCATGGCCTCGAACTTGCGCCCGTTCTTGAGCGTCACCTCCTTGGGCAAGGCAAGTCCGGCGCGGAGGATGTCCTGTTCCGCTTTCGACAGGGGTGTCTGACCAATTTTATTGGGGATGCGCACCTTTTCGGCAAGCACGTCCACGACTTCATTCGTCAGGCGGTCGATGCTGATGTAGTGGGGCTTGATTTCCCCCGTCTTCTCGTTGGCGAAGTTGATGAGCTTGCCGAGGTTGCCCGTGCGTTTCAACGCTTTCTTGTCCTCGTCGGTGAAGGTGTAGCCCCTGTGGGGGATGTCAAGACGCGGCTCGTTACGGATGAAATGGGGTGTCAGTTTCAGCGTGCCGTCCTCCGCCTTCTTGAACGAGAGTCGGGCTTGCAGCTCGTAGCTCTCGTAGCCGAAGGTCGGCTTCACCGTCACCAGCCCCGTCTTGCCATAGTTCATCAGGGCTTTCAGGTCCTTTTCTGAAAGCTTTTCCTTGTCGATGCCGCACTTGCGTAGCTCCTCCCAGTCCACTTGGTCATCCGCTATCAGGTTCTGCTTCTCCGGCTTCTGTTGCTGTTGCTCCTGTGCCGGTTCCTGTACCTGTTCCGTCGGCGTTCCGTCCTCTTGGGACGGCTGTACGCTTTGTTCCTGTTTCAATTCTTCCATTTCTTCTGTTTTTTGTTGTACGTTGTTTTCTTCATTGGTATTTTCATTGTTTGCCTTTTCGGTATCCGTTCCTTTCGGCTGTGCCTGCTCCATTGTTTCCGCCTGCTTCCGGTATTCCGAAGTGTCCACCTTGTGCGCCGCAAGCATTTCCGCGTTTGCCGCAGGGTCTTTCAGCAAATCCTTGATGACCGGCAGTACCGCATCCGCCATGTCCGCCGCCACCCGGTAGAAGCCGAAGCGTGTAGGCTCCTTGCACTGGCGGTAGAAATTCCTGAAGAAGTTGTCCACCATGTCACCGTGGCGGTCGAAGCGCAGGAAGTCCTGCGAGTGTTCCGCCTTTGCCAGAGCCGTCTTCGGATAGCCCTTGCTGTCCAGCCCGGCTACTACGCTGATTTCGCCCGTCTTCTCGTCGCGGACGACCAGCACGTCTTTCTCGTTTTTCTGTTCCATTTCAGTTTAATTTTTACGGTTCGTTCTTTTGTCATTTGATTTCCTTTTGGTATTGTCCGCCTTATCCTGAGCCCTGTCACGGAGTATTTCCCGCATGTGGGTGCTGATGAACAGTTCCACGTCCGCCCTGCGGTAATAGGTCTTGTGGCGGTGCATCCGGTAGGGAAGCAATCCGTCGCTGCGGTAGCGTTGCAGGGTACGTTTGCTCACGTGGAGCAGCATGCACACGTCTTGGTTGTCCATCGTATCCTCTTCCAACAAGGCGGTGCCCTGTGGCTTTTCATTCACGTCACCGCGCATGGCGGAGAGCATCTCCTCCTGACGGTCGAGGCGGCTGAACACCTGCCTCATGCAGTCCTCGAAAGTGCGTCTGTCTAAAAACTCCATAGCCGTTCCTCCTTTCATTTCCTGCCCGCCTTTCCGCCCGTGCGGAGCCGGTAGTTGTGTTTCAGTTCCTCCGGTTTCTCCGGTGAAGTCTTGACCGCATTCTCCCGGATGATGCGTTCCACTTCTTCCGGAGGGTAGCGGCAGTCGCCCCGGATGATTACATACCCGATGCGCTTCTCATCGCGCAGCCGTTGCAGCGTGCGGCGGCTGACACAGAGCAGGCGCATCACTTCGCGGCTGTCCAGAAGGCAGGCGGTATCGTTCCGCTGTTCCTTCATGCCTTGCTTCCTCACATGGGAGGCGATTTCCTCGATGCGCCCTACGATGTCCTTGTAGGCGGCGCTTTCCATCGTGATGATTTCCATATTCCTCAATCTTTTAATTGTTAGTGAATCAGTTTGTCGGGAGCAAAATTCGGCTATTCCAAAGGGGCGGGCACGGTACTTACCCGTAACTTACGTGAGATTTTTATGGATTTTCCGCCTTGCAGGGGCTTCAACGGGCATTTTTATCATGGAAAACCGCCAAACGGACATTCCAAGCCGTCTGTTTCCCTCATGTCCTGATGTGGCACAATAAAAAGAGCCACAAGCTGCCACTGTTTCCTTGCCCGGTCGGTTTCGGCCCACGGCTGTGTAACTTTGCGGCAAACCGATAAAATTTTGAAAGAATGGAAATAGTAATCATTGAGAAGACCGCCTTTGAGATGCTCCTTGCCGGAGTGAAGGCATTGGAGGACAGGGTGAGGACGCTTGCCGAAAAGGGCGGCGACCGCCGCCTTGCCGAATGGATGGACACGGAGGACGTGTGCCGTATGCTGAGCATAACCCCGAAAACCTTGCAGGCCATGCGCGACAGGCACGGCATTGCGTATTCCCAAATCGGACGCAAGTTCTATTACAGGCCGGAGGATGTGGAACGGCTGTTGCCCGGTCCCGAAACGGGACAACCGTCCGTCTGACGCTTGAAGTGTGCCACTAAATCCTATGTAAGATGAATGACAATGTATTGACAAAGGACTGCGGCGTACTTGCCGACGCCATGCAGTCCGTCCGGAGAAGCCTGAAAATGGCGGACAGACTCGCCGACGGATACATCCCGCCGATGGGCGGCGAGCGTTACCTCACCGACAGGGACTTGGCGCGGAGGCTGCACGTGAGCCGGCGTACCTTGCAGCAGTACCGCCACGAGGGGATATTGCCCTATTTCCTGTTCGGCGGCAAGACGCTCTACCGCGAGAGCGACATCCAGAAGGTACTGGAACGTAACTACCGCAAGGCGTACTGACGCTTGCGGCAAATAAAAAACATCGGGATACGGATACCTTCATGCAGGTTCCGCTCCAGATGTTCATTTCAGGCCGTGCCTGTGCCGTTCAGCAGTATGCCCCATGCGGATGGTGCAGGAACAGCACCGTAGGCTCTTTCTTGGAACGCGCCACCGTCCGGGCGAGCCATTTGCGGAACAATGCCGCCTGCCCCGTGTCGAACCGGAACGACAGGGCTATGACCGTTTCCATGCCGTAAATGTCCGTATAACCTTTTGCTTCCTGTAGCCGTATGCGCCGGCATGAACCGCCGTCCGCGATGCCGTCCTTTCTCAGTTTCCGTATGGCAGCTTCCACCGACACGCCGCGCACATAGAACAGGCTTGCGATTTCTCCGGTCGTCATCCACACTTCGGCGTCGGGCAGGACTACCGCCTTTTCTTCTATTGTTATGATGCCTCTCGTTTCCATGTTTCTTTTCGTTTTCAGATTCAACTTCTAAATGGCTTGGCAGATGAACTGTTCCATCGGGGCGAGCTTTTGCGAGAGCAGCTCCATGTCCCGGCTCATCTTCTCAGCCGTGATTTTCGCATAGATTTGGGTCGAACGGATGCTTGTATGCCCCATCAGTTTCGACAGTGTTTCAATGGGTACGCCGTTGGAAAGACATATTGTCGTGGCATAGCTATGGCGGCTTTGGTGCCACGTCACGTTTTTGTTTATCCCGCATTGTTTGGCTACCTGTTTGATGCCGTATTTACAGATGTTATAGCATGGGACAGGCAGCAGTTTGCCGTCCTTGGAAACGCCTTTGTATTTGTCGATGATGTGCTTCGCCACATCCAGCAGGCGGATGTTCGTTTCCACTCCCGTTTTCTGGCGGCTCGTCTTTATCCACAGGTGACCGTCGAAAGAGACTTGCAGGTTCTCTTCCGTGAGGTTCGCCATGTCACGCCAGCTCAAACCGGTGAACGAGCAGAAGATGAAGAGGTCGCGTATCAGTTCATAGTTCTTCCTCTTGAACGTGCAGTTTATCATCTGCGTGATTTCCTCTTTCGTCAAGTAGCCGCGTTTCGTTTCCTCCTTCGTGATGTGGTAGGCATAGAACGGGTCGCGCTGCAACCAGCCGTTGTTGATGGCGGTGAAGATGATGCTCCGGAAAGGCATCATGTACGACCACACGGTGTTAGTGCAATGCCCTTTCTCCACGCGGAGGAACAGCTCGAAGTCCGTGATGAAGGCGGGCGCAAGCTCTTTCAGGGCGATGTCTTCCACCTTGTACCGGGTTTTGATGAACTCCGACAGGTGCTTGTAAACCACGCAGTATTTCCAATAGCTGCGTTGGCTCTTCATCTTGCCCACTAATTTGGCGTAGTCCTCGTTGTGCTGCCGGAACACGGCAAGCAGCGTCTTGTGGTTCATGCCCATGCCGAGGTATTCGTTGCGTACCTTCTCCGCCGTGACATAAGTGTCACGGTCGAACACGTCCTGATAGGCCTTGTTCACACCCACGCGGATTTTGTCCAGCATACGGTTGCCTTCCAGAGCCACGTTGCTCCTTCCGGTCAGCCGTCCGGTTTCCACGCTCCACATCTTTTCCTCCACGTCCAGCTTGCAACTGAACTGTGCGATTTTCCCGTTCACCGTGATACGGCACATGACCGGTATCAGCCCGTTCTTCTTCGGCGCGTTGCGCTTGAGGTAAAATAAAATCTTGAATGTCGCTCTACTCATAGTTCCTACTTTTTTATGGTTGCAAAATTACCTTGTGTAGAGCTGTTTGCCTGTATGTAAACCGCAGCAGACCAACGCAATCGAATCTGCCGCAAGACTTTTTCATCCCGAACCTTGCCAACTGCCTGTATAATTGCAGTTCTTGCCATGTTTTGCCGGGCTTTTCCATCCTGTTACCCGTTCCGATTTTAAGTAACGAGATGGTAACGTAATTTCGGTTCAAGTTGGCATTTTCACGGTTTCAGTTGGCACCCGTCCAAATCGCCAAAACCCCATAAATCATTAACTTTCAATCATATTTCCGTGATTTGCTCAGTATCTCACTTTTTTGTATTATCTTTGCATCGTTTAATCCAAGAAACGACTATGCCTTTAAATTTACCCGATAAACTGCCTGCCATCGAACTCTTGAAGCAGGAAAACATCTTTGTCATCGACCATTCGCGGGCGACGCGACAGGACATCCGCCCCCTGCGTATCGTCATCCTCAACTTGATGCCGCTGAAGATTACGACGGAGACTGATCTTGTCCGCCTGCTGTCGAACACACCGCTCCAGATAGAAATCTCATTCATGAAACTGCGCAGCCATACGCCGAAGAACACGCCTGTCGAACACATGAAGGCTTTCTACAAGGATTTCGAACTGATGCGCGAGGAGCGTTTCGACGGCATGATTGTCACCGGTGCGCCCGTCGAGCAGATGCCTTTCGAGGAAGTGAGTTATTGGCCTGAAGTGTCGTCCATCTTCGACTGGGCACGCACACATGTCACTTCCACCTTATATATATGTTGGGCTGCGCAAGCCGGGCTTTACCGTTTTTATGGCATTCCCAAGTACGATTTGCCCGAGAAGATGTTCGGCATCTTCGAGCATCGTGTGAACCGTCCGCTACTTCCCATCTTCCGCGGCTTCGACGATGTCTTTTACGTCCCTCACAGCCGTCACACGGAAGTGCGCCGTGCAGACATCGAACGCTGTCCGGAGTTGGACATTATTTCCGAATCGGACGAGTCGGGTGTCTATATGGTGATGGCACGTGGCGGGCGTGAATTCTTCATCACCGGGCATTCGGAATATTCTCCCTATACGCTTGACGGTGAATACAAGCGTGACCTGGCCAAGGGATTGCCCATCAGGATGCCGAAGAACTATTACCGAGGCGATGACCCTTCGCAACCTCCCTTGGTGCGCTGGCGGGCTCATGCCAATCTGCTCTTCTCCAACTGGCTGAACTATTACGTATATCAAGAGACACCTTACGACATAAACGAGATACGCTGATGAAACCTCGTAAGATAGAACTTCTGGCTCCGGCCAAAAACTTGGAGTGTGGCCTTGCGGCTGTCGACCACGGGGCAGACGCCGTCTACATCGGTGCCACCCGCTTCGGTGCGCGGGCAGCAGCCGGCAATTCGCTGGATGACATTGCACGGCTTGTCGACTACGCCCATCTCTACGGCGTGCGCATTTATGTCACCGTGAACACCATCCTGCGTGATGAGGAGCTGGCTGACACGCAGGCCATGATTTGGGAGCTTTACCGGGCCGGTGTGGATGCGCTCATCGTGCAGGACATGGGGTTGCTGGAGCTTGATTTGCCGCCCATCCCCCTGCACGCCAGTACGCAGATGGACAACCGTACGCCGGAGAAAGTCCGTTTCTTGGCTGATGTCGGTTTCCGTCAGGTAGTGTTGGCGCGTGAGCTGTCGTTGCAGGACATACGCCGGGTGCATGAAGCCTGTCCGGATGTCTCGCTCGAGGTGTTCGTGCACGGGGCGTTGTGTGTGAGCTACAGCGGACAGTGCTATGTGTCGCAAGCTTGTTTCGGACGTAGTGCCAACCGTGGCGAGTGCGCGCAGTTCTGCCGCTTGGCTTTCGACCTGGAAGATGCCCGTGGACGGAAAATCGTGCACGACAAACATCTGCTTTCCCTCAAGGACCTCAATCAAAGTGATGTCCTGGAGCAACTGCTTGATGCCGGAGCTACGTCGCTCAAGATTGAGGGCCGGCTGAAAGATGTCGCGTATGTGAAAAATGTGACTGCGGCCTACCGACGCAAGCTGGACGACCTATTCAAGCGGCGTAGGGAATATGTGAAAGCTTCCAGCGGCGAGGTCCGTTTGACATTTCGCCCGCAGTTGGACAAAAGTTTCAGTCGCGGCTTTACACACTATTTCCTGCTTGGGCGTGAGCGGGATGTCGCTTCGTTCGACACGCCGAAGTCGCTGGGCGAGGAGATGGGCACGGTGAAGGAGGTACGGGGCAACAGCCTGGTGGTCTCCGGAGTGAAGCCGTTCAACAATGGCGACGGAGTCTGCTTCCTGGATGAGAGTGGAAAGCTACGCGGTTTTCGCATCAATCGGGCGGAAGGCAACAGGCTTTATCCCCAAGAAAAGCCGCATATTCCTCAGCGCACGGTGCTCTATCGTAACTTTGACCAGGAATTTGCCAATGTCTTAGCGCGCAAGAGCGCCGAGCGGCGTATTCAGGTGGACATCGAACTGTCCGAATGTGCCTTTGGTTTTACCCTGGGCATGACGGATGAGGACGGGCATCGTGCTGTGCTCGCTTTCGAAGCTGCGAAAGAGCCGGCACGGACTCCGCAGAAGAACCAATGGCGCACGCAGCTTGCCAAGTTGGGCAATACGCCCTTCGAATTGAGAGACATCCGTCTGCACATGACGGGAGACTGGTTCATACCGTCGTCCCTGCTGGCTGAATGGCGGCGGCGTGTGGTCGACTTGTTGGTGCAGACACGCCGCATCGGCTACTCCCGCGAAGTCGCCCGTATGAGTTCGCGTCCTTTGGCCTATCCGCAACAGGAACTGACCTATCTGGGCAATGTGATGAATGAACGAGCTGCACAGTTTTACAAGACACACGGCGTGCAGCGCATCGAGCCGGCCTTCGAACGCCGCCCGGTCGAGGAGGCTGTTTTAATGTTCTGCAAGCATTGCCTGCGTTATAGCATGGGGTGGTGTCCCGTGCATCAGAAAGGACGTTCTCCCTATCAGGAGCCTTATTATCTGGTTTCGTCCGACGGACGGCGTTTCCGCTTGGACTTTGACTGCAGACAGTGTCAGATGAAAGTGTCGTATGCGCGTGAATAGATGGTGGATAGGGCTGCTGCTGGCTGTTGTGACGGTGCTGACCTCATGCCGTTATGCCGAGCCGGACTACTCCGGGTGGAATCTCACCCGCGAGCAACGCGACTCCCTGGAGTTTCGTGCCACGCATCACTATGGAGTGAATTACAACTTCCAGGTCCTGGCTGATTCCCTTCCTTTGCGACAGATGCTCAGCGCAGACTCGCTTTGGCTCTATCGTGGCGATGTGCTTGTCGTCGCCGACTATGCCGTCATGACCTCGGACACGGCCCACGCCGTGTGGATTAAGGTCGCACGTGACCAGGACACGATGGGCTGGATTGCTGAAGACCGCCTGCTCGACAACGTCGTTCCCATTGATCCCATTTCACGGTTCATCCACTGGTTCAGCAGCCTGCGTACACGCGTTTTCCTTGTCGTCGTCGGTGCTTTCATCCTTTTCTATCTGTATCGTCGTTCGCGCCGTGACGCACGTCGCTCTTTGCGTGCGCAACATATCGACAGCATCTATCCTGTGCTCTTGTGTTGTTGTGTCGTGCTGGCCGCCACGTTGTATGCCAGTATCCAGCGTTTTGCGCCAGAGACATGGGTGCACTATTATTTCAACCCCTCGCTCAATCCCTTTGCACTCCCTCCTGTGCTGGCTTTGTTTGTCCTTTTCGTGTGGGGCATGTTGCTCGTGTCGTTGGCTTTGGTTGACGACCTTTTCCATCAGGCCGACTTTTCCACGTCGTTCTTTTATCTGCTGGGACTGGGCACGCTCTGCATTTTCCTCTATCTGCTCGTGACGTGGAGTGTCTACTACTATGTGGGCTATGCGCTGGTGCTTCTTTTCCTTGTGATGTCTGTCCGCCATCTGCTGCACACCTGCTTGGGTGCCTACACTTGCGGACACTGCGGTACGCGTCTCCCGCACAAGGGGGTGTGTCCGCACTGTGGTTACAACAATGTGTGACCGGGCGGCTGGAAAAATCTGCTTGGCTTTTCTCTCTTTTTGTCCTTTTTCATAATCTTTTCAGAATCCCCCTCTAGTTTTGCAGCAGAAATCAATGATAATGGAAATATAAACTTAAAAGCTTTATGATTATGAAAACTATTGGATGGATGAAAGTAGCCATGATGTTTGTGGCTGGAACATTTGTGTTCACTGCATGTGACGATGACGACAACAAATTTGCTGCACCGGAAGCCGTGCAAGCGGCCTTCAACCAACAGTATGGTGACGCCACCCGTGTCGAGTGGGAACGGGAAAGAAACGGCTATCTCGTAGCCGAATTCTGGAAAGACAACAAGGAGTATGACGCATGGTACACGACTGAAGGACAGTGGGTCATGACAGAAGTTGACCACCGGAACGATCTCAATGCCCTGCCGCAGGCGGTGCGCGATGGATTTGCAGCTTCGGCTTATGCCCAGTGGAGAGTCGACGACATAGACGAGATACAACGGCCGGACTATGAGAATGTCTACAAAATCGAGGTCGAGCAGAACGGCCAGCAAGACATGGACTTGTATTTTGACGTGAATGGTACGCTCTTCCGCGAAGTGGCTGACGGCAACGACGACCGCAACGAAGGCATGCTTCCGTCACAGATGCCCGCTGGGATTCAGGCATTCATCGACGAACGTTACCCGAATGCACGCATCGTCGACTTCGACATGGAGCGTGGACGCTACGAAGTGGATGTGATTTACAACAGCCAGAGCATCGATATTCTCTTTGACACAGACGCCAACTGGATTTCCAGCGCGACGGACTATGAGCGCAATGTACCCGAGGTCGTGAAGAATGCCATCAATGCCAACTTCTCAGGCAAACGCATCGACGACTGTGACTTCGTGGAGACTGCTGCAGGTGAACGTTATTGGCTTGTCGACATTGACAATCAAGAGGCTGATGTGCGTGTCAGCGAAGATGGACAGATATTAGCCTGACACAGGCATACTGCCGACCCTGTAAGGACAGGTGAGGGGCAAGGAGGCTATCTCAAATAGATTTTGAGGTAGTCTCCTTGTCGTTTTATCCTTTTCTGCCGTGTGTGCCATCGAGCCGTTGCCGGACCTTCCTGTCTTGCCAAAGTGAATTGTTACGAAAAAATGTGATTCTTCAGGAGTGTCAGCTGATGACTTTCCAGTGGAGGAGTGCGTTCCGCACACCGTCGTCATCGACAGATGTCGTCACATAGTCGGCTTCAGCCTGGATGGCAGGCTGTGCGTTGCCCATGGCCACACCGACTCCCGCTCTTCGCAGCATGGGGATGTCGTTTCCCCCGTCGCCGAAAGCCATCGTCTCGTCGATGGAGATGCCGAAGCGGGTAGCCATCAGTTCAATACCCCGGCCCTTGTCCGCACCGTCGGCCGTGATGTCGGTAAATGCCGGATGCCACCGTCCAGAGATGCAATCGGATAGAAGGGGCATCAGGCGGCGTTCTGTCTCTTCGTCCACGATGGGTGTGATTTGGATGATGCGCTCTTTGTAGATAGTGTCGAGAGGTGGGTTCTCCGGCAAGTGCCGGACGTTGAGATAGTCACAGAAAATCTTGTAGAGCAATTCGTTCGGATGCTGGAGGACGACGTGTTTTTCGCCGACATAGACGCAGGCGAAACCAAGTTCGTCAGACATGCGGGCCATCGTGCGCACGTCTGCATCAGGGATGGGGGTGCAGACGACAGTTTCCTCGCCGACGAAGCAGTAGGCGCCATTGGTCGTCACATAGCCGTCGATGAGGTGCTTGATGGCATCCAGATTGTCTATAATCGCGATGGGGCGTCCCGTAGCGATGAATATTTTCACTCCGGCCTCATGGGCCTTTTCCAATGCGTCAATCGTCGAAGCCGGGATGGCATGTGTGCGGAAGCTCACGAGTGTCCCGTCAATGTCAAAAAACAAAGCCTTAATCATAATATGTACCTATCTTGTTCCGGGAGGCAAAGATAGTGATAAAAGGAATGTGCCGCGCCTGCGGCAGGGGAGAATCGGTCTTCACAGTCCGGCATTGCCATCTGAAAAGTGACGACTTCCGGCTTCGAGGCGCAAAAAAGCTGCCGAACATTTGCACGGCCGCAGGCTTTTACTTACATTTGAAGCGAAGAAAAACATACCTTAATTATATTAATAGCATGGAACATTTACTCTTCTGGCTTGTGCCGGTATCGTCGGTGCTCGCCCTCTGTTACGCTTACTATTTCTATAAGCAAATGAAGAAAGTGAGCGAAGGTACTCCACAAATGGCGCATATTGCGGCAGCAGTCCGCAAGGGCGCCATGTCTTACTTGAAGCAACAGTATAAGGTCGTCGGCTGGGTGTTTGTCGCCCTGGTCATCCTTTTCTCCATCATGGCCTACGGCTTCGGGGTGCAAAATTCCTGGGTTCCCGTCGCATTCCTGACGGGAGGTTTCTTCTCCGGACTTTCCGGTTTTCTCGGCATGAAGACTGCCACTTATGCGTCGGCACGTACGGCTAACGCTGCACGCGAATCGCTCAACGGCGGTCTGCGCGTCGCCTTCCGTAGCGGCGCGGTGATGGGACTCATCGTTGTCGGCCTGGGACTGTTGGACATCTCGTTCTGGTATTTGTTGCTGAATGCCGTCATTCCGGAAGATGCGCTCACTCCGACCCAGAAGCTTTGCGTCATCACGACCACGATGCTGACCTTCGGCATGGGTGCGAGCACGCAGGCCCTTTTTGCACGTGTCGGAGGTGGTATCTACACGAAAGCGGCAGACGTGGGTGCTGACCTCGTCGGAAAAGTGGAGGCAGGCATACCGGAAGACGACCCGCGCAATCCGGCAACAATCGCGGACAATGTGGGTGACAATGTGGGCGACGTGGCCGGCATGGGTGCTGACCTCTACGAGTCTTATTGCGGTTCCATCCTCTCCACAGCTGCGCTGGGTGCAGCAGCTTTCCTTCATTCCGGCGACACGGTGATGCAGTTTAAGGCAGTCATAGCCCCGATGCTTATTGCGGCTGTCGGCATCTTGCTTTCCATTATCGGCATATTCGCTGTCCGCACGAAGGAGAAAGCCAATATCAAGGACCTGCTCGGTTCGCTTTCCGTCGGTACGAACCTGAGTTCCGGACTTATCGTTGTGGCCACGTTCCTTATCATGTGGTTGCTGGGTCTTGACAACTGGGCACTCATCAGTTGCTCCGTCGTTGTCGGCCTCCTGATGGGCGTTGTCATCGGACGTTCGACGGAATATTACACGTCTCAGTCCTACGCACCTACGCGCCGCCTGAGCGAAAGCGGCAAGACCGGTCCTGCCACAGTCATCATCTCAGGTATCGGTTTGGGCATGCTCTCGACGGCCATCCCCGTCATCGCTGTCGTCATCGGCATCATCCTCTCTTATCTCTTTGCTGCCGGCTTTGACCTATCTAACGTCAGCATGGGTCTCTACGGCATCGGCATCGCGGCAGTCGGAATGCTTTCTACGCTGGGCATCACGCTGGCTACGGATGCGTATGGTCCTATCGCGGACAATGCGGGCGGTAATGCCGAAATGTCCGGCCTTGGCAAGGAAGTGCGCCAGCGCACGGATGCACTCGACTCGCTTGGCAACACGACGGCTGCGACAGGCAAAGGCTTCGCTATCGGTTCGGCTGCCTTGACAGGACTCGCCCTGCTGGCTTCTTACATCGAAGAGATTCGTATCGGTCTTGACCGTATCGGCACGGAGGTGTTGACGCTCGCTGATGGACGCTCTATTCCTGTGAGTGAAGCGACGTTTACTGATTTCATGTATTACTATGACGTCACACTGATGAACCCCAACGTTTTGGCCGGTATGTTTATCGGTGCGATGATGGCCTTCCTCTTCTGTGGACTGACGATGAATGCAGTCGGCCGCGCGGCTTCCCACATGGTGGCAGAGGTGCGCCGCCAGTTCCGTGAGATGAAGGGTATACTTTCCGGCGAGACTGAGCCGGACTACGAACGCTGCGTGCAGATTTCGACCAAGGGCGCACAGCGTGAGATGGTCGTGCCGTCATTGCTCGCCATCATAGCTCCGGTCGTGACCGGATTCATCTTCGGCGTGCCCGGTGTGCTGGGCTTGCTCGTCGGCGGATTGAGCAGTGGTTTTGTGCTCGCCGTGTTCATGGCCAATGCCGGAGGTGCGTGGGATAATGCAAAGAAATATGTCGAAGAAGGCAACTTCGGTGGCAAAGGTAGCGAAGTTCACAAAGCGACAGTCGTCGGCGATACAGTTGGCGACCCGTTCAAGGATACTTCCGGCCCGAGTCTGAATATATTGATAAAACTGATGAGTATGGTAGCCATTGTCATGGCAGGTCTGACCGTCAGTTGGAGTTTGTTAGGATAACACGTTGAACATTCCAAAAAATCATGCACCCCGCGTAGATTCGTTCGCGAATTTGCGCGGGGTTTTCTATTTATTTCCCACCTTTGCATCTGATTTCACTTAATACTTTATTACTATGAAACGACTACGAACTCTACTTCTCGGGGCATGCCTCTGCGTGTCCTTCTTGCCCGCGGCCGCACAGACGGCTACCACATCGGCCGACGAAGGCGAATATTACGTTTCCAGCTCTTTCCATGAACCTGCCGATGAAGGCTTGCGTTTCATCTATAGCCGCGATGGTCTCCATTGGGACAGTATTCCGGGGACATGGCTGGCTCCGGAGCTGGGCGACAGCATCATGCGTGACCCTTCGGTCTGGCGTGGAGAGGATGGCACGTACCATCTGGTATGGACCATCGCATGGAAGGGAGATACCGGCATCGGTTATTCCAGCTCGACAGATCTCATACATTGGACTCCCCAACGGCGTATTCCTGTGATGGACAGCATACGGCATACTTACAGTGTCTGGGCTCCGGAGCTGTTTTATGATGACACGAAAGGCGAGTATATGATTGTGTTTACGGCTCAGGTGGACGACAAGACATCGACCGGGCGTCGCAATGAGCATGGCGACTATCACCGTATGTATTATGTCACGACACGTGACTTTGTGGCTTTCTCTGAGCCGCGTCTCCTTTACGATGCCGGTTATAGCTGCATCGACGGTGTCATTGTCAAGCGTGGCGAAGGTGACTATGTGCTTGTCGCCAAGGACAACCGTAAGGCAAACAGTAATCTGCGGGTAGCTTTTTCGAGACGTCCTGAAGGACCTTATACGCTTCCCTTGTCACGTCCATTCACCGGCATCTTTGCCGAAGGTCCGTCCGTCACGAAGGTGGGTGACACCTATTATATATACTACGACCTTTATCGCCGCCATATCTACGGGGCATCCACGACGAAAGATTTCATCCATTTCACAGATGTCACGTCCAATGCCGCATTTCCTGCCGGACACAAGCATGGTACAGTCTTTAAAGCGCCGGTCTCAACTGTGGAGGCCCTCATTCGTGCTTCGCAGAAAAAGTAAGCCGGTTCTTTCGCACGCATTTTGAAAAGACATCGGAAACATGCTGTCTGGAATGATAAAATATAAGAGGAGGCTGTCTCAAATTCAAGGTTGAGGCAGCCTCCTTTAGGTCAGGCTTTAGTGTTGCTGTTAGCCGTAAATCCTATTTTTGCAATTTGAATCCCAACTGCATCCCTTCGTAATTGTCAGAGACGGAATTGAAGATTGTGAGCAGGTTGTTGTCCATGAATTTGCTGGCTACACTGGCGATGCCTTTGGCTATGTCCCAGACACGGTCAGCGTCGTAAGCCAGGGTCATCTGGTCACCACTGAAGCTGACATAAGCCGTGGTGCTGAATCCAAGTTTGCCGGTCATGACGACGGTCAGGTTGTCTTTGTCAAACGTGTAAGTGCCGGTGCTTGATTTTCCGGCGATGGTCTGCACGTAAGTGCCGTCTTTCTTGAATTCGTATGAGGTGTTTTCACTGCTGATTTTTAGTTTGGAACATGCTGTACCCAGTTGTTCTTCCACTTTGCTGGATGCCACGACACCTCCAGCCTTGGCCAGCAGGTTGTCACTCTTGAAAACACAAGCGGGCTGGACATATCGCCATGTGCCGATGATGGATTTGTCGTTTACCGTCACTTTGTTTACAACCTTGCTCACGCCGTCTTTCAGGTTTCCGAGCAGATTTTTCCAGTCTTGAGCCTGTCCGGGCATCGATGTGCAGATGAGCAGGAACAGGCATACACATTTCCATAAATTTGTTTTCTTCATTGTCTTGTTTGCTTTTTGATAAAGTTTGTTGCAAAGATAATGTTTCTATCGCACGCATTGCAATGTAATTTAACACTTATAATTTAAACTTTCGCTATCTTTGCCGTCTAAGGAAAGAAATTAGAGTACAAACATAAAATATAGCTATGAAAAACTTATCCAACTTATTAATGTCGGCAGTTCTTCTGTCGGCATGTGCATTGCCTGCGGTTGCGCAATATCCGGTAATACCAGATTCGATTAAAGCGCGCATAGAGCGTGAGCAGAGCGAGATTGACCGTTTGTCGGATGAAGCTTGGGCCAAGGCTTTGCCTATTGTGGAGCAGGAGGCTATCAATGGCCGTCCGTACAAACCTTGGGCTTCCAAGCCCAGCGACTTGCTGAAGGCTGATATTCCGGCTTTTCCGGGAGCAGAAGGCGGTGGTGCTTATACGCCGGGCGGACGTGGCGGAAAGGTCTTGGTGGTGACCAATCTGAACGACCGTGGTCCAGGTTCCTTCCGTGAAGCTTGCGAGACCGGAGGTGCACGTATCATCGTTTTTAATGTGTCGGGCGTCATCCATTTGAAAACTCCCATCAATCTTCGTGCCCCTTATGTGACGATTGCCGGGCAGACAGCTCCGGGAGATGGTATTTGTGTGACAGGTGCTTCGTTCCTCATCGACACGCATGATGTCGTCATCCGTCACATGCGTTTCCGCCGTGGGCAGACTGACGTGGCTTTCCGCGACGATGCTTTGGGAGGCAACGGTGTGGGCAATATCATGATTGACCACGTATCGGCGTCGTGGGGACTCGATGAGAATATGTCTATGTATCGCCATGTCTACAACCGTGACCCGAAGACCAATAAAGGAGAGAAGCTTCCTACGGTGAACATCACCATCCAGAACTCCATCTTCTCTGAGGGACTTGACATGTACAATCATGCCTTTGGTGCGACCATTGGCGGACACAACTGTATGTTTGCCCGCAATCTTTTTGCCTCAAACATCAGCCGTAACTGCTCTATCGGCATGAACGAAGACTTCAATTTCGTCAATAACGTGACATTCAACTGGTGGAACCGTTCGGTTGACGGTGGCGACAATACGAGCCGTCTGAACATCATCAACAATAATTTCAAGCCGGGACCTATTACCCCTGTGGGCAAACCTATCAGCTACCGTATTGTGAAGATGGAATCCGGCCGTTCCAAGGAGAGCAAAGACCTGTATGGCAAAGCTTATGTCAATGGCAATGTCGTGTGGGGCAATGACGCAGTAACAAAGGACAACTGGGCCGGTGGCGTGCAGATTGGCAACGGACCTGTCCCGGCTGAGCGTGTGGGCGAACTGCGGGTCGACACGCCTTTCCCGATGCCTCATGTGACCATCATGCCGGCAAAGGAAGCCTATGATTTCGTGTTGAGCAATGTCGGTGCGACTTTCCCCAAGCGTGATGCTGTCGACAAGCGTGTCATTGAGACTGTGAAAACCGGTAAAGCTATTTATGCGGATGATGCAAAGGAGTTCAGCAGTCCTTATGTGAAACGTCGTCTTCCGGCTGATTCCTATAAATTGGGCATTATCACCCATCCGAGCCAAGTGGGAGGTCTTCCTGAATACAAAGGCACACCGGTGGTCGACAGTGACAATGACGGTATGCCTGATGCTTGGGAGACTAAGTATGGCTTGAACCCGAATGACCCGAGCGATGCGGTGAAAGACTGCAATGGTGACGGTTATACGAACATCGAGAAATACATCAATGGTATCGATCCGACCCGTAAAGTAGACTGGACGGATGTGGAAAACAACTACGATACGTTGGCAAAACGCAAAAGTTTACTTTAATCAACTATAAACGTGATGAAATCAATCCATTTAAAGATTTTAGCTTTAGGATTGCTGATGGCGGGGTTTGTGCATGTCAATGCACAAACCTTTGCTGTTCGTACGGACGGTCAGCATCTGTCTTATGTGAAAGATTCCCGTGGCAATCGCTTGCTGGACTATTCCACATGTGGTTATCGGAATTCCAATGTGGACATTCCTTCCGTCAAAGGTGTAGTCTTTGTTTCCCATCGAGAGGGTGACAACAGTGAGCGCATTCAGCGTGCGTTGGACTATGTAGCTTCGTTGAAGCCTGATGCAAATGGCTTTCGGGGGGCCGTGTTGCTTGACAAGGGGACGTTTGATTTGTCTGAACCCTTGCGTATCAAAGCTTCGGGAGTAGTGTTGCGCGGCGTTTCGAAGGAAGAAACTGTTTTGAAGAAGAACGGTGTGGACCGTTGCGCCCTTATTTATATAGAAGGTATAAATGACTGCAAGGAGACGGGGACTACAAACATTGTTTCCGATTATGTACCGGTGAATGCCTTGACCTTCGATGTCGCATCTGGCACAGGGCTGCAAGTCGGTGACCGTGTGATGATCTACCGTCCTTGCACAAAAGAGTGGATTGCTTCGCTGGGATGTGAGATTTTTGGCGGAGGCATTAGTGCGCTGGGATGGAAAGCCGGCGACGTAGACCTTTATTGGGACAGAACCGTTACAGCGGTAGAAGGCAATAAGGTGACGATTGACGCTCCGTTGTCCATGGCTTTGGACAAGGAGTATGGACAGTGTGCATTGATGCCTTACGCCTGGGACGGTCGTGTGTCTGACTCCGGCGTGGAGAACCTGACGCTCATGTCCGATTACAATAAGAAATACCCAATGGATGAAGACCACTGCTGGAGTGGCATATCCATAGAGAACGCTGAGAACTGCTGGGTGCGTATGGTGGATTTCAAGCATTTTGCCGGTAGTGCTGTCATCGTACAACGTACAGGAGCACGCATTACGGTGGAGGATTGCCGTTCGCTCGAACCTGTATCGGAATTGGCAGGCATGCGTCGCCGTTCGTTCTACACAATGGGCCAGCAAGTGCTCTTCCAACGTTGCTATTCGGAGTACGCCATAAACGATTTTGTGGCCGGGTACAGTGCCGCAGGACCGAACGCTTTTGTGCAGTGTGACTCTTGGGAGTCAAACAGTTTCAGTGGCTCTATCGGTTCGTGGGCAGCCGGTCTGTTGTTTGACATTGTCAATATCGACGGCCATGACCTGAAGTTTATGAATTTGGGACAGGACAAGGTCGGAGCCGGATGGAACACCGGCAACAGCCTTTTCTGGCAATGTACGGCCAATGAACTCTTCTGTTATACACCGGTGAAGGACGCGCCGAATCGGGCATACGGTTGCTGGGGCGCATTCTCAGGTGACGGAGAATGGGGCGAGTCGAACAATCATGTCAATCCGCGCAGTTTCTTCTATGCTCAGTTGGCCGAACGCCTGCAGGCGGATGTCAGCAAGCGTGCCCGTCTGTTGCCCCGTTGGATGGATGCCACCAGCAGTCCGACTGTGGAGCAGGCCGCCGAGATGGCAAAGCAAAGCCTTGAACCACGCCTGACCTTGGACATGTGGATTGAACAGAACACATGTGCCGCTTCCGTCGATGCGACAGGCTTGAAGTCGGTCGACGACATCAAGGCTTCCCCGAAGCAGGCTCCGGCCAAAATGGACTTCAGCATAGTCAACGGTCATATCGTGGCCGACGGACTTTTGCTTGAAGGCAATCGCCAGGAAGTGACATGGTGGAACGGACGCACGAAATATAACTTCATCAAGACGGCCAAACCGCATGTCACCCGCTTCGTGCCTGACCAGGAAGGATTGGGCTTGACCGACCGCATCGACTCGGCACTCGTGCAGATGAAACGCCGGGGAAATGTCGTGTTTGACCATAACTACGGCCTGTGGTACGACTTGCGCCGCACCGACCATGAACGCATCCGCCGCCGTGACGGCGATGTCTGGGCTCCGCTTTACGAGCAGCCTTTCGGACGTTCCGGACAGGGCAAGGCTTGGGACGGACTGAGCAAATATGACCTGACACGTCCCAATGCTTGGTACTGGTATCGCCTGAAGACATTTGCCGACAAGGCCGAAGCCGCCGGCATGATGCTTTTCCATCAGAATTATTTCCAACACAACATCCTCGAAGCCGGTGCACACTGGGTGGACTGCCCGTGGCGTGATGCCAACAACATCAACAACACGGACATGGGTGAGCCTGTCAACTTTGCCGGAGACAAACGCATCTTCGTGGCAGACAAATTCTATGACATTAATCATCCCGTGCGTCGGGAGTTGCACCGCCAATACATCCGTCAGTGTCTGAACAACTTTGCGGACAATAAAAACGTCGTACAACTCATCAGTGCCGAATACACCGGTCCGCTCCACTTCATGGAGTTCTGGCTCGACTGCATCGCCGAGTGGGAACAGGAGACAGGCAAGCATGCCACGGTTGCCCTGAGCGCGACGAAGGACGTGCAGGATGCCATTCTGAACGACCCGAAACGGGCGGCCGTCGTCGACATCATCGACATCCGCTATTGGCATTACCGTGCCGACGGTTCGCTCTACGCTCCTGAAGGCGGCAAGAACATGGCTCCGCGCCAGCATGCACGCAAGATGAAGGTCGGAAAGATGGGCTACGAAGGTGCATACCGGGCAGTGAGCGAATACCGTATGAAATATCCCGACAAGGCTGTCGTCCTCTATGCGCAGGACTATCCCGCGCAGGGTTGGGCTGTGCTGATGGGAGGCGGTTCATGCCCCAACTTGCAGGTGGCTGATAAAGACTTCCTGGCCGACGTGCCCTACATGAATGTCGTGCCGTCGACGACTGCGGACTATGAGATGATAGCCGGTGAGAAACAAGGTGCTGTGCTCCATGTACACAAGGCGATGGATGTGAAACTTTCCTTGCCGTCCGGCAAGTATTGCGTGAAATACATCACGTCGAAAGATTGCAAGGTATCCGTTCTCGTCAAGAGCGTAAAAGTGAAAGGTGACTACACGCTCCATGCTGAGAAGGAGGGCATCTATTGGTTGCAGAAGCTGTAAAACGCAGATAAAATCTGTTAAAAATAAAATAAAATTCTCAAGGAGGGTGTATCCAAAACAAACGGATACATCCTCCTTTTGTTTGCTTTCTAGTCGCTTGTTTTGGGAAGCATTACTTCTCTTGTATGCTCTTGTAAAATCCGTTTTTGCCAGCTATAAAGGGTAGCCGACCTTACCCTAGAGTCCGTGCTTGCCCGCCCTAGACTCCGTCCGACCTTACCCTAGAGGGTCAGCTATGCTTGTGTCAGACTCGACGGCGGGCAGGGATTCAGAGGCGGAACAGACCTTGTCTGATAGGGAGGAAAAAGTACAATAAGGTTTAGATGCCGGTCTTTGCTTTTTCATTATCACGATTCTGATGGTCTTATGATCGCGATAGTTGTAGTCTTATGATTGCGAAAATGAGTGTGTCATGTTCGCGATTGTAAGACTGTCATATTCGCGATACTGGATGAAAGCTGACAGGCATGTGGAAGGATGCTGATAACGAATGTGTTATACGGATGCTTCCTGGTGTAAAACTGGAGAAATGGGATTGGAAGGATATGAAAGCAGTGTGCAGAAAAGAAAATGCTTGGACGGAAAATGTACAATAACCTCAAGCTGTGCATTCCGTCCAAGCATTCGATGGCTTGTCCGAATCCGGCAGGAAATCGGGTGAAGCCTTATTTTTGAAGTTCGGCGATGAGCGCGGTGATATTGGCCGTAAAGAGACGGGCCGAGATGGCAATCAGGATGATGCCGAAAAACTTACGCATGATGTAGATGCCGCCTTTGCCTAGAAAACGTTCGATGCGGTCAGTCATTTTCAGTACGAAGAACACCCACACCATGTTGAGCGTGAGCGCCGTGAGGATGTTGATAGTGGCATATTCGGCGCGCAGGGTGACAAGCGTGGTGAACGTTCCGGCTCCGGCCAGCAGCGGGAAGACCAGAGGGACGAGAGTCGCTTCTTTGATCGGTCCTTGATTCTTGAAGATTTCGATGTCTAGAATCATTTCCAGTGCCATCAGGAAGATGATGAGTGCTCCTGCGATGGCGAATGAAGCGATGTCCACTTGGAAGATTTTCAGGATGGCGTCTCCTCCGAAGAAAAAGAGGAGGAGCAATGCAAAGGAGATGAGGGTCGCCTTGAGCGCATTGACAGGACGGCCTTTTTGTTTTAGACTTAAGATGATAGGGATTGCGCCGATAATATCAATGACTGCAAACAGTACGATGAAAGCACTGATGAGCTGTTGGAAATTAAATTCTGAAAACATATCCTTTATTCTTTTGGAGCAAAGATATTCATTTTTCTGCTATGGCTATTCATTTTAATAAAAGAAAAAAAACATAAAACATAAGGTAAAAAGGCCGCGTGTAAGTTTTTCATAATTATATTTGTACAATTTAGCATATATACTTTATAAACTGACGTGGACAATGACAATAACGATGTATGATACTTTACTCCAACTGCCCTTGTTTCAGGGATTAGGTAAGAACGACATTACCAGCATCTTGGATAAAGTAAAGATACATTTTTCCCGACGTAAGGCCGGTGACATCGTGCTTCGTAAGGGCCAGGCATGTAGGGATTTGGTCTTTTTGCTCAACGGAAGTCTGATGTCTGAGACATCGGACAAGGACAATATGTATTTGTTTTATGAAGAAATAGATGCTCCTTCCCTGCTTGAGCCTTATTCGCTTTTCGGCTGGCGTACGGAGTATGCGTCGAACTATATCACGTCGACCGTTTGTGATTTTGTCAGCATAGAGAAGTTCTATTTGCTTTCCGAGTTGAGCAATTATGAAATCATCCGCTTGAATTACTTGAATATATTGAGCAACCGCATTCAGAACTTGAGTGACCGTTTGTGGACCAACATGGCTGGAAGCGTGGAGGACCGCATTGTGGATTTCATTCTTCTCCATAGCATAATCCCGACGGGTGAGAAGCGCTTGAAAATAAAGATGGACGACTTGGCAAAACTGCTTTCCAGCACTCGGATACGTATTTCCAGGGCTTTGAATGAAATGCAGGACAAGCATTGGATAACGTTGCACCGCGGTGAAATCCGTGTCCCGGATTTCGTCCATCTGAAGGAACATCGGGAGGCCCGGCGGCTGGAGCAATCGATAAAAAGTGAAACATAACTTAGATTCAGAATATGAACGAACAGACAATCATGGATAATCCATTTCTTGAGACGTATCATACACCTCACCATACCCATCCTTTTGACCGAATACGGATGGAACACTACAAACCGGCTTTTCATGAAGGCATGAAGCGGCAGAATGCGGAAATTGATGCCATCGTGAGCAATCCGGAGACTCCTACGTTTGCGAACACTATTGTCGCACTGGAGCGGTCAGGTGAATTGTTGGAGCGGGTATGTCAGGTGTTTTTCAATCTGATGGAAGCTGAAAGCAGTGATGACATGCAGCAACTGGCCCAGGAAATATCTCCCGTGTTGGCCGAGCACAGCAACAACATAAGCTTGAATGAAAACTTGTTTGCCCGCGTGAAGGCTGTCTACGAGCAGGAGGGCGGGACGCTTGAGGGTGAGGACCGTGAGCTTTTGCAGAAGACGTATGACAGCTTTGTGCGGAGCGGCGCCAATCTGGAGGGTGAGGCCAAAGCGGAATATCGTCGGCTGAGCATGGAGCTCAGCAAGCTCACTGTACAGTTTGCACAAAACACACTGAAGGAAATGAACCGTTTCCAGCTGGTGGTCACCGACCGGTCACAGTTGGCTGGTCTGCCGGAGTCGGCTGTCGAAGCGGCAGCGCAGACGGCGCGGGAGAAAGGGGAGGAAGGCTGGGTGTTCACGCTGCATGCTCCCAGCTATCGTCCGTTTATGACCTATTGTGCCGACCGTGGATTACGCCGTCGGATGTATATGGCATATATGACCCAGTGTACTCATGGTGACGAGTTTGACAATCTGGACATCGTCCCCGCCATCGTGAATACGCGCATGAAGTTGGCGCAGGTGTTGGGATATGCCACTTATGCAGATTATGTCTTGCAAAAGCGTATGGCTGAAAACACGGACAATGTCTATCGGCTTCTGAATGAACTAATCGAAGCCTACCGGCCCACGGCTGAAGCCGAGTGTGAAGCCATTCGGGACTATGCGCGGCGGTTCGAGGGTGAGGATTTCAAGGTTATGCCTTGGGACTGGTCCTACTATTCGGAGAAGTTGAAGAATGAGAAATACAGCATTGACCAGGAGTTGCTCCGCCCTTACTTTGAGCTGGACAAGGTCATATCCGGTGTGTTCGGGCTGGCAACGCGCCTGTATGGCATCACATTCAGAGAGAACAAGGAGATACCGGTGTTCCATCCGGACGTGAAGGCTTATGAAGTCTTTGACAAAGACGGCAGTTATCTGGCTGTGCTTTATGCGGACTTTTATCCGCGTGAGACAAAACAGTCGGGTGCCTGGATGACTTCGTTCAAGGACCAATGGATGGAAGCCGACGGGACGAACAGCCGTCCTCACATCTCCATCACGACAAACTTTACGAAGCCGACAGTCAGCAAGCCTGCTTTGTTGACACTGGAAGAAGTGGAGACGTTCTTACATGAGTTCGGACATGCGCTTCACGGCATGTTTGCCAACACGCGTTACGCTTCCATGAGCGGGACGAGCGTGTATCGTGACTTCGTGGAGTTGCCTTCTCAAATCATGGAGAATTTTGCTATCGAGAAAGACTTCCTGCATACCTTTGCCCGGCATTATCAGACCGGGGAACCTTTGCCGGATGAATATGTGGAGCGCATTGTGAAAGCCTCAAACTTCAATGTTGCTTATGCTTGCCTGCGCCAAGTCAGCTTCGGGTTGCTTGACATGGCCTGGTACACTCGTCATGACGCGTTTGGCGGAGATGTACGTGCTTATGAGCAGGAGGCCTGGGCCAAAGCGCAACTCTTGCCTGCTGTGCCTGAGACGTGTATGAGCGTGCAGTTCTCGCACATCATGGACGGAGGTTATTCAGCCGGTTATTACAGTTACAAGTGGGCGGAAGTGCTTGATGCCGATGCTTTCTCTGTCTTCAAGGCGAAGGGCATCTTCGACACGGGCGTCGCGCAGTCGTTCCGGGACAATATCTTGTCTAGGGGCGGCACGGAGCATCCGATGGTGCTCTATAAACGTTTCCGCGGGCAGGAACCGACGATTGATGCATTGTTGCGTCGCAATGGGATTAAGAACTAATTATAAAGAACGAATCAAGAAGGATATGAAGCCAATAAAATTTGTATTAAAGCTCTCTCTGTTGTGCTTGTTGCTTCCTCTGTTTGTCGGATGCAATGAAGAGGACGACATAGAAGGCATCTTCATAGAAAGAACTTGGTATGTGACGAGTTTTCTCGATGCGGAAGGAAAGCCGGAAAACATCAACGATCAGGAGTTGGCTAACAATCGTGCCAATTACCGGATTGTCTTCACCCCGGAAACATTCAATGCCCAGGCCGGTACTTATGTGTTCAGTGGCCGTTGGACAGTGGATGGGAAAAACCAGTCCATTCACTTTACGATGGATTCGGGCACATCGGGCACAAGTGAATTGAGCCATGCGTTAATAGATCGGTTGGAAAAGGCTGTCCGCTATGAAGGAAGCTATACGTACCTTCGCCTTTACACGGAAGCCGGGAATTCTGTTTTGTTCAGTCCGGGGGATTAAAGTGAAGCGTTATGTTGCATGAAGAAATCAAACAGCAGGAACTGGACAAGCGTTACATACGCATGGCGACCATCTGGGCGGAAAATTCCTATTGCAAACGTCGCCAAGTGGGAGCATTGATTGTCAAAGACAAGATGATAATATCCGACGGTTATAACGGCACACCCTCCGGGTTTGAGAATATTTGTGAAGATGAGAACAATGTGACCAAGCCCTATGTGTTGCATGCTGAAGCCAATGCCATCACGAAGATAGCCCGTTCCAATAACAGCAGTGAGGGGGCTACGATGTATGTGACGGCATCTCCTTGCATCGAGTGTGCCAAGCTGATTATCCAGGCTGGTATCCGCCGGGTGGTGTATTCGGAGAAATACCGGTTGGAGGACGGGCTTGACCTGTTGCGCAAGGCCGGGATAGAAGTAGTATATGTGAATCCTAAAGAGTAATAAGAATATGAGTGAGAATAATAAGACATCGCGTTTTATTCCGATTATCATTGCCGTCAGCATTGTTGTCGGTGTGTTGATTGGGACTTTTTATGCCAACCATTTTTCAGGAAACAGGTTGAGCATCATTAATACATCATCCAATAAGTTGAACGACTTGCTTCGCATCATTGACGACAAGTATGTCGATTCGGTGAGCATGACGGACCTGGTGGAGAAGGCCATGCCGCAGATTCTGGCGGAGCTTGACCCGCACTCCATGTACATATCGGCCAAGGATGTGGAGGCCAGCAATGCCGATTTGAAAGGACACTTCAGCGGCATCGGCGTGTCGTTCACCATCCAGCGTGACACCATTTGCATCAACAATGTGATACAAGGCGGGCCGTCGGAAAAGATAGGCCTCATGCCGGGTGACCGCATCATAGCCGTCGACGACTCGGCGTTTGTCGGGAAGATGGTCACGAGCGAGTCGGCCATGCGGAAGCTGAAAGGCGAGAAGGGCAGTTCTGTGAAGCTCGGTGTCTATCGGCCCGGAGTGAAAGGAACGCTCGACTTTACAGTAGTGCGTGGTGACATCCCGTTGAAGAGTGTCGACACCTATTATATGTTGACTGACAAGATTGGCTACATCAAGATAAACAAGTTTGCGGAAACTACCTATGCGGAGGTCATGATTGCCATCGCCACGCTCCAGCAGAAGGGAAGCGAGTCATTGGTTATCGACTTGCGGGGCAACACGGGCGGTTATCTTGGAGCTGCCGTGAACATCATCAATGAGTTCCTTCCACGAAACAGTTTGATTGTGTACACCGAGGGGCGGAAGTCTCCGCGCGAAGAGTTCCGTTCGGACGGGCGTGGCTCGAACCAGAATACGCCGCTGGTGCTCCTGACGGACGAGATTTCGGCTTCAGCCAGTGAAATCTTCTCCGGAGCTATTCAGGACAACGATCGGGGCGTGATTGTCGGACGGCGCACCTTCGGAAAAGGCCTTGTGCAGCAACCCATCGACTTCCGCGACGGCTCGTCCATGCGTCTGACCGTGGCCCGTTATTATACGCCGTCGGGCCGGTGCATCCAGAAGCCGTACACACGCGGTGAGGGCATGGAGTATGAATATGACATCGTGAACCGCTTCAATCATGGAGAATTCTTCTCGGAAGACAGCATCAAGCAAAACACCAAGGAAGTCTACCACACCGTGTTGGGACGTACGGTCTATGGAGGTGGAGGCATCATGCCTGACTATTTTGTGCCGCAAGACACCACCGGTTACACCTCTTATTATATGACCTGCGTGAACCGCGGTGTCTATGTCGAGTTCGGTTTCCAATACACGGACAAGAACCGTCAGAAGTTGGAAGAGTTTAAAGACCAGGCTTCACTCGTGGCCTACCTGAAACGGCAGAACTTGGTGGATAAGTTTGCACGCTTTGCCGAGACGCGCGGCATCAAGCGTCGCAACTTGATGATACGGAAGTCCTACACCCTCCTGGAGCGGCTGGTCATCGGAAGCATTGTGAACTATGCGCTTGATTTCGGCGACTATATCCAGTATCTGAATGAAAGCGACCCCACCGTGGCCAAGGCCATCGAAGTGCTGGAAAAGGGAGAAGCCTTCCCGCAGGCACTTGGTAGCGAAGAGAAGGAGGCAGGGCAATGATGGAGGAAAAGAAAGCATTGCGCAAGCATATCGCACAACTGAAGGGTTCGATGAAGTCGTCGGACCTTTCAGTGGCGTCCGGACAGCTGTTTGCTCATGTGGAGCAGTTGCCGTTGTTTCAGGAAGCTCACACGGTGTTGTGCTACTATTCGCTGCCCGACGAAGTGCAGACGCATGATTTTGTGGAGCGATGGAAGGAGCGGAAGCGCATCCTGCTTCCTGTGGTGAAAGGGGCTGATCTGGAATTGAGATGTTACACGGGCCGGCAGGACCTGAAGCTCGGGGCGTACCACATCGAAGAACCGACGGGAGAATTGTTCACAGACTATGCTTCTGTCGACCTGGTGCTTGTGCCGGGCGTGTCGTTTGACGCCACGGGGGCACGGTTGGGACGCGGTAAAGGGTATTACGACCGCCTGCTTCCCAAGCTGTCTTCTTATAATATAGGTGTATGTTATGACTTTCAAGTGAGTCCGCAAGTGCCTTGCGAACCGTTTGACCGGCGGATGGATGCCGTGGTCACGGAGAGCGGATGGCTCTATGTCCGTCCTTGAACCTGTCAGCGGAAGACGATATTGGCAATGACCTGGGCGCCCACGTGGGTGTTCAGGTCATTTTTTATCATGTCGCGTCGCATCAGCAGTTCCTGGCGGATGACGGGCGAAGTGATGTGGACGTAGAGTGTCTGGTTCTTGATGAACAAGTCGCCCGTGTAGGCGGCAACGACCGGACCGAGCACGTCCTGCCATGACTGGATGAGGCGGTACTCGTTGAGTGGCGATTCCAGACCTGTCTGGCGCATATACTGCCGGATGAGCATCCCGATGGATTCTGCGTTTTTTCGTTTCATGACTCTTTTTCCTCCCCGGTGATGTTTGTGACAGAGCCGTCGGCGATGGTGAACAGGCGGTAGTTCTGTTCCGTCTTTTTGAGTATCTGGTCCAGGTAGTCGCGGTTGGTGTCGGTGATGAATATCTGTCCGAAGCTGTCGCCGGCCACGAGCTTCACGATTTGCTCCACGCGCGAGGCATCCAGCTTGTCGAAGATGTCGTCGAGCAGCAGGATGGGGAGTGTCCGGCTGCCCGTGCGCTTCAGGAAGTTGAACTGTGCCAGCTTCAAGGCTATGAGGTACGTCTTGTTTTGCCCCTGCGAACCTTCGCGTTTGATGGGGTAGTCGCCCAGCTGCATGTCCAGCTCGTCCTTGTGGATGCCGTGGAGCGAATAGCCCATGATGCGGTCTTTCGGCCGGCTCTCACGGATGACGTCGATGAGTGCTCCCCGCTGGGCATGGGAGCGGTAGGTGAGGCCCACTTGCTCGCGGTCTTGCGAGATGTAGGAGTAGAACGACTGGAAGATGGGGATGAATTCGTGGATGAACTCAGCCCGTTTCCGGTAGACTGTCTCGCCAGTCTCGGCCATCATCTCTTCCCACACGTCCAGCAACTCGCTGTCGGGCTCTTCCTCTTGTTTGAGAAGCGTGTTGCGCTGTTGCAGGGCTTTGTTGTAGCGGAGCAATGCTTCCAGGTATTCCCTGTCATACTGCGAGATGACCACGTCCATGAAGCGGCGTCGCTCCTCGCTCCCTCCGGCAATCAGGTCAGAGTCGGCAGGCGACACCATGATGAGGGGGATAAACCCGATGTGGTCGGCCAGGCGCGGATATTCCTTCTTGTTGCGTTTGAACTGTTTCTTCTGCCGGCGTTTCAGTCCGCAGTAGATTTCCTCAGGTGTGCCGTCTTCCAGTTCGTAGAATCCCTGTACGACAAAGAATTCCTCTCCGTGACGGATGTTTTGCGAGTCGATGGGGTTGGAGGCGCTTTTGCAGAATGAAAGGTAGTAGACGGCATCGAGCAGGTTGGTCTTGCCCATACCGTTCTGTCCGATGAAGCAGTTTATTTTCGGTGAGAAGTCCAGCTCCACCTGCTCCAGGTTCTTATAGTTGAGTATGGAAATGCGTTTCAGTATCATGCCCGCAAAGTTAAGTCATAATTCCCGATTCGGGAAATGAGCGGGGGGATTATTCTTTTCAGGCCTGAGCGTCGTTGATTGTGATTTTTTACTCTGCTTTATCTAGCAGGACTCCTATAGCTTCAATGAACGCTTTGGCCTTGGGGATAAGTTCGTTGATTTCTTCCAGACTGGAGTATGCAAAATCATCGTAATCACTGCTGTGCCGACGTTCAAAAAGGAGAGAGAAGTTACGCCCTATCTCGCGTGACAGTATCCCTGTCGCAACAAAGTGCATTCCTAGCATTTGTTTGACACCGGCATGTGTGCTTGTGTTGATGTTATTTTTAATAAGTAGTGCCGTAGCTGCATAGTAACATGCGTAATAAAGACGATTTATGGCTGTGTTATAATAACCTTGTTGGGCCAAATAAGGAGTTTCATCCAATGTCTCTTTTGCACGTTCATAGCGATAGGATGCCAATGCTTCGATATTTTCACGACTTAGTGTTTCTTTCATAATATGATACCCTCTCGCGTTACGTTCATATAAAAAGGTGTGTAAAATGGACGGTTTTTCCACATGGTTTTTAAGATGACACGCGCGTTGATTTGTATTCCTGTTTCTATCTCGATGTCATACAGAGGGGTGATGATGCGTTCTTCCTCCTCAATAGTCAGTCGGTCTCCATCGACTAATACCAGTAAATCTATGTCGCTGTCAGGACGTGCATCCCCTCGTGCCTCACTGCCGTACACGATGGCTTGTGCCGTCGGAGCTACTTGTGCCAGTGCTTTGCGTATTTGTGTTATGACATGCGGTCGTCTCATAGAACTTCTTTTTGATATTTGTGCCAAATGTATGAAATAAAGATTGGAAAGAAAAACGATTGGAAACATTTTTTCTTGTGTTTGCTTGCTTCGCTTGTTGTTAATTTGCTAAGTCATGGGAAATATTTCATACAAATAGAATTACGTTTCAACATCTGTTTCTCGTCATCTGAAGCCCCTCCGAATGCCTCCTTAACACGGCCCGACCACGGAAAGAAGTCCGTGGTCGGACGGACTAGAGTCGGCGCTCGGGCGGAAAGGAGTCCGTGGTCGGGCGGAATAGACTCGGCCTTTCGACGCTGTTTTTGTTTGAAAAGTATTTGTATAAGCGTTTGAAAGATAGTTGTTTATGAAGAGAGACTCCCGACGGCTGTTCTTAGTGCCCGGGAGTCTTTGAATGGATAGAATTTCATAAGCGAATCGACTTATCCCAGCCTATATTCATTTGGAAAAAGATAAACATTGTAACCTGACAGACACTTATCGGGTAGCCTCTATCCGGTAAGCCCAGATACCGAACGAACGGCGCAGGGTAGGGACGAGGCGCATGAAGGCTCCGGCAAGTCCCCAGCGGCGTTTGGCGTGCTCGCTGTAGTAGAACTCGTCGATGAGGCGGATGTTTGAAGCCCATGTCTCAGGCTCGTGCGGGTCATCCATGCCCGATTTGAATTGCGCCTGAGTGTGTCTCACAGAGCTGTGCATCTTGGCTCTGTTCACCATCATGCGGCTTGAACGTTCCAGGTAAAGTTCGCTGTCCGGGAAATGGGCCGCGAGCCGGCAGACGAAGTCTTTCACCATCCCGATGTCAAAATACATCGCCACGCCTTCGCAGACGAAGACGAATGGTTGGCCCGCATGACGGGTGTGCAGTTCGTCCATCCATCCTGAGTCGAACATGGACGAAGCAATGTAGCGGTCGCGTTCGTTGGAGGGGAGGACACGCTCGCGAAAATCGATGACTTCCGGCAAGTCGAGTTCGTAGCACACGGCGCGGTCGGCCTGTTTCAGTCGTTGCCTGCGTGTGTCGAGTCCGCAGCCCAGAAAGACGGCCACCGGGTGCTCGTGCCGGGCGATGAAGTCGTCCGTGCGCTCGTCCAGGTAGCAGGTGCGCACGGCTACACCCGTCAGGCTCATGTCGTCGTGTTTGAACTGGGAGAAGTCGTAGTCGATGCGCCGGGTGAGTGCCACGGCCAGCGGGTCGCGGATGATGGCGTCGGGACGTTCCGTCTCGCGGGCACGCATGGAGAGAGGGATAAACAGCGTTTCGGCCACGCTGTCGGTCAGATGAGGTTTCACTTTGTCGTTCATAAATACCTATGTTTTGTGATTGTTTCTTTTGGGCAAAGATGCTTACTTTGCTTCATGAAAGGACGACCCGAAACGGAATGATTTTGTAAACATACGGAAGAACTATGATACGCTACGAACTCTCAGTGCATGAACATGCTGATGTCTGCCATGACTTGTCGGATGCCATCCGTTTTTCAACCTCCGGCGAGGCTGAAAGGCGTCTGTGGTGTGTGGATAACCGCTATTTTTCCGGACGTTTTCGCGAGCTGCGCTATGCTGATTTCAACATTGTGCAGTCGCGCATCCGCAGTGCTGATGATTGTTGTCTCAAGACGACGCACGACGGAACCAATTTCCTGTCGCTGGGCGTCGTGCTGAAAGGGCGGGTGCATTTCTTCCAGGACCGTCAGGCCTACGAATGGGCGGCCTCGGATGCCAATGTGCTGGTGGCGGCCGATTATCGGGACGAGTTCAACTATTTCCGCTGTGGTGAGGATTTCGAGATGCTCAATCTGGTGTTGTCGGAGACTTATTTCCGCCGTCTGGCTGAGGCCTATCCCTCGCTCTTCGAGCCGGCCTATGGGCGGATGTTGCGCGGCGAAACCTTTTTCCTGGCGCAGCACAATGTCCCCGTGTCGCCTCTGTTGTCACAGGCATTGGCATCCCTGGGCACAGCGGCTTTGCAGGGTGATTGCAGGGAGATGTATCTGGCTTCGAAGATACAGGAATGTCTGGCCCTCTTCATGGGCGACTGTCCGCCGGAGGATGTTCCTTCGGAGACACCGGCTGTGATGGACAAGATGATGCATGCGCGCCACATCCTGGAGACCGAGTATCTCGCGCCGCCGTCGCTGCACGCCCTGGCTCTGCGTGTGGGGACAAATGAGTGCACGCTCAAGGGGATGTTTAAAAAGATGTTCGGACAGACTGTGTTCGGCTATCTCTTTGACTATCGTATGCGCTTGGCTGCCCGCTTGTTGCTCGACACGGAGAAAAGTGTGGCGGAGGTGGCTGCTCTCACGGGCTACGAACATACGAGCCATTTCTGTGCAGCCTTTCGCCGGAAGCATGGCGTGACGCCCCTGGAGTTTCGCCGGCGGAGAGGTTGAAGGCGGAAGAATTGGGATGGCAGGTGATTTTTGAACCCTGCGGACGGGCTTTCAGACAGTGGCAAAGGGCGGGCTTTCTGTCGACCGCACGAAATAAAATCAGCAAGAATGCCTGGAATGCTTTGTCAATAAACAGAAAAACACTAACTTCGCAAATGATTATCTGTACAATTTTAAGGATAAACCAACAAAGTTCTCTATGGCTATATCAAAAACAAGGAATCTTTTAGTCGATGTGGCTCGCCAGTTGTTTGCGCGAAACGGAGTGGATGACACGACGATGAACGACATTGCACTGGCTTCAAAAAAGGGACGACGCACGCTATACACTTATTTCAAAAGCAAAGAAGACATCTACTGGGCCGTCATCGAGTCAGAACTCGACCGCTTGTCACAGGAGATGAAGAAAGTGGCGGTGAAAGACATCTCGCCCGATGAAAAAATCTTGGAACTTATCTATGCCCGGCTGAACATCGTGAAGGAAGTGGTCTATCGCAACGGCACGCTGCGGGCTTCGTTCTTCCGCGACATCTGGACGGTGGAGGCCTGCCGGAAGAATTTCGACAAGCACATGATCCAGCTCTATCGCGATGTGTTGAACGAAGGCAATGAGAAAGGTGTCTTCCACATCGAAAACGTTGACCTCGTGGCCGACATCCTCCACTATTCCATCAAGGGCATCGAGACACCTTACATCCGCGGTCTTATCGGCACCGGCATCCCGGAGGACGAAAGCAGGCACTGCGTGATGAAGCTGGTGTTCGGGGCTTTGGGCAAGACTTGTCAATAATGTATAAACAGAATTATAAACATTTAAATACTAACAACTATGGGTTTACTTACAGGAAAAACAGCAATTATCACCGGTGCTGCTCGCGGCATTGGCAAAGCGATTGCATTGAAATTTGCTTCTGAAGGTGCAAACATTGCATTTACAGACTTAGTTATTGACGAAAACGGACAGAACACGGAGAAAGAAATCGCTGCGTTCGGTGTGAAAGTGAAAGGTTATGCTTCCAACGCTGCCAACTTCGAAGAGACTGAAAAGGTCGTGAACCAGATCAAGGAAGACTTCGGTTCTGTCGACATCTTGGTAAACAATGCCGGAATCACGAAAGACGGCTTGATGATGCGCATGAGCGAAGCACAGTGGGACGCTGTTATCGCTGTCAATCTGAAGTCAGCCTTCAACTTCATCCATGCCTGCACGCCCATCATGATGCGTCAGAAATCCGGAAGCATCATCAACATGGCTTCTGTCGTAGGTGTGCACGGTAATGCCGGACAGTGCAACTATTCTGCTTCCAAGGCCGGTATGATAGGTTTGGCCAAGTCCATCGCACAGGAGTTGGGTTCGCGCGGCATCCGTGCCAACGCCATCGCTCCGGGCTTCATCATCACCGACATGACGGCCAAGCTGTCTGACGAAGTGAAAGCCGAGTGGTGCAAGAAGATTCCTCTCCGTCGTGGCGGTACGCCTGAAGATGTGGCCGACGTGGCTACGTTCCTGGCTTCGGACATGTCGTCTTATGTCAGCGGACAGGTGATTCAAGTGGACGGCGGCATGAACATGTAAAGACCGGGATGGAAGTCATCTACGAAGACAATCATGTCATCGTCGTCAGCAAGACCAGCTCGGAAATCGTCCAGGGCGACAAGACGGGTGATACGCCCCTCTCGGAACTGGTGAAGCAGTATCTGAAGGAGAAGTACAACAAGCCGGGCAACGTGTTTGTCGGCGTGACGCATCGGCTTGACCGCCCTGTAAGCGGGCTTGTTGTCTTTGCCAAGACAAGCAAGGCCCTCGCCCGGCTGAACGACATGTTCCGCAACGGCGAAGTGAAAAAGACCTATTGGGCCATCGTGAAAGACTGTCCGCCCGAGACGGAGGGCACGCTGGTGCACTACCTGGTGCGCAATGAGAAGCAGAACAAGTCGTATGCCTACGACCGCGAGAAACCGGGCGCAAAGAAGGCCGTCCTCCACTACAAGCTCATCGGGCACTCAGACAACTATTACCTGCTCGAAGTGGACTTGCAGACGGGACGCCATCACCAGATACGCTGCCAACTCGCGAAGATGGGCTGTCCCATCAAGGGCGACTTGAAGTATGGCTTCCCGCGCTCCAATCCCGACGGGAGCATCTGTCTGCATGCCCGGCGCGTGAGCTTCGTCCATCCGGTGTCGAAGATGCCGATTGACTTGGAGGCCCCGTTGCCTGAGGGCAATTTATGGAACTGTTTTCGAACACTTTGATAGAGAAGAGGTAGTATTCTGAAGGGGATGCTGCCTCTTTTCCTTATTCCTTATTTTGATTTGTACCATGATTAAGAAAATATTAGGGGTCGCATTGGCTCTATCCGTTGTCATTGGAATTACTTATGCGGCAAATGATGGCCGGATGTAAGGACTTGCGAAGAAGTGCGCCATCATTTGGACAAGTTTGTCGTTCGTCATCCGTAGAAGAACATGGGAGGGATGCCCGACCTTGTCATAAAATTCCGTATTTTTCCACCGTTTAAAAATACGAAGGAAATTTGGAACATTCGGAAAAATGCAATTCCTTTGTTCATCATTTAACTTAAACATTATCAGACTATGACTGCAAAAACTATTTTAGGGACTTTCCTTCTGTCCCTTTGTGTGACGGCCGGTTTCACCAGTTGTGGTGACGATGACATCAAGTTTCCGGAAGGAACTGCCTCCCTGCGCATGATGAATGAGGACAATGGCCAGACGACGTTGGGCAACTCGGACGTGTACCTGACGCGCGACGGCAACTTCCGCAGCGGAGAGTTCCCCATCTTCGACATGGGAAAGACGCGCGGCATCAGCGACATCGGCATGCCCAACTTCGAAAACATGGCGCCCGAAGTGGCCGCGCAGCCGGGACATGGCTACGTGGTGTGCGAGGCGAACGACGTGCAGACGTTCCCCTCGGGACGGAAGGCCATCGCGCAAAATTCCCTGGTCTACCGCTTCTATGTCGACTCTTGGATTGAGGACAAGGACAAGAATATTACCGGGGCAAATGTGCAGTTCCTCCTTGGAGAGCCGGACGAGGAGAGCGCGCTGCCTGCGTGGGAGAGCCGGCTGGCGACCGTGACGTGGGACTACGACAAAGGGGAGAGCGCGACGGTCAGCCTCAAGTTTCCGACCGCGGACATCGAAGTCCTGCCGCTGGGCAATACGGAGGACCAGGACTATGGGCTTCTCTACCAGGTGTCGGGAAAGACGGTGACGTTCTACATGGAGATGAATTGGGGACTGACGGAATACCGCTTCGATGTCCGCTACAAGAACACGTATTCCCGCGTCACCGTGCCTGTCGACTATCAGCCTTAATTGAGCATCAGGCTCATATATGGATATTCGCTGGCCCATAATGCATGGGCCAGTTTTTTTATGTCCATGGGTTCTCCTTTGCTGGTGGTATCTCTTCGGCAACAGCCTTGTGTCAGGCGAAACGTCGCGTTGTTTTCCGGGATGTCCGGGTCGGTGACGCGCCAGCACGCGTCCGTATCAGGATGCGCCCGGGCATAGAGTGACAGGGCCTTCTCTGCATGGATGACGCGCAGCATGCCCAGCTGTCGGCGTTCGCCATGCCCGCTGACAGGGTGCAACAGCTCGGCACGTTCCACGAAAGCCCGTTCGCAAGCTGCCTTTGCCAGTGCCTGGGTCACGTCCGGCCCGTCAGACAGGCATTCGTTGACCCGGCAGACCGACTCGACGGGCACACAGAAGGCCAGTCCGGCCACGTCGTGACCGCGGCGTGCGACCCACAATGCTCCCTTGCTCAGGCGGAGGTCGGCCATCACGACGCGGAAGTCATCCTCCGAATGTTGCACGCAGCAGGGGCGTTCGCCCATCTTCCGGTCGAAATAGTCATAGACGCCCTGTGTGTCTTCCCTATATTCCCGGATGGAGAGGAGCTGTCCGTAGTCGGCCGTCGCGGGGGTGAAGTCCTCCCATTCGTAGTCGAACACGGCGGCGTAGCCCGAGGCGGCATAGCAGTCGAAGAGCCAAGGTTCGGCGGGGATGAGCGTGCTGACCGGATAGCCTTCGCGGTGGAGGCGGCAGTGAGTCTGCGCGAGCAGGCGGCGCATCAGTCCCTGGCGGCGCGCGTCGGGATGGGTACAGACTCCGGAGAGGTAGGCCATTGGCAGGCGGGTCTGCCAGCTGGTCAGCTCGTAGGGGATGATTTGGAGGGCCGACACGAGGTGGCCGTCGCGCACGATGCTTTCATTCAGCTCGTCGCGGTAGCGCAGGTGGAAATAGAGGTCCATGAACTCCGGTGTGTCCTGGAAGCAACGTTCCCAGAGGCGTCGCACTTCTGCTTTCATTTCTTGCATACGGCAGTCCATTTTTCCAGCAATATTTCAGGGTAGTAGGAGAGTTTGGCCTTGCGCAAGCCTTCCAGCCCGAGGTCTTCCTCGCGGTTGACGAAGCTGTATTGCTCGGGGATGTGGTTGGCAAATTCGTAGTTTATCATCGTGTAGGAGCCTTCGACGGTGACGTCGGCCTTCTCCACACAGACATCAAACGTGTTGGCATTGATGGGTGCTCCGAAGGTGAAGGCCACGATGCGCCCTCCGACATGGAGCACGCCTCCTGACAGGCCGAGCGCGTCGAAGTGGAGCAGCGCGTCGGTGAGCGAACGATGTTCGTCCTCCAGCTCGCGGCGTTCTTCTTCCGTTGTTTCGTTTTGCCGCAGCCAGTGTCCGGCCAGTTGCAGGCACTCGGGCACGAGGTCCGGCGTCAGGTCGCGGTATTCATAGTCGGGATAGGAGCGCAGGAAGCGGTTGATGTGGTTTCGCTTCGGCTGGTATCGTTTGCCGCGCAGCGTGGCCAGGTCGTTGCGCAGGTAGATGTAGTCATAGTAGTCCCGGTCGGCCGTGAATGTGAAACAGTCCGGGGCGGCTTCTTCCAGGTCGGCCCGCATGTGGGAGCATACGCCGTACATGCAGAACACGTCTCCTTCGCGTTCTGCATCTTCTTTCATCGCCCTGAGTGCTGCGTGCAAATCGCCGTCACCGACCGGCATCATGTAGGCAGCCTTTCCGCCGATGCGAAATTTAATCAACAAGAAACCATCTTGTTCAGCTACTTGGGTGTGATAGAGAAAACGCCAACTGTACAGGTTGGCAAAGGATAGGTCACAGTTGCGACGGTTGCTGGTTAAGGTATATGTCTGCACCATCATTTTATCCTGGATGGATATGTCTTTGAATGTAATCATATATTATAGGTATAGAAAATATGAATGATACAAAGGTAGGGCAGATTTGAGAGATGCGGGCTATCCCTTATCGTTTTTTTTCGTTCCCGGTCTTTTTCGGGCCGTGTTTTGGTGATGCGGAAGTGAGGCTATACAGGGCTTGTGGGCGGAAAGGAGGGTAGCCGACCACGGAAAGGAAGGCGCCCGGGAGCGGAAAGGAAGGCGTGGTCGGGCGGAAAGGAAGGCTTGGTCGCGCACGCAGAAAGGGCTTCCCGTGCGGGGATGTGGAATGAGTTTCAGGGCGAAGGGGTGTCCGGGAAGGAGACGGCAGGCTGTCGGGCGAGGAACAGAAACGAATCCTGTTGGAAAATTGGTCAAGGGGCGCATGACTGACCGGGAACATCCGAGCTGGTAAACTTTTTTGTAGAAATTCAAAACAGTTTATAAAAAAATGAATAGCTTTTGCAATGTTAGTATGACATTAAATAAGTATTTTTGCAGTAGCAAAATAAAATGAATTTGCTCAGAAGAACAACTTTTAATTACATACTACCATGGATTTAATTAGTGAAATCATTGCGCGTGCGAAGGCTAATCCGCAGCGCATCGTTCTCCCGGAGGGAACAGAAGAACGTACTTTGACTGCTGCTGACCGTGCATTGGCCGAAGGAGTGGCCGACCTCATCATCTTGGGTAATCCGGCAGAGATTAAAGCTCTTGCCGAAAAGCTCGGTTTGAAACATATCGACAAAGCCACTATCATCGATCCGGAAAATCATCCGAAGAAGGAAGAGTATGCACAGTTGCTGTGCGAACTTCGCAAGAAAAAAGGCATGACCATCGAGGAAGCCCGCAAGTTGGTGCTCGATCCGCTTTACTTGGGTTGCTTGATTATTAAATCCGGTGATGCTGACGGTCAGTTGGCCGGTGCACGCAATACGACCGGCAATGTGCTTCGTCCGGCTCTGCAAATCATCAAGACCGCTCCGGGCATCACTTGTGTGTCTGGCGCTATGCTCCTGCTCACCAAGACTCCGCAATATGGAGAAAACGGAATACTTGTCGTTGGCGACGTGGCTGTAACTCCCGTGCCTGAAGCAGACCAGTTGGCACAGATTGCAGTCTGCACGGCTCGTACGGCTCAGGCTGTGGCCGGATTTGCTGACCCGCGTGTTGCCATGCTGAGCTTCTCGACGAAGGGTTCAGCCAAGCATGAAGTCGTGGACAAAGTGGTGGAAGCCCTGAAACTGGCCAAGGAACTCGACCCGTCTCTGAAAGTCGACGGCGAATTGCAGGCTGACGCTGCGCTCGTGCCTTCAGTGGGTGCAAGCAAAGCTCCGGGTTCGGAAATTGCCGGTCATGCCAATGTATTGGTGTTCCCGAGCCTCGAAGTGGGTAACATTGCCTATAAACTGGTTCAACGTCTGGGCAATGCCGATGCCATCGGCCCGATTCTCCAAGGTATCGCCCGTCCGGTGAACGACCTGTCACGCGGATGCTCCGTCGATGATGTCTATAAGATGATAGCCATCACTGCCAATCAAGCTATTGCCGCAAAGAAACAATAATCCACAGATTTAAAGAATAAGCTATGAAGATATTAGTATTGAACTGCGGTAGTTCATCCATCAAGTATAAATTGTTTGACATGACTACCAAGGCTGTATTGGCACAGGGCGGTATTGAAAAAATCGGTCTGAAAGGTTCGTTCCTGAAACTGACTTTGCCTGATGGAGAAAAGGTTATTCTCGAGAAGGACATTCCGGAACATACCGTGGGTGTGGAGTTCATCTTCCAGACTTTGACCAGCGAGAAATATGGTGCATTGAAGTCGCTCAATGAGCTGGGGGCTGTCGGACACCGTATCGTACACGGCGGCGAACGTTTCAGCGAATCCGTGATATTGAACAAGGAAGCACTTGATGCCATCAATGCTTGCAATGATCTGGCTCCGCTTCACAATCCTGCCAACCTGAAGGGTGTGGCTGCTGTTTCGGCATTGCTTCCCAACATTCCGCAGGTCGGTGTGTTTGACACGGCTTTCCATCAGACAATGCCTGACTATGCTTACATGTATGCGATTCCTTATGAGCTGTATGAGAAATATGGCATTCGCCGTTATGGCTTCCATGGGACGTCTCACCGCTATGTGTCCAAGCGCGTGTGTGAATTTTTGGGCATCAAGCCTGAAGGTACGCGCATCATCACGTGTCATGTGGGCAATGGCGGTTCTGTATCCGCCATCAAGGATGGCAAATGTGTGGACACCAGCATGGGATTGACCCCGCTCGAAGGTCTGGTGATGGGTACACGCAGCGGCGACATCGACGCGGGTGCTGTGACTTTCATCATGGAGAAAGAGGGTCTGAACGCTACGGGCGTGTCGAACTTGCTCAACAAGAAGTCCGGCGTGCTGGGTGTTTCGGGTGCTTCGTCCGACATGCGCGAAGTGCATGCTTCTGCCAATTCGGGTAACAAGAAGGCTGAGTTGGCATTGAATATGTACTTCTACCGTCTGCGTAAATACATCGGTTCGTATGCAGCCGCTTTGGGTGGCGTCGACATTATCGTATTTACCGGTGGTGTGGGCGAGAATGATGAAATCTGTCGTGAGAAGGCATGCGAAGGCCTAGAGTTCATGGGCATTAAGCTTGACAAGGCGCTCAATAAGACGATCCGTGGCGAAGAAGCTGTCATCTCCACAGCGGATTCTAAGGTGAAAGTGGTTGTCATCCCGACTGATGAAGAAATGATGATAGCCAGTGACACGATGCACTTGCTGAACAAGTAAGCGAAATAAAGAGATTTTAAAGTAACGACAAAAGCGAAGGCATCCTTGAAGACGTAAATCTTTGAGGATGCCTTTCTTTTGGGATTAAACGTTGAAAGCGGGAAGGCTTTAACGTATATGTTTCATGTTTTCTTCAGCTGCGGTCATGAATTCTTTTACCAAGGCATTGTCCTTGAAAGAGGTTGGTGCTTTGTCCATGATTTGTTTGATTTCAGGAGTGATGACCGGATATGGCATATTGCTTGCGATTAGCAGGAAAACACCTCGGGCAAGCACGTTGTCGAAGTTGTCCGTGATAAAACTGACGACCAGCTTGCTCATGTCGTCAGAGAGCTTCTGGCCTTCACGATTGACCATTTCGTGAGCTTCGTCGGGATTTTCTCCATTGAGAATCATTTGGCTTTCTTTGTGGAATAGTTCTTCCATTTTGGTCTGCAATTCGTTTTGTTTTTCGAGAAATCCGTATAAAGCTTCGTTCAGGGGCGTCCCACTGACTTTTGTCTCCAAGTCGCTGATTTTGATTTCGATGGTTCCCTTTTCTAGGACCATGGGCAGGATGGGCATGTCGTCCATGAAAAGTGTGGTCATCATCGTAGAGTCGACCGTCCCTTTCATGGCAAATTCCCCGTGTATCACTTCGCAGGAATCGATGCTTTTCCATGTCCTGTCAGCTTCCAGCACTTTCAGGAACAGCATGCGACCGTCCAATCCGGCATCGGAAGCCGAGCCCTCAACTTTATATTTATTACATGATGTCAATGTCAAGAGAAGCAGTGGAAGATACAATAATAACCTACTCATTATTCTTCGTTTTTATGTAAACAACTATGAACAAAAATACTATTATTTCAAGCCGTTCGTAAATATTTTCATTAATATTATAATAATCTGAACAGATTTATAGCTAATTAATTTTTTTCTTTTTCCAATTCAGCCGGAATTCTGAAAGCAGTGTAGAGTTCCAATATGGCGGCGACGGTCAAGCATACGATCCATTCATTCCGATGCAGGGTAAACATGCAGACGGATGTAAGCATTAAAAGGAAGGCTCCGAATATCTGTTGCCTGCGTAGACGGCGGATGATTATGTTTTTGCCTTCATAGCGGGACATTAACTGGGCGATGGCAAAAAGGATGGCGCCCGCAGTATATAAGTAAGGCGAAAGCGCCCACTGTGTGATGTATGAACCGGCTCCTACCAATATTAATACGGCACCGATAGTTGTCATGTATTCTAAGTATTTCTTATTCATGATTATTAGTGTTGTCTTCTTCAAAAATGTAGATGTCTTCGTTGGGTGATTTCATGAAATAGCGTTCGCGTGCCACTTTCTCTATTCCTTCCGGGTTTTCCTGCAATTCGTTGAGTTGTTCTGTGTCACGTTCGAAGATTACCTTATAATGTTCGATTTCTTTTTTGAGTGAATGGATTTCAAGTTCATATTTGAAACGCCGCATAAGATTGTTCTCGTCCACTAATCCGATAATGACGGTAAATGCGAGTAGTACGATTATGTATTTTATATATTTGTTGCGGCGGATGGAGTTCCAGATCCTAACTATTTTACTCATAACTATTTCGTTAGTTTAAATCTCTGCAAAGATAGAAAGTTTTCGAAAGGAAGAAGGCATATAAAACGATTATTTAATGTACATTTGCAAGGAACTTATGCAAACAATAACCACGCGGATGGAAAACTATATCGTATCAGCACGCAAATATCGTCCTTCGACATTTAATTCTGTTGTAGGCCAAAAGTCCCTGACCACTACGCTTAAGAATGCAATACTTACTCAAAAGCTGGCCCATGCATACCTCTTTTGTGGACCGCGCGGAGTGGGCAAGACGACATGTGCCCGTATCTTTGCCAAGACCATCAACTGTATGCACTTGACTCCTGAAGGCGAAGCATGCAATGAGTGCGAGTCGTGCCGCGCTTTCAACGAACAGCGTTCCTACAACATCCATGAGTTGGATGCCGCATCCAACAACTCGGTGGAAGATATTCGTTCACTCATCGAACAAGTGCGCATTCCGCCGCAAATCGGCAACTATAAAGTTTACATCATAGACGAGGTGCACATGTTGTCACAGGCTGCTTTCAATGCTTTCCTTAAGACATTGGAAGAACCTCCTCATCATGCCATTTTCATCTTGGCAACAACGGAAAAGCATAAAATCCTTCCTACGATTCTTTCACGTTGCCAAATCTATGACTTCAATCGCATCAGCGTGCACGACACTGTGGAGCATTTGCTTTATGTGGCTCAGCAGGAACATATTCATGTGGAACCTGAGGCACTAAACATCATCGCACAAAAGGCTGACGGCGGTATGCGTGATGCGTTGTCGATTTTTGACCAGATAGTAAGTTTCACTCAAGGCAACGTGACTTATCAGAGCGTTATTGCCAACTTGAATGTGCTGGATTATGAGTATTTTTTTCAGATGACAGATCTTCTTCTGGGGAATAAAGTGCCTGATGCGATGCTGCTTTTCAACGACATCTTAAACAAAGGATTTGACGGTAGTCATTTTATAACAGGACTGGGAGCTCACTTTAGGGATTTGTTGGTCAGCCGAGACTGTTCGACCCTGCCATTATTGGAAGTGGGAGACAATATACGTCAGCGCTATCAGGAGCAAGCCATGCGTTGCGAACCAAAGTTCCTTTATCGCGCCATGAAGCTATGCAATGACTGTGACTTGAATTACCGGGCAAGTAAAAACAAACGCCTATTGGTGGAAATCACCTTGATACAGCTGGCACAGCTCACGACTGATGAGGATGTGCCTGGCTGTGGGCAAAGCCCTGCGCGAATAACATTAAAACCCACATTCAATCAAAAAGCTGTAGCCCAACAGCAACAAGGGGCTAGTGCTCCGGCTTCTTCAGTTCAGAGCGCTCCACAGCAATATCAACAAGCGGCAACGACTGATACAAGTTCTTCAGCTGCTGTTCCTGCATCTGAGGGCAAACTGAAAGAGCCGGAGATTGCCATGCCGGAAACTTCCTCCGCCCAGAAGATTCCGACTGTCAATAAAAGTGCTATGGGATTTTCCATTAAGAATCCTCGTCCGACGATGAGCGAAAGTTCCCATGCACAGACGACAGTACATCAAGCATCCGGTACGGATGAAGACCAGGCTTTCAGCGAACAGGATTTGCGGAGATATTGGTTGGAGTTTGCACAGCGTCTTCCTAAAGAAGAAGCGGCTAATGCCGGGCGCATGAAGACGATGAGTCCACATTTGCTCGACGATAATACGACGTTTGAAATCGTCGTTGACAATGAGATTGTGAAGAAATACATGGAGGACATTATGCCTAAAGTCAGGAGCTATTTATGCGCTCAGCTGCATAATTCCAAGGTCTCGATGACTGTCCGTGTCAGCAATCCGCAGGAGGTCGTAAAGGCATACAACCGTGTCGAACAATATCAAATGATGAATCAAAAGAATCCCCAGCTGCAACATTTGCGTGAAGAGTTCGGATTGGAATTTTCCTAATCCGAGCTTTTTTTATAATAAAAAAAAGTCTTGATAGATGACTATCAAGACCTCTGTAGAGCGGAAGACGGGACTCAAACCCGCGACCCTCAGCTTGGAAGGCTAATGCTCTATCGACTGAGCTACTTCCGCATCTAATTGTATTTTATGTTGTGGGCAAAGATGGATTCGAACCACCGAAGGCGAAAGCCAGCAGATTTACAGTCTGCCCCATTTGGCCACTCTGGTATTTGCCCATTTTTTTGCATCGCTTTCGTCAGTGATTATCTCATTTCCCGAAAGCGATGCAAAGGTACAACTATTTTTTCAATTTGCAAATAAAATCGAGCATTTTTATTGCGGTAACAGCACATTCGTCGCCTTTGTTCCCTAATTTCCCGCCCGAACGTTCTTCGGCTTGTTCCATGTTGTTGGTGGTTATCAGACCGTAAATCACTGGAACATCAGTCGTTGCGTTCAGATAAGTGATGCCTTGGGTCGCTCCGGAGCAAACGTAGTCAAAGTGGGGGGTATCGCCACGCACCACGCAGCCCAGCGCGATGACGGCATCTACCCGTCCGCTCTTAATCATCTGTGCCGAGCCAAAAGTCAGCTCGAAGCTTCCGGGAACGGTTTGCACCAGGATGTTTTCTTCCTTTGCACCATGCTTTTTGAGTGTCGTCAGTGCGCCGTCGAGCAGTGCGCCGGTGATGTTTTTATTCCATTCTGAAACGACAATGCCGAAGCGCATGTTGCTTGCATCGGGCACTGTGTTGGTGTCGTAATCCGACAGATTGTGATACTTTGTTGCCATAACTTTATTTTCTTAAGTCCTTATGAAAAGAATAAAAGCGAACAATGCAAATCGGCGTTAGTTTTTCGCACGAATTGCATCATCCGCTTCTGTTTTATGTCATTTTTCTTAAAAAACGGCTTTATTTCGACACGCGTTCGATATACTTGTCGATGTTCACTCCGTTGTAAGAGTTGAAATATTTGTCTTTGATCGTCTGGTATGCTTTCAGGGCTTCGTCTTTCTTGCCCAGTTTCTCATACACCTCTCCGGCTTGTTGCAGCCAGATGGGGCTCAGTGACTGGCTGTCGCTCTCCTTGGCGGCTGCCACGAGGAGGGAGGCGCCTTTCTCCAAATCACCTTTATGGACATAGCAGTTGCCCAACGCACCTTTTACAGCCGGGGCCACCATCTGGTCGTCACCGCTGAATTTTTCCAGGTAAGCGATGGCTTCTTCGTATTTGCCCGTCTGTGCAAGGCAGAGTCCGGCATACGCATTAGCCAAGTTTCCCGCATCCGTCCCGCTCTCTTCGGTCGCAATGGCAGCGAAGCCTTTGTAGCTGAGTGAGTCGCCGTTGAGTGCCATGTCATATTGGCGCATGGCGAAATATTCTTGTCCTTTGGCCAACATGGTGGAAGCTTTCAGTTCCTTGGGAGTCGCAATGAAATGATTGTAGAGCAACCATCCACCGACAATGACTACCACAGCTAGAATGACACCGGAAATTAATTTTTTATTTTTAATAAGGTATGCTTCTGAAGAGCTCAGAGCCTCTTCCACGTCCATCGCATTGGGAGTGTGTTTTTGTTCTGCCATTTTTATAGAGTCTTTTTTAATATTTACTTGAATATTTTATTTCGGTGGGCAAAAGTAATTTATTTCCTTGTATAATGGAAATTTCGACGCATCTTTTTTATCCCCTTCGGATGGGCGTTTTCTTTTGTTGTCGGGCATTGTCAGGCTGGTGTGATTCGAAAGTGGCTTGTCTTCAACAAGAGTGAGGGGAATCTGTCTGATGGCGGGCGGCGACATTTCTAGGTGGATTTGCATCGTGTTGTACACTTTTTTTATGGTGATGAATCGCTCTTGGCGGAGGGAATGCGCTTGCGCTTGTTTGTCGCTTGCTGTCGTCGGTATAGATTGTGCGAGGTGTGATGTGATGGTTTGTATTTATTCGTAAATCAGTGCTTTATAAGTTAGTTCCTGTCTGTTCTTTTGGTTTCGATGAGCTTATAGAGGGCTGGCATGGACGGCTTCCTTTCGGCGCACGCACCGAAAGGAGGGTAGCCGGACGCCGAAAGGAAGGCTGCCTTGGCTAGTCTCCAGGCTTTTGGTCCGGGTGCTTCTTACGGGACGGATGGCGGCGAGGGTGACTGCTTTTTTTGTTGACAAATTTTCGATGGAAGGTGACCTTGGATGGTGACGGATTTTTAAAGCCCGGGAAGACATGGGATTTGTCGGCCTGCATCCGGGTGGTTTGCGCTGCGGAATGTCCCGTTCGAAGTCGGGGCTGAAAAATAGGAGTCCCTTTGGAACTTTTTTTGTAAGTGTAAAGACTTGTATTTTAGTCTTGTATCGTAGCATGTGGAAAAACCTGTGCAAAAAAAGAGTAGAAATGTTTTGTAGTTATCAGGAAAAAGCGTACCTTTGCATCGCAATTCAGAAAAAGACAATATTTAACATCGCGGAGTGGAGCAGTTGGTAGCTCGTTGGGCTCATAACCCAAAGGTCGTCTGTTCGAGTCAGGCCTCCGCAACCAACAGAGGATAAACAGCACGGGAACGGCCGTTTATCCTCTTTTTTGTTTTTCACCTTGTTTGATGTTGGAGGAATTCGATATGACAGAAATCAGATGTACGGAGAATCAGGTCTTGCGTGTGCTGGAAGCGGACATTACGACCCTGCACGTGGACGCCATAGTGAATGCGGCCAACCGTTCTTTGTTGGGTGGCGGCGGCGTGGACGGGGTCATTCATCGGGCAGCCGGTCCGGAGTTGCTGGCTGAATGTCGGACCTTGCATGGGTGCAAGACGGGAGAGGCTAAGCTCACCCGTGGCTATAACCTTCCGGCGGCGTATGTGATACACACTGTGGGGCCGCGTTATTATTCGGACGAACCCGACAAGCCGGGCCTGCTCGCTTCTTGTTACCGGAATTCCCTGCGGCTGGCGCAGGAGCATGGATTGCACACGGTGGCTTTCCCGTCCATCAGCACAGGGGCTTATGGTTATCCGCTGGACGAGGCTGCGCACATTGCGGTCCGGACGGTGATGTCTTCTTTGGCCTCGTGTCCGGATGTCCATGAAGTGACGTTCGTCTGCTTTGGCGCTTCGGCGTTGCGGACTTATGAGTCTGTCTTGAAGGAATTTGATAAGAAATCCATATAATCGGAATTTATGCAGGAAGAAATCAAAGTGCTTGTGGTGCAGGCCTTGCCTGAGGAATATACCCCTACGCCGCTGCCGGGCGCACGCGTGGAGCATGTCTATACGGGAGTGGGGAAAGTGAATGCGGCTTTTCGCCTGGCGCGGGCTGTCGAACGTGTGAAGCCGGACTTTGTGGTCAATGTGGGGACGGCCGGGACGCTCTGTCATCGGGTGGGCGACATCGTGCTTTGCACGCATTTTGCGGATCGTGACCTCCAGGTGTTGGGCGAGTTGGGAGTGACGTGGCAACAACATACAGACTCTGCCGTCAGTCGTTTTCCTTGGGAATGGGGACTTCCGACGGAAGGATGGTGCAACACGGGTGACAGCTTTGTGACCGATGCAGCCGGAGTGGAAGGCGACGTCGTGGACATGGAGGCTTATGCGGAGGCGCAAGTGTGCAATGAGTTGGGCATTCCTTTTCTGTCGGTGAAATATGTGACCGACATCATTGGTCAAAATTCCGTGAAACATTGGGAGGACAAGTTGGCTGATGCCCGTCGTGGCTTGTCGGCCTATTTTGAGAAAATCAGGTTGCGCTGAGTCCCTATATATAATAAGGTATAGGAAGAAGGGCGAAGTGCATCTTGAAGATGTTTTTTTTACCTTTAAATACTTCAAAGAAACGATGCTTACGAAAGAAGAAATACTTCGGAATCTGAATATAGAACGCCTGACTCCCATGCAGGAAGCAGCCTTGGAGGCGGGGAGTGGGGACAAGGATATGATTTTGCTGTCGCCCACGGGGTCGGGCAAAACGTTGGCTTACCTGCTTCCGCTTCTGGGCCATCTGCGTGAGGGGCAGGACGGCGTACAGGCCGTGGTGCTTGTTCCCTCGCGGGAACTGGCTTTGCAGATAGAGTCCGTGTTCAAGTCGATGGGGACGCCTTTTCGAGTGATGAGCTGCTATGGCGGCCGTCCTGCGATGGAAGAACACCGGGCGATGAATGGCATCCGTCCGTCGGTCATCGTCGGGACGCCCGGGCGAATGAACGACCATTTGAGCAAGCAGAATTTTGATGCCTCCACTGTCGGTTTGCTGGTCATTGATGAGTTTGACAAATGCCTGGAGCTTGGGTTTCATGATGAGATGTCGACGGTCATAGCCCAACTTCCGGCTTTGAGGAGACGTTTCCTGATTTCGGCGACAGACGCTGCGGAAATCCCGGAATTCACGGGATTGCACCGCGCTTCGAGGCTCGACTTTCTGGAGGAGCATGCCCCGTCTGCCGGACGGATAAAGCTCTATCAGGTGCAGTCGCCTTCGAAAGACAAGTTGGATGCGTTGGCCCGTCTGCTGTGCATGCTGGGCACGCAGTCGTCCATCGTGTTTTGCAACTACCGTGAATCCGTGGAGCGGATTAGCCAGTATCTCACTTCCCGGAAGATACAGAACGAGATGTTCCACGGCGGCATGGAGCAGCCTGACCGAGAGCGGGCGCTTTACAAGTTTCGCAACGGCAGCTGCAATGTCTTTGTGTCGACCGACCTGGCTTCCCGTGGACTGGACATCCCGGAGATAGACAACATCATCCACTATCATCTCCCTCTCAACGAGGAGGCATACGTGCATCGCAATGGACGTACCGCGCGCTGGGAGGCGAAGGGGTGTTCCTTCCTTCTCCTTCATGAGGAGGAGACCTTGCCGGAGTATATCGGGGAGGAGCCGGAAGAATTCTTGTTGGACGAACATCCGTCGAAGCCGCTCCCGCCGTTGTGGGTCACCCTGTATATCGGAAAAGGGAAAAAAGATAAAATTAATAAAGTTGATATTGTCGGTTTCTTGTGCAAAAAAGGACAGTTGCGACAGGATGAAATCGGCCGTATTGACGTGAAGGATCATTATGCTTATGTGGCAATTTGTCGGAAAAAGCTCAGTCAAACCCTAAATTTGATAAAATCTGAGAAAATTAAAGGACTTAAGACTGTCATTGAGGAAACAAAATGACAGTAAAGACGTGATAAAGCCTGCGATATTGACCTTATGCTAACAATGTGATGCTAAATGTGGTGATTATCTATCGTTTAGACTAAATATAGCCACAAATGCCACTTTTCTATTGAAAAAGTTGTTGGTTGAATAATAATGTGTAAATTTGCATCACAACAATATAATTATAGTATTAACCAAAACTTATATCAAATGAAAAAGCATAATTTCAATGCGGGACCGTCTATTTTACCTCGTGAAGTGATCGAGCAAACTGCTCAGGCTGTTTTGGATTTCCATGGTGGAGGCCTTTCAATCTTGGAAATCAGTCACCGTGCAAAAGACTTCCAGCCTGTAGTCGATGAAGCCGTGGCTTTGTTTAAAGAAATACTCCAGATTCCCGAAGGATATTCTGTTTTGTTCTTGGGAGGTGGTGCCAGCTTGGAATTCTGTATGGTGCCCTACAACTTCCTGGAGAAGAAAGCCGCTTATCTGAATACGGGTACATGGTCAAAGAAAGCCATCAAGGAAGCTAAGAATTTTGGCGAAGTGGTAGAGGTTGCCTCTTCTGCAGCTGACAATTTCACATATATTCCCAAGGATTTTGTGATTCCGACAGATGCTGATTATTTCCATGTGACGACCAATAACACCATCTTTGGTACTGAACTTCACAAAGACCTCGACAGTCCGGTTCCGATGATTGCGGACATGTCATCCGATATTTTCTCCCGTCCGATTGACGTAAGCAAATATATCTGCATCTATGGTGGCGCTCAGAAGAACCTGGCTCCTGCCGGTGTGACTTTTGTCATCGTGAAGAACGATGCGCTGGGTAAGGTGAGCCGCACTATCCCGACAATGCTGAACTATCAGACTCATATCGACGGCGGTTCGATGTTCAACACGCCTCCTGTATTGCCTATCTACTCAGCTATGTTGACTCTGCGCTGGTTGAAAGCTCAGGGTGGTGTAGTGGAAATGCAACGCCGTGCTAAGGAAAGAGCTGAAATGCTCTATGGTGAAATCGACCGCAACCGTCTGTTCCGTGGCACAGTGACTTGTGAGGAAGACCGTTCTTACATGAACATCTGCTTCGTGATGAAAGACGAGTACAAAGACCTTGAAGCTGACTTCTTGAAGTTTGCCACAGAGCGTGGTATGGTGGGCATCAAGGGACACCGTTCTGTTGGTGGATTCCGTGCGTCTTGCTATAATGCTTTGCCTCTGGAAAGCGTGAAGGCATTGGTAGAATGCATGCAAGAATTTGAAAAAGCACATTAATTGTTTTATAATATGATGAAGGACGAAGAATGAAGGATAGCACAAGCTTCTTTATTCTTCATTCTTCATCTTTTTATTTATTCCTTCAATATTAAATCAAACGAATTATGAAAGTATTAGTCGCAACTGATAAACCGTTTGCTAAAGTTGCAGTGGACGGCATCCGTAAAGAGATTGAAGCAGCAGGTTTTGAACTCGCATTGTTGGAGAAATATGGCGAAAAAGCCAAATTGCTGGAAGCAGTGAAAGATGCAAATGCACTGATTATCCGCAGCGATGTGATCGATGCTGAAGTGTTCGATGCTGCTAAGGAATTGAAGATTGTAGTGCGTGCAGGCGCCGGTTATGACAATGTGGACTTGGCAGCCGCCACAGCTCATGGCGTATGTGTGATGAACACTCCAGGACAAAATTCGAATGCAGTAGCAGAATTGGTATTCGGTTTGTTGGTATATGCCGTGCGTAACTTCTTTAATGGAACATCCGGTACGGAATTGAAAGGCAAGAAGCTGGGTATTCATGCTTTTGGTAATGTCGGCCGCAATGTGGCTCGTATTGCGAAGGGATTTGGCATGGAGATATATGCTTTTGACGCTTATTGCCCGAAAAATGTCATCGAAGAGGCTGGCGTGAAGGCTGTAGACAGCGTTGAAGAGCTTTATAAGACTTGCGACGTCGTGTCTTTGCATATTCCGGCTACGGCTGAGACAAAGAATTCTATCAACTATGCATTGGTGAATCTGATGCCGAAAGGTGCCATCTTGGTGAACACTGCACGTAAGGAAGTCATCAACGAGGCTGAACTCATCAAGCTGATGGAGGAACGCGCTGATTTGAAATATATCACAGACATCATGCCGGTGGCAAACGAAGAGTTTGCAACGAAGTTTGCCGGACGTTATTTCTCTACTCCGAAGAAGATGGGTGCTCAAACAGCCGAGGCCAATATCAATGCTGGTATTGCTGCCGCTAAGCAGATTGTCGGTTTCTTCAAGGACGGTTGTGAGAAATTCCGCGTAAACAAATAAAATCAAATTAGAACTCTCAAATCTTACTTATTATGGCAATAATTAAACCGTTTAAAGGCATTCGTCCTCCCAAGGAATATGTGGAACAAGTGGAGTCTCGCCCTTATGACGTGCTGAATTCCGAAGAAGCCCGCAAAGAGGCTGAAGGCAATGAGAAATCATTGTATCACATCATCAAACCCGAGATTGACTTCCCGGAAGGAACGGATGAACACGATCCTCGTGTATATGCCAAAGCTGCTGAGAATTTCCAGAAATTCCAAGATAAAGGTTGGTTGGTTCAAGACGATAAGGAGAACTACTATATCTATGCACAGACAATGAACGGCAAGACCCAATATGGACTCGTCGTATGTGCATACGTGAATGATTATCTGAACGGTGTCATCAAGAAGCATGAACTGACTCGTCGCGACAAGGAAGAAGACCGCATGAAGCACGTGCGTGTCAACAATGCCAACATCGAGCCGGTCTTCTTTGCATATCCAGATAATGCAGAGCTGGATGCTATCGTGGCACGTTATACGGCAAAAGAACCTGTCTATGACTTCATCGCTCCGATTGATGGCTTCGGTCACAAGTTCTGGGTCATTGACAAGGAAGAAGACATTCAAGCTATCACGAAGGCGTTTGCTGCCATGCCGGCATTGTACATCGCCGACGGACATCACCGCTCGGCTGCGGCTGCCTTGGTGGGTGCTGAAAAGGCTAAGCAGAATCCCAATCACCGCGGTGATGAGGAGTATAACTACTTCATGGCTGTATGCTTCCCCGCAAACCAACTGACTATCATTGACTATAACCGCGTGGTGAAAGACTTGAACGGCCTGACCGCAGCACAGTTCCTTGACGCATTGCGTGAGAACTTCATCGTAGAAGACAAAGGCACGGAAGAATATCGTCCGAACAAGCTGCACAACTTCTCCCTCTATCTGGAAGGAAGGTGGTATAGCTTGACTGCTAAAGAAGGCACGTATGACGACAACGACCCCATCGGCGTGCTCGATGTGACTATCTCGTCCAACTTGATTCTCGACAAGATTCTCGGCATCAAAGACCTTCGCTCTGACAAGCGTATCGACTTCGTGGGCGGTATCCGCGGATTGGGCGAACTGAAACGTCGCGTCGACAGTGGAGAGATGAAGGTTGCCTTGGCACTCTATCCTGTCACCATGAAGCAAATCATGGACATCGCCGACACGGGCAACATCATGCCGCCGAAGACCACATGGTTTGAACCGAAACTTCGCTCCGGACTTATCATCCACAAGCTGAGCTAAAGTTCTTCTTATTATAGCATAAGAAAGCCGTCCTTTGGAAACAGTCGTTTCGGAAGGACGGCTTTTTTGTGTGCGGATGTTTCTGTTGATGAGTATTGTCATGAAAAAGCATTGCACGTCTTCCGCCATGCGGTGAACATGACGATTGGCTGGAGCTTTTAATTGGGTGATTGCTTCACGCGGATGCAGAAGCAGTGCATGTCGTCCTGGAACGCATAGCTGACGGCAAGGCCCGACAGCTTGCAGATGCCGTCGACGAGGGAGAGACCCAAACCGGTGGAGCCTTCTTGCTTGCTGCCTTTGAAGAACGGTTCGAAGATTTTGCGTTCGTCGAGCGGCTGGGGCGAGCCGGTGTTGCAGATGCGGAAAGTGTCTTTGGTGAACATGATGCAGATGCGTCCGCCGTCCACGTTGTGCACGAAGGCGTTCTTCAGCAAGTTGGTCACCAGCGTGGTGGCAAGCATCTCGTTCATTTGGAAGGTCAGTCGTTGCTCTTCGTTCACCTCCACCGTGATGTCACGGTAATCATACACTTCTTTGTAGTCCTCCAGATAACGTGTCAGGATGTCGTTAAGGCACACGGGGCGCGTCTCGGGGAACTGCTCGTTTTCGATTTTCGACAGCAAGAGGAGCGACTTGTTCAGCTTCGTGATGTGTTCCAGCGTGTGGTGCGTCTTGGCCAGTTCTTCCAGCTGTCGTTCGCTGACGGACTCGTCTTCCATCATCATCTCCAGGCGGTTGCGGCAGATGGCCAGCGGCGTCTGCAACTCGTGCGAGGCGTTGCCGATGAAGCGTTTCTGCTGCTCGAAGAGCTTTTCGTTGCGCGCCGCGAAGAGGTTGGTCGCGTCATAGAGTGTGCGGAATTCGGTGATGGAATTCTTGTTGTCCAGCGGCTTGTTGCGTTGGCCCACGTGGTAGTCGCGCAGCCAGCCAAGCAGGCGGTAGAGCGGCTTCATGCTGTAGTAGAACACACAGATGTTGAGCACGATGATGATGATAAGCAGCGTGGCGTAGAGGATGCTCATCCAGATGAAGATGGAGTGTTTCAGGTCACGCTTCTCGATGGTCGGTGTCATCACAACCAGCAGAAAGTGTTCGTCCCGGTCGTTTTGGAAGATGGTCTTCAGGATGCGGGCCGGCTCGGTCTCGCGTTTTTCCTCGATGTAGACCATCTCGTCGCTGTATTCGATGCTCGGATGAGTCTGGGCGTATTGGTCGTCCACCCTCGTCATGTAATATTGGTTGTTCGAACCATTGTTTTTGGATGGCAGTTTCTCGCCGGCCAGGGCGCGGATGATGATGGCCTCGGAGTAGTCTTCCAGCGAGTCGTCCGTCTCGTCATTGATTTCGTCAATCATGGCGAGATAAAAAAGCACGGCCCACGCGGACATGATGACCGTGATGGCTATGGACAGGCGCAGGGTGACGTGTGAGATGAGTTTCATGCTTCTTCGAGGGTGAATTTGTATCCGAAACCGTAGACTGCCTTGATTTCCGGGGTAGCGCCGGCAGCTTTTAGCTTCTTGCGCAGGTTCTTGATTTGGGCATAGATAAAGTCATAGTTGTCCACTTGGTCGATGTGGTCGCCCCACACGGATTCTGCCAAGGTCGACTTGTTCACCAGTCGTTCCGGACGGTTCATGAAGTAGAGCAGGATGTCGTATTCCTTGCGGTTCAGTTCCAGCTCTTTTCCGTCGATGTACACTTGGAAGGTGTCTGGCGTCACTTCGATGTTGCCGCAAGTGATTTTATTTTCTCCGTTGTGGTGATTACGCCGTATGACGCTCTTGATGCGTGCGCTCAGTTCAGCCAGGTGGAACGGTTTGGCCAGGTAGTCGTCGGCGCCGAGGTCGAGTCCGGTCACTTTGTCTTCGATGGAATCTTTGGCCGAGATGATGATGACGTTTTCCTTCTTGCGCATTTTCTTCAGCTCCTCGAGTACGTCGAGTCCGCTGCCGTCGGGCAGCATGATGTCGAGCAGGACGCAGTCGTAGTCATACGTCCCGATTTTCTGCATGGCCGTGTTGAAGTCGGGGGCACACTCGACGACGTATCTTTCCTTTTCCAGTGAACGCTGCATCAGTTCACGCAGCGATGCTTCGTCTTCTATGATGAGCAGTTTCATGATGTGTACGTTTATTAAGTGGATAATGTGTTTTCTTCAGGGAGGTCCTCTGATGCATTGCAAAGAAAGAATTATATTCTGAAATAAACTTGAAAAAATGGAAATATTTACCTCTCATTATACTGTGGGCGGCTTTCCTTACTATCTTTGAAGTAAAATATGAACTTTAAAACGTAAAAACATGATGATGAAGAAGTGGTTATTTTTATGGGTCATGCTGCTTGGCATGGTTCCGGCGATGGCCCAATCTGTGGTCTATGACCAGACGAGCAGTAACGGTGTGCGCACCTTGATTTGTGAAGGTGTCAATTTGGGAGCTGTGGGCGATGTGGATGTCAATGTCGCCTTGGCTGGTTTCGAGGCTACCAATGGCACAGTGCTCTATTCGCTGGCCGTGGTGGTCGGTTCCGGCAGTTCGGTGACCATTCCTGCGGGCAGCAAGTGTGTGCTGACGCTGACCAATGGCAAGCAGTATGAGCTGGAGACCGTGTCGGGCGGCACGAGCGTGTTGCAGAACATGGATGTGCAGATGGACCGTGTCTATCAGTCCTACCAACGCTTTGCTTATTATAACATAAAGAAATCGGTTCTGAAGAAGCTGAAGAAGGGCGTGTCGCGCATCGAGATACAGATGCAGCCGCGCACGTATGCCGTGTCGTTTGACGTGGATGCCCTCGGCGCATTGTTCCTCAATTCGCGCGAAGTGATAGATTCGGCTTTCGGGAAGTAACGCCCATAAGCCTTGTGAAGGAAATTAGCGTGGGACGATGATCGGATGAAGATTGTCGTCCCACGTTTTTGTTTGTCCTTTCCGGCACGACGAGAGGAGGGCAGGAACGGGTCAGACTCCTTTTTTGAATCCTATGCACTCGGGCTGCGGGCGGAAAGGAAGCCCATCCCTGCGCCTTTGATTCGTGTGGGAGATGGGGATAAAAAAGAGGCGGGCGGAATCCGACAAAGAGATTCCGCCCGCCGTTGTGTTCAGGATTTGTTGTAGCCTTGTGTGTATCGGCCTATTTCAGGGTCCATACGCAGGATTCTTTCAGTTCCTCTTTGCCGGCTTTCGTGCTGACCTCGATGGTGTTTTCACCCGGTTGCAGTGTGATGCCTTCCCACACGATGCGGTGCAGCTTGTCGGCCTTTTTCTTTCCGACTTTCTTGCCGTTGACATAGAGTGTCGCGTCGGCTGCGGTCGTGTAGACTTTCACTTGCGTGTTGGCATGCTGACGTTCCGTGAAGCGTTGGTCGCAGAGGTGGAGCATGGGTGCCTTGTTCCAGTTGGCTTTATAGAAATAGAATGCGTCCTTGCGTGTCTTGCGGTCGTAGGTCACGAGTCCCTTGTCGTTGATGCCTTCCGTGTCGCCTTCGTGGCGGATGAACGACTGGAAGTCGGAGAACACCCAGATGATTTTGGCCCATAAGTAAGAACGTTGGGAGAGGGCTTCCCAGTTGAGCTCGTGGCTGATGGCCTGGAACTCTTCCGGGTGCATGCTGCCCAGTTCCTTGTCTTTGTCGTTGATGGGGCAGAGGTGTTGCTTCGTGCTTCCTCCGAATCCGTATTCCGAGACACCGACAGGATGGCCGCCGGAATGGGCTTTCACATTATCCATGAACGGGCCGATTTGGCCGCCTTCGTTCCATGCGAAGTATTTGTTCCATGCGATGAGGTCGGAACAGCCGTGATAGTTCGTCTGGTCGACACAAGTGGCGAAGCAGGTCAGCCGTGAAGGGTCGAGCGACTTGTAGAGGCCGTTGAGTTCCTTGGCGAAAGCCACGGGGTTGTCGTATGCCTGGAAGAAGTCGTCGGTGATGAGCAGTTCGTTGAAGATGCCCCAGAAGCAGATGGAGGGGTGGTTGATGTTCTGGTAGACCAGCTCTTTGAGCACCTGGCGGGCATGTTCCTTCAGCGGTTCGTTGCCGACATAGCCTGTGTAGCCGTATCCGCCGGGACCTACCAGTGGGATTTCTGTCCAAAGGATGAGTCCGTTCTCGTCACTCATGTCATACATCGGTTTGGCGTGCGGATAGTGTGCCAGGCGGACGGCTGTTGCGCCTATTTCCTTGATGAGGTTCAAGTCTGTCTGGTAGTCTTCGGCTGTGAGTGCGCTGCCTTTGCCGGCGATGTCCTCGTGGCGGCAGAATCCGTGGAGGTCATAGGGCTTTCCGTTCAGGAAGAAACCTTTCTCCGGGTCGGCCTTGAAGTAGCGGAAGCCTGTCTTTTCCACCACCTGGTCGAGCTGTTTGCCGTCCTGGTAAAGGTCGACTTGCACGGTGTAGAGGTAGGGATTGTCTACGCCGTCCCACAAGGTGGGGTTTTCGATGGCGAGCGGTTGGCGCACGTTGTCGCAGGGGACATTTACGTTTGATTCGCATGCGGCCACCTGCTTGCCTTCTGCATCCAGCACTTGGGTCTTCACGGTCACAGGCTTCGACATGTCTTTCAGTGACAGCCGGGTCTCGACGGTGAAGCGTGCTTCGTCGTCGGTCACGCGGTCTTGGTGTACGAGTACGCCCGGTGAAGCGTAGAAGAGCGGGGAGATGCAGTTTTGTTCGGTGACGATTAAGTGACAGGGACGGTGCAGGCCGCCATAGACATTGAAGTCACCGCTGATGGGGAGCACGTCGCTGCGGAAAGCATTGCTCACCCACACTTCGAGATCATTGTCTCCGGCCTTCACGTAGTCGGTGATTTCGGTGCAGAAGGCCGTGTATCCTCCCAGGTGGTGGGCGACAGTCTGATAGTTTACGAAGACGTCGGCAGCCGAGTTCGCTCCTTCGAAATAGAGGAACAAGCGTTTGCCTTCCATTTCGGGCGTGACTTCCAGCGTACGTTTGTAGACCATCATTTCCCGGTTGTAGGTAGTCGTGCCCGGGAGGTAATGGGCGTTCCACGTATGGGGGAGGGTGACAGGGTCGAGCTTGGCTTTGCGCACGGTGTTGGTGATGGGCTTGATGCCCCAACCTTTGTCCAAGGTCAACACTTTGCGGGGTGTTGACGCTCCGCAAAGTGTGGCCACAGAGAGTAGACACGCAGCCAAGAGGCAAAGTCTATTTTTCATAGGTCTGTAGTTGTGTATATGAGAGTTGATTAATCGTGCCATGCCTCAGCCGGGAATTCCGGGTAGAGGTGGATGATGGCTGGTTCTTCTGCCGGGATGATGTCACGGTAGGCCGGTTCGATGCCGGCTTCGCTCATGATTTTCTTGGCAGCATCGCTGAAGTCGGTGTTGCGGAAGGCATGTGTGTTGAGCACTTTCGTACCCGTACCGTTGTCGATGAGGCGGTTGTCCTTCACGTAGTTGTCTTTTGCGATGATGTCATAGTTGCGGTCAGAAGCCAGGTGATACCAGAGTTGTGACAGTGCGTCTACGACATTCTCATTGATGCGCCATCCGGCAGAGCCGTCGTCCGGATAGATGCAACGCGGACCTTTGAAGAGGTAGTTGCGGTTGAGGACAGAGCCTGGTTGGTGGCCCAGCATGTAGAGGATGCCGCCGTCGTGGAGGAACTGGTGAGTGTATCCGGCCTTGTTGTAGCTGATGCTGTTCTTCTTGGCCAGCTTGCAGGGAGGAGTCTTGGCGTTGCCCCACCACCAGCCGACAGCAATCGCACCGTAAGGAGTGTACTGGATGTCGTTGTGGTCGAAATTGCAGTTGGCCACGAAGAAGGCGATCATGCCTTCAATTTGGCGGAAATCCAAGCAGACATTGCGCACATAGTTGTTGCTTACGTTGATATATTGGCACAATCCTTCCACTTCGGGAGAATATTTGCCTTCGCCGTCGCCGATTTCATAGTGTTGCGGATGGCCGACAACGACGGATGTGCCTGACATATCCATGAAGCGGTTGCCGATGACTTGTGAATGCTGTACGTCGTTCATCATGCACACGCCGGCGCCTGCGCTGATGTGGAGGAAGTTGTTGCGCTCGAAACGGATGTTTTTCGCATTCTGCACGTCGACAGCACCTTCGGGCACGTCGCAGTTATTATATTTGTGCGGATGCCAGTTGCCGTCGGGGATGTATTTGACGGACAGTCCGAGGCTCTGGATGCCGCAGAAGCCATGCGAGCCGGCCACTTCCATCAAGTTCCATGCGTCGTAGCTGAACGTGAGTCCTTCAAAGGTGAGGTTTTCCACGCGTGATTTCAGCGAGCTGCCGTGGATGCGCAGCAGGCCTTGGCTCACCGGAGCGATGACTTCAGCTTCTGCCATGTTCTCGCCGCGGCTGTAGTAGTAGAGCATTTGCTCCTTGCGGTCGAAATAGAATTCGCCCGGTTCGTCAAGCAGTTCGTAGGCATTGCGCACGTAGAAGTCTCCACCCAGCGGTTTCAGCTTGGCGGCCCATCCCAGCGAGTTGACGATGTATCCGTAAGGCTGTTGCAGGCGGACGACGATGGTGTCGCCCCATTTTTCCATGTCGCGCACGCAGATGATTTTCTCAGACCATACACGTTTCTGGACGAGCTCGATGTCTTCCGGGTTGCGGAACAGGTTCAGCTCCTTGCCTACCATGAACTTGATGCCGTCCACGTTTTTCCCGGCTCCCAGGGCCCACGGCTCGGTGCCTTTGATTTCCACGGAGTCTACTGTGCCCATGCCTTTTTCCAGAGCACGTCCGCCGGCCATGCGGCAACGTTCGCCGTTGACGAAGAGGGAGCGTAGTTTTTCATTGCTTTTGAGGGGTGCTTTGTAGAGCGGGCCGGATACGTGTTGCCAACCGGTGACACGCACACCTCCGCTGATGACCGGGGTTTCTCCCTGAGCTGCCCGGAAGATGACTTTGTGTCCGTTTCTTCCGCTGTAGGCTTCGTCCAGTGTGAGAGGCTGTGTGAGTGTGTAAGTGCCGCCTTTCAGTTCCACGACGATGTCCTCGCTCTGATTTTGTACGGCTTGTTTCACAGACTCCAAGTCTTGAAGGAATGTTTCAGGAGTCGTTTTGATCAGTTTTTCTGCAGAGGCGGAAAGTGCCAGCAGAAAACTGCAAAGAAATACTGTTTTTCGCATGATTAGGTTTTTGAAAGTTAGTAAACGTCCAAAGGTAAGCATATTTGTATGAATCTTAACGATTGTTTAGTGTTATTTAAATATTTGTTGACTTTTCTCCCTTCGCCGGACAGCAGACAGGCAGGGGCTGGAAGACGCTTCCGGACTGTCTCCAAGGGCGGTTTGGACGGAGTAAAGGGTAGACGACCACGGAAAGGAGGGTAGCCGGGAGCGGAGTAGAGGGTAAGGTAGGGTTACCCTTAACAGTCAGATTCCTTCCTCTTGAGGGGAGTTGCAGGATATGGCTGGAGGTGTCAGCCGGCGAATTCATATTTCTTTAAAGATTGGAGATATGGTTCATGGCAATTTGTTATATTTGCACCCGTTATAACCATTATTTCACGGAGAAGTGATTTCAGTTGATAATTTGAAGGTGGAGTTTGGTGCCACTCCGCTATTTGAGGACGTGTCTTTCGTCATCAACAAGAAAGACCGCATTGCATTGGTGGGGAAGAATGGCGCCGGAAAATCCACAATGTTGAAGATATTGGCCGGCCTGCAACGCCCCACGGCGGGCGTGGTGGCTGTGCCGCGGGAGGTGACCGTCGGTTACTTGCCCCAGGTGATGGTGCTGAGCGATGAATGCACGGTGATGGAAGAAGCTGAAAAAGCCTTCGAACACATCACGGAGATGCAGGCCCGCCTGGAGCGGATGAACCAGGAACTGGCCGACCGCACCGATTACGAATCAGAGAGCTATCATGCGCTCATCGAGCGCTTCACGCATGAAAACGAACGTTTCCTTCTGATGGGAGGCACGAATTACCGCGCGGAGGCGGAACGCACCCTGCAAGGCTTGGGATTCAGCCGGGCCGATTTCGGACGGCCCACCTCGGAGTTCAGCGGCGGCTGGCGCATGCGCATCGAGCTGGCCAAGCTCTTGTTGCGCCGCCCGGACGTGCTCTTGCTCGACGAGCCGACCAACCATCTGGACATCGAGAGTATCCAGTGGCTTGAAAACTTTCTGGCCACGCGCTGCAATGCCGTCGTCCTGGTGAGCCACGACCGTGCCTTTATCAATAATGTGACGACACGCACCATAGAAATCACCTGCGGGCGTATCTATGACTACAAGGTCCCATACGACGAGTTTGTGAAGCTCCGCAAGGAACGCCGCGAGCAGCAGCTCCGTGCGTATGAAAACCAACAGAAGCAGATACAGGACACCGAGGAGTTCATCGAACGCTTCCGCTACAAGGCGACCAAGGCCGTCCAGGTGCAGAGCCGCATTAAGCAGCTGGAGAAAATCGTCCCCATCGAGGTGGACGAAGAGGATAATTCGGCTTTGCGCCTGAAGTTCCCTCCGGCTGTGCGCAGCGGCAACTATCCGGTCATCTGCGAAGACGTGCGCAAGGCATACGGCGACCATCTGGTGTTCGACCACGTGGACTTGACCATCAAACGGGGTGAAAAGGTGGCTTTTGTCGGGAAAAACGGCGAAGGAAAGACGACACTGGTGAAATGTATCATGGGCGAGACGCCCTTTGACGGCAAGCTCACCATCGGGCACAACGTGCAAATCGGCTATTTCGCGCAAAACCAGGCACAGCTCCTCGATGAGAACCTGACCGTGTTTGACACCATCGACCGTGTGGCCGTGGGCGACATCCGCTTGAAGATACGCGACATCCTGGGTGCATTCATGTTCGGCGGCGAAGCCTCGGAGAAGAAAGTCAAGGTGCTGTCGGGCGGCGAACGAAGCCGGCTGGCGATGATACGCCTGCTTCTCGAGCCGGTGAACCTGCTCATCCTCGACGAGCCGACCAACCACCTCGACATGCGTTCGAAGGACGTGCTCAAGGATGCCATCCGCGACTTCGACGGGACTGTCATCGTCGTCAGCCACGACCGCGAGTTCCTTGACGGACTGGTGACCAAGGTCTATGAGTTTGGCGGCGGCCGTGTGCGCGAACATCTCGGAGGCATCTACGACTTCCTCGCGAAAAAGAAGATAGATTCGCTCGCCGAACTGCAACTTTCCGCTTCGCCCACGGTCCAGAAGACGGAAGCACAGCCCGTGTCGGAGTCCAAGCTGAATTATGAAGCCCAGAAAGAATTGGCCAAGAAGATGCGCCGGATTGAAAAGCAAGTGGCCGACTGCGAGCAGCGCATCGAGCGGCTGGAGCAGGACATCGCCGCCCTCGAAGCCCGGATGGCGACCCCCGAAGGAGCTTCAGACATGAAGCTCTACGAACAGCATGCGGCCTTGAAGAAAGACATGGACGCCGTGGTCGAAGAGTGGGAGGCGGCTTCGCTGGAACTGGAAGAACTGAAAGAACAAACCAAATAGTTATCTTATGAAAATCAAGTATTGTTTACCCCTCGTCACTGTGGCCATGCTTACGCTGGCTTCTTGTGGCAACAAACCGGCTCCCCTGACTGCCGGTATCGACCTGGCCGACCTGGACACGACGGCCGTGCCGGGCAATGACTTCTATCAATACGCTTGCGGCGGCTGGATGAAGGCCCATCCCTTGACGGCCGAATATTCACAATTCGGCACATTCAACGAGCTGCGTGAGAACAACCGCAAGCAACTCCATGACATCATCACCTCCCTCGCCGCTCCCGAAGCCGAGAACACTCCCGGAAGCATCGAGCAGAAAATCGGCGACCTCTACAATATCGCCATGGACTCCACCCGCCTGAACAGCGAAGGCATGGAGCCTGTACGCACCGACATGGGGGCTATCCGCGTCATCAAGGAGAAGGACCAGATACTCCCGACCATGGACCTCATGATGATGAAAGGCATACCCGGATACTTCGGCACCTATGTCAGCACCGACATGATGAACAGTACGGCCAACATCGTGGGCGTCTGCCAGGGCGGCATCACGCTGGGCGAAAAGGAATATTACCTCGACAACGATGCCAAGACAAAGGAAATCCGCGAGAAATACAAGGAATATATCGTCAACCTCTTCAAGCTCTTCGGCGTGGATGAATACAACGCCAAGTGGAACATGGAGGCTGTCATGGAGATAGAGACCCGCCTCGCCAAGGCTTCGCTCAGCGCAGTCGAACTTCGCAATCCGGCCAACAGCTACCACAAGATGACCCTCGACGAGCTGAAGAAGGAAGTGCCCGGCATCAACTGGGACGTACACTTCCAGGCCCTCGGCATTGACAGCCTGCAGGAACTCAGCCTCGACCATCCGAAGTATATCAAGGAAGTCGCCGACATCCTGAACAATGTAGACCTCGACAAACAGAAGGCTTACATGACCTGGAAGCTCATCAACAGCGCAGCCGGCTGCCTGAGCGACGAAATCGGGGAGGAACAATTCAACTTCTTCGGTCGCGTCATGTCCGGACAACAGGAGCGTTCGGCCCGCTGGAAACGCGCTGTCAACACCGTCGAAAGCTGCCTCGGCGAAGCGCTGGGACAGATGTACGTGCAGAAATACTTCCCGGCTGAGGCCAAAGAGCGCATGACCACGCTGGTGAAGAACCTGCAAGCCTCGCTGAAGGAGCGCATCCAAGTGCAGGACTGGATGAGCGACAGCACCAAGGCAAAGGCCATCGAAAAGCTCGACGCCTTCTATGTCAAAATCGGTTATCCCGACAAGTGGACAGACTACACCGACCTCGTCATCGACAAGGAGTCCAGTTTCTGGGTGAACACACAGCGTGCCAACATGTTCGCATGGCGCAAGATGATTGCTGACAAGTATGGCAAGCCCGTCGACCGAGACGAGTGGCAGATGACCCCGCAGACTGTCAATGCCTACTACAACCCCACGACCAACGAAATCTGCTTCCCGGCCGGTATCCTCCAACCGCCCTTCTTCGACATGGCGGCTGACGATGCTTACAACTACGGAGCGATAGGCGTCGTCATCGGACACGAGATGACCCACGGATTTGACGACCAGGGCCGCCAGTTCACCAAGGATGGAAACTTCGCTGACTGGTGGGGCGCAGACGACGCCGAGAAGTTCAAGGCACGCACGCAGGTGATGGTCGACTTCTTCAACAAAATCAATGTCCTCCCCGACCTGAAAGCCAACGGCCAGCTCACGCTGGGTGAGAACATCGCCGACCACGGCGGTCTGAACGTCGCCTTCCAAGCATTTAAGACTGCGACGAAGGACGCTCCGCTGCCCGTGAAGGAAGGATTCACTCCCGAACAACGCTTCTTCCTCGCCTATGCAGGCCTGTGGGCTTCCAACATCCGCGACGAGGAAATCCGCAACCTGACCAAGAGTGACCCGCACTCCCTGGGCCGCTGGCGCGTGAACGGTGCCCTGCCGCACATCGACGCCTGGTATGAAGCCTTCAACATCACGGAGAGCGATTCGCTCTACATCCCCAAGGCTGAGCGCGTCGACATCTGGTAAATGTCCCTATATATAATAAGGTATGCCCCTGCACCCCTCCCTCCGAGGCCGTGCGGGGGCATGTTTTTTTCCGGAGAAATGCCTCTCCCGTCGGAAGCGGACGCCCGTGGACAGGGGAAAACACAGTCGTCTTCATGGAGAAACACCGCTGTCTTTTCTCCAATACATGTACATGTGTTGATGTGTCTCATGTATATGTGTCACCATAACACATGTACATGTATCTACCGGCGGACAACTGTCTTTTTTCACGGACATCCATATATCCGTCTCCGTACACAGTTGTCTTTTTTAATAAACATGCCTGTCTTCTTGAAAAATCATCACTGTATGTCTTTCAGAAGGTGTACAGCTTAGGTATCAAAAGGTGTACACCTTTGTATATATAAGGTGTACACCTTTTGGCGAATAGACGACTGTCTTTCTTTATGGGTATGCCCGTATTCATTCATGGACATACCTGTCTTTCTTCATAATCATCGCTGTATTTTTTCAAATAAACAATGGTGTATGGACGCGGGGGTCGTTCGTCCGCCGTATTTGCATGGGTGTGATATGGGCTGTTTCAGCCTGTGTGCTTCGGACGCACGAGCCGTGCGTCCCTACGTTTTGGGTGAGGTTTTTATGAAAATGGGGGAGTGTGCGGGCGGGGAGGGCTACCAGCGCGCGCTGAGGAGGGCGGCCAGGCGTTCGAGGTGGCGACGGTCGGTGTCGTCGAACGTGGCGGGTTCGCGGCTGTCGATGTCGATGACGGCGACCACTTCGTCGCTGTCGGGGGCGAAGATGGGGACGACGATTTCGGAGCGTGACAGCGAGCTGCATGCGATGTGGCCGGGAAACAGGTCGACATCGGGGACGACCAGCGTGCGGCGTTCGGCCCAGGCTGTGCCGCAGACGCCGCGGCCCCGACGGATGCGGGTGCAGGCGAGCGGGCCTTGGAACGGGCCGAGGACGAGTTGGGCCTCGCCGCCGTCTGTGGATTTCACTTCGTAGAAGCCGACCCAGAAGAAGTCGAACGCTTCCTTGAGGATGGCGGCCGTGTTGGCCAGGTTGGCCGTGCGGTCGGTTTCGTCTGCCGTGACGGACGCGATTTGGGGCAATATTTCTTCATACCGTCCGGCTTTGTCGGTGGCTGTGAGGGTGAGTGTTTCTGCCATGATGTGGGGATGTTTGTTTGTGTGGATGGTGGATTTTGGGGATGCTGATGTCCTATTTTTTAGACGCGGATGAGGAATTTTTTAGACGCGGATGGCGCGGATGACGCGGGTTTTTGGTGTTTTTTTTCCTTGAAAACTATCGTCCGAAGAGGCTGGGGCGCGTGTTCGGGCGGGCAATTCCCGCTTCTGCGGATACAGTTGTCAGGCAAATGCCCATGCGTGGATAATTAAAAATCCGCGTCATCCGCGCCATCCGCGTCTAAAAAATGGGTCGTCAACGTCAGAAAGACATATCGTTTATTTGCCGTATTTCTCCAGGAGCGTCGCGGCGTTCGGGTCGCCCAGTTCCTTGGCTTTGAGGAGGCTTTGGCGTCCGGCTTCCTTCTGTTTGAGTTGGATTTGGCCGAATCCCATCATGCGGTAGAGGTCGGCGTTGTCGGGCGCAAGCTCAATGCCCCGGCGGGCAGCTTCGACGGCTTTGTCAAACTGGCTGAAGCGGGTGTAGAGGGCCACTTGTTCGATGATGTAGGCGACCTGCTTGGGGTCCATCTCGACGGCCTTTTCGATGTCGTCGAGTGCCTGCTGGTAGAGGCGGCACTGCATTTCGGCCTGTTCGCGGATGAAGAAGAATTCGGCGTTGGCCTTGCCCAGCACGAGGCGTTCATACTCGTTGTAGTCGGCGACGGCTTCGCGGTATTTGCCTATGGAGGCTTTCATCTGTGCACGTTGGAACACGTAGGGGGCTGCTTTCTCCGTCAGGAGCGGGCCGAAGAAGGCGACGGTGCTGTCCATGAGTGCCAGTGCTTCGTCGTTGGCGCCCATCACTTGCTTGGTGCGTGCGGCGCTGAAGAGGCTTTCGGCGGAGCGTAGTTCGGAGTGGTTGACGCGGTCATAGCACTCGTAGGCCTTCGCGTAGTCCTTCATGCCGAAGTAGAGGTCGCCTTGTGTCTGCACGTAGAGCGGCAGGGGGCGGAGCTTGATGGCTTCCTCGATGAGCTGCATGGCTCGCTGGAGTGTCCAGTCGGGGTATTGCAGCCCGTTGGCGACGGCTTGGTAGACCAGCTTGCAGGCGTTGTAGTAAGCGTCGTCCTTGCGGGTGGAGACTTCGAGGGCACGGGTGATGTCGGCTTCGGCCAGTTTGTTGTGTTCGTCGTCCTTTTTGTCCATGTAGAAGGTCGCGCGGCGGAGGTATCCTTCGTGGCTGGTGGGGAACTGGCGGATGTAGTCGTTGATGAGGGCGAGGTAGTCTGCTTCAGGCAGTCCTGCGGACATGAGGAGGTAGACCTGGGCGTCGTCCTCCTTATCGGGGAGTCCCTTACGGATGCCGATGCTGTTGAGCGCATGGTCGACGCGTGAGAGGGCGTTGAGGGTCAGGTCGGAGGCAAAGGCCGCGTCGATGGCGTAGCTGTTTGCCGCGTCGGCGTCGGCTGATTTCTGTATCATGCCCAGCACTTGTCCCTCGGCGTTGGTGATGGGACAGCTGACGGTCTTGTCGCTCGTCTGGAGATGCAGGGTGTAGTAGTGGTATTTCCCTTCCACCTGGGTGCAGGCGTCGACCGTTCCGCGTGCCGGTGTGACATCTTTCTGAGAGGCGTAGGGCAGGAGGAAGACGGTGCTCCCGACAGCGGCGGGAGTGTTTGCCAGCGTGAGCGCGTCGACTTCTTTGTCCGTTTGGATGCGGAATTTGACGACGTCATACATGGCGTTGGCGCCGAGGATGCAGTCGACGGGGAATTCTTTTCCGTCCGAGTCGATGACGACAGCCCGTTGTGCTCCTTCGAAGAGGCCGTAGTCTGACACGGCTGTGCCGTCGGCTTTCACGAAGAATCCGTTGCCTGTGTTCATGATTTTATTGTCTTTGTCATACGTGACGATGGAGATGATGGCCTTCCGTGCCTGGCTGGCCCATTTGGGAGTCTGCGCTTGCGCCGTCAAGGAGAGCAGCAGGCAGAAGGCGGCAGATAGTAGTTTTTTCATAATGCGTGTGTTAAGGTTTGACTTATTCTTGGCGGAAGCCGCGTTGGCGGACGGCTTCATAGATGAGGATGCCTGCGGCAACGGACACGTTGAGCGAGGCGATGTGCCCCATCAGGGGGATTTTCACCCATTCGTCGCACAGTGAGAGGTGGTCGTAGGGTATGCCGGTGTCTTCTGCTCCCATGATGATGCACGTGGGGGCGGTGTAGTCGGCGCGGGTGTAGTCATAGTCGCCTTTTTCCGTAGCGGCGATGATTTTGAATCCGCTTTCCTTCAGGTATTTGATGGTGGCTGTCAGGCTCTGTTCGCGGCAGACGGGCAGTGTGTGGAGCGCGCCGGCCGATGTCTTCATGGCGTCGGCGTTGACGCTTGCGCTGTTTTTGGCGGGGATGATGACGGCATCCACTCCGGCGCATTCGCAGGTGCGGGCTATGGCGCCGAAGTTGCGCACGTCGGTCACTCCGTCGAGCATCACGAGCAGGGGCGTTTTCCCTTCTTCAAACAGGGTGGGGACGATGTCTTCCGTCCGCTGGTAGGTCACGGCGGCGATGAATGCCACCACGCCTTGGTGGTTTTTGCGCGTGATGCGGTTTATCTTCTCGACAGGGACGCGCTGCACGGGGATGAATTTTCCTTTCAGTGCGGCAAACAGTTCCTTGGACAAGTCGCTCTGAATGTCGCGCTTGACCAGTATCTTGTCGATGTCTTTGCCGGCTTCGATGGCTTCGATAACGGCTCTTACGCCGAATATCATGTCGCTTTTTTCTTGTATCATAGTCTTTTATTCGTTCGTTAGTGAGTGTTGTCAGGGGTGTTGGAGCAGGGCTTTTGCGTTGTTGATGGCGGCATCGGTCAGTGTCGCACCGCTCAGCATGTGTGCGATTTCCTCGACACGCTCTTCCGGAGTCAGTTGTCGGATGTGGCTGGTCGTGCCCTGTTCGTCGTCCTGCTTATATACCTTATAGTGGTAGCTTCCCAAGGCGGCAATCTGCGGCAGGTGGGTAATGCTGATGACTTGCCGCTTGCGGTTGCCCATTTCCTGCATGATGTGTGCCATGCGTTCGGCTATTTGTCCGGACACTCCGGTATCGATTTCGTCGAAGATGATGGTCGGCAGTTTGACAGCGCCGGCAATCAGAGCCTTGATGGAGAGCATGACGCGGGCTATTTCTCCTCCCGAAGCCACGGAAGCTACGTTTTGAAGCGTGCCGTTCTTGTTGGCCGAGAATAGGAAGTTCACGCAGTCAGCACCATTGCTGTCGGGTTCTTTGCGTGGCGTCAGTTCGACGACAAATTGCACGTTGGGTATGCCCAGGGGAATAAGGTAGCTTTTCATTTGCTGCTCGATTTTCCGGGCGGCCTCTGTGCGGACGGCAGTCAGTTCGCGGGCTATTTCAAGTACTTTCTCCAGGTCTTTGTCCTTTTGGGCCGTGAGTTCGGCGATTTGGTCTTCTGATGAGGTGATGGCATTGAGTCTGTCTTGATAGGACTGTTCGATGGCCATCAGTTCGCCGACCGTGTTCACATGATGTTTTTGCTGCAAAGAATAGAGCTGGTTGAGGCGTTCGTTCACATACTCTAGGCGTTGCGGGTTGAATTCCACTTCTTCGCTTTGGTTGCTTATCTCGTGTTCGATGTCCTTTAGTTCGATGTAGCAGCTGTCGAGTCGTTCGGCCAGTTCCTCCGTCGAGGGGTAGATGGACTTTAAGTCGTGCAGCCGGTTCTGGACTTCTTTCAGACCGGACAATATGCCTCCTTCGTCACCGGCCATGATGGCGTCGATTTGGTAGAGTCCGCTCTTGATTTCTTCTGCATGGTTCAGCAGCTCCACTTCCTGTTCCAGTTCCTCTTGTTCGCCTTCTTTCAAGCCTGCCTCTGTGAATTGTTCCAGTTGGAAACGGATGTAGTCTTCGTCAGCTTTGTTTCGCTTGGCTGTCTCGATGGCTTCGGCGAGGGCTTTGCTGCTGTTCTTGTATTTTGCGAAGCATTGTTTGTAGTGTGAGAGCAACGTCGTGTCCTGTGCGATGATGTCGACGACATTTAGCTGGAAGCCTTCACTGTTGAGCAGCAGGTTCTGATGTTGGGAATGGATGTCGATGAGCATTTCGCCCAGTTCTTTCATCTGGCTGAGCGACGACGGCGTGTCATTGATGAATGCCCGGCTTTTACCGGATGCCATAATCTCGCGCCGTAGGATACATTCTGGTTCATACGTCAGGTCATTGCGCTCGAAGAAGTCTTCCATGTTGTAGTTGCCGATTTGGAAATGTGCTTCGATGATGCAGCGCGAAGCCCCTTTTTTGATGGCTTTCGTGTCTGCACGTTGTCCGAGCAATAGGCCTATGGCTCCCAGGATGATGGATTTACCAGCTCCGGTTTCTCCCGTGATTACGGAAAAACCGGAGTGGAAACGGATGTCCAGCGTGTCGATTAAAGCATAGTTTTGTATGAATAAGGATTGTAACATATTCTATCTACTGTTGTGAAACAAATTCCATGCATAGGCGGTCTATGATGTCTGTTGCCACTTCTTTTTTGGTCTTTAAGGGATAAGGTTGGGCTTTATGTGCGTCGATGATGGTGATTTTGTTGGTGTCGTGTTGGAATCCGGCTCCGTTGTCGCGGAGTGAGTTGAGCACGATAAAGTCCAAGTTTTTCCGCTGGAGTTTGTCTTGCGCATGCGTCATTTCGTTGTCTGTTTCCAGCGCAAAACCCACCAGTTTCTGATGGGCGGATTTGGCCGCTCCCAAAGCAGCAGCGATGTCATGGGTCGGCTTCAGGCGCAGAACAAGGTCTTCTTTTTCCCGTTTGATTTTGTGGTCGGCTGTCTGTTCCGGAGTAAAATCCGCGACGGCCGCACAAAGGATAGCTGCATCGGCGGTGGTAAATTCGGATGTGGCTGCCAGGAACATCTCTTCGGCGCTTTCCACTTTGATGGTCCGTATGTTGGGATGAGTGGCTGTCAGGTTGACCGGACCGCTGATCAGGGTCACGTCAGCTCCCCGTGTCGCGCATTCTTCGGCCAAAGCATATCCCATCTTGCCCGAAGAATAATTGCCGATGAAACGCACGGGGTCAATTTTTTCATACGTCGGTCCGGCCGTGATGATTACTTTTTTTTTTGCCAACTCTTCTTTTCTGGAGAAGAAGTCTTCCAGCACGCGGACGATGTTGTCCGGCTCTTCCATCCGTCCTTTGCCTACCAGGTGGCTGGCCAGCTCGCCTTCGCCCGGCTCGATGATGTGGTTGCCATACGAACGCAGGATGTCCAAGTTCTTCTGGGTGGCAGGATGGGCGAACATGTCAAGGTCCATTGCCGGAGCGACGAACACCGGCGCTTTCATCGAAAGATAGGTGGTCACGAGCATATTGTCGGCAATGCCGTGTGCCATCTTTCCGATGGTGGAAGCTGTGGCCGGGGCGATGACCATGGCGTCAGCCCATAGTCCCAGGTCGACATGGCTATGCCACGTGCCGTCGCGCTGTGCGAAGAATTCACTGATGACCGGTTTGCTGGTCAGGGCAGAGAGTGTGATGGGCGTGATGAACTCTTTGCCTGCCGGCGTGATGACCACCTGTACTTCCGCGCCCTTCTTGATGAGGGCACGGATGAGGTAGGCAGCTTTGTAGGCGGCAATGCTTCCAGTGATGCCTAAAACGATTTTCTTTCCTTGTAGCATAGTACTGAATGTTTATTTGCCGGCTTCGCGGATTCTGATTTTTGTCAACATCTGTTTGGTGTTGAGCGTGAAGTCACCTTGCAGAATCCAGCTATAATAGCCCGGGTCTCTGCGTAGCACTTCGGCTACGGGCATTCCTTTGTATTTGCCGAAGTTGAATATCTCCACGCCTTTGTCGTCATATACCATGCGACCGGCAAAGTCCACATTGCGGTTGAAGCTGGAGTATTCAGACAGGAAAGCTATGTCATTTTTCAGCACGTCCGGATAGAAATCCAGTTGGGCTTGAAGCACTTCGTAGGTGGCTCGGGTGTCAGCTTCTGCCGTATGGGCGTCTTCCAGATTCTTGTGGCAGTAGAATTTGTAGGCTGCTGACAGCGTGCGTTGTTCCAGCTTGTGGTAGATGACTTGCACGTCGACAAACTTGCGGCGGTTCAGGTCGATGTCTATTCCGGCACGCAGAAATTCCTCTGCCAGCACCGGGATGTCAAATCGGTTTGAATTAAATCCACCCAAGTCGCAACCCATGAAATCATGTGCGATGGAGGCTGCCACGTCTTTGAAGCGTGGACAGTCAGCCACGTCCTTGTCGTAGATACCATGTACGGCCGACGCCGTTTCCGGGATGTGCATTTCCGGATTGATTCGCATCGTTTTACTTTCTTCGTTGCCGTTTGGATGGATTTTCAAATAACAGATTTCGACGATGCGGTCGGAGTTTATGTTAGTTCCTGTGGTCTCCAGGTCGAAGAATATGATAGGATTCTTTAAGTTTAGTTTCATGCAGTGGTAGTATAAAAATGGAGTACGTAAGTGTTAGTCATTGAGCATCATGGGCATGAGCAACATCACCAGGTTGGCGTCCTCTTCCTGTTCTGCAGGGACGATGACACCGGCACGCGACGGGTCAGCCAGTTCGATGACTACATCCTGTCCGGGCGTATTGTTGAGTATGTCGATGAGGAAGGGAGCTTTGAAACCAATGCTCATCGGTGCTCCTTCATACAGGCAGCTGAGTGTCTCTTCTGCCGAAGTGGAGAAGTCGATGTCTTGTGTCGAAATAATGAGTTTGCTGGCTTCCAGACGGAGCTTCACGAGGCTGCTTGACTGGGATGAGAACACTGACACACGGCGCAAGGCGCTCAGGAGCACGGCTCTGTCAATGGTAATCTTATAAGGATTGTTTTGCGGGATGACGGAGTTGTAGTTCGGATAACGTCCTTCGATCAGACGGCATACCATGCGGTATTTGGCCAGTGTGATGACTGCATTGCGTTCGTCGAAGTCGATGTTCACGCTGCTTTCTTCTTTGGTCAGGATGTTTTTTAACAAGTTGGCAGGCTTTTTAGGAAGGATGAAAGCCGCTTTTTCGCTTCCTTTGATGGTCAGGTTCTGATTTTTCACCAGTTTGTGTCCGTCGGAAGCCACCATGGTGATGTTTTCAGGAGTGATGTCGAAATAAATGCCGTTCATCACCGGACGCAACTCATCGTCGGCCGTGGCGAAGAGCGTGCGGTTGATGCCGTTCAGCAACGTGTCCGCGGGGATGTTCACATGGACAGCGCTGTCGCTCAGGGTGGCGGCTTGGGGATATTCGTCAGCATTTTGTCCCATGACGGAATACTGTCCGTTCATGTATTGTACGATGACTTCCAGTGTCTTGTCGTCAATGTTGAATGTCAGGGGCTGTTCCGGGATTTCCTTCATCGCGTCGAGCAGTGTGCGTGCCGTGATGGCTATGCGTCCGTCGCTGTCGCTTTCCGTCACTTCGACGGAGGTCACCATCGTGGTTTCGGTGTCAGATGCGGTGATGGAGAGCGTCCCACCTTGGAGATCGAAGAGGAAACAGTCAAGGATGGGGAGTGTATTTTTAGAATTAATGACGCGGCTAATCGCTTGCAGATGACTGAAAAGAGCTGTGCTGGAAATGATAAATTTCATACGTCTGTCTATTTATGATTGTTGGTTATTATTGGAGGACAAAGCTACTAAATTTATGTGGAACACTTGTAAAAAAGGCTTCGAAAATTCGTTTAATTAGTCGGAATGAGTTACTTTCGCGACTGAATTAATTGAATCGAATAGAATCATGGAATTTACAGGTAAGATTATTGCAATACTTCAGCCCAAAGGCGGTGTTTCAAAGAGTACAGGCAATGAGTGGAAGGCTCAGGAATATGTCATCGAGAACCATGACCAGTATCCTCGTAAGATGTGTTTCGAGGTGTTTGGCGCGGACAAGATAGCACAGTTTAACATCCAGATGGGAGAGGAACTGACCGTGTCGTTTGATATTGATGCACGCCAATGGCAAGACCGCTGGTTCAACAGTATTCGTGCTTGGAAAGTGGAGCGTGTGGCTGCTCCCGGTGTGATGGGTGCGGCTCCTGCGTCGATGGAATCAGCAGTGCCGCCTGTTTCTGTGCCGCCTGTTGACTTTGCGGCAACGGACGAAAAGGATGATCTTCCTTTCTGATGTCGGCTGTGGCAGACGACGACACGAGAGAACCGTTGTCCGGGAGACAGGATGTGAGACGGGAGAATCCCCGTTGCGTCGGTCAAGTTGCCGGGAATGCATGGACGTGGTGTCTTGCTGCTGAAGCCGTATGAGCTGACACTTTCATAATTACTAAATTTAATTGTTAATAATTGGTTAGCTGAGACGGGTAGGGCTTGCTGCTTGCAGGTCCTACCCGTCATTTTTCAGGTGTGCCGTATGGCGTCAAAGTGCGTGTTAAGGGAAGCCGACCACGCCTTCCTTTCCGTCCGTGAGCGGCCTCCTTTCGGCCCGAGAGCCGAAAGGAAGGCTGGCGAGCACGGACTTAACAGGGTTTATTCGTCCTCATGAACGTCTTGACTGACGCCCTCTTTGTCATTGTTCCCCTTGGCGGAGCCTATCCATTTCTTGGGCGTGCCGAGGTTCTGGTTGCAATCGTAGACGAAGGTGTTTTCGCTTTGTGATGCAATGTTGCCCACAATGCCTCCCTGCCAGCCGTTGGAGGTCACTGACGCTTCAGCCGCATGGGTGGAGGTATGGATTTCACAGTCGCTCGACAGGTAGCCGGCTATGCCGCCTCCGTAGGTATAGGAGGGATTTTCTGAGTTTTTACTTTCGATGAGGCCACTGTTTCGGTCATCCCGGAATGTGCATCTGACGGCTCTTCCGGCAATGCCCCCGGCGTAGATGTATCCATTTTCTGCGGCGGACGCTGTCGTGATGTTACCCATGTTTGCGCAGGATTGGACAGTCGCCCAGTTGCCCGCTTTGCCGATGATTCCACCTGCGTATCCTCTGACCGTGGCATCTGAGAGCGTGATGTCGCCGTAATTGTTGCATGTGAGGATGCTGGACACGATTTTGCTTCCATCTTCATCTTTGAGATTGCGTTCGCCGCAGATGCCTCCCAGCGAGATGGTCGAGCCTTGGGCTGTCAGGTTCTGATGGTTGTCAGATTGGCTGACTGTACCGTTTCTCACGAGTCCGGCGATTCCTCCCATAAATGTTGTAATGAACTGTGGGCTGTCACTCGTGTATTCCAAAGCTCCGTAGTTTTGGCAGTGTGAGATGTTGCCGGTGTTGACTCCGGCGATGCCTCCCAGGGCCACCTGTATGCTGTCGCTGGCTGTTGCTGCCAGTCTTATTTTCACGTAGCTGCAACATCCTTCCACGTTGCCTGCATTGTTGCCGACGAAGTTTCCGGCCTTGAAGGCTTTGTTTCCCTCATAATTGATGATTCCGCTGCCGATGATTGTCAGGTTTTTGACAGTCCCTTGATTGGTCCCTATCAGGGCTACGGTGTTGTTTGCGTTGATGTATTGAGGAGCATAGCCGATGATTTGTTTCTGATTTCCGTCAAGCGTACCTGCGAACGGATGTTCGTCGTTGCCGATGGGGGTGAATGGGTGGTTGTTCAAGTCCAAGTCTTGGGAGAGGGTGATGGTTTTTCCTTGGAAATTAGTGCCGGTGTTGACCAGTTTGGCAAGGCCAGCCAATTCCTTGGCATTGTTCAGGGTGAACGCGTTGCTTTCAGCGTCATACCACTCAGTGTCTGCTGTCTGTCCGTCCCAGGGCTGGGCTATGATGTCGCTTTCGGAGTTTTCCAAATCTTCGCCTTTTCCGTCAATCCACGGCTCGATTTCCGCTTCCAGTGTCGGTGTATTGTTGTTTTTGTTCAATGTCAGCGAATAGGTGTATTGATAGCCGCTTTCCCAATTTGCGCTTTCGTTTGAGATTTGGAATTTATATTCTCCGGAAGGCAGGATAACCGTGATTTCTTTGCCGCGCGACTCACCCGGACTGACGATGGCATAAGCCGTCGTTCCTTGTACGAGTGCGTGGATGTCTTTGATCGAAGCTTCTTCGGGAGTGATTGCAGCCGAAGCCAAGTTGAGCGAAACTTGTGAGGGAATGTTTTTGACGAGGACATTGAAGTCTTCCAGTTTTTCATCGTTTAGTCCTTCTCCGGCTTTGATGTGGAAAATGAGCCTGGAGAGCTGGTGTCTGAAAGTCAGTGTTTGTGTTTCCGTCGTGTTTTGTATGTTTTTCAGGTTGTTGCTGTATAGCAGGTCGATGGCTGCCGGGTCTTGTTGTCTGGTAAGGTCGATAGAGACGGTGTAGTTTTCTACGCTTTTGTATGGATAGTAGGCGATGAAGTCCACGGCTTCTTTTGCAGGGTAATACATGCAGTCGTCGCTCGTTGCCGGTTGAAATTTGGCTCCCTCCGTGTAGGTGTAGTTCATGTTGGCAGCATAGTTGATGATGGTTTCATCGGATAAGCTCGTTCCGGTGCGGAACATGAATACGCCGATGTGGTCATCTATCTCCCATGTGTTGTCGGTTACCCTTGAAACGATGTGGCTTGTGAATAATACTTCAGTGTTTGAAGATGCGACACTGTTGTTGTCTCTCTCGAATTGTGTTTCTTGGCATCCATGGAGCGATAGGAGCGCTACTGGTATTAGAATGCCCGGGATTAAAATTTTCATAAAGTAATTAAATTAAGTATTCTGTCTAAAAGTAGGCATAAAAAACGATTAATGACAAATAAAAATTCTACTTTTTTTGATTAAGTTATAGGTAATTTTGGAGGATAATATTTAAAGTGTTGAAAAATAATTGATTGCAAAAGCAGACCTAAAGCTGCCCCCGGACAGTGGAAGTATGTGAAATGAGTGGAAAAGGTGGTGTCGAATCATAAAAAAAACGTGTGCAAATGAAATTCAATTCATTTGCACACGTCGTTATCTCTGTCAAGTGAGAGCTTCGTTTAGAAACTTATTGCATCAGCTTTTCGATTTCTTTAAACTGCTCACCCATGTTGAGTTTGTAGTAGATGGTGTATAGGCCATTGACCCACAAATCCTTTTTGTCCGGAGCCAGTTCGCGGGCTTTTTCATAATAGGGTTTGGCTTGCTCGTAGAATTCCTTGATTTTGGCTTGCTCTTCCTGATACTTGGGATCGTCCATATCAGAAACGGCCTTCTCACCATAAGCGATGGCCTGCTGGCAATAGCACAAACCGAGATTTGAATAAGCTTCGGTGTAGTCCGGCTTTAATTCGATGGCTTGTTTGTAAGCGGCAATGGCATTGTCGTAGTCTTTCATGTTTTGATACAAGTATCCTTTCACGTATTGGTAGAAGTCTGAGTTACCGTTTTTAGCAATCATGTCATCTGCGAACTTGATGGCTTCAGCATACTTTCCGGAGTTGGAATAGTAGTCGATCAGGTTTCCGAAGAAGAAAGAGTGCTCCGGGAATCTTTGCATGCCTTCTTGTAAGGATTCGACCCATTTAACAGTGTCGCCGAGTGCTTTGTAGGCTGTAGATTTGAATTCCAGGGCGTATTTGCCGTTTTCCTTGTCTTGGGATGCCAAGTCTACGTATTTCAACACGTTTTGATATTCCTTTGCAGCTGCAGCTTTGTCGTTTTCTTCGGCAGCCTGGGCCATTTTGACAGCAGCCAGTGAGGTATAGTAAGCGATGGTCGGCATCATACTGTCGGTTGCGGCAATATTAGCTTCTTGCAGCATCGGGTATTCGGCTGAGTCGATATACATGCTGAAGTATTTATAAGCCTCAGCGTCGTTGCCTTGGTTGAAGTAGAGCACACCGCCGTTGATCAGGTTCGGGCGATTCTGTTGCATGGTAGCAGCATTTGCTTTTCTATATTTGATTTTGACCTTGCCTTTCTCGTTGGGAATCTGTTCCAGTTCATCACACTTTGTGAAGTACTCAAACATCTTGTAGGTGCTGTTGTACATCTTCACCGTGTCGAAGGGCTGCTTCAAGTACGCTTTGGTGTTCTCTTCTTCATTAATCTTCTGTTGGATGTAGCCGGCCACATTCCATGTGTTTGCTTGGTTTTTGGTTTCTTCGTTTTCCAAGGCAGAGTTGATTAACTGTTCAGCTTCGGCAAACTTCTTTGCGTCAGCTTGTCTTTTGGCTTCTTTGACAGCTTTCGTCTGTCCAAAGGCTACGCAGGAAGCCATGACTAACGCTACGGAAAATAATACTTTTTTCATAATGATTGATAATTAATAGTTATTCAGTGGTTATTATGTCATTCTTGAGTTGCACTATCGTTTATCATATTTTCGTTCTCGCCATTGTCTGTGTTCACTTTGCAGACAGATGCGATTTGGTCGTTGCGCTTTTCAAGGTTGATGAGGCGGACACCTTGAGTGGCCCGACCCATGATGCGGACATCAGCAACTTTCAGGCGGATAGTTATGCCTGATTTGTTGATAATCATGAGGTCGTTGTCGTCTGTCACCGACTTGATGGCTACAAGTTTTCCGGTCTTTTCCGTGATGTTAAGCGTCTTCACGCCCTTACCGCCTCTGTTCGTTTTCCGGTAATCCTCCAAGTCGGAGCGTTTTCCATATCCTTGTTCGGAAACCACCATGATGGATTCTTTAGCCGGATCTTTGATGCAAATCATACCGACCACTTCGTCGTTTCCGTCTTCGTCGAGTGTGATTCCTCTCACGCCCGTTGCCGTGCGACCCATGTCACGGACGGTGCTTTCATGGAAGCGGATGGCACGTCCATTACGGTTGGCAATGATTATTTCATTGTTACCGTTGGTCATGCGTACTTCTATCACACTGTCTCCCTCCACAAGGTTGATGGCGTTTACACCATTTTGGCGCGGGCGGGAATACTGCTCCAGACACGTCTTTTTAATGGTGCCGTGTTTGGTGCAGAAGAGCAGATAGTGATTGTTGATATAATCAGGGTCATTGAGGGTTTTCACACGGATGAAGGCTGTCACCATGTCATCGGAGTCGATGTTGAGCAGGTTTTGGATGGCCCGTCCTTTGGAGTTCTTTGACCCTTCGGGAATTTCATAGACCTTGAGCCAGTAACAGCGTCCTTTCTTCGTGAAGAACAGCATTGTGTTGTGCATGGTGGCCGGATAGATGTTCTCGACGAAGTCCATGTCGCGCGTGTCGCTTCCCTTGGCGCCTACACCACCGCGGTTTTGTGCGTGGAAGTCGGCAAGCGGTGTGCGTTTGATATAGCCCAAGTGGGAGATGGTGATGACCATTTCGTCGTCAGCATAGAAATCTTCCGGGTTGAACTCTTCTGAAGAATAGACGATTTCTGTGCGGCGTGCGTCGCCATATTTGTCTTTCACTTCGATGAGTTCATCCTTGATGACCTTCTTACACATTTCATCGTCCGAAAGAATGCTTTCGAAATAGGCTATCTGGCGTTTGATTTCTTCATATTCGGCGTGCAGCTGGTCTTGCATCAGTCCTGTGAGTTGGCGCAGACGCATTTCCACGATGGCGCGTGCCTGGATTTCGCTCAGGCTGAACCGTGCCATCAAGTCGTTGATGGCGTCATTGGGCGTTTTGGCAGCCCGGATGATGCGTATCACTTCGTCGATGTTGTCCGACGCGATGATGAGGCCTTCGAGGATGTGCGCACGTTCCTGTGCTTTGCGGAGGTCGAACTTCGTGCGGCGGATGACCACTTCATGGCGGTGCTCGACGAAGTATTTGATGCAGTCTTTCAAGCTGAGGGTCTTGGGCCGTCCGTGTACGAGCGCGATGCAGTTCACGCTGAACGACGACTGCAGGGCCGTCATCTTGAACAGCTTGTTCAGCACGACGCTGGCGTTGGCATCGCGTTTCACGTCGATGACGATGCGCATGCCTTCGCGGTCCGACTCGTCATTGATGTTGGAAATGCCGTCGATTTTCTTTTCGTTGACCAAGTCGGCTATGCCCTTGATGAGTTCAGCCTTGTTGACATTGTAGGGAATCTCGTTGACGATGATTTTGTCGTGCGTGTCGCCGCTTTCGATTTCGGCCTTGGCACGCATGACGATGCGTCCGCGGCCCGTCTCGTAGGCTTCGCGCACGCCGTTGATGCCGTAGATGTATCCTCCCGTTGGGAAATCGGGGGCTTTCACATAGTGCATCAGCCCTTCGGTGTCGATGTCGTTGTCCTCGATATATGCCACGCAGGCGTCGATGACTTCAGAAAGGTTGTGGGGAGGGATGTTGGTCGCCATACCCACAGCGATGCCCGAAGCTCCATTGATGAGCAGTTGCGGGATGCGGGTTGGCATGACGGTGGGCTCTTGCAGGGTGCCGTCGAAGTTGTCCTGGAAGTCGACTGTTTCCTTGTAGAGGTCCTGCATCATTTCCTCACCTAATTTTTTCAGGCGGGCTTCGGTGTAACGCATGGCCGCCGGGCTGTCGCCGTCGACCGAACCGAAGTTTCCTTGGCCGTCTACCAACGGATAGCGCATGGCCCACTCTTGTGCCATGCGCACCAAGGCGCCATATACGGATGAATCGCCGTGCGGGTGGTATTTACCGAGGACTTCACCGACGATTCTCGCTGATTTCTTGTAAGGCTTGTCCGATGTGTTGCCTAGTTCCATCATTCCGTACAGGATGCGGCGATGGACCGGTTTGAAACCATCTCTTACATCCGGGAGGGCTCTCGCTACAATGACTGACATGGAGTAGTCAATGTACGAAGTCTTCATTTCCTCTTCGATGTTGATTTTTATAATTCTGTCTTGTTCAAGCATTTAAATGAATATTAATGATACATCTCGTAAAATTCATGCTAAAATACGACAAATTTGTGAAATACCGAATATTTTTCTTCTTAAAAAGAGTAATCTGCTTTTGGAAAAGCTCGGATGCGGGTTGCTGCCCGCTTTTTTCAAGAAGCAGGAATGCACTGGCCGTGTGTACTGGTTTGTTTTGAAAAAGAATGATAAATGAAGGCTGGTTCCTTTCTTCAAGAGCGGTCCTATGGTGGAGAGTGTCGGGACGGCAGGCCTTGTGTTTTTTTATTGTCAGGGTAAAATAAATTCAGTCTGCGAAGAGGTGGCCGGACGAGTCTTTGGTCCTTGTTGGTAAGAAGCTGATTGACCGCCTGTTACTTTGGAAGTCAAAGCTCTCTTAACAGTGCCCGCGCACGGAAAGGAGGCTAGCCGGGCGCGGACTCCTTTCCGTCCGTGGACGGAGTCTAGGGCAAGGTCGGGCCGTGTTAAGGCCTGCCTTTTCGCCCTTCTTTTAGGGGATGGTTGCAGACACTTTGTGCACCGGAAATTCTCTTTTTCGCGATTTTGGTATGTTATTTGTTATATATAATAAAAAACAAATGTAAGGCATTGAAAAATCCCTATATTTGCAATAGTAATTATTATGAGAGGTAAAAAGGCTATGAGCAACCAATTTTCACAGAAAGTATCTGAAATTCTAGTGTATAGCAAGCAAGAGGCTATCCGCCTCCACAGCGACCATGTGGGGCCGGAACATCTGTTGCTGGGCTTACTCAAAGAAGGTTCGGGGAAAGCGATGGATATATTGCGCAACAAGCTATATGTCAATATCGAAGGCATAAAGGATGAGCTTGAGGCGTGCATACGGAAGGATGAGGCGCAGCTTTCATTTCGCAATACAAGTACATTTAACGAGATTATGCTCGATGAAATAAGTGCGCGTATCCTGCGCTTGGGCATCTTGGAGGCACGGCTGCTGAAGAAAGAAGTCGTGGGCGACGAGCATTTGCTGCTTGCCATCTTAAAGCAGCATGACAATCTGGCAGCACAGGTGCTGGAAAAAAACGATGTCACCTATCCGCTCGTGTTCGAAGAGCTTTCGCTGAAACAGGCGGACGTCAATGCCGGGATGAGCGGTTATGATGAAGACGAGGAGGACATGCCCGGGCAAGCTCCGTCGTCGAACAGCAATCCGGGGAACACTTCGCCGGGCCCGCAGACGCAGACACGCCGGCCGGTCAACGACACGCCGACCATCGACATGTTTGGCATGGATCTGACGAAAGCCGCCGAACTGGGACGGCTTGACCCGGTGGTCGGACGTGAGAAGGAAATCGAGCGGCTGGCCCAGATTTTGAGCCGTCGCAAGAAGAACAATCCGGTGCTGATAGGCGAGCCGGGTGTCGGAAAGTCTGCCATCGTGGAAGGTCTGGCCCTGCGCATCGTGGAGAAAAAAGTGTCGCGCATCTTGTTTGACAAGCGGGTCGTCTCGCTCGACATGACCTCCGTCGTGGCCGGTACTAAGTACCGCGGCCAGTTTGAAGAGCGTATCCGCGGCATACTCAAGGAGCTGAAAGACAATCCTAATGTCATCCTGTTTATCGACGAGATTCACACCATCGTGGGTGCCGGTTCGGCACCGGGCTCGATGGATGCGGCCAATATGCTCAAACCGGCATTGGCGCGCGGCGAGATACAGTGCATCGGGGCCACGACGCTGGACGAATACCGCAAGAGCATCGAGAAAGACGGTGCGTTGGAACGACGTTTCCAGAAAGTGATTGTGGAGCCGACGACGGCTGCGGAGACATTGCAGATATTGAACAATATAAAGGATAAGTATGAAGACCATCACAACGTGACCTATACACCGGAAGCGTTGGAGGCTTGTGTCAAATTGACCGAACGTTACATCTCCGACCGCAACTTCCCCGACAAGGCTATCGACGCGATGGACGAGGCAGGGTCGCGCGTGCATCTGACCAACATAAACGTCCCGAAGGAGATTGAGGAGCAGGAGAAGCGCATCGACCAGCTGAAGCAGCTGCGGATGAACGCCGTGAAGGCTCAGAATTATGAGTTGGCGGCTAACTACCGCGATGAAGAAAAAGGCTTGCTGGTGAAGCTGGACGACATGAAGCGTGCGTGGGAAGAAAGCCTGAAGGACAACCGCGAAGTGGTGGACGAAGAACAGATAGCCGATGTCGTCTCGATGATGTCGGGTGTCCCCGTGCAGCGGATGGCGCAGGCAGAAACCGTTCGTCTGAAAGGCATGCGCGAGGAACTGACGAGCCGCATCATCGCACAAGATGCAGCCGTGGACAAGCTGGTGCGTGCCATCCAGCGCAGCCGCGTGGGACTGAAAGATCCGAACCGCCCCATCGGCACGTTCCTTTTCTTGGGACCGACCGGAGTGGGCAAGACGCTGTTGGCCAAAGAACTGGCTAAGTATATGTTCGGTTCGGCCGATGCGCTGATTCGTATTGACATGAGTGAATACATGGAGAAGTTCACAGTCTCCCGTCTGGTGGGTGCACCTCCGGGTTATGTCGGCTATGAGGAAGGCGGACAGTTGACGGAGAAGGTGCGCCGCCATCCGTATTCCATCGTGTTGCTCGACGAGATAGAGAAGGCGCATGGCGATGTCTTCAACCTGCTGTTGCAGGTGATGGACGAAGGCCGTCTGACAGACAGCTATGGCCGTACCATTGACTTTAAGAACACGGTCATCATCATGACTTCCAACATCGGCACGCGCCAGTTGAAAGACTTCGGCCGCGGTGTAGGCTTCTCGGCCCGGATGCATGATGAGGACGACAAGGAGTATGCCCGCGGAGTCATTCAGAAGGCATTGAACAAGTCGTTCGCACCGGAGTTTCTGAACCGTATCGACGAGGTCATCACCTTCGACAAACTCGACCGTCCGGCCATCCGCCGCATTGTCAAGTTGGAATTGGTGGAACTTGTCAAGCGTGTGGAACTGCTGGGCTACAAGCTGGCCTTGTCAGACGAGGTGGAATCCTTCATCGCCGACCATGGTTTTGACCTTCAGTATGGGGCACGACCCTTGCGCCGTGCCATCCAGACTTACCTGGAGGACGGCTTGTCAGAGTTGCTCATCAATAAAGAACCTCAGCCGGGCAGCATGCTCGCGGTCAAGGTCGATGAGGCAGACAAAGACAAGCTGGCTTTTGAAGCGCTGTCGGTCGAAGCCAAAGCGGAAGTCTGAAACAGATAGAGGGGATAATGTCAAAATGTCAGGCATCTACATGCCTGGCATTTTTTTTGTACAAAGAAGCGTGTGAATTGAAAGAAATAAAAAACAATACTATAAAGACTATGCAAAAAGGAAATATTGGGGTTACGACAGAGAACATTTTCCCCATCATTAAAAAGTTCTTATATAGCGATCATGAAATATTCCTGCGTGAGTTGGTGTCCAATGCCGTAGACGCGACGCAAAAGTTGAAGACGCTCGCATCCAAAGGCGAGTTTAAAGGTGAATTGGGCGATTTGACCATTCATGTATCCTTGGACAAGGACACAATTACGATTTCAGACCGCGGCTTGGGCATGACAGCCGAAGAAATCGAGAAGTACATCAACCAGATAGCCTTCTCGGGAGCCAATGACTTCCTGGCAAAATACAAGGACGATGCGAATGCAATCATCGGCCACTTCGGTTTGGGCTTCTATTCAGCCTTCATGGTGGCCAAGCGTGTAGAGATTGTGACCCGCTCCTACAAGGAAGATGCGCAGCCCATGAAATGGACCTGTGACGGCAGTCCGGAGTTTACGCTGGAAGGCACGGAGAAGGAGGGCCGCGGTACGGATATTATCCTTTATATAGATGACGACTGTCGGGAGTTTCTGGAGGAAGCACGCTTGTCTTCCCTGTTGAGAAAATACTGTCACTTCCTGCCGATACCTGTCGCTTTCGGGAAGAAGAAAGAATGGAAGGACGGGAAGCAGGTGGATACGGAAGAAGACAATGTCATTAACGACACGACTCCCTTGTGGACGCGCAAGCCGTCGGAACTGAAAGACGAGGACTACAAGGCTTTCTATCGTGACCTCTATCCGATGTCTGACGAACCGCTCTTCTGGATTCACCTCAACGTGGACTATCCGTTCAACCTGACCGGTATCCTTTACTTCCCGCGCATCAAGAGTAACATCGATTTGCAGAAGAACAAGATACAGCTGTATTGTAACCAGGTTTATGTGACCGATTCCGTAGAGGGCATCGTGCCGGACTTCCTCACCTTGCTTCACGGTGTGATAGATTCGCCGGACATTCCTTTGAACGTCTCCCGTTCCTATCTGCAGAGCGATTCGAATGTGAAGAAGATTTCGACTTACATATCCAAGAAGGTGTCCGACCGCCTGCAGTCCATCTTCAAGAATGACCGTAAAGACTTTGAGTCGAAGTGGGATGACCTGAAAATCTTCATCCACTATGGCATGCTGACAGAAGAGGATTTCTATGACAAGGCAAATAAGTTTGCGCTGTTGAAAGATACGGATTCCAAGTATTATACGTATGAAGAATACCAGAACCTGATCAAAGGCGAGCAAACGGACAAGGACGGCAACCTCGTCTATCTCTATGCCAACAACGCCGAGGAACAATACAGCTATATCGAGGCTGCCAAGAACAAAGGTTACAATGTCCTGCTTATGGACGGCCAGCTTGATGTCGCTCTCATCAGCTTGCTGGAGCGCAAGATGGAAAAGAGCCGCTTTACGCGCGTGGACAGCGATGTCATCGACCGTCTTATTGCGAAAGAAGACGCCCGGACGACAGACTTGGAAGCTGACAAGCGTGAGATGTTGGCGACCGTATTCCGCAGCCAGTTGCCCAAGGTGGACAAGGTGGAATTCAACGTCGAGGCACAGGGCTTGGGTGAAAATGTAGCACCGATATTGATTACCCAGAGTGAATACATGCGCCGTATGAAAGAGATGGCACGCATCCAGCCGGGTATGAGTTTCTACGGAGAAATGCCCGACATGTTCAATGTGGTAATCAATGTGGACAACAAATTGGTAAAAGAGGTGCTGAACAATTCTGAAACTGAATGTGCCGCAGATTTGACCTCGCTGAATTTGTCGCTGGCTGACCTGAACAAACGTCATGAAGAACTTCATAAAGCTCAGGAAGGCAAGAAAGCCGAAGAGATTCCGACGGCAGACAAGGACGCCTTGGAAGAGGTGGAGAAGAAGATGGCTGATGAAAAGGCGAAGAAAGAGTCCATCTTGTCGACTTATGCCGGAGGCAATAAAGTCGTGCGCCAACTGGTCGACCTGGCATTGCTGCAAAACAATATGCTGAAAGGTGAAGCCTTGAACAATTTCATCAAGAGAAGTCTTGAGATGATAGGTTAAGTGAGAAGGGTATCCCTTGTGAAGTGTGAAAACTGAAAAAGCCCGGGTTTGCTGATAGATTGCGAACTCGGGCTTTTTTGTTTGTACGACACGTGACTTCGTGTAGTCTCTTTTAAACCAAATGTGCAATCAGCTCTTCGCGGTCGCCGGGCAACATGTCGATGACAGGGATTTCAATCATGGTGTAGCATCCAGGGCGTTGCTTCATGGAAGCGCGGGCCACGTTGACCAGCACTTGAGCCGTCAATGCCGGGTTGTTGATGTGCATGTTGAATTCGAACAGTTGGTTTTGCGTCTTGCCGGAAACGCCTTTGCGGGTCAGGTGCACGCCGTGTCCCATGTCTTTCAGGTCGTCGACGCAGGGCACTTGCATCACGTGGGTCTCGTCACTGGCAAAGTAGGGGTCGGCCTTGATGGCAGCTGACACTTCTTCCAGCGTATAACCGTCTTCCAGTTCGACATAGACCATGCGGCGATGGATGCCTGTGCCCACAGGGATGGTCATGGAGAGGGCTGCTTTCACGCCTTTGATGGCTTTTACAGCCACGGTGTGTCCCATGCTCATGCCCGGGCCGAAGTTCGTGTAACTGATGCCTTTGGGAGCAAGGCTTTGCATCAGGGTGCGGACGATGGAGTCACTTCCCGGATCCCATCCGGCGGAGATGATGGACACGGAGTTGTGTTCTTTAGCCACAGCGTCGAGCGAGCGGCGCAAGTCTACGATTTGTGTGTGGATGTCGAAGCTGTCCACTGTGTTGATTCCCAGAGCCAGGCATTCTTTTGCGTAGGCTTCCACGCTGCGGGTGGGAGTTGCCAGGATGGCGACATCGACATTTTCTAATTCGGTGATGTTTTTCACCACACGATACGGTTCCAGTTCCATCGGTTTATTTTCGGCTCCGCTGCGGCGTACGATTCCCACAATCTCAAAATCAGGAGCCGCTTGAAGCGCTTCCAGTGTGTAATGTCCGATATTTCCATATCCGACAATTGCAGCTCTAATCTTTTTCATAAAATTAATGCGTATAACTAAGATTACAAAATTCTGTCTTTTTGCTGCAAAAGTATACAAATATCACTATATTTGCAACGAACAATAGAATACTTGAGTGAATTTATGATAGAATATATTAAAGGTGATATTTCGGAGCTGACTCCGGCCTGTGTCATCCTTGAATGCGGAGGAATCGGGTATGAAATAAATATTTCGCTTAATACATACTCAGCCATACAGAGTATGCAGCGTACGAAACTATATATATATGAGTCCATTCGTGAAGACGCGCATGTGCTTTATGGGTTTGCGGACAAATCAGAGCGGGAGTTGTTCATGCTGCTGATTTCAGTGTCGGGCATCGGGGGCAACACGGCTCGTATGATATTGTCAGCTCTTACGACGACGGAGCTGTGTGAGGTAATCAGCAGCGGAAATGACAAGATATTGAAGACCATAAAAGGCATTGGACTGAAGACGGCCCAACGCATTATAGTCGATTTGAAAGACAAGATAAAGACGATAAGCATAAATGGTACACCTATGGGGCAAACTACGCTTTCCTATCCCGAACCGGAAATCGTGGAAGAAGCTGTGGCAGCTCTCACGATGTTAGGATTTCCGGCTGCGGCGTCCCAGAAAGTCGTACATGCGATATTGAAGGAATTGCCAGATAGCCCGGTGGAGCAGGTTATTAAATTTGCATTGAAGCGTCTTTGATTCACAGAGCTTTGAGCTCATTCGTGTAGCGGGCAAAATCCATTGGCTTGACGATGGTGTCTCCATGAGCCAGAAGATCTATGTCGATGTGGATGGTTTCCTGCTCTTTATCTGTAGGGCGTCGTCCACAGAAACGTTCCATGACTTTTAGTGCCGCATGCACTTCGTTTGCCTCCTGTTCGGTGGAGAACTTGGCCAATTGGTTCAGAAACGGGGCTTGATTATGCTTCATGTCGACAGGAGATGTTTCCCGGATGGGTGAAAATGAAATGCCGGGATAAGCACGAGTCAGAAGGTCTCGTGCTTTTTGTAGGTTGGAAACAGCATCGGTGTTTGAACCTAAACTGATGATGCAAATAACATTCTTCATAATAGCGGACAAAATAAATATATTCTGTTAGGAACTCCAAAGGAAGTTGCGTATATTTGCAGGAACTCTGAGGGATGGAGTGGAGATTTGTAATTCCAAAAGATGATTCATTCTGGCACTATGGCAAATCTTCAGGAGTTCTTAGTTATAGCTTTTTGGCTAAGTTTCAAATTAGACTTTAAGAAACAGATTGTATGAAATTTATCGGAATAATCCCTGCAAGATATGCATCTACCCGGTTTCCCGGCAAGCCATTGAAATTGCTTGGCGGCAAACCAATTATTCAGCGTGTCTATGAACAAGTGAAGGGCACGCTCGATGATGTTTACGTCGCCACTGATGACGAACGCATAGAGGCTGCCGTAAGAGCTTTTGGTGGAAACGTCGTTATGACTTCGGCTTCTCATCGGAGCGGCACAGATCGTTGTTATGAAGCCTATACAAAGGTCGGAGCAGGATTTGATGTCATCATCAACATCCAGGGTGACGAGCCTTTTATTCATCCGGAACAACTAGAGACGATGAAAGCTTGTTTTGACGATGGTGCGACTCAGATAGCGACGCTGGTCAAACCTTTCACGGAGTCGGATGGTCTGGCGGCGTTGGAGAATCCCAACTCTCCCAAGGTCGTGGTCGATGCGCAGATGCATGCTCTTTATTTCAGCCGTTCGGTTATCCCCTATTTACGGAGTGTGCCGCGTGAGAAATGGCTTTCGTCCCACACCTTTTACAAGCACATCGGGCTTTATGCATATCGTGCAGAGGTGTTGAGGCAGATTACGGCTATGCCTCAGTCTGCTTTGGAGCAAGCGGAATCATTGGAACAGTTGCGCTGGCTGGAAAATGGATATACGATAACAGTGGGTGTCAGTCAGGTGGAAACCATAGGCATTGATACGCCCGAAGATTTAGTGAAAGCTGAAGAATTTTTGAGATTACATGGAGCTAGATAGGACAAAACAACCCTCCATCCGTCCGATGGAGACATTTCAAATACAACGTCCCGAGATGCTGGAGATGCCCAATGGCATACCTGTGAGGATATTTCGTGCAGGGGAAGAAGAAGTCGTCCGTCTGGACATTATGATTCGAGGCGGACTGTTGGAACAGACGCAACCTTTGCAGGCTGTCTTCACGGCTCGTATGTTGCGAGAGGGGACAGCCCGTTTTTCGTCTGCAGAGATAGCTGAAAAGTTGGACTATTATGGTGCATGGCTGGATGTGTCGTCTTCCATGACTCATTCATTTCTGACGTTGTACACTCTCAATAAATATTTTGCTCAGACATTTGCTTTGCTGGTGTCCATGCTGAAGGAACCGACATTCCCGGAAAGGGAATTTGCGGTTGTCGTGGATGGAAACCGGCAACAGTTTCTTGTCAATCGGGAGAAAGTGGAAGTGTTGGCTCGCAAAGAGTTGAATATCCGTCTTTTCGGACGTAATCATCCGTTTGGGCGTTATGCCGAGCTTGAGGATTATGAACGGATAACAACTGCAGTTTTACGCACGATGCATCAGCACTACTATTGTGCAAAGAACTGCACTTGTTATTTGTCGGGTTATGTGACCGATGAGATATTGAAACTCATGGAGTCTGAATTGGGGCAGGATATGTGGGGTAGTGCAGAGGGGATTTCTCCCTCTTTGGTAGATTGCTTGCCTGAAAGTTTGAATGGAAAGCGTTGCTTCATAGAGCGTCCTGAAGCATTGCAGAGTGCTGTCCGCATGGGATGCTTCACGGTGGATTCTCAGCATCCTGACTTCTTGAAGTTACGATTTATGGTAACACTTTTTGGCGGATATTTCGGAAGTCGTCTGATGAAAAACATACGTGAAGACAAGGGGTATACGTATGGTATCGGTGCCGGGCTTGTCGCTTATCCGTTTCGCAACATGTTGGTGGTGAATACACAAGCTGCTAATGAATATGCGAATGAAGTCATAAGGGAAGTGAACTACGAGATGGAGCGGTTGCAAGCCGAACTGGTTTCGAGTGAGGAATTGGACATGGTGAAGAATTATGTGATGGGTGATATGTGCCGCAGTTACGAGAGTCCTTTTTCCATGGCTGATGCTTACATCTTTTTGGAGACTTCAGGCTTGTCGGATGATTTTTTTACACGTGCTCAGCAAACTGTGGCAGACATCACAGCTGAAGATGTGCGTGATATGGCTTGCAAATATTTGCGTAAAGAAAGCTTTACTGAGGTAATCGCAGGTAAAAAATGCGATGAAATGAATGCTTGATATGCCAGAAAGTGAAAGAAAGCTTAATAAGTTTGGCCCTATAAGAGGGAATCAGTTACATTTGAACAAATCTATAAAACAGAGATGACTCATGAAGAAAAAATACATATTATATGCATTCTTCTTGTTCGCAATACCTTTTTCCGGGAATGCACAAATCAAAATAGGTAATTACACTTTTAAAGACGGGGCTGAATATACCGGTGAGATAAAAAGTCGCAAACCGAATGGAAAAGGCAAGACCCTTTTTAAAAACGGTGATACTTATGAAGGTGAATATGTAAAGGGGAAGCGTGAAGGCTATGGAGTCTATATCAAGAAGGACGGTGAGCGTTTTGAAGGTAATTGGTACCAGGATGTCCGTCATGGGAAAGGCATTAAATATTTCAATAACAATAATCGCTATGAAGGCATGTGGTATGCCGACCATCAGCATGGGATAGGCACGATGTATTATTACAATGGTGATATTTATGAAGGAAATTGGGCCTATGACAAGCGTGAAGGCAAAGGAAAATATACCTGGTCTAACGGTGCGTTTTATACGGGTGACTGGAAAAATGACAAAAAGAATGGCACAGGAACATTGGACTGGAACGATGGGTCACGCTATGTCGGCGAATGGAAGAGCGATATGCGCGATGGCAAAGGGAAATACTATTATTCCAATGGTGATGAATATATAGGAGAATGGAGTAATAACGAACAGCATGGGAAGGGTACCTATATATATAATAACAAAGACAAATATGAAGGGGACTATTTTCATGGGAAACGTACAGGCCGGGGCATCTATACTCATGCTAACGGAGACATGTATGTCGGTGATTTTGTCGATGGCGAACAGACTGGGAACGGCAAATTCACATGGGCTAATGGTTCGGTCTATGATGGACAATGGAAAAAAAATAAGCGTGAAGGCAAAGGCACTTATACCTGGATGAACGGCGATGTCTATAAAGGAGAATGGAAAGATAATCTTGCAGACGGCTATGGAGAGTTGGTCAATTCGGATGGGTCGATGTACAAGGGCCAGTTTTCTAAAGGAAAGAAGGATGGGCAAGGTACATTGATTGATAAAGACGGAAACCGCTTTGAGGGATTCTTCAAGCAAGATGTGAAAGATGGGCCATTTATAGAAAAGGACGGTGACGGCAATGTCATTCGTCGAGGCACATATAAGTTTGGACGCTTGGACACAGTCAGTAAGTGAGGCTATAATCTGAAGAGAATATGTTAGAGCTGGAAAAGATAACAGAGGAGGTCCGTAGTTTGGCTCTTGAGACTGGAGACTTTCTACGTCATGAATGTATGAATTTCCACCGTGAGCGTGTGGAGAAGAAAGGAGCGCATGACTATGTATCTTATGTCGACAAGGAGTCGGAGCGCCGGATTGTCGCTCGTCTTCGTGAGATTCTGCCCGAAGCAGGTTTCATTACAGAAGAAGGCAGTGCCTCCCACACGACGGAAGAATATTGCTGGATTGTTGACCCTCTGGATGGAACGACCAATTTTATACACGGGAATGCTCCTTTCTGTGTTAGCATTGCTTTGCGAAATTCCGCAGAGTTATTGGTGGGAGTCGTGTATGAAGTTTGTCGAAATGAATGTTTTTGGGCATGGAAGGACAGTCCGGCCTTTATGAATGGGCATGAGATACATGTTTCATCTGTGTCTTTGCTGGATGAATCGTTCATTCAGCTGGGCTTCCCTTATCAGGCAGAGCGGAGTCGGGCATTCATGGTCGATGTCATAAGACAGTTGTATGGTCATGTCGGAGGCATTCGTGTGCAAGGTTCTGCGGCTGCGGAGTTGTGCTATGTAGCAGCAGGGCGTTTTGAAGCGCGATTGGAAGCCTTTCTTGGACCATGGGACATTGCAGCTGGAACACTCATCGCGCAGCAGGCTGGTGGCAAGTTGTCAACGTTTGCAGGTGGTGATGATTTCTATTCCGGGAAAGAAGTTCTTGCAAGCAATGGAAAAATCCACAAAGATTTGTTACATATAGTACAAAATTCATTATATTTGTGCGACTGAAATAATATAAACTCTTTTAATCCTTAAGAATTATGATCATTGATACACTAGACAATCTGGAAAAATATGCTTCGGTAAATCCTTTGTTTGCTAAAGCTATCGAATATTTGAAATCGACCGATTTAAAGGCTCATGAAGTGGGCAAAGTGGAATTACAAGGGAAAGACTTGGTCGTAAACTTTTCTATGGCTAAAGGAAAGACAAAAGAACAGGCTCAGCTGGAAACTCACAAGAATTTCATTGATATTCAAATTCCTCTTTCTTGTACGGAAGTAATGGGATACACTCCGGCATGTAATCTGCCGGAAGGTGATTATAATGCAGAAAAGGACATCACAAAATTTACGCTTCCTTCAGAAGCTTATATTCCGGTCCATCCGGGAATGTTTGCCATATTTTTCCCGCAAGATGGACATGCTCCTTGCATAGCTGACGAGGAAACCATTCAGAAAGTGATTGTAAAAGTACGTGTCTAATTAGTCTTCCTGGTTATGGAACTGAAGTTGAGGTTATTAAAGAATGACTCTTGGTTAGAGCCCTTTGAAAATGCTATCAATGGGCGTCATGCACATGTGATGGATAAAGTGAAGGAACTGACCAATAATGGTCGTAAGACGTTGACTGATTTTGCGTCGGGTCACCTTTATTTTGGATTACATCGCACGGATAAGGGATGGGTGTTCCGCGAGTGGGCACCCAATGCAACCGAGATCTATTTGATCGGCGACTTTAATGATTGGCAGGAAAAGCCTGAATTCAGGTTGAAGCGTTTGCGCAACACGGGTAATTGGGAGATTAAGTTGAAACCCAATGTACTGAAACATGGCGATTTGTACAAATTGAAAGTCTATTGGGACGGTGGTTGCGGAGAGCGTATTCCGGCATGGGTTCGTAGAGTCGTTCAGGATGAGCAGACAAAAATCTTCAGTGCACAAGTGTGGGAACCTGAAAAACCTTATAAATTTAAGAAAAGGGTCTTCAGACCGAACACTTCTCCGTTACTGATTTATGAATGCCACATAGGCATGTCACAAGAGGAAGAAAAGGTGGGTTCTTACACGGAGTTTCGTGAAAAAGTATTGCCGCGTGTGATTGCCGATGGATATAATTGCATTCAAATTATGGCAGTCCAGGAGCATCCTTATTATGGAAGTTTCGGTTATCATGTATCCAGTTTTTTTGCGCCATCTTCCCGTTTTGGCACACCTGACGAGTTGAAGCAATTGATTGATGAGGCCCATCAAAACGGCATTGCTGTGATTATGGACATTGTTCATTCGCATGCGGTGAAGAATGAAGTCGAAGGATTAGGCAACTTTGCAGGAGATCCCAATCAATATTTTTATCCGGGAGAACGGCATGAGCATCCTGCATGGGACTCTCTTTGCTTCGACTATGGCAAGAATGAAGTGCTGCATTTTCTGTTGTCCAACTGCCGTTATTGGTTGGAGGAATTTAAATTCGATGGTTTCCGTTTTGATGGAGTGACTTCCATGCTCTATTATAGTCATGGATTGGGTGAAGCCTTCTGTAATTACAACGATTATTATAACGGGCATCAAGATGATAATGCCATCTGCTATTTGTCTTTGGCCAACTTGTTGATTCATGAGGTCAACTCGAAGGCCATTACTATTGCCGAAGAAGTGTCCGGTATGCCGGGATTGGCACTGCCTGTTCTTGATGGCGGTTATGGGTTTGACTATCGTTTGGCAATGAATATACCTGACTACTGGATTAAAATCATAAAGGAAAAGGTGGATGAGGATTGGAAACCGTCCAGCATGTTTTGGGAAGTCACCAATCGCCGTAAAGACGAGAAGACCATATCATATGCTGAAAGCCATGACCAGGCATTGGTCGGGGACAAGACCATCATCTTCCGTCTGGTAGATTCCGATATGTATTGGCATTTCAGGAAAGGAGATGAGAACGAACGGGTACACCGCGGCATTGCCTTGCACAAGATGATTCGCCTGCTGACCAGCTCGACGCTGAATGGAGGTTATCTCAACTTTATGGGCAATGAGTTTGGACATCCAGAGTGGATAGATTTCCCACGTGAAGGCAACGGGTGGAGCTACAAGTATGCACGCCGCCAGTGGAGTTTGGTCGACAATCAGGACTTGTGCTATTGCTACTTGGGTGATTTTGATAAGGCGATGTTGAGCGTCATTAAGGATGTGAAGAACATCCAGAAAACACCGGTTGTGGAGATTTGGCACAATGATGGAGACCAGGTGTTGGCTTATATGCGTCGCGACCATATCTTTGTCTTCAACTTCAGTCCCACGCGCTCGTTTGTCGATTACGGCTTCCTCGTGCCCCGAGGCTCATACGACGTGGTGCTCAATACGGATGCCGTGCAGTTTGGAGGCAACGGACTGGCTGACGACACAGTGAGACATTTCACCAACTATGACCCCCTGTATGCGAAGGACAAGAAAGAGTGGTTGAAACTCTACATTCCTGCCCGATCGGCTGTTGTCCTCCGAAAAGTAAAGGAATAATTGCATATCATGACAAAAAGTTTAACAATAAGATACAAGGCCGCACGTAGTATACGCATCGCGTGTGGCCTTGTTTTTATTCTGTTTTGCTCTTTCTATCTTTTCTTTCAGACCCACTTGCTTGAGATGCTCCAGAAAGTGCTTTCTGACGGGCAGACGGCGTATGCCGCCCGTTGGGGGACATGGATTATTACACTGGTGCTCTGCCTGGTGCAGTTTGGCGTGAGCCAGGCTGTGCGTTTGCCCGAACGTTGTCATGCGCTGACCTATTTACCTTCCGTGTTGTTGCTTTCATGCATCACGGACTTTGACAAAAGCATTTACGAGAGTGTCTCCATCGGGCATTGGAGTTGGATAATCCCGCTGTCTGTCGTCGCACTGTTTGGAGTGTCGTGGGTGTGTCGGCGTTGGGATTGGCTTGGCGCTGACAATCGTGAACAGACCTGGCTGGGGCGTTTGTTGCCCAATACCCTCACGCTGTTCCTGCTCTGTGTCGGATGTATGGCGTGGGGAAATACGGATGAAGTGTTTCACTATGAGACTGCCGCTGATGCGGCTTTGCTACGCGACGATTATGAAGCCGTGTTGTCCATCGGTGCGGACTCGCCCCGCACATCGCGCGAACTGACGGTCTTGCGGACGTATGCCCTGAGCCGCACGGGGTTGCTGGGTGAGAAGCTTTTTGACTATCCTCAGCGTGACGCTTCCCGCGGATTGCTGTTTGAGGCCGGACTTCCTGCCACGACGTGGCTGAAACCCACGGCTGTGTATGAATATTTGGGCGATACTCCTCGTGCTGGGGAAAGCGTCACGGACTATTTGCGACGTCTTTGTCACGAAGAGACGGGCAACGAACCGGCACTGGATTACTATCTCTGCGCACTCTTGTTGCGGAAAGAACTGGACACGTTTGTCGCAGAGCTGAACTATTATTGTTACGTGGAACCTTCCCTTCCGCGTGCTTATCAGGAGGCGCTTTTCCTCTATTATGCCGGGCATGCCGAGCTGACGCCTCCTTTCGACCTGTCCGCCGTGGGCCGCGACTACCAGCTCTATCGGCTTTCGCCTGCGGCACATCAGAAAACTTATTGGTATTATTACGACCACACGACGATTCGCTTCGAATAATCGTGTCGGGAAGGACGGGGGATGTATTTCTTTCCGGCTTTTCTTTTTTCTGCGGATGCTTGTCGTCACGGACTGTGACGGCGGTGTCTTCGCATGCGCACGCTTATGCTTGTGGAGGAACACCACTATGTTTTCTTCATAAGGTGTACACCTTATACATGCAAAGATGTACACCTTATGTATACAGAGGTGTACACCTTATTCATTATAGACACATATGTTTTTTCAAGGATATGCCTGTCTTTCTTCATAAACAGGACCGTGCAGCTTCGGAAAGACCGCTGTGAAGGACGGAGGGTGTGGGAAATAGCGGACGGACGAGCCGCCGTTTGCTCCGTTTTTTATACCTTTGCACATCATTGGATATAGTAAACAAACGATTGGAATACAATGGCAGACAATTACATCGAACGTCAATATGAGCAGTATGAAGCTCGGAAAGCCGCATGGGAAAAGGCGCGTAAGCTGGGGAAAAAGAAAGTGAAAGCTCTTCGCCAGAAGGTGAAAAAGGCGGAGTAAATCCGGACTCGTCCGCCATAAAATGCTTACATTTGCACGATTTTTAAGTGCATGAAAGAAAATGAGCAATGTTTATGAGGAACGTCTGGGGACGGACCGTATGTTGCCGCTGGTGTTTCGAATGGCGCTTCCGGCCGTGGCAGCACAAATCGTCAATCTGTTGTACAATCTCGTCGACCGCATCTACATCGGCCATATCCCGGTCATAGGCACTGACGCGCTGGCAGGCATAGGCGTGACTAGTTCTGTCATCATCTTGATTTCAGCTTTCTCTGCCATCGTGGGAGGAGGGGGTGCGCCGCTGGCCGCCATCGCGTTGGGGCAGGGTGACCGTGTGCGTGCCGGGAAAATCCTGGGCAATGGCTTTACTCTTCTGCTGATGTTCACATTGCTCACGTCCGTGACGGCATATATCTTCATGCGGCCCGTCTTGCTTTTCACGGGGGCTTCGGAACATACCATAGGCTACGCCGTCGACTATCTGTCCATCTATCTGCTCGGGACGCTGTTTGTGGAAGTATCGGTCGGGCTCAACACGTTCATCAATACGCAGGGGCGTCCTGCCATCGCCATGAAGTCCGTGCTCATCGGGGCATTCCTCAACATCGTGCTCGATCCGCTTTTCATTTTTACTTTTGACATGGGAGTGAAGGGAGCAGCATTGGCCACCATCATCTCGCAGGCATGCAGCGCCGCATGGGTTTTGTCATTTCTTACGTCCAAGCGGGCGTCCCTCCGTCTGGAGCGTCGCTACATGAAGCTGGACAAGCGCATTGTCCTGAGCATCCTTGCATTGGGCGTGTCTCCTTTCATCATGGCCAGCACGGAGAGTCTCGTGGGCTTTGTGCTCAACACGGGGCTGAAACACTTCGGCGACATCTACGTAAGTGCCCTGGCCATCATGCAGAGTGCCATGATGTTGGTGAGTGTGCCACTGACCGGGTTTGCCCAAGGATTTATTCCCATCGTGAGCTACAATTACGGGCATGGCGACCGCGAACGTGTGAAGTCCTGCTTCAAGGTGGCGCTGACGGTGATGTTTTCGTTCAATTTCCTGTTGATAGTCTTGATGATTCTCTTTCCCCATCTCGTGGCCTCGGCTTTCACGAGTGATGACGTGCTGATTCAGACCGTGGAACGGGTGATGCCCGTGTTCCTCGGCGGCATGACCATCTTCGGACTGCAACGTGCTTGTCAGAACATGTTTGTCGCCTTGGGGCAGGCCCGCGTGTCGGTCTTCATCGCGCTCCTGCGGAAGGTGATCTTGCTGGTGCCGCTGGCCATCATTCTTCCCAAGTTCATCGGGTTGATGGGTGTCTTCGCCGCGGAAGGCATTTCCGACGCTTTGGCTGCCATCTGCTGCACGACCATCTTTGCCATCCAGTTTCCCCGTATATTGAAAAAGATGCACGCGCCGGCTTAGCGGGTGGAGAGTATCATCTGGATGACTTCGGCGTAGTTCTTTTTCCCGGACGTGATTTGGTTTCCTTTGAGGAAGAGGTCATAGACCCAGTCTTGGATGCTTCCCAATGCGTGGCTGTATTTTTCGCTCCAGTAAGTGTCCCTGTTTCCTAATTCCCGCACGACTTCATCGCGCAGGGTGAGTGTCCACTCCCGATAGGTCTCAGGTTCCATCACGGCGCGGGCATTGATGATGACGTAAGACAGCAACCCCATGTAGCCGCTGTACCGCACTTCCGGACGGCCGGACTGCGTACAGATGCGATAGGCCCAATAGTTGGCTTCCGCTTCGCTGCTGACGCCCAGCAGGTGAGCCAGTTCGTGGGCATAAGTAAATGGATGTTGGGAAGGCAACAATTCTTCGTTCAGTTGCATTTCGACAAAGAACGGGCCGGCATATCCCAAGACGCCAACATGGGAATAAAGCGTGTTGAACCATAGGTCTTTCGGGCAGTGATAGGATTCCGGTGCGTCCAGCCCATATCCGGCAGGCACTGTCGCGTAGAGCGTCCGGATGTCTTGCTGCACGGCCAGCGTGTCGATGGATGCCACGTCGCAGTAGTTGGTGTTCAGGCTGTCGGTGTACGAGTGCAGGAAGGAACGGAACTTCGCTTCCTCGTATGCAGCCGGCTTCACTCCGGCACGGACATAGAACGACTCCCGGAAATAGTTCAACCCCCATCCCCAATAGAACCAGGCATATACCCAGAGGATGATTTCTGCTTCTCTTCGCAGGATGCGTTTCCATCCTTGGCCACCTCTGCGGGCGAGGATGGGGTAGCCCAGCAGGCATATCCCGATGACCAGTGCGACTGTTTCTTCCAGAGAAAACGGCACGAGCGAAGCCGTGCGTGAGAGGATGGATGCGGTGTGGGGATAGATGTGCCGTGCATACCATTCTCCGGCCTGCGGGCAGAGCTGGCACACGAAGATGAAAGCCAGCAGCAGAGCCAGCATGCTCCAGCGCAGGAGCCGGCATAAACGTCTTCTATGCATGGGGCTCGGGTGACAGGATGGTGCTTCGGACGAGATACTCCGGCTTGGGAGCATAAATATAGATGACGCTGCCTCCCTTGATGGCGTCGATGATGGGGCGGGAGAGTGCCTGAGGGACTGCCGGACAGCCGAAGCTGCGTCCCAGACGGCCGCATGAGCGGATGACCGACGGATTGGAATAAGCTGCCCCGTGCATCACGATGGCTCGTTCGCGGGCGCGGTCGTTGATGCCTTTTTCCAGTCCGTCGAGGATGAGGGAATAGCCGTTTCGCCCCTGATAGGTGTTGCCTGTGAGATAAAAGCCCAGTGAACTTTTGTGCGAACCGTTTTCGTTGGAAAAGGATGTCGCGTAGTTTTCCCCGCTGTTTTTGCCGTGTGACACGACGGAGGAGAACAGCAATTTCCTCTTCTGCATGTCGATGACGAACAGGCGCTTTTCGGTGGATGGTTTGGAAAAGTCGATAAGCGTGAGCACGTCCCGTTTTCGGCTTTCGATTTTGTAAAATCCCTCCACTGCTTGGCGGAATGCTTCCCGGCTGACAAGGCTGTCGAGCTGGAGGGTGTCATAGAGTTGTTCGTAGGCTGTTGCCGGCGCGGGATTTTCCGGCTGCGTTGATGTGACAGCTGGTTCGCCGGTGCTGCTTCCTGTCAGCAGGCACAGTCCGGGTATGATAAGCACTGACAATAGTAAGGAATATAGAAGTCTCTGCATGGATGTCTTAGGCTGAAAATTTCCGCAAAGATAATCCATATTTCCCGATTAGGCAGAAGGTAAGATGTTAAATATGAGCCTCCCGCGTCATTCGACGACGATGATGAGTGACTGTAGCACCGGTGCCCATTCGTAGATGAACTTTCCATGAGAAGTTGCGACACGTACACACATGTGTGAACGTGGGGTTGTGCCCAGTGAGTAGCTGTATTCGATTTCTTGGGTGTGGGGTGCGTTCACGGGGACACCATGCAGATAGGCTCCGTTGGTGAAGCGGCAAGCGTAGGGTGCGAATCCTCCATGTTCCGCCGAACCGTCTTTCAGGTAGACCATGCGCCGCTTCTTTTCCTGAAGCAGGAACATGCCCAGCGGTGTGGGTTGTGCGTAGGGTGGCCGGCGTCGTCCGGTGGTGCACGGGTTCATGCTGCGCACCAGCCAATGGCCTTTCGCCTGGCGTTCCAGAGTGGCGATGTGCTGGCTGCCTCGGTCGACGATGATGACATGGCGGAACCGCGTGCTGTCGGGCAACTCTTTCAAGTAGCGTTTGGGGACGAGCCATTTTTCTCCAGAGCCTGTGAGGCGTATCCGCATGAAGCTACCCTCTTCTCCCTCCCCGTAGGCCAGCGTGCCGTCGCGTCCGTAGCGTTCAGGCACGGCCGTGTCGGTGAGGAGATAGAGCGGTGCGGACTGGTATCGCTCGATGTTCAGGCTGTCAGAGACACGGCCGTAGTCATTTCGATGATAGTTTCTCACGACGGGAGCTTCCCGGTTGCGGTTCTTGTAGTTTTGCATCACGACCCACCGGCAAGTGGAGTCGCGTTGCATATTTTCCACCTCTGCCAGCCACTCTTCGATGAGTGTCCACTTGAAACTCCATGCCGTGTCTTTCTGCGGGTAGGTGTCCTTCAGGGTGTACTTGTCATAGAGCAAGTCTTTTTCTATCACGATGTCCGTACCCTTGAGCAACGGCTTGGGTGCGGGACGTGTCGGAGTCGTGTCCGTGCGGATACTGTCGGTCGCAAGTTCCGCTGCCGGAGACGGTGTCCGGTGGGCGCATCCTGCGAGCAGCAGGCAGGCACACATGAAGGGGAGTAGAGTCGGCAGTTTCATGACAAGAGTTGTTTGAAGATAAAGGGGGAAAACAGATTTAGAGTGCGCAACTGTCTCCTCCGCCATAGTCGGCACTGGTGCTTCCTTCATATTCCGGATGGCGTTGCAGCCAGACGGCTGCATAGGAACAAGTGGCCACAGGTTTCAGCCCTTTCGCGCGTGCATAGTCATAGGTCGCACGGACGAGTGCTGAGGCTATGCCTCTGCCGCCGATAGCTTCGGGGACAATGGTATGGCGTATGTCCACACAGGTGTCGTCTTCCGCATAGGACACATACGCCGTCACACCGTCGACGACGGTTTCGAAACGATTCTTTTCAGGATAATGCTCTATCTTCATAAGGCTGTGATTTAAGAATTATCCAAATGTAGAAACAATCGTTTGCATTTCCTAATTTATTGGTCATAAACTTATCATTCAGCACTAAAAAAGTTCCCAACCATCCATTTCTGTGGGATTTTCCAGTCAGAAGTAAGTCCCTTTCATTATTTGTCGCGGATTCTGTTGGTGCAGGCCGGCAGATGGAGGAGGAAGAAACTGCGATGTATTTCTAAATAAGCACTATCTTTGCCAACCCGGAAAAATAGACAGGAAAACCAACTGCCATGAACGGTATAAAGGGTAGCCGGGAGCGGAAAGGAGGGTAGCCGACCACGGAAAGGAAGGCGTCCCGGAGCGGAAAGGAAGCCGTGCAAGCCTACCCTTAACAGGGCTTTTTAGTGGCTCTTGGTTGCAAGGGTTTCCGGGCTGGAGAACTTATATAATAAATATGTATTATGCAATCATGTCTTCATCGTTTTGATGCCAGTGTGCAGGGAATCGAACTTCCTCGGCATTTCACATATTCGTTTCACTACACACCCCATCCGTTGTGCGAGAATGCTGCCGCCCGGGTGCAGGCCTATTTGAGAGGGCGTGCCGACTGGGCTGAGGAGTTGGACGCCGGGAAGATGTTCGGAGTGCTGGTCGTGCAGGATGAGGAGGGTGGTCTCGGTTTCTTGGCAGCTTTTTCCGGTATATTGGCCGGGAGGAATGTGCATGACTATTTCGTGCCTCCTGTCTATGACTTGCTTCAGCCGGACGGTTTTTTCCGGGAGGAAGAAGGGAAAATCTCTGCTATCAATCATCAGATAGAAACGTTGTCTTCATCGGATGCTTACATACAGGCCCGTAAGGAACTGGAAGAAGCCGAGGCACAGAGCCGCATGGCACTGGAGGATGCCCGCGCAGCGATGGCGCAAGCGAAAGCCGTGCGCGACAGCCGGCGTCAGAGCGGGACGCTCAGTCTGCAGGAGGCCGAAATGCTCAGCCGTGAGAGCCAGCATCAGCGGGCGGAATACCGGAGGCTGGAGCAGCGTTGGGCTGGAGTGATAGCCCGGTGTCGGCAGGCATTGGAAGCTTTTGACAGCCAACTGGCCGCATGGAAACAGGAGCGTCATCGCCGTTCGGCAGCACTTCAGAAAACGCTCTTTCGTCATTTCTGTATGCTGAACGCCCGAGGCGAGGAGAAAGACCTCTGCCAGATTTTTTCGGAGGCCGGACGGTCTGTCCCGCCTGCCGGTGCGGGGGAATGTGCAGCGCCAAAGCTGTTGCAGTATGCCTACGAGCATGCGCTTCGCCCTCTGTGTATGGCGGAATTCTGGTGGGGACATTCGCCCAAGAATGAACTTCGTCGTCATGGCTATTACTATCCGGCTTGTCGCAGCAAGTGTGAACCCATCTTGAAACACATGTTGCAGGGACTTGACGTGGAGGCCAATCCGCTCCTTGACGCCGCACGTAGGCGGATGGAGCCGGAAGTGGTGTGGGAGGATGACTATCTGGTTTTGGTTGACAAGCCTGCCGGTATGCTTTCAGTGCCGGGCAAGGAGGATGGTTTTTCCGTGTGGGAGTGGATGCGCCGCCGTTGTCCCCAGGCTGACGGTCCGCTTGTGGTCCACCGTCTGGACATGGCGACATCAGGCCTCTTGCTGTTGGCCAAGAACAAACAAGTCCATGCAGCCATGCAGGCTTTGTTTGAAACCCGTGCGGTGAGAAAATGCTATGTGGCGTTGTTGGACGGCCGGCCTCCGGCAGACAAAGGTTTTGTCCGTCTGCCCTTGTGTCCCGACCCCGACGAACGTCCGTTACAGCAGGTAAACCAGGCTTATGGGAAGCCGTCTGTCACCCGCTATGAGGTACTTGGGCGTGAGGGGGAATATACCCGTGTGGCACTCTACCCATTGACCGGGCGGACGCATCAGTTGCGCGTCCATGCCGCTCATCCTTTGGGCTTGGATGCTCCCATTGTCGGCGACACGCTCTATGGCCGTCCGTCAGACCGCCTTTATCTGCATGCCGAACGCCTGGAATTTCGCCATCCGGTGACGGGACAGTGGATAAAAGTGGAACAGAAAGCCATGTTTTAACGTTCGTTCAGATGAGGGTATCCGGAAAAGGCTTATATTCGTAGAGTAACATCTATGTTTAAACCAAAAGAAGAATTATGAAGAGATTAGTTATGGCTGCTGTGACTGCGGGTTGCATGACATGGGCCGAGGCGCAAGACACGAATGTCATCCGTCTTCCCGAACCGGACAAGACACGTGGCACAGCTGTGATGCAGGCTTTGGCCGACCGGGTGTCTGTGCGTGAATGTTCATCGGAAGAATTGAGTTTGAATGATATGTCTGATGTGATTTGGGCTGCTAACGGCATAAACCGCCCTGAAGAGGGACGCCGCACGGCTCCTTCGGCCCTGAACAAGCAAGATATTGACATCTATGTGTTCACGGCAGAGGGCGTGTACCTCTATTTGCCGCAGGAGCATGCCTTGCAGCAAGTGGCTGAAGGCGACCATCGTGAAGCGTTGGCAGGTCCTCCGTCTCCGGCCCGAGCCCAAGACTTTGTCAAGGACTTTCCCGTCATACTCCTGTTTGTGTCTGACCTTTCCCGTTTCGGCATGGAAGGCGAACGGGTGAAACTGATGGCTGCGATGGATGCCGGCATCGTGTCGGAGAACGTAAGCCTGTTTTGTGCATCTGTCGGACTGTGCACCGTCCCGCGTGCTTCGATGGATGAGCCTGCCGTGCGCCGACTGTTGAAGCTGGGCGAGCAGCAGATACCTTTGTTGAACAATCCTGTGGGTTATCCCAAGAAATAAACATGATTAGCTTATGAACCGAATTACTTCTCTGTTTCAGATTAAATATCCCATCATCCAAGGTGGCATGGTGTGGTGTAGTGGCTGGCGGTTGGCATCGGCTGTCAGCAATGCCGGAGGATTGGGTTTGCTTGGAGCTGGTTCCATGCATCCCGACACGTTGCGTGAACATATCCGTAAATGTCAGGCAGCTACGGACAAGCCGTTTGGCGTCAATGTGCCGTTGATGTATCCGCAGATTGAGGAGATTATGCATTTGCTGGTCGAGGAAGGGGTGAAGGTGGTCTTCACTTCAGCCGGCAATCCCAAGCTGTGGACACCGTTTTTGAAAGAGCACGGTGTTACGGTGGCCCATGTGGTGTCGTCGTCCCGCTTTGCACGCAAGTGTGAGGAAGCCGGAGTGGATGCAGTCGTAGCCGAGGGCTTCGAGGCCGGAGGACACAACGGACGTGAAGAGACGACCACTTTCTGCTTGATTCCGGCGGTACGTCGTGCGACAAATCTGCCTTTGATTGCAGCAGGAGGCGTTGGGACAGGACGGGGATTGCTGGCTGCCATGGCTTTGGGCGCTGAAGGTGTTCAGGTGGGCACACGTTTCGCCTTGACGCAGGAAAGCTCTGCACATCCAGACTTTAAGGCGTATGGACTTACGTTGGAGGAGGGTGACACGAAGTTGTTGCTTAAAAAGCTATCTCCCACTAGACTGGTGAAGGGAGCGTTTTGCCAAGCGGTGGAGGAAGCGGAAAGCCGTGGGGCGTCTGTGGAAGAGCTGCGCGAACTCTTGGGACGCGGCCGCGCCAAGAAGGGCATCTTCGAAGGTGACCTTGAGGACGGAGAATTGGAGTTGGGCCAAGTGGCTTCGCTTTTCCGACAATCGCAGACCGTGGCTGAGGTCATGCGCGAGATGGTGGAAGAGTATGATGCGGCTTTGGCAGCTCTGAAGTCGTCTTCTTTGTTGGACGAGTGAGAGGCGTCTTTCGGCTCAACCTCGGGTAAACAGGGCGTATCCCGCCCATACGGCCAGTAAGCCTATGAGCAGGCTGAGCGAAGCATAGAGCGTGAGAATGAAAAATTGCTCGCCTTTCAGTAGTTGGAAGTTCTCGTTCATGAAAGTAGAGAAAGTAGTGAATCCTCCACAGAGGCCTACTGTCAGGAAAAGCCGTATGTCAGGGTTCAGCAGGTGGCTGCGTTCGAAATAACCGTTGAGCATCCCGATAAGGAGGCAACCCAGCACATTGACGGCCCATGTCGCCAAGGGAAACGGATGATGCACGTAGGTTTGAACCAGACGGGAGAAGAGGAAGCGCAAGCCTCCGCCCAGGAAACTCCCCAAGCCAACAATCAAGAAAGAACGTATCATAAAGAATAGATGAATGTTTACAGGGTGCAAAGGTAGCAATTACGGGATAAATTCAGCCTTTGTGCCCATTAAACCGATTAGACAATGGTTTCTCGACGGCATATTCTTTTTTGTCTTTTCCTGTTAGTTATGTGTGGATTCGTCCACGCTCAAGTGAGATTTGCCCGTACGACCCTTGACTTGGGCACGATACCGGAAGACACTGTAAGGCTTCCCCGCTGTGAGTTCTCTTTTGTCAATGAGGGGGATACGGTCGTCGCATTGAGCCGTGTCAGTACTTCCTGCGGATGCTTGCGGGCCTCGTATGGGAAACGTCCCGTGCAACCCGGACAGACGGGGTATGTCATTGTCACCTTCGACCCGGCAGGACGTCCGGGGAAGTTTCTCCGTAAGGTGTCTGTCTATTTTGCCGGGCAGGTCCGGCCTTATGTGTTACAAATAAAGGGAACTGTCGCTCCGGCACGGCGGTCCGGACAGCAGTTCCCTTCCTATCCTTTCAGGCGTTGAAACTTCACAATTCTCCGTTTTGGCGCAAGTAAGCCTCGATATTTGCCAGTGCTTTCCGGGACAGGCGTTCGATGCTTTGTGCTGACGAGCCTGCGACAACCGGCGTGTACATCACTTGTGGATGACCGGCCAGTTCGTCTACGGCTGTTCCCATGCCTGTGCCGTCACAGAAGTAAAAACTGTGGTCGTTGGCAGTCAGCCAAGCCTTCAGCGCGGCTACATCAAATGTAGGCCCTATGGATGTGTTCAGCAGGATGCGCCCGTTGCCCATCAGACGAAACTCCTCCTCGCCCAGCAGGCGGGTGTTGCGGGGAAGGCAGGTGAACACGATGTCGGAGTGGCGAAGGAGGTCATGAAGCGGATGGTAGGCTATGCCAACTTCCTCGGCATCTGTCTTGCGTGTGCGGCTGTAGTAAGCCACGTCAGCTCCGAGGAAACGGAAGGCGTCGGCCAGCATGCGGCCCGTGCGGCCCAGGCCGATGACGCCCACTTTCTGCCGTGTCAGTTCCTGCCGGACTGGCTTCCACTGGCATTCGCCGAATCCATGAAGGAAACGCACCAGCTCGCTGATGGCATACTCCACGACACCTTCGTCGCCGTAGTCGCGTACGCCTGTCACGGTGATGCCCAGCTTGCGGGCCTTGGTAAGGTTGACGTTGCAGGCTTGCTCGTAGAGCGTGCAACACATTCCGATATAGCGTATGTTCGGGCAGGCGTCGAGCACCGTCTTGCTTATTGTCGTCTTGAAGGATACCAGCACTGCGTCGGCGTCGCCTATCCGACGGATTAACTCATCCTCATCAGCTGCACGCTCGTCATGCAGTTCCACACATGCCGCATAGTCGGACAACTTCTTCAGAGCATCCTCATGGAGCAGCGTGTTTTCGATGGCTACAAGTTTCTTAAACATGTCTTTGGGGTTTTTAGATTAAATCAGGGGGCAAAGATAGGTGATAGGAACAAAATTAGTTATACTTTCGCCGAAAATTACGAACTAAAACAGTCAACCCTATGGAGCAACAACCTCAACTCAACGAACACAACAAGCAGGAGTTTCCTCCTGCGCATACCGCCGAACATATCCTCAACCAGACCATGGTGCGCATGTTCGGTTGTGAACGTTCGCGACATACGCATATCGAACGCAAGAAAAGCAAGCTGGACTATCAGCTTCCCACGTGTCCCACGGCGGAGCAGGTGGCCGAAATCGAACGCCGGGTCAACGAAGTCATCGCCCGCGACCTGCCCGTCACGATGGACTACATGACGCAGGAAGAGGCAGTCCGGCTGTTTGACCTCGGTAAGTTGCCCGAAGACGCAAGCTCTACGCTCCGCATCGTACGTGTCGGCGACTATGATGCCTGTCCCTGCATTGGCACCCACGTGGCCCACACGGCCGAGATCGGGCGTTTCCGCATCAGCAGCACACGCTATGCCGACGGCGTGTTTCGCATCGTCTTCCGTCTCGACTTGCCCGAATGAAAGGCAGGCGGCCCCGAGGAATCGCTTCCCCGGGGCCGCTCTTTTTTAACTTTTTTATTGAACAACTTAGGCAAATATGTCCGAACGTTCCAAGTAGGCGATGACTTCGCCGGCATTGACCGTCTGCCCTTGTTTGGCGCAGACTTCTACTACGCGGCCTGTGAATCCCGTGAGGATGTCCTCGTTTTCACCCCACGGAGTTGAAATCGAACAGAACACTTCGTCGTGTTGGTATTTGCGGCCTACGAACGGTTCCATCAGTTCGCCGTTGAAGTTTACTCCGTAGAGGATTTGGCCGCGGCGCGGTGCCACAATCGGGTCGGCCTTCGCACGCTTCATCTTCTTGATGGTCTCTTCATCGAAGCCCTTCTTGGCCATGGCGGCGTCCTTGGCACGCTGCAAGTCGTCAAGGAAGCGTTTCTTAGCCACGCCTGACTTATAGTCGCGATACTGACGGTCGTGCATGGCCAGTTCGAACAGTTCTTCGTCGTCCTCGCCGTATTCCCAACCGTTTTCGTCCATCTCCTTGCGATACTTGTCCAGTTCGTCAGGATAATAGCTCTGCGGATCTTCTTCCGTAAACTCGTAGCCTTTCGATTTTGCCAGTTCGATGATTTCGGGAGCTAACTTGCCGGGCAGGCGTCCGCTCTTGCCCAGAATCATGTCCCACGTGTGGTTGTCAATCATCGTGAAACGTTCCTCGCCCTTGACGAGCTGCATGACGTTCATCAGCGCTACATTCTTCACATACTGGCTGAACGGTGTCACCAAGGGAGGATAGCCGAGCTTCGGCCATACGTAGGCCACTTCGTCGAAGAGCATGACAAGCAGGTCGTCGATGGAGAGTGGCTCTTTGCCTTGGCCCTTGAGTATCATATTGATGCCTGCATGGACACCCTTCAGGTCGGCCATCATCGAGCCCATCATGCCGCCCGGCAGACCGCAGCCCAGCAACAGAGAAGACATGTATTTGTTCGTCGGGTCCATGAAGTAGCCCAGGAAGTCGTCGATGAACTCCTGTGTCAGGCTACGCACTTTCATGTAGGCGTTCATGTTGATTTCAGGCACGTCGAAGCCTGCATTCTTCAGCATCGACTGCACGGAGATGATGTCCGGGTGGACCTTACCCCAGGCGAGGGGCTCCATAGCCGTGTCGATGATGTCCGCTCCGTTCTTGCAGACCTCGAGGATGGAGGCCATCGAGAGGCCCGGGCCGGAGTGGCCGTGATACTGTATGATGACGTCGGGATGTTTCTCCTTGATGCGGCGCACCAGTTCGCCCAGCATGGCGGGCTGGCCGATGCCGGCCATGTCCTTCAGGCAGATTTCGGGAGCGCCGGCGGCGATGAGCTGGTCGGCGATGCCGCAATAGTAGTCGACTGTGTGCACGGGCGAAGTCGTGATGCAGAGCGTCGCCTGCGGGATCATGCCTGCCTCAAGTGCATACTTGATGGAGGGGATGATGTTGCGCACGTCGTTCAGTCCGCAGAAGATACGCGTGATGTCCACGCCTTGCGCCTTCTTCACCTTGTACATCAGGCGGCGTACATCGGCCGGGACGGGATACATGCGGAGGGCGTTCAGGCCTCTGTCGAGCATGTGTGTCTGGATGCCCACCTCGTTGAAAGGCTTGGTGAAGGCACGCACGGCCTTGTTCGGGTTTTCGCCATAGAGCAGGTTGACCTGTTCGAAGGCGCCGCCGTTGGTTTCCACACGGGCGAAGCAACCCATGTCGATGATGTGCGGGGCTACTCGCTCCAGTTGGTCGATGCGAGGTTGGTACTTACCGGATGATTGGAACATGTCCCGGTAGACAAGACTGAATTTTATCTGCTTTTTCATGGAGGTATAAGATTTTAATCGTTCTTACTTTTTGCTCGACAAATATAAGTAATCTATGGAATATACAAAGACTTTGGCCTACTTTTTTCTCGATGGACGGATATTTTTTGGAAAAACGTCATTTTCTCCCTCCGGGAAACGGAAGTGCCGCCCCCTCGCGGACGGGGGACGGCACTTCGCCCATACGCCTGAGGCCGGGGGCGGGGGTCAAAGTTCGCCATCGTCGTTGCCGTCGTCCGAGTCTCCGCCCGTGCCGGGCGTGCCGCCTCCCTGCGTGTTGTCTCCCGAGAGGCCTTTCACCTGCTTGTAGTTTTCCAGCGACGCATACTGCACGCCTTCATCGTCGACGCCCGCATTTTCAAACGATATGTCGTTCAAGATGGAGGCACGTAGGTCGCTGTCGAGGGTAAACACGATTTTCACGTTGCGGATCAACCCCGTGTGGAAGTCCATGATGTCGTCCACGCCCTCACTGCCAAACGACACACGAAACGACCCCAGTCCGGGGATGCGCACACGCTTGCCTTGTATGCTCTGGTTGTAGATGAACTTGCCGATGAGTTTGGCCGCTGCGGCCAGTTCGATGTCGGCCACGGTGGTGTCTTCCGTCGCCATACGTGTCATGAATTTTTCCTTTACGGGACTTCCCGTCTTAGGCACTGCGTGCCACTGTCCCGGCTCATCGGGCTTTTGGGGGTTGCGCTTGCGCTGAATTTTGTAAGGTACTGCCATAATCATCTGATTTAAAAGATTATACATTTGTTATTTCTCTCTGTTGCATTTCCTTTCCGGAGTGTCCGGCCTGCCCCGAAAGGGAGTATGTAAAGTGGGCAGTCGACACATTATAATGTGTCCGATGGAGAGATTATAATGTGTCCGACGGAGAGATTATAATGTCTCATGCAGACACATTATAATGTGTCAGTCGGGTAGTTCCGCATGTATCCTATTCGTTGGATATATTTACCATACCAGGAACTTACGTATCTCTCCATCCATGTCCAAATATAGGACTTATCGGGGAGATTCCAAACGTTTCATACATGTTCTTAAACATAAAACGGGAGGGAGGTGCGCCTTCGCGCGCATACCACATTATATTATATGAAATCCGCCCGGCACATTGCTGCGCCGGGCGGGAAAGGGGACGGACGCTGCGCTGCATCGCGCATGGCAGGCGTCCCAGAAGTGAAATATCGAGGAAAAAGTGTGCTTATCGTGTCACGCGATACCAGTCGACGTCGACCCATCCGCCGTCGTTCGTGACGATGTGCGGGCGGGTGCAGAAGATGCCGTGTTTTGCGCCTATCCACGTGCCTTCGCGCACTTGGAAGGGTTTGCCCAGCGGGCGGAACTTGCGCCCGTCGGTGCTATAAGAGAACTGGCACATCACGCGCTGGTCGTGTCCTCCCTCGCTCTTGCTGAGCTTCTCGCCCGAGTCGCGGATGTCGGCGCGGAGGTAGAAGGTGCTGTCCTTGAGGGTCGTTGTTTCGTTCACCGTTTCGGGTTTTCCCTTATCGGCCTGGCGGCACTCGACTTGGGAGAGCACGAGGCCCTGTTCGCTGTTTTCCACCGTGAGGGCGGCATAGTCACGGCCGAAGACTGTGAGGCCCGTGCGCTCGCCGCGGTATTTGGACGTGGGCCGGAAGGTCATCTTGACGGTGACGGTCTGTGCGGGAGCTGTGGTCTTCTGGAGGAGCATGTTGGGCACGTCAGCGAGGTTCTTGTAGGCGTCCGTGACGGGGTAGGAGTAGAGGCGCAGGAGGCTGCGGTCGCCGGCGCAGTAGGCCCACTTCTCATTGTAGTTGGCCTGCCACTGCCATTGCAGTCCGAGGGTCATGCTGTCGAACTCGTCGCTTTCCTGCGGGGTGCAGATGGGGTATTCCTTGCCGACGTTGGGTTTCTTGTATGTCAGGACGGGGTCGCCGCAGCCGTCGCCGTCGTCGTCGATGCCGATGACGGGCCAGTCATCGACCCAGCGCATGGGTTGCAGGTGGACAAGGCGTCCGTATGCGCCGACGTCCTGGAAGTGGAGAAACCAGTCTTCGCCCGTCGGGGTGTCGACCCATGCTCCTTGGTGAGGGCCGTTGACGGGACTCTTGCCCTGGGCGAGCACGATGCGGTTTTCATACGGACCGTAGACGTGCTTCGAGCGTTGGACGGTCTGGAAACCGGTCGGTACGCCTCCTGCGGGGTGGAAGATGTAGTAGTAGCCGCCCCGTTTGTAGAATTTCGGTCCTTCGCACGTGCCTTGCCCTTCGTGGCCGTCGAAGACGATGCGTGAGGGGGTGATGGCGCGTGAGGCGTCGGCCGAGAGTTCGCAGACGGCGATGACGCTCTTGAGCTGGGCACGGCTGCCGGCGTAGGCGTGGGCCATGTAGACGCGGCCGTCGTCGTCCCAGAGAGGGGTGGTGTCGATGATGCCGATGCCGGGCTTGACGAGGACGGGTTCTGTCCAGGGGCCGCGGGGGTCTTGGGCTTTGACCATGAAAGCTCCTTGGTCAGGGTCGCCCCAGAAGATGTAGAACCATCCGTCGTGATGGCGTATGCAGGGGGCCCAGATGCGCTTGCCGTGCTGGGGAGCTGTGTCGCTTGTCGGGGGAACGGCCCAAGGCACGGCGGAGCCGATGATGGTCCAGTTGACGAGGTCCTTCGAGTGGAGTATCTGGAGTCCGGGGACGCAGTTGAAGCTGGAAGAGGTGAGGTAGAAGTCGTCGCCGACGCGGCATGCGTCGGGGTCGGAGTAGTCAGCGTAGAGCACGGGGTTCTTGTACGTGCCGTCGCCTTGGTCGGCGACCCAGACTTGCGAGCGGTATGGCTCGGCTTGTTGTGCCGCGAGGGGCAGTGTGAAGGCCAGCATGAGGCTGGCGAGGAGTGATGTTTTTCGTTTCATGTTTCTCTGGTGATTTAATTTTTGATGGTTACTTTGCACGGGTGTGCCTGGCGGCTTTGCCACTCCACGAGGTGGTCGAACCACGCACGGCTGTCCTTGAATCCTTCTTCTTCCTTGGCGGCGGCGAAGGTGAAGAAGTAGGTGAGCTGCCGGTCGCGGTTGGTGTGCATTTGTATAAGGTAGTTGATGTCGTCTTCCTTCGTGAGCGTGACAAATCGTCCGGGGACGTAGATGCCCAGGCCGACGGTCTCACGCGGGTGGTTCACGGTGTCGTTCTTGTAGGCGAGGTTGCTCCCCCAGGAGCCTGCCAACCCGTCGGCGTCAAGGAAGCCCACGTTGTCACGCTCCAGCTTCTGTATGCCGGTGGCGAATGCCTTGTGTGTGGCATCTTCTTCCTTGAAGGAGATGTCGACGCGGACGTCGCGGTGTCCGGCGTAGAGGGTGTAGCGTTGGGTCATGTTGAGCGTCGCGCCGTCGTATTGCCAGTCACGGTCGAAGAACTCGATGACTGTGCGCACGGGGCCTGAGGCCAATACGCCTGCGCTGCGTGTGGCGACGGAGTCGATGGTCTGGAGTTTTCCGTCTATCCAGCCGCGGAAGGAACCCACACCGATGCTCGTTCCGGCCCAGAGGACATCGTCACCATAGCCTGCGGCGAGTTGTTCTTTCTTCGGATAGAAGTTGGTCTCGGCGAGTTCCAGCCGTTGGTATTTCTTGCCGTATAGGTCGATGGACTGGCGGTTGTCCATGTAGGCACGGAAGGCGACGAGTTCAGACTCGAATGCAGGCCCGTGGTGGTACATCGCGCTGTATGACTGCTTGACGGGGACACGACCGTCGAAGGTGATGTACTGGATGTGCGGGCACTTCTGGCCCTTGTCGTTGAGGCGCATTTGGGCGTAGGTGCGTGCCGGATAAGTCTTGGCAGACGGTGTGGGGGAGAGGACGATGCGGAAGTCTTCCTTCGCTCCGGCGGGGATGTCGGCGACGAAAGCCAGTTCGTCGGCCTGTGTGTCGCGGTTGAGGTCGTCGAGCTGGGAAGGGATTTCCTCTGTGCCTCTGTACACCGTGGCCGAACGCACTTCGAAGCCGGGCTTCAGGTCGGCCAGACGGATGACGACAGGTTCGTCTGTTTTAGCTTTGTCCCAGGTGTTTTCGACCGTGATGCTGACGGTCTTCTCTGGGGTTTGCGCCGAGGTCGCCGTCGGGGCAGCGGCCAGGGCAAACAGAAGGATAGCGATGTGTTTCATTGTATATCTCGTATGTGTTTAGTGATTGTCGAAGTTGAGCGTTTTGCCTTCTTCACCCACCTCGTCGATGGCTTGCCCGTTGATTTTGATAGTCGAGACATTGCGCAGGCTTACTGTGGGCGAAGGAGTCTTGGTTGTGATGGTCAGCCGGTCGATATTGACCCCTTTGGCATGGCTGAGGACAGCTCCTTCGGTTGCGTCGGAGATGGTGATTCCGTTCAGGTTGATATTTTCGATGGGCATTTCCGGCAGTCCGTTGAAGAAGATGGCTCGTCCGGAGCCTTTGCAGGTGACGTCGTCGATGTAGATGTTGCGGAACACGGGTGTCTCTTCGCTCACGGGAGGCACGTCGTCCTTAGCCGAAGCTCCTCCGTAGAAGAGGTCGAAGAGTATGGGTTCTCCGGGGATGTTTATCATGTTCACCTTATTTATATGTATGTTTTCCACGATGCCGCCACGTCCGCGTGTGCTCTTGAAACGGAGTCCGACGTCCGTGCCGAGGAAGGTGCAGTTGTCCACGAAGATGTTTTTCACACCGCCGGACATCTCGCTGCCGACGACGAACCCTCCGTGTCCGTGCAGGACGGTGTTGTTGCGCACGATGACGTTTTGCGTCGGTATGCCGCGTTTGCGTCCTTCTTCATTTTTGCCCGATTTGATGCAGATGGCGTCGTCGCCGGCGTCGAAGGTGGAGTTGAGCACGAGGACGTTGGTGCATGATTCGATGTCAAGGGCGTCGCCGTTTTGTGAATACCAGGGGTTGGAGACGCTGATATTATTGACCGTCAGGTGTTCGCACATCATCGGGTGCAGGCACCAACTGGGGGAGTTCTTGAATGTCACGCCTTCGAGAAGCACTGTCCGGCACTCGGAGAAGCTCAGGAGTACGGGACGGAGGAAGTCGCGTATGGATTCCCATCCCGGGTGGTTGTCGGCATTGACGATTTCACTATCGGGCACATTGAAGTCTTTTGTCACGGTGGCCCCGTCGAGTGCGCCCTGGCTGGGATACCACACGTCGCCCTTCTCGTTGGTCACGCCTCCGGATGCCAAGAGCTTCTTCCATTGTCCTTCGGTGAGTTTGCTTTTCTTCACCGGACGCCATGTGTCACCGTTGCCGTCGATGGTGCCGTGGCCGGTGATGGCGATGTTTTCCGCATTCCGTGCGAAGATGGGTGACTGGCAGCGCATCGTGCTCAGTCCTTCAAAGGATGTGGAGATGATGGGATAGAGCGAATGGTCGGCAGAGAAAAGCACCAGTGCGTTGTATTCCAAGTGCAGGTTGACATTGCTTAGAAGTTCGATTGGACCGGTCAGCCAGAGTCCGGCGGGGACGATGACCTTGCCTCCGCCTTTTTCATGCACTTGCCGGATGGCTTTGTTGATAGCTTCGGTATTGAGGGTTATGCCGTCAGGTTTGGCTCCGAAGTCGACGATTGAAACTTCATAGGCGGGAAACGCCGGTTGTCTCACTTTGTCCATCTCAAACGGAAGGTTGGCATACGTGTCTTCGCTGATGATGGAAACGGTTGCAGATTCTTGGTTGGCAGTAGGTGTGGACTGGCATGACGTAAATAAGGCCAAGCCCATGGCCATAACAAAGGCTTTAGTCAGATGTGTGTTCATTTGATGTTGGTTATTAGTAGGATAAATATTGTCGGGACAAAGATAACATATATTCGCTTTTCAAAAGAGGAAAAGGCAACAAAATAGCATCAATTTTGCCTTTTCAGGCAAAGTTTTGCTGTTATTATTAAGATTTCGTCGTATCTTTGCGCTGAATTAATCAAATATCGACTTATGAGTTACAACTTATTGAAAGGAAAAAGAGGTATTATCTTTGGTGCTCTCAATGAGCAATCAATCGCTTGGAAAGTAGCAGAACGGGCTGTTGAAGAGGGTGCAACGATTACCTTATCGAATACACCCGTAGCTGTGCGTATGGGACAAGTTTCAGCTTTGTCTGAGAAGCTCCATTGTGAAGTTATTCCGGCAGATGCAACCAGTGTGGAAGATCTGGAAAATGTGTTTAAGCGTTCGGTAGAAATCTTGGGTGGTAAAATAGACTTTGTGCTCCACTCCATCGGTATGTCTCCCAACGTGCGCAAGAAACGCACTTATGATGATTTGGACTACAACATGCTTTCAACTACACTCGACATCTCGGCCATCTCTTTCCATAAGATGCTGCAAGTGGCCAAAAAGCAAGAGGCCATCGCGGATGAGGGTTCCGTCATTGCATTGAGCTATGTGGCTGCGCAACGCACATTCTATGGCTACAATGACATGGCTGACGCAAAGGCTTTGTTGGAGTCTATAGCTCGTAGTTTCGGATATATTTATGGTCGTGAAAGCCGTGTGCGCGTGAATACGATTTCCCAGTCACCGACCATGACTACGGCCGGTTCAGGTGTGAAGGGCATGGATAAGCTCTTTGACTTTGCAAACCGCATGTCGCCTCTGGGTAATGCTTCTGCTGCTGAATGTGCGGATTACTGCATCGTGATGTTCTCCGATCTGACCAAGAAGGTGACCATGCAAAACCTCTATCATGACGGAGGCTTCTCCAGTGTCGGCATGAGTTTGCGTGCTATGGCGACTTATGAGAAGGGACTCGATGAGTATAAAGATGAACACGGAAAGATTATCTACGGATAAATTCTCTGTATAACAAGAAGGAGCGTAGACCGTATAGTTCTTGCGGGCTGCGTTCCTTTTTTCTATTTTAAAATGCTGTATGGAAACTGCTCTCTATCTACTTCCTGTTACGTTGGGAGACACTCCCATTGATTCTGTCTTGCCTGCTTATAATTGTCGTATCATTCGTGAGATAAAGCATTTCATCGTCGAAGATGTCCGTTCTGCACGTCGTTTTCTCAAAAAGGTGGATTCTGCGATTGACATAGACACGTTGTCATTCTATCCGCTCAACAAGCATACATCTGCCGAGGCTATTTCCGGTTATCTTAAGCCGTTGGAAGGCGGCATGGCTATGGGGGTCATTTCTGAAGCTGGTTGTCCTGCAGTGGCTGATCCGGGAGCAGATGTGGTGGCTATCGCACAACGGAAAGGATTGAAAGTCGTTCCTTTGGTCGGCCCTTCGTCTATCATTCTCTCTGTTATGGGGTCCGGCTTCAATGGGCAAAGTTTTGCTTTTCATGGCTATTTACCTATCGAGGCCGGGGAGCGTGCTAAAACATTAAAACTGTTGGAACAACGTGTTTATTCTGAGAATCAGACTCAGCTTTTTATCGAGACGCCTTATCGTAACCACAAAATGCTTGATGATATTCTGAAGACTTGTCGTCCGCAGACCAAACTATGCATCGCGGCCAACCTGACGTGTGAAGATGAATACATTAAAACACGTAGCATAAAGGACTGGAAAGGCAATATTCCGGAGCTCTCAAAAATCCCTTGCATATTTTTATTGTATAAATAATATTATTGTCATGAGAGAACTAATTACTTATCTGATTTTAGCTCTTGTCGGATTTTACGTGTTTCCTATGTTTTGCAGCGCGGAGACCGTAGCTTGGTTGTTCCCGGCCATTGTAAATCCCATTATTTGCTTTGTTTGCTCTTATTCTTATGGAGTCGTGCGCCCTTATGGTTGGTGGTTTCCGCTTGCCATTATTGTTCTTTTTGTCCCGGCTTTATTTATCTATTACCAACCGTCAGACTGGTATTATGTTGTCGGTTATGCTGGTGTTTCTTTTATAGCATCAGCTATCGGATGGTATATTGCTAAAAAAAGAGAGAAAGAAAGAAAAAAAAGGAGAGGACAGGCTTGATACTTTCAGGAATATGCGTATCTTTGCACCGCAAAATGAAGCTGGGGCGTTAGCTCATCTGGCTAGAGCGTAACACTGGCAGTGTTAAGGTGATCGGTTCGAGTCCGATACGCTCCACGGTATAATGAGAAGTAGGATACATCAAGTGTGTATCCTACTTTTTTTATTTGTACGCTTCAGTCTAACAGGGCACAATACCAACAAATAAAGCCGCCTCTTTTTGAGGCGGCTTTGTCAAATCTGCACGGGAAGAGAGGCTCGAACTCCCGACACTCGGTTTTGGAGACCGATGCTCTACCAACTGAGCTATTCCCGTGTGAAGTCTTTAAAGACTATGTTTGATAGAGCTGTTAACGAGACTTGAACTCGTGACCTCTTCCTTACCAAGGAAGTGCTCTACCACTGAGCTATAACAGCAGAAAAAAGAGCGGAAAACGAGGTTCGAACTCGCGACCCTCAGCTTGGGAAGCTGATGCTCTACCAACTGAGCTATTTCCGCATGACTTGTTTCCTGTGGGCGTTGAGGGATTCGAACCCCCGACCCTCTGCTTGTAAGGCAGATGCTCTG